>Ga0335083_10005620_pt1 | contig 15786 bp, 10 predicted proteins | sample Lox_Sample_42_FD_206716 | JGI IMG/M metagenome (GOLD analysis project Ga0335083, IMG submission 206716) | Soil microbial communities from Loxahatchee National Wildlife Refuge, Florida, United States - Lox_Sample_4.2 | ecosystem: Environmental > Terrestrial > Soil > Wetlands | place: USA... | reverse complement strand
GCACTCGCCAGCCTCGCTGCGCAAAGCTATTCGCCGATCGAGGTAGTGGTAGTCAATGACGGCGAAGTCGACGTCACCGGCGTTTGCGCCAGCCATTCGTCGCCGCGTTTGCCGATACGCTGCTTCCGCCCCAATCGACCGCGCGGCAAAACCCGCGCCGCCAATGCCGGACTGGAAGCGGCCAGCGGCGACTATCTGATCTTTCTCGACGATGACGACTGGTTTTATCCCGGTCATCTCGACAAGCTGGCCGGCGCGCTCGACCTCAACCCTGCCTGCGGCCTCGCCTACACCGGCGTGGAATGCCTCAGGCTGGATGCGACGACCAACGCGTTCGTCAAGGAACACATTTACGACCAACCGTTCGATCGCGCGTACTTGCTGATCCAGAACTACATCCCCATCCACGCGGCAATGTTCCGCCGCCACTTCGTCGATCAGGGCCTGCGCCTCAACGAAGACCTGAACTTCTACGAAGACTGGGATTTCTGGCTGCAACTCAACGCGCTGACGCAATTTCTCTACGTGCCCGGCATCAGCGCTTGTTATTACCTCGGAGCGAGCAGTGGCTACGGCGTTACCGCTTCCACCGGACTGAAGGATGGCGCCGAAAACATTTTCTTTTCCGATTGGCGCAACCGTTGGAGCAACGTGGAATTGCTGGCCATTATCAACTATGCGCGCAAAGTACCGGAGTTGCGCCAGCTCGCGCACGACTCCTACCTCAAGTTCCTGGAAAGGAAAACCGCGCACGAACTGCAGGCCAGCCGTTACCTCGAACTGGAGAAAAAATACTTCGCGCTGCGCCGCGACCTGTCATTTCTGGAAGCGAGAGCTGCCCTGTGTCTCGAACTGGAAGCGATGCAAGGCATCTTTGAGTCGCAGAAAGAGCGCTTGGCCCTGTTGGAAACGGAGCTGGTTGCCCTGAAGCAAAGCAACAGTTGGCGTTTTACCGCGCCGCTGCGCGCGACGGCGCGGTTTCTGCGCAATCAGCCAGCGCCCACGCCATTGCCGCCAGCGCCGAATCTGGAACCGACACCTCGCACCGCCGAGTCAGTCGCCGAGGTCGAAGTCAGGCTGCAGGAACAAACCTCGATACCTCCGGCGCAGCCGGTCAAACCGGCATTCAAGTTCGATCCCGCTTCGCTGCCCGCTACCGCCATTGCCGACATCGCCAGTTCCATCCGTTTTGCACAGCCCGAACATCCCGTCGTCTCCGTCATCATCCCGGCCTTCAACCATCTGGCATGGACGCTGTGCTGCCTCGAAAGCATCAGCCGTCACGGCAGCGGGCACGCGTTTGAAGTAATCGTCGTTGACGATGCTTCCACGGACGACACCGCTTCGGTGCTGTCCACGATCGAGAACCTCCGGCTGCTGAAAAGCGAAACCAACAGCGGCTTCGTCCATTCCTGCAATCGCGGCGCCGCGGCGGCGAAAGGCGAATTTCTGCTGTTCCTGAACAACGACACGCTGGTCGAGTCACGCTGGCTCGACGCGCTGGCGCACACCTTCGAGATCGAGCCCGCCACCGGCATCGCTGGTGCCAAGCTGATCTATCCTTCCGGCTATCTGCAGGAAGCCGGCGCCACGCTGAACCCGGACGGCAGCGTGACCATGATTGGCTTGAACCAGGACCCGCTGGACAGGCGCTACTGCTTCACCCGCGAAGTCGATCACTGCTCCGGCGCCGCGCTGATGATCCGCAAGGCGGTGTTCGATGCAGTGGGCGGTTTCGATCCCTGCTATGCGCCGGCCTATTTCGAAGACTGCGACCTGTCGCTGAAAGTGCGCGCGCAAGGTTACAAGGTGATCTACCAGCACGAAGCGGTGGTCTATCACTTCCTCAGCGTAACGACCGACAAACTCGCCGGCGGCAAGCTGGCGCAGATCGAACGCAACAAAACCCTCTACCTCGCCCGTTGGCAGCAGACGCTCGAACGCCAACAACTGCAGCAGCAGGTGCGTTTGATCGCGTTCTTCCTGCCGCAGTATCACCCCATCCCCGAAAACGACGCCTGGTGGGGCAAGGGTTTCACCGAATGGACCAACGTGACGAAAGCAAAACCGCTGTTCGACGAGCACCATCAACCGCAAGTGCCGGCCGACCTGGGTCACTATGATTTGCGCCTGATGGAAGTACGCGAACAACAAGCGGCGCTGGCGCAGGAATACGGCGTCCACGGCTTCTGCTATTACTACTATTGGTTCAACGGCAAGAAGCTGCTCGAACGTCCGTTACATGACATGCTCGCCAGCGGCAAACCGGATCTTCCGTTCTGCGTGTGCTGGGCCAACGAAAACTGGACCCGCCGCTGGGACGGCCTCGAGTCCGAAGTCCTGATGGCGCAGCAGTACTCGCCCGCAAGTTACCTGGCCTTCATCGAAGACCTGTTGCCGGTGCTGGCCGACCGTCGCTACATCCGCGTCAACGGCAAACCGCTGCTGCTGATTTACCGCGCCAACCAGATTCCCGATCTGCCGCAGGCGATTCAACTGTGGCGCAATCGCTGCAAGCAGGCCGGCTTCGCCGATGTATACCTGGCTGCGGTCGAGAGCTTCGATGGCATCAGCGAACATACTCGTCACTACTTCGATGCCATCGTCGAATTCCCTCCGCACAACTATTCGATCAACGCCCCACAGCGCCCGGCTGGTCTCAGTGCCGACTTTGCCGGCGAATTGTTCGATTACGAACTGACGATCGCCAACTACCTCGCGCGCACCGACATCGGCCGGCAGCACATTCGCACCGCGATGCCGTCGTGGGACAACACCGCACGGCGGCAGCACACCGCGCACATCTATCTCAATACATCGCCGCGCGCGTATTCGCGCTGGCTCGATGCGCTGGTCAAGGAGACCAAGGCATTGAAGCAAGGCGATGAGCGCATCGTGTTCGTCAATGCGTGGAACGAGTGGGCCGAAGGCAACCATCTCGAGCCCGACCTGAAATACGGACTCGAATACCTGGAAGCGACCCGCGCCGCACTGCATGGCCTGACGCCGCTGAAGCAACCGCTGTTGCATCATCATCTGCTGCCGGGGCTGAACCTGGTCGGCCATCCGTACGCCGTGCTGGGCCGCGCCGAAGACATCCGTACCGCGGCCAATGCCTGCGCCGCCAACGACATCGCATTCTCGCTGCTCAACCTGCACGGCGAACACGGCGTTACCGACCGCAACAAATTCGCCGGTTTTACCCACTTCGGCAAGGTCACGCCCAAGGCCGACCACAAGGCCAACCTGTTCCTGCTCAACGCCGACGAGATGGCCAGCGCGAAAACCCTGCTCGGCGATGCTGTGTTCGGTGGCCACTACAACATCGGCTGCTTCGCGTGGGAACTGAGTCATTTCCCCGCAGCGTGGCATTCGAGCTTCGAACGGCTCGACGAAATCTGGGCGCCGACGCAGTTCATCCAGCAAGCGATCTCGGCCGCCACGGCGCTGCCGGTCGTGCACATGCCGTTTGCAATCGAACCAGGCCCTGTGCAAAACGGCCGCGCTGCGTTCGGTTTGCCGTCGGACCACTTCTTGTTCCTGTTCCTGTTCGACTTCCGCTCCTACCTGCAACGCAAGAATCCCGCGGCAGCCATCAACGCGTTCCTGCAAGCGTTTCCGCGCGGCGGCAACGAGAAGGTCAAGCTCGTCATCAAGGTGAACGGCATCGATCACCACGCCGACAAATACCAGGCATTCTGCCAAAGCGGCTTGTTCGACGATCCGCGCGTCGTGTTGCTCGATCAGGTCATGGACGACGCCGGCATCAACGCGCTGGTGGCATGTTGCGATTGTTTCGTGTCGTTGCATCGCTCGGAAGGGTTCGGCCGCGGCCTGGCGGAAGCGATGTATTACGGCAAGCCCGTCATCGGCACCGCGTATTCCGGCAATCTCGACTTCATGCACGCAAACAATTCCTGCCTGGTCGATTACGTCAGCATTCCAGTGGGCGAACACGATTACCCGTTCGGTGCCGGGCAGCACTGGGCCGACGCCGACGTCGCCCATGCCGCGTGGTACATGCGCAAGCTGTTCGTCACCCCGGCTTACGCCAGCGAGATCGGTCAGGCTGCTGCCCACCATATAAGGATGCATCATTCGTTTGCGGCGGTCGGCGCGAAGTACCGCGACCGCTTGCAGCAGCTGGGTTTGATCTGATCGACATCCACGGCCGTCACAGCGAGCGGGAGACCATGCTCAACAAGATCATTACTGCCGCCGCCGATGCCGTTCGCCCCATCCACGATGGCGCCGTGATCCTGTGCGGCGGTTTCGCCAGCTGCGGTTTTGCCGACGAGCTGCTGGAAGCACTGCATGCGCAAGGCACGCGCAACCTGACGCTGGTCGCCAACAACCCGCAGGTGGCCGAACGCGGCATGGCACTGCTGCTGCGTGACGGCCGCGTCGCCACGCTGGTGTGTTCGTACTCGCGCAAGGAAGGCACTACGCTGATCGAAGACATGTTGCAGCAAGGCTTGCAACTCGAGATCGTACCGCAGGGCACGCTGGCCGAACGCATCCGCTGCCGCGGTGCCGGCATTCCCGGCTTCTACACTCGCACCGGCGTCGGCACGCCGCTGGCGGAAGGCAAGGAGCATCGCGACTTCGACGGCGAAACCCATATCTTCGAGTTTGCGTTGAAAGCTGACTTCGCCTTCGTGCGTGCCAAATGCGGCGACCGCTGGGGCAACCTGACTTACGACAAGACCGCACGCAACTTCAACGCCGTGATGGCAATGGGCGGCACCCACACGATCGCGCAGGTCGATAACGTAGTCGAACTCGGCGCGCTTGATGCTGAAGCGATCGTGACGCCGGGCATTTTCGTCAAGCAAATCGTCGCGACGAGGCAACCCTGATGAACCTCGACCGCCAACAGATCGCCTGGCGGGTGGCGCAGGACATCGCCGACGGCTCCTACGTCAACCTCGGCTCCGGCATGCCGCTGGCGGTGGCTGATCACATTCCCGATGATCGTGAAGTCATCATCCACAGCGAAAACGGTTTGCTCGGTGTCGGACCCCGGCAAACCGCCGAACCCTATGACCGCAATCTGATCAACGCCGGCAATATCCCGGTAACGCTGCGCGCAGGCGGCGCCTATTTTCATCATGCCGATTCGTTCATGATGGTGCGCGGCGGCCATCTCGACGTCACCGTGCTCGGTGCGTACCAAGTGGCAGAGAACGGCGATCTCGCCAACTGGGATCTGCCGGCCGGTCGCAAGGCGCCGGCGGTAGGCGGCGCGATGGATCTGGCCGTGGGCGCGAAAAAAGTGTTCGTGATGATGGAATACTTCGCCAGGGACGGCAGTTGCAAGATCGTGCCGCAGTGCACGCTGCCGTTGACCGGCCGCCGCTGCGTCACGTCGATCTATACCGACCTCGCCGTGCTCGACATCGTCAATGGCCGCGTGGTGGTACGCGAGCTGATCGAAGGCATCACGCTGCACACGTTGCAGGCGGAAACCCCGGTGATGCTGCACGTGTCGCCGCGGCTACGTTTGTTGCAGCCGCCGTCAAAATAAACTTTGCTGGCCCCACGCCGCCTCGCGGTTGAAGTGATGCAGCGACAACTGCGCACGCCGCGTCAAACCGTAACGATTACGGTACACCTTGAACACGCTGGCGATATGCTCCGCATGTTGCCCTTCTCCGCGCATGCGGTGGCCGAACGCGCTGTCGTACAGTTTGCCGCCGTGCATTTCGCGCAAACGCCGCAGCACCTTCTCTGCGCGATCGGGAAAATGTTCGTGCAGCCAGTGCTGGAACAAATCCTTCACGCCGTACGGCAGCCGCAGCATCGTGTATCCGGCGTTGCCCGCACCGGCATCGGCCGCGGCCTCGAGGATGGCGGGGATTTCGTGATCGGTGAGGCCGGGCAACACCGGGCCTATCATCACACCGGTCGGCACGCCGGCTTTCGCCAGCGTTTCGATGGCGCGCAAGCGCATCGCCGGGCGCGACGCGCGCGGCTCCATCAGGCGCGCCAGCCTGGAGTCGAGCGTGGTGATGGACAGGAATACGCTGACGAGACCGCGCGCCGCCATCTCGCCCAGCACGTCTACGTCGCGCATTACCAGGTGATTCTTGCTGATCAGCGCCGCCGGATTGCCGAACTCGTTCAGCACTTGCAAACAAGCGCGCGTAATCTTCAGCTTGCGCTCGAGCGGTTGATACGGATCGGTGATGCCGCTGAAGAACAGCACGTGCGGCTGCCAGTTGCGCGACGACAGTTTTTCGCGCAGCAGCGCGGCGGCATCGTGCTTGACGAAAAGCTTCGACTCGAAATCGAGCCCGGCCGACATGCCGAGATATTCGTGCGTCGGCCTGGCAAAACAATAGATGCAGCCGTGCTCGCAGCCACGGTACGGGTTGACCGTCAGGTCCATGCCGATGTCAGGACTGTCGTTGCTGGTGACTATCGTGCGCGATTGGTCGCGGAACACCTGGGTCGGGATCTGCCTGGTTTCCTGCTCCAGTTCCGCATCGAGCATCGCATCGAACGCATCGGCATCGGCTTCGTGCCGCTTGTGTTCGAAACGGCCGGCAGGATTGTCGAGCGCGCCGCGCCCGCGCACGGGTGGCGTGAAGTCGGGCAACGGATGCGGGTAATGGATTTTCATGGCGACATTATTTGGATTGCCGCCAGTGCTGCCTAGGACGCCGCGCGCTTATATTTTTTCAGCCACCATTAATTCTGAGCACGGCTTTTGCGTTGTTGACGGCAAGCATCGTCTATAGCAATTGGTGCAGACCGGTGATGCGCGTACCCATGTGATCGGGATGCAGTCCCATCCTATCCAGCAACACCGGTTGCATGCCGACAGCGGCGCTACCTTCGATGTCCCACTGCACATCGTCGCCGACGAACGAACACCGTGCGCAGTCAACGTCAAGCTGTGCAGCGGCGTGTTTGAATATCTGCGGCGCCGGCTTGCGCCAGCCGACATCGCCGCACAACACGACAGCATCCACCAGCGGCGCCAGGCCGAGTCGCTGCATTTCGTTGCGCCACAAGGCGGGTGAGCTGCCCCACGGCGAATTGGAAACGATGGCGGTTTTTACTCCACGCTGTTTGAGTGCGGACAGCACCGCGAGCGAGTCGTCGTACAAGGATGCAGTAGCGAAGATCGGTTGCATGAACGCGTTGCACAACATGTCGGCCGTGACGACATCGACGCCAAAGATGCGTTGCAAGCGTGGGCTCAGCGGCAAGAAGCGATGATCGGCTGCCTCGCGGTTTTGCTGCAACGCCGCCGCGAAAGCGATTTCAGGCGTGGGCGCCGGTAACCCCATGCGAGTCAGCTCTCGCGACGCCGCGGCAACGCAGCGTTGCAGCACCGGGTTGAATTCTTCCTTGCGATAGTACGCCGCCAGCGTGTTGCCGAGATCGAACAGGATGGCGGCATGGCGTGTCATGCGGTCGTCAGCGGCGCCGTCTCCGCAGGCGCGACCAAACGCAATGCCAAGGCCAGGCTCGTCGCCAACAACAGTGCCGCCAGCCAGAACGGCGCACCGGGCAATGGCATCGGTGCGGAAGGACCGATGAACCACGCGAACACCTGGGTAAATACCAGCGGCGCGACGATGCCGGAAATACTGCGCAAACTGGAAATCGCGCCTTGCAACTGGCCTTGTTCCTGCGCGCTGACGCGTTTCGTCATCAGCGATTGCGCCGCCGGTTCAGCCAGGCCCCATAGCGCGGCGATCGGCACTGCATACAAAATCTGCATGCCCGTCAGCGCCAGCGCATAACCGGTCATGCCGAGCACGCCGGCAACGAGACCCAACCGCAGCAGCGTTCGCTCGCCGAAACGGGTCACCGCCGCCGGAATGATCATCGCCTGCACGACTACCGAACACATGCCGACGAATGCCAGCATCAGCCCGACCGCGGTTTCGTCCCAGCCGTAGCGATAACCGAGATAAAGCACGGTGACGCTGGGATAGACCATGTGCGCCAACTCGATGAACAACACGATGCAGGCGAGGCCGAATAATTCGGGATGCGAACGCAGCAAGTGCAGCGAGCCGACCGGATTGGCTTTCTCCCACGCAAAACTCGCGCGGTTTTCAGCAGTGAGCGATTCCGGCAACACAAAGAAGCCATACAGCGTGTTGGCCAAGGCAAGCACGGCCGAAGCCCAGAACGGCAGGCGCGGATCGAATCCACCGAGCACGCCGCCCAACGCGGGGCCGACGATGAAGCCGAGTCCGAACGCGGCACCGAGCAGGCCGAAACTGGCCGCGCGTTTTTCCGGCGGCGTCACGTCGGCGATGTAGGCGAACGCGGTGGAAAAGTTGGCGGACGTCGCGCCGGAAATCACGCGGCCGATGAACAACCACGCCAGGTTCGGTGCCAGTGCCATCAACACGAAGTCGAGGCCGAGGCCAAGACACGACAGCAGGATCACCGGCCGCCGGCCGTAACGATCCGACAGCATGCCGATGATGGGCATGCAGAAGAACTGCATCACTCCCCACGCGATCGTCATGTAACCGTACATGCGCGCGGCGGCGGCGGTGTCGTTGGCGAGAAAACTTTCCACCAGTTTCGGCAGCACCGGAATGATGATGCCGAACGCCAGGATGTCGATCAGTACGACGATGAAGATGAAAATGAAAGTGGCGCGGCGCAGACCGCCGGTAGCGGTGTTCATTGGTTTTTTTCCCGTTTGGTCAGCACCCCACCCGGCACTCCACCCAGCATTCCACCCAACACTACCCACGGTACCAGGGTGCCGAGGAAGAACACGTGATACCACAGCGGCGCAATGTGCCACAGTTGAATGTGGGCCGGAATGAATTGCAACAGGATCACGAAACCGATCGCGAGCGTCGGTGGCCACAGCCGCTTCGCGATGATCGCCGCCAGCGCACCCGCTACCACCGAACACACGATGCCGAGCGCAAGCCGGGCCAGCAACATCGGCAAGGTAAAGGCGAAATTCGGTTCCAGTGCCGCATAGCCGGGCCAGAACCGGCGCAACGCCGCAAAGCCGGCGATACCGATCACCCACCACGTTACGTAGCCGGCCAGCACACCGGTAACGATCATCACTTTCTGTTTCTTGTCATTCATCGTGGGTCAGATATTTGTCGGCATGGGCCTCGAGCAAGGCACATGCGGTGTCGAGTGGATGATCGTCGGCGATGCGTTGGCGCAGCTCGCGGCAGCGTTGTTGAACGGCCGCGTCCGCCAGCAAACGCCCCAGTTTTTCCGCCACGTTGCGCGGCGTGAAATCCGTCGGCCGCAAGCCATCGCCGGCACCGAGTCGTTGCAGTCGCAACAGGTTGTCGGGCTGGTCGTGCGCCATCGGCATCAGCAATTGCGGAATGCCGGCGGCAAAACCCTGCGCCAGCGTGCCGATGCCGCCGTGATGCACGACCGCCGCGCAGCGCGGCAGCAACTGACTGAACGGCGCATACGGCACGTGCAGCACCGAGGGCGGCAAATGCCCGGGAATGTTTTCGGCAAAGCGTGTCAGCAGCAGGGCGCGCCGTTGCAATTTTTCGCAGGCGCCGATGGCGGCTTCGAAAAAGTCCTTGCCGTGCCGCATGGCCGACCCGGGCGTAAACGCAATCGGCGACGTACCTTCGGCAAGAAAGGTTTCCAGTTCCGGCGGCAACGGCTCGGCCGTGCGCTCGTCGTACAACGGGAAGCCGGCCAGTCGCGTCTGCGGCGGCCAGTCCGGTTGCGGCGCGCCGAACCACGCCGGCCACAAGCCGATGATGCGCTGCGGCGAATTCCACCAGCCGTTCATCGGGCGTGTCACGTCCGGCAAGCCCAGTTCGCGGCGGAATTCATTCAGCCGCGGACACAGGATAGGGTCGACGATGGCGCGGTCCACTGCCCAGAACATGGCCCGGATCAACCAGTGCGGCACCCACTTCGGCATCGGCAAGCCCAGGCCCGGCACTTCATGCACCGAACGCATCACCACCGGCTGCAACTGCGTGCTCACCAACGGTACGCCGTGGGTTTCGTGCAGCAAGCGTGCGCTGATGCACAAAGGCGACGACACCAGCACGAATTTTTCCTGCTGCCAGTGCTGCAGCAATCCTTCGTAAGCCGGCTTCAGCAGGCGGCTCACGGCCATCTCGAGCACTATCTTGCCGCCCTTGCGCGGGTGCCACACGTCAGGATTCTTGATGATCTCCAGGTACTCTGCCGCAGTGCCGGCCTCGATGTACTCCAGCCCATTGCGTTCGACCAGCGAGCGGAAATGGCCGTTGACGCACATGACGCAACGGTGGCCGCGCGCCTTCATCGCCGCGGCGATGCCGACGATGGGATGCACATCGCCGTGGCTGCCGACCGCCACGAATATGAAAGTCTTTTTCCCGCTCATAAAAAAAGCCACGTTACCGTGGCTTTATTCTAGCGCCATAAGATCGATTTCTTGTTCAGTAATGCGGATCGTACATCGCCGCGGCGACTTGCTGTTTGAAGTCCGCCGGCAACGGTTGCTTGACCAAACCGGCGTTGGCGGCAGTTGCCGCCACTGCCACCGCGATCGCCAGCGACACTTCGCGGATGTCCTTCAACGGCGGATACAGGCAGCCTTGCTGAATGCGAGCCGGGCTCACCGCTTCCGCCAACGCTTTGGCTGACGCGATCAGCATGGCATCGGTGATGCGCGTGGCCTGGCCCAGCAAGGCGCCGAGTCCGAGACCCGGGAAGATATAGGCGTTGTTGCCCTGGCCCGGCACCTTGAGCCCCTCGCGCACCTGCACCGGTGCAAACGGACTGCCGCTGGCGAAGACGGCCTTGCCCTTGGTGTAACCGTAGGCTTCTTCGGCGGTGCATTCCGCCTTGGACGTGGGGTTGGACAACGCGAAGATGATGGGCTGATCGTGCAGTTGCGCCATCGTTTCGAGGATGGCCGGCGTGAACGTGCCGCCCTTGGCGGTGGCGCCGATCAGCGCATGTGGCTTGATGTGGGCGATGGCTTCTTCCAACGTCATCGCCGGCAAGTTGGCGGCGAACGGCGCGGCATGCGAGGTCAGCGTGTCGCGGCCGGACGTGATCAGACCCTTGCTGTCGCACAGGAAGCAGCGGGCGCGCGCGTCTTTTTCGCTGAGCCCTTCCAGCACCATCGCCTTGCTCAGCAGATCGGCGATGCCGGTAGCAGCGGAACCGGCGCCGGCAAACAGGAACTTCATGTCGGAAATTTTCGTGCGCGTGATGCGCACCGCGGCGTAGAAGCCGGCCAGCGCGACGGCGGCAGTGCCCTGGATGTCATCGTTGAAGCACAGCAACTGGTCCTGGTATTTCTCCAGCAGCGCCACTGCGTTCGGCGTGGCGAAATCCTCGAACTGCAGCAGCGCATTCGGGAAATTGTTTTTTACCGCGGTGATGAACTCATCGACGAATTCGTAGTATTCCGGCCCGCGCACACGCGCTTCGCGACGGCCTTGATAACGGGGATCGCTGCGGAAGCGGGCGTTGTCGGTGCCGACGTCGAGCACCACCGGCATGCACTGCGACGGATCGATGCCGGCACAGGCGGTGTACAGCGCCAGCTTGCCGATCGGGATGCCCATGCCGCTGGTGCCGAGATCGCCGAGGCCGAGGATGCGTTCGCCGTCGGTGACGACGATCAAGCGCACGTCCTGGTCGGGCCAGTTCTTCATCAGCGCATCGACTTGGCCTTTCTGTTCGATCGAAATATAGAAGCCGCTGGTCTCGCGGAAGATGTTGGCGAATTCCTGGCAGGCCTGGCCGACGGTCGGCGTATAGACGATCGGCATCAGTTCGTCCATGTGATCGATCAGCAGCCGGTAGAACAAGCGCTCGTTGCGCTTCTGCAACGACGACATGAAGCGGTACTTGTCGATGTCCTGCGGCTTGCGGCGCAGGTTGTCGAGCGACCATTCCACCTGCTGCTCCAGCGTGCTGACCCGCGGCGGCAACAGCCCGTGCAGGCCATACTGATCCCGTTCGGCCATCGTGAAGCCGGTGCCCTTGTTAAGGCGGGGATTGTTGAGCAATTCAAACGCGTTTGGATTCATGTGCGGGTATCGGGCTGCCAATCATTACTACTGTACGGCACAGATACAACACAGGTGCAACACAGGTACAACACACTTGGCAGGACGGCTTTTCTGGTGTGCTGAAAGAGGCGCAAGGTTAGCCATTGACCCATTGCATGTAAAGGATGCGAAAGGCCTTTTTGCTTGCACATTGGCAGGCTTTTGCCGATTTTTACTGCTCGTTACGCGCGCATAACACTCACGCCAGCCGCACCGGCTTGGCGATGCCGTAGCCCTGCACGTAGTCGATGTTGAGCTCGATCAGCTCGGCCAGGATGGCCTCGTTTTCGACGAACTCGGCGATGGTTTTCTTGCCGAGCGCGTGACCCATGTCGATGATGGCCTTGACCATCGCGCGATCGACCGGATCGCTGAGGATGTCCTTGACGAAGAAACCGTCGATCTTGACGAAATCGACCGGCAGGCTCTTCAAATAGGCGAACGACGACAGCCCGCGGCCGAAGTCGTCGAGCGCGAAAGTACAGCCGTGCAACTTGAGCCGCCGCATGAACGCACTGGTGCTGGCGAGATTGGCGATGGCGGACGTTTCCGTCACTTCGAAGCACAGGCGGTCGGCCGGCAGCTTCGAGGTTTCCAGCATGGTGACGACTTCGCGCTGGAAGTAGATGTCGTTGAGCGTCTGGCCCGACACGTTGATCGCGCACAGGCTGATGTGCGCGCACTCCTCCGGATGCGATGCCAGCCACTCGAACAGTTTGCGCAGCACCCAGCGATCGATCTTCGGCGCCAGGTCGTAGCGCTCGGCCGCCGGCAGGAAATCGCCCGGTTGCACCAGCTCGCCGTCGATGGTGCGCAGCCTGAGCAGCACTTCGAAATGACTGCCGGCGCTGCGGCTCAGCATGTCGTTGGTGTGGTTGATCTCGCCGATTTCCTGCGCCCACAGCTCGAAGTTGCCGAGATCGAGCGCGGCGTTGAGGCGCGACACCCACTGCATCTGGTTGTGGCGCCAGGTCAGCCCTTCGTCGCCATGCGTGAAAATCTGCACGCGGTTGCGGCCGCCTTCCTTCGCGGCATAGCAGGCGGCGTCGGCGCGGCGCATCACTTCCGTCAGCGTCTCGCCGTCGTCGTTGATCTGGGTGAGCCCGATGCTGACGCCGACGGTGAACACGTTGTTCTGCCACACGAAGCGGAATTCCTGCACCGTGTTGCACACCTTGTTGGCGATGCGCTCGGCGTTTACCAGCGAGCAGTTCTCCAGCAGGATCGCGAACTCGTCGCCGCCGAGCCGCGCCAGCGTGTCGTCCTTGCGCACGCAGCCGGTCAGTTCGCGCGCGATCTGCCGCAGCATTTCGTCGCCGGCCATGTGGCCGCAACTGTCGTTGATGACCTTGAACTGGTCGAGATCGAGATAGCACACGGTGTTGGCCGAACGCTGCGGCCCAATATCGATCACTTCCTGCAAGCGGTCTTCGAACTCGCGGCGGTTCAGCAGGCCGGTCAAGTCGTCATAGGTGGCCTGGTAGCTCAACTGGTTCGACAGTTCGTGCGCTTCGGTGACGTCGGTCATCGCCAGGCACACCGACTCGCGACCGTCGAGCAGCATGTTGCGGGTGTTGAGCGACAACCACGTGAGCTCGTCGCGGATCACCAGTTGCAATTCCTGGTTCTGGAATTCCTCGCCGCTCAGCAGGCGCCGGCACAGGTCTTCGCCGATGCCGTGCTCCGCGAACAGCCTCACCAGCTCCATGCTGATGTCGGCCTGCTGCAGTTCCTCGAACAGGCGCTGCGCCAGCGTGTTGGCATACTTGACGATGCCGCTGTCGCGGTCGCAGATCAGCAGCGCCACCGGCGAGGTGTCGATGATCTGGCGGAACTGCTCCTGCTCGCGCTGGCGCACCTTGCGGCGCGAGATGTCGCGCACGAAAGCGATGGTGAACACGCTGCCGGCGAACATCGTCACCGCCAGCGATACTTCGACCGGCACATCGTTGCCGTTCTTGTGGCGATGGGCGGATTCCAGCAACAGCCGCGTGCGCTGTTCGGCGCGTTGCCGTACGGTATCCTGATCCGACAAGGGATAGCCCGGCACCAGATCGAAGATCGTCATGCCGAGCAGCTCGTCCTGGCTGTAGCCAGTCATCTGGCTGGCGCGCGCGTTGGCGTAGATGATGCGGCGATGTTCGTCGTAGATGTAGACGGCGTCGTTGGCCGACTCCAACGCATAGACCAGGATTTCCGGGGTCGCGCTGAACTCGTTGGAAAGGTCGCTGAGTGTCGTCACTGCCGGCCGCTTACCGGGTTGGGATAATGGACGGGAATATCATACACGGTCGGGAACATCGCCAAGCCAAAGCCTGGCTGGCAGTGTAGCCCGGAAGGGGGTGCCGGCAAACCAGAATTTGGATTATGGATCGCACCGGTCAGCTTTGTTGTGAACTCAAGCACTTCTGGTAGAACCCGGCGATATCGACCACCTCCTGCTGGCACACGGCATGCGCCATCACGTAGCTGCGGAACTGCGGCGCCAGGCCAAAGTTCTCCAACGCGCGGCGGGCGCTGCGGCCCATGTTCATCACCACCACGGTATCTTCGGTGCCGTGGCAGATCATGACCGGGATGCCGACTTGGGCCATGTGCGGCGCCAGCGTGTCGGAGGTCGGGAAGTAGGTGGACAGCCCCAGCAAGCCGCCGAGCCGCTTGGGGTAGCTGAGCCCGGCGTGGTAGATCACCGCCCCGCCCTGCGAAAACCCGGCCAGGATGATGCGGTGGCTCGGAATGCCGCGCGCGATTTCGCGGTCGATCAACGCATGGACCTTGTCCGCCGATGCCTGCAACTGCTCGCGGTTGAGCGAACGTTCCTCGCCGAAACGCAGGATGTCGTACCACGCCGGCATCACGTAGCCGCCGTTGACCGTTACCGGCAACTCGGGCGCGTGCGGCAGGATCCAGCGGATCGCCAACGGTGGCGGAAAGTGCATCGCCTTGGCCACCGGCTCGAAGTCGTGACCGTCGGCACCAAGCCCATGCAGCCAGATCACGCTGGCATTGGCGGGCGTCGCGGGTTCGATTTCGACGGCGGGCAAGTAGTCGGTCATGGCGGGGCTCGCGGCAGGAATATAAAGACGCGGCATTCTAGCAGTGGCTTCCATGTTTGTTGCCGGCATCGGCGATTGAGCCGCACGACTTGTTTACAGTAGCTTTGCCGCACTGACGTCACTCAGGAGTTACCGATGACCTGGTTCCCCGCCCGCTGGCCCGCCGAAGATCCCGACCTGATCCAGCTATACACGTTGCCAACGCCGAACGGCCAGAAGGTAAGCATCTGCCTGGAAGAAATGGGCCTGCCATACGAAACCCATCGCATCGACATCGGCAAGGGCGATCAACACGACCCCGACTATTTGAAGCTGAGCCCGAACGGCAAGATTCCGACGCTGCTCGATCCGCACGGGCCGGAAGACGAGCCCATCATCCTGATGGAAAGCATCGTCATCCTGCAGTACCTGGCCGACAAGACCGGGCAATTCTTTCCGCGCACCTATCGCGCACGGCTCGAAGGTCAGCAGTGGCTCGCCTTCCAGGCCGCGCACATCGGCCCGATGTTCGGCCAGTTCGGCCACTTCTTCAAATGGGCCAAGGGCAAGACCAGCGACACCTACGCCGAGACACGCTACACCAACGAAGTGAAACGCTTGCTGAAAGTGCTCAACGACCGGCTCACGGATCGCGACTACCTGATCGGCGAATACAGCATCGTCGACATGGCCACCGTACCATGGGTATACGG
>Ga0335083_10005617_pt1 | contig 15788 bp, 12 predicted proteins | sample Lox_Sample_42_FD_206716 | JGI IMG/M metagenome (GOLD analysis project Ga0335083, IMG submission 206716) | Soil microbial communities from Loxahatchee National Wildlife Refuge, Florida, United States - Lox_Sample_4.2 | ecosystem: Environmental > Terrestrial > Soil > Wetlands | place: USA... | reverse complement strand
CGCTGCGCCGCCTGGCGAAGCGCGGCGACGCTGAACTCGTCGTCAGCCAGCGCGGCGAGCGGGACCATCCGGGCCGGACCGGCGACGTTCGGCACGATGAACCGGTTGAGGTTGTCCAGCATGGCGCACGCGAGCAGCTCGCCGAGCGGCCCGAAGTCGCCGCGGTCGGCGCGGTGCATGCACGCGAGGTAAGCCTCTCGCTGCTTCTTGAAGATGACGACGGGCGGATAGCCCAGTCGCACGAGCACGAGGTTGAGAGCGAGCCTGCCGGCCCGACCATTGCCGTCGATGAACGGGTGCACCTGCTCGAACCGGTTGTGCAGTTTGGCCAATTGCTCGGGCAGCGGGCACCCGATGTCCGCACCGTCACGCACTGCAGTTCCTGTCCTCGTGACCTGGTCGACCCAGTCCTGCGTCAGCGCAGGGACCTCCGTCCACGCCGGCGGGGTCATGCCCTCGTCGAACGGGTGGATGTCATGGCGTCGGAAGTTGCCGGGTCCCTCCTCCGCGCCAGCGTCCGGATGCGGCGCGACGTCCCACACCGGGGTCATCGCCATGTGATGGATGCGGCGTACCTCGTTGAGCGTGATGAGACCACCGTGGCTCCACGGGTCTGGCGCAAGTGCTTGTCCATAGACCCACTTCGCCGCGTCCGCGTAGCCCTTGACCTCCATGTACTCCTTCAGCGGCTTGGCGCCCACCGCGCGGCCTCGCTCGAGGAGCTGCTCGACCTCGCGCAGGACCAGGGTGTTCCCTTCGAGCGCGGTCGAGTGGTGCGCCTCCAGGTGCCAGATGTCGGACCAGATCGTCTCCGACTCCTTCGGAGACGGAAGGCCGCCGAGACGGTTACGCAGTTGGTCGATGGCCGCGTCGAGACGGGCATAGACGGTCGCTCGACTCGGCCGTCCCCGCGCCATCGCCGCCCTCCCTCCACGCCCAGCTAGTTGAGTAGCTCCCGGCGTACCGAATTGAACATATCAACTTGAGCCGACTTGATAGGCCGACGCGCCAGCCAATTGAACTAATCAACTTCAGTCCGCATCCAGTCCGCATGATCTTGGTCAGTCCGCAGAAAGTCCGCGAAATTGTGGACTACAGCGGTGTCATACGGGTTCCAGCGGATCAAGCAAAAGCCCAGGCCACAAGGCAGATTTGGCCTCGTTGAGCGGTCAGGAATGACCCAGGTAGATGAAGCCGTAGGCCTCATCCCGACAGGTCACGCCCGCCTCCGCGAGTGGTCCGTCCCAATCACCGAGGCAGCCCGGGTCGGCACCCTCGGACCCGTGGTCCGACGTCAGCAGGAACGTCGTGGACTCGAGCGCGCCCATCCGTTCGAGATGGTCGAGAAACACACCGAGCCGGCGGTCCGCGTCCTTCATCGACGCATGCGCGACCGGCGAGTGCGGACCGCCCTCGTGGTGGCCCGTATCGGTGAGCAGGGTGTTCCACCAGGCGAAGCGAGGTGCGTCGGTGCGCGACGTCCAGAGATCGAGCATCTGAGTGAGCCCGACCGCGTCGACCGACGTCGACCACGCGTAGTCCGGGCTCGCTGCGACGTACTCCTCGCTCGCGTGCACATCCGTCGCCGGATCGGGCAGCAGCGAACCCATGCCTTTCGCGCCATCGGAGTGTCCGGCGTCACGGATCAAGGCAAAGGTGGAGTACGCCGCGCCGGAGTCGGCCGGCTCGTTGACGCACGCACTCGCCGCATCGATGCGCTCGAACACCGTCCGGACTCCGGGTGCGAGCCACTCCGCCCAGCGGTGCCACGTGCGCGCGTCGTTCGTGAGCCGCTGCACCGCGAGCCGGCGATCGAAGTAGGCGTTGTTGACAATGCCGTGTCGACCCGGGCCCACCCCGGTCAACGCACACGTGTGGTTGACCAGCGTCACGCTCGGGAACTCCGCGATCGCCCCGCCGGTCAAGGCGCAGCCGCGGTCCAACAGCCGGGCCACGGCCGGAAGCTCACCGGCCGCAGCCAGCGCGTAGAGCGAGTTGGCGTTGCAGCCGTCCCAGAGCAGGCCGATCACCGACCCGCCGGGGTGCGGCACAAGAACGTCGACGAGGGCGCACCCCTCCATGTCGCTGAGCTCGGCGAGCCCTGCACCGGCGAGCCAGGCGAGCGTCGGTGCCACGTCCACCACCCGAGCCGCGACCGGGACCATGCCACGCGCGGTCACCGCGGGGCCGGACAGCACGAGGGGCGCGCGGGACTGGACCACGTTGAGGGAGCCGTGTTCGCCGCGGTGGCCTCCCTTGTCCGGCCAGTAGTGGCGTCCGGTGTGGACGATGGCGATGTCCGGCGCGGCTGGAGCGGCGAACAGTGACGCCAGCCGAGGTGCCGCCCACGGGTAGGAGTTGCGAGCATTCGGCGGCGACGGGTCGGCGAGCTCGTCGGTCAAGCCGGTGAAGACCATCGGATCCTGAAGCTCCACCGGATTGCGCCCGTGCAGGACCTCGGCGGGAGCCTCGACGTCGGTGCGCGACAGGCGAGCCGCCCCTAGCGAATTCGCGACGACGATGGCCTCCCCGTCGGCGTAGGCGATCAGGTCGACGACGTGGGCGAGCGAGGGATCGCACAAGACGTCCACCGCGAGGTCACGCATCACCTCGGCCGGAGCGCTCACCCCGTCACACTATGTGCCGACACGGGAGATGCCCCCGAGCGGGCAAGCTCGGGGGCATCTCGCGCTCCGGCGTTACACCGAGAGCGACTGCAGGGCACGACGAGCGGCGTCGACCCTGCGCTGCCGGCGGCGCAGAACCGCCAGCCGCCGCAGATACGCCCGGCGCATCTGCTCTTCCTGGAGGCGTACTCGATCGCGAGCAAGCGCCTCGGACAACTCGTACGGCAACATCTGTGAACTCCTTGAACGATGGGTGCCGACGGTGCTCGCGGGGTTCATGCCGCGATCACGTCGGACTTGCGCGGGCGGCCACGCGGACGCTTGCGCGCCACGATGGCCCCTTGGACGATGAGCTCCCCGCCCCAGACACCCCACGGCTCTCGACGTTCCAGCGCGTCGGACAGGCAGGACCGACGCAACGGGCATTCCAGGCACAGTGCCTTCGCCCGCTCGACGTCATGCGGGGACTCCGCGAAGAACAGGTCGGGGTCGACGTAGTGACAGGGCAGATCACACTCAACCGTGATCGACATCGGTACCACCTCCTCGTTGGTGATCGGATTCAGACGGATGAATCGCTGTGGTCGGGCAACAGAAAGGCCGCGGACCCTGTTCGGGTGCCGCGGCCTTTGAGCGCCGTCTGAGATCGACTCTCAGAGCGGATCCTCAAAGGCCGAACCACCCCACACGCCCGTGCCGGCCGCGTGCTTGGTGCCATTCGCTGCCGCGACGCGCGTCTTGGCGATGACGACATCGAGCGCGCCGCTACGCCGGTACGCGGCCGCCAGCGTCGTCCCGCCTGCGGCGGACATGAAGGCAGCCTGCGTTCCGGCGCACATGCCTGTGCTCAACTCTGTGCTCATCGAAGGCCACCTCCTCTCGCGCTCGGCCCGCGCCCATCCGGGACGCAGGTCACCGTCGACCGACGGCAACGTCTCGGACGATAGCCGTCCGGTCCGCCGTAGTGCAATTGAATTTCCCGGCGATTCAGTTTTCGGCCGGCGTGGGTCACGAATTGATCTCGATCGCCTCGGGCCCGCCCGCGCTCGCGTAACCCAATCGCCGGGTGATCTCCCGCAGCGACTCCGGGATCTCGTCCTGCGCGGGGAGCGCCACCTCGCGCTGGACAACGCCCGAGTGCAGCTTTTCGCTCGCGTCTCCGACGAACTTCACGATCTTGCCGTGGTCGAACTCGCCGTAGTTGACCATGGCGGGCTCCCACGGGACGCCGATGAACTCGCAGATCTCCGCGGTGATCCGGTCCGGGTCGCTCACCAGGTCTTCGTAACGAACCGACAGACCCGCAAGACCGTCGCGCGCGGCCGCGAAGGCCTCGAGGTACTCACCGGTACGCTTCACCGCGCTCTCGACGGTCTCCTCATCGGTGAAGTTGAACAGCGAGTTCGCGATCGCCGCGGGGTGGCGGTAGAGGAACAGATAGCGCGCTTTGGGCCAGGCCTCGGCGAGCCGCTCCCAGATGAAGACGTTGCTCGGCGTCTTATCGACGATGATCGCCTTGCCACTCGCGCTGAGTTCGCGGTGCAGGACCCGGTCCCACAGCAAGTACTCCAGCCGCCGCTCGGACAAGCCGAGCTCGCTCATCGCCAGCTTGCCGTACTGGTTTTTGATCGTCACCTTCAGCGTGCGCAGGTGCAGCTCGTGCGGGGAGCAGATCTGGGAGTGACTGTCGAGGATCAGCCGCAGCATGGTCGACCCGGAGCGCACCGAACACATGACGAACACCGGCTCCTTGACCAGCCGGTTCACCTTGGGTCGCGGTGCCGGGGGGCTCGTCGAGACCGCGCTCGTGTCCGCCCCGCGGCCCAAGACGTTCGCCGCCATCCGACGGATCCGGCGCGGGGAGCTCTCGGCAGCGATGACCGCACTCCTCGTCGTGTTCGGGGTCGGCGGAGAGGTTCCTCGACGCGGGCCGAGTCTAGGTCCTGCCCGATGCCCTCAGCAGGCCGAGCACCTCCTCGGCATAGCGTTCGAGCTTCAACGGGCCTACTCCGGGTACGGCGGCGAGCTCCCCGCGGTCGGCGGGAACGCGGGCGGCGATCGCCTCGAGGGTCTTGTTGTCGAACACGACATAGGCCGGCACCCCGTCGTTCCGCGACCGCTGCAGCCGCCATTCCCGCAACCGCTGCACCACCGGATCGTTCGACGCCGCGAGATTCACCCGCGCGGACCGGGGCGCGGCCGGCGCAAGGGGTCGGATCCCATCGAGGAATCGCGACGGCTTGCGGATCTTGCGTCCCCCGGCCGCGCGGGCGAGCGCCCAGGACAGCGACAAGTGCCGGCGGGCCCGGGTGATCCCGACGTAGAGCAGGCGGCGTTCCTCTTCCACCTGCTCCGGCGTGCTCGCGTGCGTGATCGGAATCGTGCCATCGACCAGCCCGACGAGGTAGACCGCCTCCCACTCCAGGCCCTTCGCGGAGTGCAGCGAGGCAAGGGTGACGCCGTCGACCGCCGGTGCGTGCTGGGCATCGGCCCGCATCGCGAGCTCGGCGACGAACGCGGACAGATCCGCCGCCGGGCTGTCCGCGGCGAACTCCTCCGCGACGCCCACCAGCGCCTTCAACGACTCCCACCGATCGCGCGCGGCGCCCGCGGCACTCGGTGGGTCGGCGGTGAAGCCCGCCGAACTCAGAACGTCCGTGACCGTCGCGACGAGGCCCGCGAGCTCGTGGTCGGTGCTCGACCGAGCGGCACCACGCAACAGCACGACCGCCTCGCGAATCTCGGGCCGGCCGAAGAATCGTTGACCTCCGCGCAGGACGTAGGGCAGACCCGCGGTGGCCAAGGCGGCTTCGTAAGCCTCCGACTGCGCGTTGACCCGGAAGAGCACCGCGACCTCGCGCAAGGGCACGCCCTGGGCCTGCAACCGCTTGATGTCGGACGCGACCGCGTCGGCCTCGGCCGGCTCGTCGTCGTACCCGGTGAACTGAGGTGGTGGACCGTCGCCGTTCTGGGCGATCAGGCGGGAACCGGTGATCACCCGGTTGGCCAGGGCCACGACCGGCTCGGTCGACCGGTAGTCGCGGACCAGCCGGACGACGGTCGCCCCGGCGAACCGTTTGCCGAACGTGCGCAGGTAGTCCGGGGAGGCGCCGGTGAAGGAGTAGATCGTCTGGTGCGGGTCGCCGACGACGCACAGGTCGGCCCGGTCACCCAGCCACGCGTCGAGCAGTCGATGCTGGAGGGGGCTCACGTCCTGGTACTCGTCGACGGTGAAGTGCCGGTAGCGCTCCCGAACCTCCGAGGCGATGGCCCGGTCGTTCTCGATCGCGGCCGCCATCAACAGCAGCAGGTCCTCGAAGTCGAGTTGCCCGCGATCGGCGTTGACCTCCTCGTAGCCGGCGAACACCCGGCCGACGACGTCGAGCTCGAGCGGCGGGGCTCGGTGGGCGCTCGCCGCGCGGGCGGGGTAGTCCGTGGGCTCGACGAGCGCCGCCTTCGCCCACTCGATCTCGGCGGCGAGGTCGCGCTGCTCGGGCACCGATAGCGTCAGGCGCACCTTCGCCGCCGCCAGTCGTAGCGTCGCGAGCTTGCTCTCGACCAGCACCGGACGCGGCCCGGCCGAGATCCGCGGCCAGAAGTACTGAAGCTGGCGCAACGCGGCGGAATGGAAGGTGCGCGCCTGGACGCCCTCGGCACCGAGCTGACGCAACCGTGCCCGCAGCTCACCGGCCGCCCTGGTGGTGAAGGTGACCGCGAGCACGTGCTGCGCCGCGACCACTGCGGTGAGGGTCTGAAAGGCGATCCGGTGAGTGACTGCACGCGTCTTGCCGGTGCCCGCACCGGCGAGGATGCAGACCGGGCCGAGCGGCGCCTCGACCGCCTCGCGCTGCTCGGCGTCAAGATCGGCCAGCACCCGATCGAGAGGTTGCGAGGCCATCGAGCCATCCTTGCACCGGCCGGTGACAGTGCGGCTCCCGGCCGGGAAGGGAACAGCCCCCGCCCGTGGTTACCTACGAGAGGATGACCGGTGTTGGCGACCTGCCAGCCGCACACGAGGAGGGTCATGAACGGCCGGCTCACGATGTTCACCACGACGACCTGCGGATACTGCGTCCGGCTCAAGAGCGGCCTCGCGCGGGCAGGGATCGACTTCGACGAGGTGAACATCGAACTCGACCCCGACGCGGAGAGTTTCGTTCTCGAGGCCAACGGCGGGCTGGCGATCGTTCCGACGCTCCAACTCGCCGACGGTCGGGTCCTGACCAACCCGCCGTTGCCGGTCCTGCTCGAGGCCCTGAACGCCGCCTAGGTTCGGACTGGGTATCGCTGACCGCGGGTTCAGCTGAGGAAGCGGTTGACCGTCGCGACCGTCCGGTCGGGTTGATCGGTCCAGAACAGGTGGCCGGCGCCCGGGAACCACTCGAGCGTGGCGCCCGGGATGGCACCGGCGAGCACCTCGGCGTTGGCGGGCTGCACGAGCCGATCCGCGGTCCCGTGGATCACCAGCGTCGGAGCCTGCACCTCGCCCAGGCGGGGAAGCGTCCCCTCATAGGCCCGCATCGCGTCTAGCTGGCCCCAATATGCCTTGGCGCGCAAGGGATACCGCATGCGAGCCCGGACGTCACCGTCGATGTCGTCGCGCGTGGTGGACTCGGCGTAGAGGAACGCGAGCGAGTCCTCGATGATCTCGCGCGCCGGGCGCGGCGTACGGTCCATCAGCATGGTGGCGGCCGCCGGATCCATCCGGACCGCCTCCGGTCCCCCCGGATGGGTGGCACCGAGCACCAACCGGTCGACCCGATGGGGGTGCCGCAACACAAGCTCCTGAGCGATCAAGCCGCCCATCGATACGCCGAAGACGTGCGCCCGCTCGAGGCCGGCGGCATCCAGCACCTCGATCACGTCGTCGGCCATCTCGGCGACGGTCCACGGCGGTTCCGGGACGCTGCTGCGCCCGACGCCGCGGTTGTCCAACCGGATCGTCATCCGCGGTTCGGACAGTCCGGGCAGCACGCGGTACCAGAGGTCGGCGGTGTAACCCAAGCCCTGGATCAGCACCAACGGCGACGCCGCGGCGCCAGTCCCGGCGAGACCCGGCCCACGCTCCCGACCTTCGACGGCGTACCAGATGCTCAGGTCGTCCCTGGTGGTGACGGGCATACCCTTGATCGTGCCGCACGATCGACGATCCCGTGGAGGGACGCAATGGCAACCCTAGGGCCGTGGTTGGTCACGGCGCGCTCCCGAGCGCACGCGGAGTACCTGGTTCGCTCCCGGGCCGAGCAGCGCGGGATCCAGCTGATCGACCTGACCGTGTCCGACGGCGCCGGCGAGATGTGGCAGGTGACGGCCACCGTTGCCGACGCCGAGCAGGATCAGGCCAACGCCGCGCGGCTCGGCGAGGACACCCAGGTCTTGCATCTCGACACCCATCCGCGTCCGCCCGTGCGTTGAGCGTCCGCGGCGGGTCGGCGCCGCCCGGCGTTCAGACCCCGGTCGCTGGCGCGACCGGCAGGCCGGACTCGACGGTCTCGCCCGCGGCCGGCTCCTCGACGAGTGCGGCGTTGTTGGCCGCACGCGCAGTGCGCACCATGGTTGGCGCCGCGTCCGCATCACTCACCCGCCGAGCGAAGGTCAACGCGAACAGCGCGAGCAGCGCGGCCGTCGCGAATGCCCAGTGAAAGGCCGCGAGGTTGGCGGTCTCACGGCCGTCGACCACGTGGGAGACACCGATCGCTGAGATGACCGTCGTCAGAATGGCAACACCGACCGCGCTTCCGACCTGACGGGCGGTGTTGAACAGGGTCGACGCCCGACCGGTCGCGGCCGGCGAGATCGTGGCAAAAGCCGCCGCTTGGGTGGGGATGAAGACGTGCGCGATCGCGATCCCCAACCCGAACATGACCAACCGCACCAGCCACAAGTTGGTTGAGAAGCCGACCAGGCACATCAGGCCCAGCGCAGTGGCCACCCCGACCAGCCCGCCCATCATCAGCCGGCGCGGGCCGATCCACGGATACAGCCGGGTCGAGATCTGCGAACCGGCCATGACGCCCAACGCCTCGGGGAAGGTCGACAGGCCCGAACCCAACGGCGACAGGCCGAGCCCGTCCTGGAAGAACAACGCGAGCAGGTAGAGCCCGCCGAGGAACGCCCCAACGGTGATGAACAGCGTCGCCGTCGTCGTACGGAACAGTCGGTTCTCGACCAGCCGGACGTCGATCAAGGGCTGAGGATGCCCGAGCTCGTAGCGCGCGAACAACGCGAGCAGCACGATCCCTGCGACTCCCAAACCGAGGATCAGGGGTGACCCCCACCCCAGCGAGGGACCTTGGGACAGCGCGTACATCAGCGCAGGCAAGCCGGTGGCGGCGAGAAGGAAGCCACCGAGGTCGAAGGTCCCCGGCTCGGGCTCCTTGTGCTCGCGCACGCACAGCGTGCCGAACACGAGCGCCGCGATTCCGATCGGCACGTTGACGTAGAAGACCCAGCGCCACGAGACGTCGGTCACGAGAAGCCCGCCCAAGACGGGACCGATCGCCGGGGCGAGCGCGGTCGGCAGGATGAGGATCCGCGACGCCCGTACCCGCTCGGCCGGCGGAAACGTCCGGAACAGCAGCGCCATGCCGACCGGAGTCAGCATGCCGCCGCCGACGCCTTGCAGGATGCGGAACGCCACGAGTTGCGAGAGCGACTGCGACAGCCCGCACAGCGCCGAGGCGACGGTGAAGATCGCCAGCGCGATCAGCAGGATCCGCTTCATGCCGAACCGATCGCCCAGCCAGCCCGAGGCGGGGATGAAAACCGCGAGGCTGACCAGGAAGCCCACGATCACGCTGTCGATGTGATCGGGGTCAACGCCAAAGTCGGTGGCCAGTCTGGGCAACGCGACGTTCACGATCGTGATGTCCATGATCGCCATGAACATGGCGAGGACGAAGACGATCCCGACGGCGACTTTCTGGTTCACCCGGTTCGCAAACACGATGAGGACTAACGGTACGGCGCGCGAGATAATTCCGCTCTGCAATTATCGACCGGTCGGATCCGCGGCCGCACTACGGTCAGGCCCGGGCGAGCCATCCGGTGATCAGCCAGTAGGCGATGGAGGCGTTCGGCGGCATCACTGCCGAGCCGGTCCGCAGTTCGGTGCGGGTGAACCAGCGGACATCCTCGAGCTCATGATCCGCGGCACTCGCCTCACCACCGGAGACCCGCGCCTCGTAGCCGAGCATCAGCGAGGCGGGATAGGGCCAGGGCTGGCTGCCGCGATAGCTCACATCCGTCACCGTCACGCCGGTCTCCTCGAGGACCTCACGGTGCACCGCCTGTTCAGCGGACTCCCCCGCCTCCACGAACCCGGCGATCGTGGAGTAACGCCCCGGCGGCCAGGTGGGCTGTCGGCCGAGCAGAGCGCGGTCGGCCCCGTCGTGGAGGAGGACGATCACCGCGGGGTCGGTCCGCGGGAAGTGCTGGGAGCCGTCGACGTCGCAGGTGCGCGACCACCCCGCTTGGGTGACGCGGGTGGGGCCGCCGCAGCGCGGGCAATGCGTGTGGTTCGCGTGCCAGTTGCCGAGCGCGACCAGCGCCACGAGCAACCCGGCGTCGCGGTCGTCGAGAGCTGCTCCGACGCTGCGCAGGTCCATCGGGCGAGCGCCGAGCCGGGCCGGCAACTCGTGGGCGACGGTTCCCCAGTACGCGCGGTCCTCGCTGTCGACGCCCAGCAGCAACCGCGGCCCGGAACCATCCCAGCTCGCGCTGTCGACCAGGATCAGCGCCGGTCCGTCATCGTCGACGCTCGCCCGCGCGTCGCGGTCCACCACCAACAACCGGCCGCGGTCCCAGGCGAGGGCAAGCCAGTCCTCGTCGTCGCGCTTGACCGACACTCGGTCAACCCCGGCACGAGACAACGCGGGCACGCTCACCCGTAGCACCCTAGACAAGCGGCGTCACGCCGGTACGCCGTACCGATAGCGGCGTCACGCCGGTACGCCGTACCAATACCGGCGTCACGCCGGTACGCCGTACCAATACCGGCGTCACGCCGGTACGAGGAGGGCGGCGAGCTCGGCGCGGTCGAGCAGCCGGTCAGGCCGCTTGAGCTCGCCGGTGCGGACGTAGAGGAATCCGGCGGACACTCGGTCCGGGTCAACTCCGGCGAGATCGGCCCAGGCCAATCGGTAGATCGCGAGCTGCACCGCGGCCGCCTCGAACGCGCGCCCCGTCGGCATCACGCCGGTCTTGTAGTCGATGACGTCGTAGGTCTCCTCCGACGAGTCAGGCTGCCCGCGATAGACCGCATCGATGCGACCGCGAATCAACCGCCCCGCAAGCACCATCTCGAACGGCGCCTCGACCGCGACCGGACGCCGATCCCCCCACCCGGCAGCCAGAAAACTCGCCTGGAGGAGCGCGAGCTCGGCGTCGCCGAGTTGGTCGTCGTCGGCACCCTCGAGGTCGTCGGGCTCCAGAAGGGGCGACACCGCGTACAGCTGCTCGACCCACTCGTGGAAACGCGAACCGCGCCTGGCCGCCACGATCGGCGGGGTGGGCAGGGGACGAGCCAGCCCGGCTGCAAAAGCCTCCTCGTCACGGGCGATCTCGACGATCTGGCTGGTCGTCAGCCGCGCCGGCACGGCGACCTCGATCGTGCGGGCCTGGCGACCGCGAGCCTCGGCCAGCAGAAGGTCGGCCTCGCGACGCCAGAGGCCATCACCCTCCGAGCGCGCGGACTCGCCCGGGCGCGGCCCGCCCGGGGCGGCGTCGACGAGCGCCGCCGCTTCGCGCCGACGGGCCAGGGCATCGGCGTCCGGTGGTTGCGGCCAGTCGACATCGTGGGTGACGGCCAGCAGCGGGTTGAGATCGGTGTCCGCTGGTTGATCGCAGCGCGCGTCGATCTGCACCTCGCTGCCGGCGGCCGCGAGAACCTCTGCCACGAACACTGATTCCTTGCACGGCTTCTGACGGGTCGGGCTCCAGCAGTACGACGACAGCAGCAGCCGGTGGCGTGCCCTCGTCATTGCGACATAGGCCAGCCGGCGCTCTTCATCGACCGTGTCCGACTTGCAGTCATCGTTGAACGAGGTGAACTGCGCCGCGTCGTATCCGCCCAGGTGCGGAAGGTCGCCGCGGTCACCGCGGAGCGGAAACGGCAGCACCGCCGGCGCGGTCACCCAGTTCGACCGGGCCGTGTCCACCGGGAAGACCTCGGCGACCATCCCGGGAACGGCAACTAGGTCCCATTCCAGACCCTTGGCGGCATGGACCGTCATCAACTTGACCGTGTTGGCCTGCGACGGAGCGCCAATCTCGAGTCCATCCTCGGCGTCATCCGCCGCCTGCAGGTAGGAGATGAACGCGGGCAGGTCGACCTCGCCATCGAGACCGGCGAATTGCGCGGCGACGTCGAGGAACGCATGCACGTTGGCCAGCCTCGCCTCGGCGAGCGCACGTTCGCCGGCCTGAACTTCGACGGCCAAGCCGGTTACCTCGATGATCTGGGAGATCAGGTCGACGAGCGGCTGGCCGGCCAGGATCTGAAGCTCGCGGATCTCGGCGGCGAACCGGCCGAGACGCTCACGAGCTTGCGGCGAGAGTCCTGACCGCTCACCCGGGCTGTCTGCGGCTTCGAGCAGCGATGGCACCTCGACCGGGTCGACGGTACGAGTCGCGGCGACGAGCGCCGCGTCAACGTCACCGGCGACCGCGACCTCGCGATCGACCTCCACCTCGACCTGTCGTTGCGCGTCGGCTGCCTCCTCGGACTGCTCGCTCCCCGCGCCGTCCGCGCGCATCCGGGTGATGAAGGCGGCCCGCCGACCCAGCGCAGCAAGATCGCGCACACTGATGCGCCAGCGCGGGCCGGTCAGCAGACGGACCGCCGCGGCGTTCGCGGTCCCGTCTGCGAGCAACGACAGCACCGCGACGATGTCACTGACCTCCGGCATCGCCAGCAACCCACCGAGACCCACGACCTCAACCGGAATGTCGCAACGAACCATCGCTTGATGCAGCCGCGCGAAGTCCGCCCGGCGCCGGGACAACACCGCGATCTCAGCCGGCGGCGTACCGGCGTCGAGGACGTCACGGATCCGCTCCGCCAACCAGTCCGCTTCGTCAAAGGCGCTGAGGTGACGGGCCACGACCACCTCGCCCGCTCGCTCGGCCCCGGGGCGAGCGCCGAGCGCGGGAAAGTCGAGAGGCGTGCGTCCCTTGCGCACGAGCGAGGCGAGCAGTGGCTCGGCCACCGCGTTGGCCGCCGCCAGAATCGCGCCGTCGCACCGGAAGGTGGTCATCAACGGCCGAACCGGCACCTCCCGGTTCGGCGAGAAGTGCGTCGCGAACTGTGACAGGTTGCTCGCCGAGGCCCCGCGCCAGCCGTAGATCGCTTGATTCGGGTCCCCGACGGCGGTCAGCGCGGCGCCCGCGAACAACCCGGCGAGCAGCACGCGCTGCGAGACCCCCGTGTCCTGATACTCATCCAGCAGGATCAGCCGGAATCGGTCGCGCTCCCGATCGGCCACGGCGGGCGCCTCGGCGACGATCCGGCAGGCCAGCGCCACCTGATCGCCGAAGTCGATCAGGTCCAGCCGCTGCTTTTCCGCCGAGTACGCCTCGACGAGGTCGAGCAACTCGTCCCGGACCTGGGAGCTACCGACCAGCGCGGCTGCCTTCGCCCCCGGTTTCGACCAGGCCGCGACCTCCGCCCGCACCCGCGCATCCTCCGCGCGCACCATGTCCGGCGTGACGAGGTGATCGCTGAGATCGCCGGCAAGCGCGACGACCTGCTTCGCGGCGTACGGCGTCGTCCAGGACAGATGCTCGAAGGGCCCGGCGGCTCGGCGGGCGACCCGCACCGCGAGCTGCCATTGCATCGCTTCGGTCAGCAGGGTGGCGCCTGGCTCGCGCCCGATCCGCAATGCATGATCGCGGACGAGCTGCGCCGCGTAGGAGTGGTACGTCGCAACCGTCGGCGCGTCGTCGAGACCGTCCTCGTCCAGGTCGAAGGGTCGCCGGTCGGACAGCGCCGCCAGTCCACGACGGATTCGGGTGGCGAGCTCGCCGGCCGCCTTGGTGGTGAAGGTCAGACCGAGGACGGACGACGGCGCGAGACCACAATGGGCAACCGCGTGGATGACCCGCGCGGCGATGACGGTCGTCTTGCCCGAGCCGGCACCCGCAACCACGAGCTGCGGCTCGAGCGGTGCGGTCGCGATCGCGAGCTGAGCCTCGGTCAGCGGCCGGTCGCCGAAAAACGACCGGAGGTAGTCGCCATCGGGATCGGTGCGAAACCGGGTCACTGGACGACCTGCGCGCCCTCGTCGCGCGCGGGGCAGGAGGTCGCGAACCGGCAGCGGTTGCACCCCTCATGAGGTCGAGCGGGAAACTCCTCCGAGCGGATCCCGTCGGCGACGCTGCCCACCAGGTCCTCGATCCATCGATCGTCGCCGAGCGGCTCCTGGCACTGCACCCTCACCGCCCCGCGAACCTCCTGGCGAAGGTGGACTAGCTCGGCGCCACCGGGCGTGGTGAACTCCTCGCCGAAGCCGCCCTCGCGAGCGACCAGCTGGTAGACCCCGAGTTGCGGGTGGGTGTCGACCTGAGCCCGGGTCGGAGCCTGCTTTCCGGTCTTGAGATCCACGACGACCACCCGCCCGTCCGCGTCGAGCTCGATCCGATCGGCGCGGCCGCGAATGGTGATGTCCGCACCGACCGGAACCTCGAAGTCGACCTCTGCACCGGCGCACCTCCGCGGGTTGGCGAGATGCCAGGCGAGGAAACGCTGCAAGGCGGCGCGCGCCTCGGCATGGTCGCGGACGGCCTGCCACGGGGCGTCGTAGGGCAACTGAGCCCACACGGCGTCAAGCCGGTCGACGAGCACCTCGAGGTCCGGTGGCAGATCGCCCGTCACCACCGCTTCACCAAGCGCGTGCACGATCGATCCGAAGCCCGCCGCGGTCGAGGTGGTCTCGATGGCTTTCACCTCGCGGTCGAGGAACCACGCCCGAGGGCATCGGTCGAATGCCGCCACGGTCGACCCCGACAGCGCGACCCGCTCGTGGGTCGGACGCACCGGCTCCGCGCCCGGAGACGGCTCGAGCAGACCCCACCAGCTTTCCGGTCGAGCCAACGGCACCAGCGGGTCGCCGTCGTCACCGACCGCATCCGCCAAGACGGCAAGGCAGTGAGCCGCCTCCTTTCGCCGCTTCGGATCCTCCTGCGGGTCCTCGAGCACCTGGCGCATCCGGGCGACGAAGGACGCCATCGACAACGCGTCGGCGGTCAACGCCGGTGCGGCAGGTTGCTCGATTCCGGTCTCCTCGAGGAAGCGCGACGGCCGCTCGGCGAGATCGTCAGCACCGGAGGTAGCGGTGATGACCAGACGCGATCGCGCCCGGGTGATCGCCACGTAGAACAGCCGCCGCTCCTCGGTGAGCTCGGCCTTCGCGGTCACACCGTCACGCACCCCGTCCCGGTCGAGGCGGTTCGCTTCGAGCAACGAACCACGACGGCGCACGTCCGGCCAGACCTCTTCCTGGACCCCCGCCACCACGACGAGGTCCCACTCCAGGCCCTTGGACCGGTGCGCGGTCAGCAGCCGGACCATCCCGTCCGGCGCCGCCTTCTCCTCGTACGGCGCGGCCGGGATCTCCTGCGCGTCGACTTCCTCGAGCAAGCCGCCCACCGTGGCTCGCGGCTGGCGGTCCTCGAGCCGGGAGGCGGCCTCGAACAGCGCGAGGACCGCGTCGAGATCACGGTCGGCGGCGCGACCTGCGAGAGTCGGGGCGGCGGCGCGGGCGGATAGCCGCCGAGCCCAGTCCGAGCCGTCCCACAGGGCCCAGAGGACCTGCGCAGGAGTTCCGCCGCTCGCGGCGACCCCCGAGGCGTTTGCAAGGATCGTCGTGAGCCTCCGCACCGGAGCCGAGACCGAGTCCTCGACCATGAGGAGATCACGAGGATCGACGACGACGTCGCGGATCAACTCGGCGGACGGCCGGGCCAGACCGGTCTCGTTGGTCTCCCGATCGAGCGCGCGCAAGCGTCGGCCCAGCGCGCGCAACTGGGTCGTTGACGCTCCGCCGAGCGGCGAGAGCAGCAACGCCTGCGCGGCGAGTGGCGACATCACGCGGCGTTTCTGCCCCGGCAACAGCGTCCGGGTCTGCTCGGCGACGTAGTCGAGCGCGCGCAAGAGCGGGGCGA
>Ga0335083_10005616_pt1 | contig 15793 bp, 14 predicted proteins | sample Lox_Sample_42_FD_206716 | JGI IMG/M metagenome (GOLD analysis project Ga0335083, IMG submission 206716) | Soil microbial communities from Loxahatchee National Wildlife Refuge, Florida, United States - Lox_Sample_4.2 | ecosystem: Environmental > Terrestrial > Soil > Wetlands | place: USA... | reverse complement strand
GGGGCGGGCGTGCGCGTGGCCAAGCACGGCAACCGTTCGATCAGCTCTCGCTGCGGCTCGGCCGATGTGCTCGAACAACTCGGCGTGCAGATCGAGCTTCCGCCGGAAAGCATCGCGCGCTGCATCGAAAAAGTCGGAATCGGATTCATCTTCGCCCCGGCGATCCACACGGCCACGCGTCACGCCGCAGCGGCTCGCCGCGAGTTGAAGACCCGAACCGTATTCAATCTTCTTGGACCGCTGACGAATCCCGCCCGAGCCTCCGCGCAAGTGGTCGGCGTCTACGACGCGGGCGTGACGGAGACCATGGCGCGAGCCCTTGGAGAACTGAGAGTTCAGCGCGCCCTCGTGGTTCATGGACTGGACGGCCTGGACGAGATTTCGATCTCGGGCGAAACGCGGATTTCGGAGCTGCGGGATGGCGCCGTGCGAACGTATTCGGTGACTCCCGAGGATTTCGGATTGCAACGCGCGCCGCTCGAAGCAATTCGGGGCGGCGATGCCGCGCAGAACGCCGAAATCGTGCACAAGATTCTGGGCCGCTCGATGCTCTATCGCGATCACGGCCCGCACCGCGAAATCGTCCTCGCCAATGCCGCCGCGGCGCTCGTCACCGCCGGTCGTGCGAAAGATTTCCTTGACGGAGTGGTGCTCGCCGCGAAATCAATCGACTCCGGCGAGGCTCGGGAACGCCTCGAGGCGCTCGTTGCCTTCTCGCAAGCCGAGAAAAAGCGCGCCGCGCAAGCTCGCGGCTAAATTGACAGAAAATTCTCGAGCAGACGGAAGCCCGCATCGGTGAGAACCGACTCGGGATGGAACTGCACGCCTTCGATTTTCCACCTTTTGTGGCGCAATCCCATGATCGTGCCATCGACAGTTTCGGCCGAAATCTCAAGGCACGCGGGAAGCGTTTCGCGCTCGACGATCAAGGAGTGATAGCGCGTGGCCGGAAAATCCTGCGGCAAACCTCGAAAGATCGTCTTGGTGTCGTGATGGATCGTGCTTGTCTTGCCGTGCATCACTTCTTTCGCGCGGATCACACGGCCGCCGAAAGCAGCTCCGATCGACTGATGCCCCAGGCAAACGCCGAGAATCGGAATCTTGCCCGCGAAGCGCTCGATCAGTGGAACGCTTACGCCCGCTTCGGCCGGAGTGCACGGCCCGGGCGAAATCACGATCCGCTCCGGCCCGAGCTCTTCAATCTCTTCGAGCGTGATCTGATCGTTGCGGCGCACCTCGAGCCGCTGTCCCATCTGGCCCAGGTACTGCGCCAGGTTGTAGGTAAACGAATCGTAGTTGTCGAGAAGCAGAATCATCTTTCACTTTCAGCATAGCGCAGATTGTCATCTGCCGCGACTCTCGCCGCCGGATTGCGCGATTTCCAGCGCCTTCGTCAAAGCGCGCGCCTTGTTCACGGTCTCTTCGTATTCGCGCTCCGGAACGGAGTCGGCCACGATCCCCGCACCCGCCTGAATGTAGACGCGGCCCCCTTTTGCCACCAGCGTGCGCAGCCCGATGCACGAATCGACGTTGCCAGAAAAATCGAGATACAGGATCGCGCCCGCGTAGATGCCGCGCCGCGTCGGCTCCAGCTCGTCGATGATTTCCATCGCGCGAACCTTCGGCGCCCCGGAAAGCGTGCCCGCGGGAAAACACGCCATTAGTGCATCGAAGCAATCGACGTCGTTGCGCAGCCGGCCGCTCAAACCCGAAACCAAATGCATGACGTGCGAAAACCGCTCGACGAACATCAGCCGGTCCACCTTCACAGAACCGTATTCGCAGACGCGCCCCAGATCGTTGCGCCCCAGATCGACGAGCATGATGTGCTCGGCGCGCTCCTTCGGATCGGCAAGGAGCTCGGCTTCGAGCTCGCGGTCCTCTTTCTCGCTCTGGCCTCTCGGCCGCGTGCCGGCCAAGGGTTTGTAGAATGCGTCCCGGTCCTGCACCTTCACGAGCATTTCGGGCGAGCTGCCGACCACCGAAACGTCGTCAAGCTTCAGGAAATAGAGGTACGGAGAGGGATTGACGACGCGCAGCGCGCGATAAATCTCGAAAGGTTCGGCGCTTGTTTTGGCCGAAAAGCGCTGGCTCACGACCACTTGAAACGCGTCTCCCGCCCGGATGTATTCCTTGGCCTTGTCCACGGCAGAAACGAACTGCTGCTTCGTCATGTTCGATTCGATCCGCAGAGACTTCGATCCGCTCGGGCGCCGCTGTGGCGGCAAGGGGCCTTCCAGCGTCCGGCGCGTGCGCTCGATTTCGCGGACGGCGTCGTCGTACTTCTTGCGCAGGCTGCCCGGCCCTTCTGTAAACACGTTGCGAATGATCGAGACGCGATGCTGCACGTGATCGAACGCTATCAGGCCGAGATAGAACATCATCACGCAATCGTCCGCATGCACGTCGTCCCGGCCCGTATCGGGGATGCGCTCCATCAGGCGCACCATGTCGTAGGAGAAATATCCGATCGCGCCGCCAGTCAGCGGAGGAAGACCGGGAACGCGCACGGGTTTGTACCGCTCCACCAGCCTCCGAAGCTCGCGGACCGGGTCCCCTTCGAACCGCGTCTTCTTGCCGCGCGCTTCCAGCGTGCAAGCACGGCCGCGCGCGCGGAACACTTCCTCCGGATTCACGCCGGTGAATGTATGACGGCCGATCGTCTCGCCGCCTTCGACGCTTTCCAACAGGAACGAGTATTTCGCCTTCCGCGAGATGCGGAGATGAGCGCCGACGGGAGTCAGCAGATCAGCCGTGTACGTGTCCCAGACGGGGACGAGATTTCCCTGGCTCGCCAACCGGCTGAATGTCTTGAAATCAGGTTGAATCATCGGGTCGCCCGCATTCCGGATTGTCGCTTCTCGGTTTTTTCTTCGCGCTCTAGAGCGGCGGTCACGGCCCTGCGCATAGCGTCAACGGGAGCGCGCTCGCCGGTCCAGATTTCCCACTGCGCGGTGCCCTGCGCGACGAACATTTCAACGCCGGAAACGGTCTCAATGCCTCGCCGCTGCGCCAGTTTCATCAAACGCGTGACGCGCGGCCTATAAATGGTGTCAAAGACGAGCCTGCAATTCAATTCGGCCGCTTCGAGCGGAGATTCACCGACCCTCGGATGCATTCCGACGGGTGTCGCATTCACGATCGCGTCGAAGAATTCCCGCCGCAGGCGCGACCGCGCGATCGCCTCGCCATTCACGTCCCGTGCGAAAGCTTCCGCCTTCGCGCGGCGACGGGCGCACACGCAGACACTCGATCCCGCCTCGGCCAGCGCAAAGGCAACCGCACGCGCCGCGCCGCCCGCTCCCACGATCAATACTCGGCTGCCCGCCAGTGGTATTCGTCGCTCCAGGGTCCGCAGCACCCCGACGTAGTCGGTATTGTAGCCGTAGAGTTTCCCCGCTGCGCGCACCACGACCGTGTTGACCGCGCCGATCCGGGCCGCGAGCGGATCGCAATCCGCGAGGTGCCGCATGATGCGCTCCTTGTGCGGCAGCGTCACGCTGAATCCCCGGACGCCGAGTGCATCGATCGAAGCGAGAAAATCCGGCAGGTTGCGAACGAGAAATGGAAGATAGACGGAGTTCATGCGGCGCGCGGCGAATCCGGCGTTCTGCATCGCGGGCGAAAGCGAATGCGCGATCGGGTCGCCGATTACGCCGTACACTTCCGTCCGCCGGTCGATCCGGTGCGCGTGGTACACAGTCTTCATGTCTTCCAGGGAGGTTTGGCCCGGAGCCGTTGCGTTTTCCACCGGTGCGTAGGCAAATCCGCTATTGGTCCGCAGCGCCAGGATGCGGGCGGGCAGCGCCACTTCGCCCATTGGAATCGCTACGAGGTTCTTCCGTTCCCCCGCGAAATCCAGCAGCCGTCGCGCCTCAGCAAACGATCCGCATTGAGCGGCGATCTTGATAGCGTCGGGACCGCCGGCGGCCAAGTCGCGATAGACTCGTTTCAAATCCCTCGGCATTCGCCGGAAGAAGTGCGCGGACCGAAGCTGGCAGCCGTCGCCTAGCAAGGCGTCGATCAGTTCCGCCGGACATCTGCGAATTGTCTCGACCTCGAGGTCGTACCATGCGCAGCCGGCGCGAATTGCCTCGGCCAAGTGCACCAACTGCTTCGCAATCGTGCCGCGGTAGCGGCCTCCCGCTTCGCCCCGGCGGCAGGTGGCGATCAGAGTAGCCTGTGGTGGCCGCGCCGCCAACTTCTTCAGAAACCGAGCGATTTCCCAGTCACCGGCGAGCCAGTCAAGACGCAACTCCACGGTCCCTGTTTCGCGCAGCGCCCGCGCGAGCTGCCGGTGCATGGAAGCAGCATCAGCGGCGGCAGCTACAGCGCAAATCTTGTCGCGTCCTAACACCTTTTGTTTCCTATCTTTTCCGGATTCTTCCGAGGGGTGTTCGGTCCGCTGCAGAAGAGGGAATTCTTGCTTCTACCATGTGGTACACAATGTGTAAAGCCTGGCGGACCACTGTCTTGACGGTCTACCGTTGCTCCTGTTACGGTCGGCTCATCGGCAGGCGCGTCTATTCTAAGGCGCCACAGTTGGTGATAAGGAGCGTGTGTCATGCGCCCGAAGATCCTTTTGGCTGGTCTGATTCTGAGCATGTCCGCTGCGGTGGCCGCGGCGCAGAGCACTAATCCCCAAACGCCAAGCGAAGGCCAGCTTTATTGCTCGGGCGTCGTCACAACCGAGTCCGTTCCGCGCGACACGTACATCGTTTCCGGCGAACAGTCGAACTACAAAGTCACGTTCGACGAAGGCGATTACGTCTACATCAACAAGGGCGCGAGCCAGGGCGCGAAAGTCGGGGACGAGTTCCTGGTCGTGCGGCCCGTTCACGATCCGACGAAGGTCGATTGGACCAAGTGGCAGACGGCCATCTTCCGCAAGATGGGCACCCTGTGGGAAGACCAAGCCCGCGTAAAGGTCGTCGTTGCGCAATCGGACATCTCGATCGCACAGGTCGAACACGCCTGCGAGTACGTGCAGCGAGGCGACGTGATTCTACCGTTCAGCGTGCGGCCGGCGCCGCCGCTCAAGTCGGGTGCGAATTATGACCGTTTCGCTCCGGCCAATGGGAAGTCGCTTGCGATGGTGATCACCGGCAGAAGCTTCCAGCAGCAAACAGGCAAGAACGACATCGTCTACGTCAATCTCGGCACGAATCAGGGCGTCAAGGTTGGCGATTATTTCCGCATTTTCCGCTATCAGGGTACGGAACACGAGACGGCCTACCAGACCCCTCGCTACGGTTTCGACGTCGAGGGCGTTCTCGGACCAACGGATGGTTTTGGGAGCTCCCCCAAGAAGTACAACTGGAACAACGTGCCTCGGGAGGACCTGGGGGAAGGAATCGTCCTGCGGACGGGCCCGAATTCGGCAACCGTGCTGATCACCTTCGCGCTGCGCGAAGTCTATTCGGGTGACTACGTCGAGCTCGAATAGCCGGATTTCGCGGGACCGAGTTTTCCCATTTCGGATTCGCTCAAGATCTCCGATTCGCTGAAGACGTGCGCGGTGAATCCCAGAATCTGCGTCTGCGGATTCTTCCACGCATTGCGTTCAAGCCCCGCTTTCACGCAGGTTTCCTCCAGAAATCGCAAGGCCTGCCAGCTGTATTCCGCAGCCACTTGAGGCAGCAACAGGCCGCGCCTCCCTTCCAGGCTCACGATCAGGCCGTGCTTGCCCACTTCAATCGCCTCGGGCGCGATTTCCGCAGGCGGGGAGAGAATTGAAAGTTCGATCTCGATTTCCGCGAGCTCGTGGCGTTCGACTGCGGCGAAGCGAGGATCGTGAAGAGCGGCCGAGCGCGCGGCGTATGCCACGATTTCAACGGCCGGCTCCTTCGAGCCAAGCTGTCCGATGCATCCGCGCAATCGTCCGCGCCTCCGCAGCGTGACGAAGACGCCAGCGCATTCGAGCGTATTCGTGCTCGAAGGAAAGCTCTCAGGAGACATGCCGGTCTCGACAGCAGCGATCAGCGCCTGGCGCGCGACGGTCAGGAGGAGATGTTTTTCGCGGTTATCGAGTGAGAACATCCTGCGGCTTATCTTTGGGGTCGACGATCACGAGGCTGCGGCGGTGACGCTCTTGGACGCGGAAATTGATCTGGCTCCAGAACATCTGGAAATAGTGAATCGTCGAAAGAACCGCGCTCACCACCACGAGCCATAGCAGCGTCGTGCCAAGCGTCTTCAATTCCTGATGGTTGGCCGTGAGGATGACGGTGCAGCCGGCCAGCACCTGCAGGATCATTTTGGTTTTCCCAAGCGGCGACGCGGGAATCACCAGGCCTTCCACGGAAGCAATCTCGCGCAGACCGACGACGACGAATTCGCGCCCGATGATGATCACCACCATCCACGCCGGCACGAGGTGCATCCAAACCAGCGGAATGAACGCGGCCGAAATCAGCAGCTTGTCGGCGATCGGATCGAGCAGGATTCCCAGAGTGGTGATCTCCCGCCTCTTCCGAGCAATGTATCCGTCCATCGCGTCTGTCGCCGCCGCCACCAGCAGAATCAGCACGCCCCATACTTCGAAGCGGAACGGTAGACCGAAAAAGCTCCAATTCGGCTGGCGCGTCAGCAGTACGACAACGAGCAGAGGAACGAAGAAGATTCGGAGAACCGTGAGGCTGTTCGGCAGGTTCATTGCGTTCTCGGCTCGGGGAAAGGAAGACACGGCCAGACGCCTCGGCGCCTTGCCATCGCTGAGAATATAGTCTCCCATTCTGAACGAGTCAACCGTACGCGAGGAAACAGCTTGTTAAGCAACAAACCGGCGAATCCGAAGCCGAATCGGTAAGTCTTTCCTCGTTTGGCTGTTAACAACGCAGGTGCCCCAAATCTGTGCAAATTATCCGAATCGAAGCGAGGCCCCGCGCCCAGTCTGCAAGGCCCGACTTCGCTGACCCTCAGTCGTTAACCTACAGATTATGGGCATCTTGCAGAATAGGAGGCGCGGCCAGACTACGCCGTCAGCCATTTCGGTGCCGACCAGCGGCCCGATTTGGCGTCTCTTTTCCACAGTGTTTTTCACAGGAAGAATTGAGCGCCTCGCGACCTCGGGAGCTCCCTCTTCTCGGTGAACGCGGGATAGGCAGCTAGGGTGTAGGTTTCTTCGGCCGAGAGCCAACGCAACGTATCCATGCGATCAGCGAGCCTCTGTGATCGCAGGTTTCTTGACGATTCGATGGCGGAGGGACCACGGCCACGACTCGATTCGAGGGTGCGCTCTCAACGCCGCTGAGCACCGCGGTGACCTGGTAACAGTAGGCCGCTCCAGTGGCGACGGCTGTGTCGAAATACGTCGTGCCCGAGATCACTGATGAATTCAACTTGGAGAATTGTCCGGCGCACGCCGATGCGCGATACACGTTGTAGCCCAGTGACGGATTCGATCCCGCGTCCGGGCTCGGCTGCCAGGTCAGCTTCACGCTGCGCTGCGCGAGCGCAGTGGGCGAGCACAAGGCGCATCCAAACACCACTGTCATGGTGATTCGCTTCATTGCTGCTCCTTTCTTCGCACGCGGAAAACGCCGAATGCTCTACGGGCGCCTCTCGCTGCTCTTTCAGCAAGGTAGCTTCGCGTCGACCATCAGCGCGGGGAAATTTCCTGTGGACTCTGATTTCTGAGGTGGCATTCAACGCGCAGAAGAAAGGCTGAGGATGCAAAACAGCAGGCGCAGATCTATTCGAGCACAAAGTCCTTGAGCTGCCGCGCCGCGGATTGAGGCAGCTCCGCGTCCAGCACCAGATGATCGTCGAGAAGTTCAGAACTCACGATGCGGCCACGTCCCTTCACGAGCGCGAGACGACGTCCATCCGTCACAGGCATGCGGAGCCGCAGCCGCACCAGCGGATCCACGGGCATCGCCGCATCGATTCGTGCGAGCAGATCCTCCAACCCTTGGGCCGTCGCGGCCGACGTGAGTACGATGTCGCGTCCGTGCCCGTTCGACCGGTTCAGAGCGCCTAGTTCATCTTCGTTCAGCCGATCGATCTTGTTGAGAACGTGGATGCGCGGACGATCCTCGACTCCGAGTTCCCGCAGTACGTTGAGCACTTCTTCATCCTGCTCCGCGTGGTGCGGATTCGAGACGTCCGTGACGTGAACGATGAGCGCTGCTTCCTGCACTTCCTCGAGCGTGGCGCGGAAGGCCGCGATCAGCCCGGGCGGCAGATCGCGAAGGAATCCCACCGTATCGGAAAGCAGGACGCGCCGCCGTGATAGCAACCTCACGGCGCGAATCGTGGGATCGAGCGTCGCGAACATCTTCGACGAAGTGAGCACGCCCGCGCCCGTCAGAGCATTGAATAACGTCGACTTTCCAGCATTCGTGTATCCAACCAGAGCGACCATTCCCAGCGGCACCGCCTGCCGGGCTCGCCTCCTGGTGGTTCGTTGTCCTCGTACCGTTTCGATTGCTTCGCGGATTCTCTTCACGCGTTCGCGAATTCTCCGGCGGTCGGTCTCAAGCTTCTGCTCGCCCGGTCCACGGGTCCCGATGCCGCCGCCGAGTCTGGAAAGAGCCTCGCCCCGTCCGGTCAAGCGCGGCAGTAAATAGTTCAGCTGCGCCAATTCGACCTGGAGCTGGCCCTCCCGTGTTCTCGCGTGCGTGGCGAAGATGTCGAGGATCAGCTGCGTCCGGTCGATCACCCGGCATCCGATTCCCTTTTCCATGTTGCGGAGCTGGACCGGCGTGAGATCGTGATCGACAATCACCAGCGGAACGCGGCGGGCTTCGGCATCCGCGCGAATTTCGTCAAGCTTGCCTCGCCCCACCAGCGTCGCAGGATCGAGCACATTGCGGGTCTGCATGACCGTGCCGACGACGTTGGCCCCGGCGCTTTCCGCCAGCTCATGCAACTCGTTCAACGAATCCCGGCTGGCCACGGTGGGGCCCTCGCCCCCAGAGCCCGCGTGCGCGCGCCCAGGTCCCCTAAGGTTTACACCGACAAGCAAGACGCGCTCTCTTCGGTCAACGGTTTGGGGGGACTTCATCGCGCGGCGCCCAAGGAGGCCTGGTGAACTGTGCGGAGCCTACTTCGCATATGAAATCGAATTATACGCCGGCCAGCCGCCAGGGCGCGACCGGCCTTGACCGCACGAGTCTCGGATTGCTTGGCAGGGTCTGATGTCGTAGGCTGTACCGGGCTTCGGGCCCCGTTCGGCGCCCTTGCGGGGCGGCAGTTCCAAATGAACGGACCGAACCCGGATCCCGGACGCGGCACGGGTCCAACGGCGCGGGAACAGCGGTCGGCGGCCCGGATCTCTCCGATACTCCGCATGCAGAGGAGCCGCGATGCATTGGTGGCTACCCGAAATATCCGTGGGCGAGAAGATTCTCCGCTCGCTGATCGTATATTTCTTCCTGCTGATCATGTTTCGCCTGCTCGGACGCCGCGAGGTAGCCCAGATGACGGTGTTCGACTTGATCGTGCTGCTGGTTCTGAGCAACGTGTTGCAGAACGCGATGATCGGGCCGGACAACTCGGTGACCGGCGGCTTGATCGGCGCGACCGCGATCCTGGCGGTCAACTGGATCGTCGGACGCGCCGCCTTTACCAATCGCTGGTTTGAGCGAACGGTGGAGGGCGAGCCGATCGTCCTGGTTCACGGCGGCCGATTCGTGGAAGGAAACCTCAGGCGGGCCAACATTAGCCGGGAAGAATTGATGTCCAATTTGCGTTCTCAAGGCGTCTTCGCAATGGATGATGTGCGGGCGGCCATCTTGGAGCCCTCCGGGAAACTGAGCGTGCTGAAAAAGGACGCAGAGCCGGCCACGGAAAACTCCCAGTGAGTGATCCCATCCGCAGCGAGAATCCACGACGATCGAGGGCCCTCCGGCTGTTGGGCTACGGCCTCGCGATTGTTTGCCTGGCGTGGGTTCTGCGCTATTTCCACGTGGTCAGCTTCCTGCGCGAGATGGCGGAAGTGGACTGGAAGTGGGTCCTGCTGGGAATGGCGTTCGACGTGATCAGCTACGGCATTCAAGGGCTGCGCTGGAAATTCCTGCTAACGCCGTTCGGGCGAGTCAAGGTGACGCATTCGATCCGCGCCGTCTACGCGGGTCTGTTCACGAATCTCGTTTTTCCGTTGCGGCCGGGCGAGTTCCTTCGCAGTTATCTGCTGTCGAATTCCGAAAGCATCACGATCGGACGCGTGCTGGGCTCCGTCGGAATCGAACGCCTGGTCGATCTCGTGGTTGCGACGGCGGCGCTGGCCGTCGTTTCACTTTTCGTCGAACTGCCGCGCCGCTTTCAGAAAGCAGCTGACACGCTCGGCATCGTCACGCTGGTTCTGGTGACGATCCTGGTCCTCCTGATCCTTTATCTCGAGATAAAGCTCGGTGGCAACACGGAACCCACGGTCGCGCGCCGGCGCCTGCCAGGCAAGGCAATGGGCGCGCTCATGGACCTGCACTCGATGGGAACAGCTCCAAGCTTCTATGCCGCAGTGCTGACATCCCTGCTAATCCCGGCCTGCCAGGTCCTCGGCTTATGGGCGATGATGCGGGCGTACGGCCACGGTTTGAACTTGTCGTTCCTCGCGGCGGTCGTCGTCTTGCTGGTGATCAATCTTGGCGTCTCCCTGCCCAACGCGCCGGCCAATGTGGGCGCATATCAGTTCTTTTGTGTCTTGGGGCTGAGCGTGTTCGACATCGAAAAAACAACCGCCACGAACTTTTCCGTCTTTGCCTTCGTGGCGCTTACTCTTCCCTTCGCCTTTCTCGGTTTCGTGGCTCTTGTGCGAAGCGGCCTTTCCTTCCGCTCCATGCGCGAGAAGGTCAGCGGACTGCCGCGGCAGGCCCTCAAGCCCAGCACGCAGAGCTGAGGCGGCACATCCGGTCGCGCCGGACGGCTATCATCGGCACACGCCCTCGATTTCGTTTGAAGGCTCGCGATGCGTCCGTTATACACTTGGGTTTCGGGTCCTCGCGCACGCGGATACGGCCGCCCAGTCCCTGGGTGGGGCCTGGCGGCCTCCTGATCGTCGCGCTCGCGGCGCCGGAGGATTCCCGAATCCCAATGGCTGCGGACATCAACAGACATCTCGAGCGCGCCCGGCGCAGCCTCGAAAAGAACAAGCTCCGTGAAGCCGTGCCCGAGTACCAAGCCGTCCTCAGCGAAGTCCCGGGCCACCAGGAGTCTCTCCAGGCCCTCGCCGACATCCATATCCGTCTAAACGAACCGGCGGTCGCCGCGCAGTACTACGGCGCGCAGTTTGACCGGCTGCTCGAAGCGGGCGATCACACCAAGGCCGGCGCCATCTTCACGCGCTTCCTGCGCCCTTTCCCGCAGCCGCCCGACCGCCTGATGCGTTACGCCACCCTGCTGCAAAAGCAGAATCGTCCCGCGGAAGCGCTCGAACAGTTCGGCGCCGCGGCGGAACTTTTCTTGCAACAGCAGCGCGGGATCGAGGCATTGGCCTGCTACGAGAGCATGGCCGTCCTCGATCCGGAGAATGCCTCGCGGCACGTTATCCTTGCCGAACTGGCGGAAAAACTTCGCCACGCGGACCTGGCCGCGCGGAGCTTTCTGCGGGCAGGCCAATTGACGCAAGCGGTGGGGAATCTCGACGAGGCTCTTGACTACTTCGGCCGCGCGCACCAGCTTTCACCGAACGATCGCACCGGCTCGCTGCTCTTCGCCGACGCCAAATCCCGCAAGGGTGATGCCGAAGGAGCGGTCGCGCTCCTGGAGCCACTCGCGCCGAATGACAAGGATACGACCTATCTCGCGCTCTTCGGCGAAGCGCTGCTCCGCACCGGCCGCCTCGATCGCGCGAAGGAAATGTTCCAGGCGTACTATCGGCAGAAGCCTGACGGCTTCGAAAAGCTCTTCGAGCTCGCAGGCGCCTACATTCGCGGCGAGCAAGACGCCAAGGCCGCCGCGCTGCTTGTGGAAGTGAAGGATTGGATGCGCGCGGGCCGTCGCGAAGCTCAGCTCGCGTCGCACATGGACCGCCTGGCCTCCTCCTATCCGAATTCTCTGCCGTTGGCGCAAACGGTGGCGCGCACCTACGAAGAACTGAACCGCGAGACGAAATACTTCGACGCGCTGGTGCGGCTCTTCGACCTCTACCTCGCCGCCGGGCGCATGAAGGAAGCGTGCGAAGCGCTCGACCGGCTCGTCGATATCGACCCGTACGACTACCGCAATCAGGAACGCATCGCGAAGCTGGAAGGGAATGTCGACGCGGCCTTTCTGCAAAACATCCTTTCGCGAGCCGCGAAAGCCGCCACCGTCTCGACGCGCACGGAAGGCTTCACGGGAGCGGGAGCGGATAGCTCGACGGCAGCCCCTGCATCGGAGGAAGTTCGCGCGCAGCAGGCGTTGGAAGACCTCATCGTACAGGTGGAGATCTTCCTGCAGTATTCGCTGCAGAGCAAAGCTGTCGAACGGCTCGAACGAATCGCCGAACTCTTCCCCAGCGAAGAAGAGCGAAATGAGCGGCTCCGCGCCCTTTATGAACGTGCCAACTGGTGGCCCAAGGGCGCGCGTGTCAAGCAGGCTGCGCCTCCGGCGCCTGCACCCGCGCCGGTAATTCCGGTTCCGGCTGAGATACCCCCGCAGCCGGTGGCGGCGCCCGCGCCCGCGGACACGCATCGTGATCTGGCGGCGATCGCGGAGATCAATCGGCTTATGTACCGCCAGTCCACACCGCGCGAAGTCATCGGAACGACCGCTACGGAAGTGGGAAAGTATTTGGGCGTGACGCGGTGTCTGATCTCCATCGGTTCCGCGGGCGAAGCGCCCCAATTGAGCGCCGAGTACTCCGCGCCCGGCGTTGCCGCCGCCGGCGCTTCCAAGATCGCGTCGATCGTGGGCTTCATCTCGAAGGCGACGCCGGACGCACTCGGTGGAATCGACTTGCAAGCATCGAGCTGCCCGACGCTGGGCGAGCTCGGCCTCGAGTCGGCTTTGGCCACGCCGCTGACAGACAAGGAGACACAAGGGGCCTCGGGAGTGCTCCTCGTCGGCGATGCCGGCAAGCGAAAGTGGAAGCCCAATGAGAGCTTCTTCCTCCAGGCCGTCGGCGACCAGCTTGTGCTTTCGGTGAGCCATACGCGGCTGCGTTCTCTCGTGCGCTCACTGAACGTCGCGAACGAAAAAACCGGGCTGCTGAACCGGGGCGCGTACATCGACTGCCTGCTGGTTGAATCCAACCGGGCCCGCGCGCAGGGCACTCCGCTTTCGCTGATCGTCCTGCATATCGATCGCGGCGGCGATCTATTGCGCCAGCACGGTGACGCAGCCTTGGAGCAGTATGTCGAGCAGCTGGCTCGCGCTCTTTCGTCGGCCGTGCGCCAGACGGACATAGCGGTCAAGTACACGGCATGGTCTCTCGTCTTTGTGCTGCCCAATACATCGCTTGATAACGCTCGCGCTCTCGCCGAAAAACTCCGCCAGGTTGCCGCCACCGTGCGGCCGAGCTGGGGAGCGCCCGACCTTACCGTGAGCGCGGTGGTGGCCGAAGCGTCGTCCCGGCCGGGCGACGACACCGAAGACCGCGTCACCGAATGGATCAATCGCGCGGAAGCGGGCCTCGACGACGCGCGCCAGCGCGGCGGAGATACGCTCCTCCAGCTCGCGACTCCCTAGAATGACGGGTGCGGATTGACCTCGGAACAGAACAAACCAACCACACTTCGCGGCCAATTGAGCGCAGCCGGACTGCGCTTCGGCATCGTGGTCAGCCAGTTCAACAGTTTCATCACGGATAGGCTGCTCGCGGGCGCGCTCGACGCTCTGAAACAGGCTGGCGCGGCGGACAGACAAATGGAGATCGTCCGCGTGCCCGGTTCGTTCGAAATTCCGCTCGCCGCGAAGAAACTGGCTTTGACGAGCCAGTTCGATTCCATCATCTGCATCGGCTGTGTGCTGCGCGGCGAAACGTCGCATTACGACTACGTTTGCTCCGAAACCGCGCGCGGCATCCAGCTCGCCCAACTCGACACAGGCGTGCCCATGGCGTTCTGCGTTCTCACCTGCGACACGCTCGAGCAAGCCATCGACCGCGCCGGGCTCAAAGGCGGCAACAAAGGCTACGAATCGGGATTGGCCGCTGTCGAAATGGCGCATCTTTCCCGCAAACTATCCAAGAACTCTCCACGCGCTGCTGCTCCTCCGGCCCGCAAGCCCCGCCGCCGATGACGCTCCGCCGCAAATCGCGGGAATTCGCCCTGCAAATGCTGTTTGAGTGGGACATGGCTCGGCAGGATACCGCGCGCGTCGAAAAACTCTTCTGGAAATCCGCACACGCCGCGGTTTCCACGCGCGACTTCGCGAACGAACTGTTCGAAGGAGCTGTTGCGCAGGCAAACGCAACCGACGAACTGGTGGGCAGGCTTGCGGAAAACTGGCGGCTCGACCGCCTGGCCGCCATCGACCGAAATATCCTGCGTTTGGCTATCTACGAATTGCGCACCGCCACTGCGCCGCCGAAGGTCGTGATCGACGAGGCGCTGGAGCTTGCGAAGAAGTTCTCTTCGGCGGAAGCCCCTGCGTTCCTGAATGGCATCCTCGACGCCGCGCTCAAGGCCCTCGCAAAGTAGTGCCTGCCCTACAGTTTCCGCACCGACGCAGTGATCTCATCGAGGATCCGGCGCGTGCTTTCCGCTCGCGTCGTCTCCGCATAGACGCGCAGCATCGGCTCCGTTCCCGACGCGCGCAGCATCGCCCATCCGATTTCACCGAGATACACCTTCACGCCGTCGAGGTTCTCCCGCCGGACGATCGGCCAATCGAGAAAGCGCGTCAGTTTCGGATCGGCAAAGCGGTCGATCGCCTTCTCCTTCTGGCCATCCCTCAGAGTCAGATCGACGCGACCATAGTGATGCTCGCCGAACTCGTGATGCAGCGTCGCGACCAGTTCGCCCAGCCGCTTGCCGTGCCACGCCATCACTTCGGCCAGCAATAACGCGCTCACCGTTGCATCGCGCTCGGGCAGATGCAGCTTCGTGGCAACGCCGCCGCTCTCCTCGCCGCCCAGCGCGATGTCGCTTTCCAGCATGCGGTCGCAGATGTACTTGAATCCGACCGGAGTTTCCCACACGTGCCGGCCCAGCTTCGCCGCGATCTTGTCGATCATCTTGGTCGTCGTGAACGATTTCACGACGCCGCCCGTCAGCCGGCGCGTGCCCGCGAGATGCCACAGCAGAATCGAAAATATCTGATGCGGCGTGATGAACGTGCCGTCGTGGTCGACGGCGCCGATGCGGTCCGCGTCACCGTCGAACGCGAAACCGGCATCGCAGCCTCCGCGCCGCATTGCCTCTTCCAAGGCCCCAATATGAGGCTTGATCGGTTCGGGATTTACGCCGCCAAATAAGGGGTCGCGCGTGCCTCGGATCTCAGCCCCGTCGATGCCATGCCTGCGAAACAATTCGACCAACAGGCCACGGCCCGCGCCGTGCATCGGATCGATCAGGAACCGCAACTTCGAAGTCCGCAGCCGATCCCAATCGACCAGGCCGCTGAGGGTCTCGAGATATGGGGTGCGCAGGTCGAGCGAACGAATCAGTTCGGGACGCGGCGGAAGCGCGGGCACGCCGTCGCGCAATACCTTGCCGAGTTCCGCCTCCACCTGTGCGACGATGGTCGCTGAAGCGGAGCTTCCGTAGCTCGCTTTCAATTTTACGCCGCTCCACGGATAGGGATTGTGGCTCGCCGTAATCTGAATCCCGCAAGCCGCGCCGCGCAGCCGGACGAGAAGAGAAAGAGCCGGCGTCGGACACGCGTGCTCCGCGAGCCACACGGGCGTGCCGGCGGCCGCCACGGTCTC
>Ga0335083_10005615_pt1 | contig 15794 bp, 4 predicted proteins | sample Lox_Sample_42_FD_206716 | JGI IMG/M metagenome (GOLD analysis project Ga0335083, IMG submission 206716) | Soil microbial communities from Loxahatchee National Wildlife Refuge, Florida, United States - Lox_Sample_4.2 | ecosystem: Environmental > Terrestrial > Soil > Wetlands | place: USA: Florida... | reverse complement strand
CGCTGCTGCGCTGGCTCGACGCCGCGGCGAAGGAGCTTCCCGCCGGGCGGCCGTTGACCATCGTCGATGTCGGCTGCGGTTATGGCGATCTGCTGCGCGCGGTGCGGGGCTGGGCGCGCAAGCGTGGCCGCTACGTCAGGCTCATCGGCATCGATCTGAGCCCCCAGGTGATCGAGGTGGCGCGCCGTGCGACCGATGTGGCCGACGGGATCGATTATCAGGCGACCGACGTCTTTGATTTCCGCCCGGGCTTTCCGATCGATTTCATCGTCACCAGCCTGGTCACGCATCATCTGACCGACGAGACGATCGTTCGCTTCTTGCGCTGGATGGAAGCGTCGGCGCGCTGCGGCTGGGCCGTCTACGATCTGCAGCGCAGCGTCGTGCCTTTCTATTTCATTGCCCTTGCCGGCCTCTTGCTGCGGCTCCATCCGGTGGTCGTCCACGACGGCCGCATTTCGGTCGCGCGCTCGCTCACGCGCAGCGAATGGCGTGAATTGATTGCGCAAGCGGGCATCCCGGGTGAGAGGGTCGATCTGCGCTGGTTCATGTTCCGCTTTGCCATCGGGCGGAGCAAATGACGCGGGTCGAGACCGTTGTTGTCGGCGGCGGCCCTGCGGGCGCGGCCACTGCGTGCGGCCTGGCCGCGGCCGGCCGTGAGGTGCTGCTCATCGAACGCACCGATGGCCCGCACCATAAAGTTTGCGGCGAGTTCCTGAGCATCGAGACGCAGGCGCAACTACGCCGCCTTGAGATCGACCCGCTCACGCTCGGTGCCGCGACGATCGATCACCTGGCGGTGCATTCGGCGCGGCGCAGCCTCGCTCAGGCGCTGCCGTTTCGCGCCCTGTCGTTGTCGCGTCACCGGCTCGATCAGGCGATCATGCGGCGTGCGGCGCAGTGCGGGGCGCAGGTCAAGACGAATGCGTGCGTGCGGTCGGTTCGCAATGGCGGCGGCTGGACCTTGCGATGCGATGACGGCGGGGAGGTTGCCTGCCGCAATCTGGTGCTGGCGACCGGCAAATGGGGTTTGCGCGGCATCGAGGACGAACGCGATCATTCCCTGGTCGGGCTGAAGATGCATCTGCGACCTTCGTCGGCCGCCCGGCATGCGTTGCGGGGACGAGTGGAGCTTGTGCTGCTCGACCGCACTTACGCGGGCCTCGAACTGGTCGAAGACGGCATCGCCAACCTGTGCCTCCTGTTGCCGCGCGCGGTGGTGGCGCAGCTTGGCCCCGGCTGGCCGGCTCTGCGCGATCATCTGTCGGCGGTCTCGCCTCGCCTCGCCGAGCATCTCGACGGCGCTGAGCCGCTGTTCGAGAAACCGCTCGCCGTCGTGTGCCCGAACGGCGGCCATTTGCATGGTGAAGATGAGCCGGCTTTCTTTCGTGTCGGCGACCGTCTCGCGCATATTCCGCCCTTTACCGGCGACGGCCTCGCCATCGCGCTTTCGTCAGCGGCGCTGGCCGCCGAGCACATTGTTGAAGGCCGCACGCCGGCACAATATCTGGCCGCCGCAAGGGCCCTGACCCGCGCCTCGCTCCGGCTGGCCGGCGCCGTGTCTGCCCTCGCAGCGACCAATAGCGGGCGCGCTGCGTTGATGGTCGCCGCGACCGTCATGCCCGGCTTTGTTCGCCACCTCGTGCGCCGCACGCGGCTGCCGCTTCCCGTTTACTGAGCGGAAACCGCGGTGCGGCGCGCGGCCTTGCCATTGCTTGGTCGAGACGATAGCTATGCCCCGGTTCCGTGGCCCGAATATGCGGCAGCGGTAACAGCGCCCGTAGCTCAGCTGGATAGAGCACCAGACTACGAATCTGGGGGTCAGGAGTTCGAATCTCTTCGGGCGCGCCATTTTCTTTTTGAAATCAATGACTCACGCGGGCACGTTTGCAGACGCCAATCGGCGCGGCGAACTGGTCGCGTATGTGTCGTATTTTCCTTCGTGATGATCGAAATCCGATCAGCGCTATTCGTCGTCGCACCAGCCCACGCGTGCCACGTGCTTCAGAGAGCTGCGTGAGCTCGTTGAAACGTATTGAAGTCGGGTCGCTCCAGGCGGCCTTCTTGTGTGCGCGTCCCATTCCCTGACTAAGCAGCGGAATTGACAACACGATCCCGAAGGGCAATCGCGGCATGCCCTCCGCGCGAGACGACGCAGGCCAAGAGCGAAAGAAATGCCCCTTGCAGCGCCGAGTCGCCTGAGATCCGATGTTGCTCGCGCTCCCAGCACGCGTGCAGGAACGCAATAAGGTTCTCTTCAAGGCCGTACTTCCAGTCGTAAGAATCAAAGGACGGGACGACGGCGGCCAGCCACCGAATTCCGGGAAGGAGAAGGGCGGCTGCGGCCGGCTCGGTGACGAAATTCAGGAAGCCCGTCACGATCTTGGGCATGCCAAACCATCGTTGCGCGGCCCTTGCGAATACGCCCTCCATGCCCGCAACAACCGGACCGAAAGCGGGATTTTGCCCCAGTTTGTTCATGCGCGAATCGAAGCCGAGCAATTGGAACACCATGCCGTCGAGGTCGTAAGTGCGATTGACGCTCGGGTCCCATCCCGGGCTCGCCAGCGCGTGTTCGATCATGTCGGCCCACAGGCGCGTGAAATCCTGCGGCGAGGACGCGGCGCGCAGCCCGTCCGTGAACCAATCCCAGAAGAACCGCTCGACCCATTGGTGGGCGGGTGATCCCAGGTCGAGAATCGGTTGCCACAGGGACCACGGGTCTTCGGCGGCCGTGAGGCTGGGAATGGCGCGAGCGATGACGCCGAAAACCCAGTTGTCGAATTCGTCGGGGAAGCCCTCGATCTCCTGCTGTCGCGGGTCGTCGATCTGGGGGATCGAGCCAAGCACGAGGTCAAGGAAATTGCGGACGTAACCGAGCCACTGGTGGCGCTCCTGCGGCCGGGCGGAGCGCAGATCGAGCCAGGCGAAGGCGGATGAGATCACGCGGGAATCGAGTCGAAGGCTCTCGCGGTATAGGGATTCGCGCGACCGGCCGGCGCGGCGGCGTGAACGGCGCGGCATGCCGCGTGCGCGCGCCATTTCCGTGAACCGCCGCGCCTGAACGGCCTCGATCTCGGTGGCGGCGATGGCGTTAACCGCCCGTATGTCGGGCAGTTCGACCGACGATCGCCGTTCGACGAAGTCTCGGATCAAATCTTCCTTGCGCCTTTGCCAGGTTTCGTCCGGCGCATCGAATCCGCGGCGCGTTGCAAAGGCGAGCGGCGTGCGCAGCCCCGCCCATCGGATCGCTAGGCCGAGCATGCGGTCGAAATCGTCGCCGAGCTGCTCGCGATGCCGACATGCGGACAGCATGGTGCGTGCGGTCGTGCTGTAATGGAAGCCGGTCACGCCGATCGCCGCAAGCCGCCTCGCCAACGCGTCGTCGCGATTCCTTGCGAGCAGTGCGACGCCGGCCTCCGCGACGAACGTGTCCCACTTGCATTCGCCGCTGGCGGTCTCGGAGTCGAAGCGAAACGGCGACGGCGGCTGTTCAAGTACAGCCGTAAGCTTGCGGCGGCACCAGGCGATGCGGTCGGGGGCGGCGGTGAGCCAGTCATGGTGCAGAACGACAAGCAACGCGATGCCGCCGCAGAGGACATCTTCGGCGTGAATGATGGGGTCGCCATCAACCGCCACCGGAGCGGGACGGGCTTCCGTGTCTTGCAGGTATGACCAAAGCCAAGTGAGTTCTTGCTCCGAAAGAGGCTGCGCGGCGTTGAGCCGGTCGCGGCACCGCTGCGGCAGGCGCATGACCGTGCTTTCGGCGCCGATCCGTTGCAAATCTTCGGTGTTGCGGCGCTCGATTGCTTCCGGCCACTGGAAGCCGACCGGAACGCGCCTGCTGTCGCGTGTCTCGAACGTGTAATTCGCGGGATTGAAGCGTTCAATCAGCAGGCGGAGACTTTCGGGCTCTCCGTCCGCATCGAGCTGGCTGGTCCAGTCGGCGCGCAATTCTTCGAGGAATGGCCGGTGCTCTTCATCGCCGATCATCGTATCGACGATGCCGCCGGTCAGGTAAATCAGGAAGTTGTGGCGGTGCGGCATCGCATACCACCGTCGCCCGATTTCGATCATTAGGCGCGGCTGCATGCCCCAGTAACCCATCGCGCCGCTATCCTGATGACGCAGCGTTGTTACCTGACGATCCCAGTCAAGCAAGACCCAGTTTCGAAGCAGCGGCTTTAGGGCGCCGATAAACAGGCTCGGCAAGCGTTTGCCGATGTCAAACAACAAGCCGGCGAAGGCCAAGGATTCACTTTCATTGAGGATGCGCGCGAGCCATGCATCGATGTTGTCGTCGCGCTCGATCTGCTCGTAGAGCCATTGTTCGAGCGCCATCAGCGAGCAATGGATCGCGGCGCCGTTGGTGAGCGGCCAATCATGGTGCCAGCGAAAAACGCGCGAGTCGCCAAACCAAGCGCGCGACTCATTGCCGACGGTGACGGTCAGCGACTCGCCTTCGGCAAAACGCCGGGTGGCGAAATTGACCAGCCGGAGAACGAATGCCAGCCCTTGTTCGGGAGCCTGACGCAGGAACTGGAGGAACGGCCCGCGGCAAAATAGAGGTGGATCGCCGGCGTGCCAGTGATTGACGCCGCATTCGGGCATCGTCCGATTGGAATAATCCTCGCGCTGCGGCTCCTCGATGCAGACGGCCAGCAGGACTTCGAGCGCGGCATCGGGTCTGGCGCGCACCAGCGCCGAAAAGGCGCCGGTGTCGAGGCAGGCTTCCTGAAAATTGGTATCGACGCGATCGCGGGGTCCATCGGGCCAGGGGTCGCGGAGATGCTCGAACGACGAGAGCGAGGTCGGCGGCGGGGCACGCTGTTGCTCGGGGTGCGCCGCCAGCCATTGCCGGCGCTCCTCGCGCCTGCGCTCATGCGAGGCATCGACGCGCCGGCGAATATCGAGATGTACGTCGCGCCGTTCGGCTACTTCGAGACAGAGGGCGGCAACCTCGTCCGGCAGGTCCGGCGCGGCCCAGAGAAGCGCCTCATACGCCGCTTTGTCGTGGCCGTTGGAAAAATAGTTGCCTTCGGCGTTGAGGGCCTGGATTTCGCGGCCGATCGCAAACGCAAGTTCCGCCGCCTCACGTCGCCACGGCATCGGCTGCCCTGGACTTAGTTCGTGTGGCATCTCCTTGAGCCACAGTGAACAAATCTTGGCGCCGTTAATCGGCGCGAGCCGGACAACGTCGGCGCGATGCGCGTGCAAAACGGTCAGTAACGGCCCCCAGTAAGGCCAATAGGGCACGCGGCACAGATGCTCAAACTGCGCACCGTCCACTTCGGCTTGAATGAGCGCGGCAAACCTTGGGTCAGGCAGTGTCGCCACGAAAAGGAAGCGGCTGAGCATCCGGTTGAGAAGTCGTCCGCCGTAAGCGCACAGCGCGGGCCAGCTGCGCTCCAAGAGTGCGGCGGCGTTGCTCGCGAGAAACAGCGACTCGAGGAAGAGGTCGCGTATGACCGAACTGGTTGGCGAATCCTCAGCGAGGCCGGCGATGGTTTGCTGCCATCGCTCGGCGCCATCGGCCGATTGTTCGAGAAGCCTCTGGCCGTAGAGACGCACGGCACGGTGCCATCGCGGCAGATTGGCGCGGTCGAGGCTTGCAGCCGAAGCGAAGGACTGTTCGCCCATCAGCACGCGCAGGCGCGACCAGTCACCGAGAAGATCATGGGAGAAGCGCACGCGCTCGTCGCGGAGGCGAATGAGGTCGGACGCCGCCAAAGCCCCCAAGGCCGGCTGTTCGCTTGCCTCGAACTGCATGCGCGGCACGCCGGTTGCGAGCGTGTCGCCCTCAAGGATGCCGAGATGCATCAAAGCACGCGATCGGCCGAGGCCGTCGCTGTCTCCCTCGATCCACCGGTCCCAGAGCGCGTCGATCAGGTATGTAAGACCGAGGAATGACGGATCATTGATCGCCGTTCCGCTGCGGGCCGCGGCGACGACCCAATCCAGAACTTTCAGATTGGTCAGCAGGGGGCGGAGCTCGGGCCGGAGCGACGCCCACGTCAATTCGGGGATCGAGGCGGCGAGGGTCTGAACATCGTCTTCCGACGGCCGCTCAATGGGCGTCGCTGAACGTAGCGACGGGGGCACGCTCAATTCAACGAAACGTCGGATGAGCCGGTCGGCCGCCTCGAACTGCGCCGTGACCAGCACATGGACGTGTTGGGGGCCGGCATCGGCCAGCAAGTCTTGCATAAGACAGCACGCGAGGCGCAGCGCGCGGGGCGCGTAACGCTCGATGCCGTCGAAAACGATAAGGCAAGACTCGGGCAGGGCCGCCAAAACCTCGGCGACGGGACGGCTGATGCCGATCGAGCGCTCGAATTCGGCAGCGGTTTCGTAGTCTAGCGTGTTTTCCGCGATCCAGGCAACGCGTCCGTAGCGCGATTGCGCGATTTCTTTCGCCAACGCCGACTTTCCGCAGCCCGATTCACCGACCAGTAGGCAGGCGCGGTGCTCGTCGAGATGAGCCTGGACCTTCGCGCGATCGGCAACGCGCGGTAGCGGCGCGAGGCCCGCGATCTGCGTGCGGATGTCGGCCATGAGGTCCCGGCTCAGACGCCCCAGGGCCTCTGCGTCGCGTCGGTAATCGGGATGGTCGCTAAGTTCGAATGCGCCGCGCAGCTCGGCGAGCGCTTGCGGAAGATCGATCGATCCGCCTGTTCGTCTCGCGTCGGCGATGCCGATAAGCCGGTCCCATAGTCTTTCGGCCTCCGTCGCGTCACCCGATTTCAACAAGCGCTGACAATCGGCGAGCGCCAGCGCGTGATCCCGCGACGGCACCGCCTCAAAATCGAAGTGAAACAGCCGGACGTGACGCATCAGATCGGCGGTCGCGAGATTTCCGGTATCACCATTGCTTCGAAGCTCCTCTGGGCACGCAAAACTCTCAAACAACGCACGTTGGAGAGCGGAAGACTGAGAGCCCTCGCCCGGCGCCGGCGACGACAGGCGCGCGGCCATGCGATCCGGCTGCGTCTGCAACGCGTCATGCAACAGACTCGACCATGCGTCTTTTAGCTCATGCGCGAGGCTGCGTGTGATGAGGCCGACCGCGTCGTCGCTGTCGCGAAGCTTGCGATCGGTCTTGACGCTGAACCACTGCGCCCAGCCTATCGTGACGAAATCTCGTGGAAACCCGGCGCGCGTGACCTGCTGGGCGCTTTTGATCGAGAGAGCCGCCGTGCGGTCACTGCCCGAAGCCTTGCAGGTGATGACGAGGTCGTCGGCGAGCCAACCAGCGTCGCGCGCCTGCCAGTCGATGCGGGCGACGCGGCCGAAATCGACGCCAAGAGCGTTCGTTCCGCCGATGAGATCGAGAAGGAATCGCGCAGCGACCGCGTTCTCGTAGCGGAATCCGCCTCCGCCCGTTGCCTGAACGGGCGCTTTCTTCTTCACGGCTTCCTGCACCCTACTCAGGCCCTCGGTCAGCGATGTGGTGGTGGACGAGAAGAAAATCGCCTATGCATTGAGCTTTGGCGTATCGGCCTGCGCCTTCTAGTGCAAAATGCAGGTCGGGTGACCGCCTTCAACTGCATGTTCTCTATGTGTTCTCGGCTGTCAAGGGCCGGGATGGGGGATGGAGATGGTGGGGGCGCGGAATGTACGAGGGCTGCTCGGTAGAGATCGGGACCGCCTAACGCACTTCCACGGCGATCGGTCGGGATCGGCGGGTAGGAGGAGAGGGTGGTTTCCTCAACAAATGCTTGTGGCGCGAGCCCGGATTGGCGAGCTTGTGTTGCCGATTGATGCTGTCAATCGAGTGAGGCGAAAATGGAGCAATTTTTCGAGCGGCCGATCCTCAATTCTCCATACGCCTATCCCGGCCGGCATTGGGAGCTCGACGCCGACGGGCAGCCCACCAATCGCATCTTGGAGACCCGGCGTCGTTCCGATCTGATCACGCCGGTCCCGAAGCCGAAGAAGCGGCGCCGGGCGCGCGGCCAGACCCAGATACTGTTCGAAGACGAGGCGGGGCTGACCTCCGAGGAGCAGGAATACAACCCAACACCCATCATCAACGAAATCCGCACCTACGTTGAGACGTGGCGCAACCTGCCGAACCCTGACCAGTGGCTGGTGACGCCCGAAACCGCTCGACTGCTGAAACACTGGCGGCATCATCAGTTCGAGGGCATCCGCCCGTTCTTCTGCCAGATCGAGGCCGTCGAGACCGCGATTTGGCTGACCGAGGTCGCGCCCAAGCTTGGGCCGCGCGTTGCCAAGTTTTGGGCGCACATCAAGGGCGCCAACGAGCAGGCAAACCCAGAACTTGTTCGATTGGCTCTAAAGCTCGCCACGGGTGCCGGCAAAACGACCGTCATGGCGATGCTCATGGCATGGCAAATAATCAACGCGGTCCGCCACCCTAATAGCAAGCAGTTCTCCCGTGGGTTCCTCATCGTCACGCCAGGGATCACGATCAAGGACCGACTGCGAGTGCTTCTTCCGAACGATCCCGAAAGCTACTACCGGCATCGCGAGATTGTGCCGCCGGATCTGCTGGCGGACATTGACCGGGTCAAGATCGTCATCACCAATTATCACGCCTTCAAGCTGCGCGAGCGCATCGACGTGTCTAAGGGCACGCGAGAAGCAATCGAGGGGTGGGAGGCCAAGAAGGACCCGACCAAGAAACTCCAAACGCTCGAAACCGAAGGCCAGATGCTTCAGCGTGTCATGCCCGAGCTGATGGGCATGAAGAACATTGTTGTCATCAACGACGAGGCCCACCATTGCTACCGCGAGAGGGTGAAAGACGCGACCGGCGAGACCGAGGACGATCTGAAGGGCGAGGACAAGGACGAGGCGAAGGAGAACAACGAAGCCGCCCGGATGTGGATTTCTGGGTTAGAAACGGTCAAGCGGAAGCTTGGGGTTTCGCTCATCTACGATCTCTCTGCGACGCCATTCTTCCTGCGCGGATCGGGCTATCTCGAAGGAACACTCTTTCCCTGGACCATGAGCGACTTCTCACTCATGGACGCGATTGAGTGCGGCATCGTCAAATTGCCCCGCGTTCCGGTTGCCGACAACGTGCCTGGCGGCGATACGCCGAAGTTTCGAAATCTCTGGGATGAGATCAAAAAGAGCCCCCGCGCTTTGCCGAAGAAGGGCCGTTCAGCGGGCGCCAAGGGCTACGATCCGCTTTCCTTGCCGACTGTTCTGTTGTCGGCGCTCGATGCCCTCTACGGACACTACGAGAAGACCTTTGAACTCTGGGAAATCGCCAAGATAGGCGTCCCGCCCGTGTTCATCGTGGTGTGCAACAACACCTCGACCTCGGAGCTGGTCTACAAATACCTTTCGGGGTTCCATCGCGAGAACGATGATGGTTCGACCACGCTCGAAAATGGGCGGCTCGCGCTTTTCCGCAATTACGATGATTTTGGCAACCGGCTCGCACGTCCTAACACGATCCTGATCGATTCAGCACAACTCGAGTCCGGTGAGGTCCTGGACAAGGACTTCCGCGAAATGGCCACTGACGAAATCGAACGGTTTCGTCGAGACATTTTGGAGCGCGGCGGCAAGGACGCAAACGATCTGCGCGCCGGGGAGGAGATCGACGATGCGACGCTCCTGCGGGAGGTCATGAACACCGTCGGCAAGAAGGACAAGCTCGGCGAGCAAGTTCGCTGCGTCGTGTCGGTCTCGATGCTCACAGAGGGTTGGGACGCCAATACGGTAACCCACATCCTCGGTGTGCGCGCTTTCGGCACGCAGCTTCTCTGCGAACAGGTAGTGGGTCGTGGGCTGCGCCGGCAGTCCTACGACCTGAATGACGAGGGGCTCTTCAATGTCGAGTATGCCGACGTGCTCGGCATCCCATTCGACTTCGCGGCCAAGCCCGTGGTCGTCAAACCGGCGCCACCACGCGAGACGATTCGCGTCCATGCCGTAAAGCCGGATCGTGACGCGCTCGAAATAATCTTTCCGCGCGTCGAGGGCTATCGTGTCGAACTCCCGGCAGAGCGCCTCGAAGCGACGTTCGGCCCCGATCACGTGCTGCACTTGACGCCTGAGCTGGTCGGCCCGTCGGTGACGAAGAATCAAGGCATCGTCGGCGAGGGCGTCGATCTTACGGTCGCGCATCTCGAAGACACGCGCACCTCCACGATCCTGTTCCACCTCGCCCGGCATCTTCTCTACAACAAATATCGCGATCCCGGTGAGGAGCCAAAACTCCACCTCTTCGGGCAATTGAAGCGGATCACGCGGCAATGGCTCGAAGGCGGCTGGCTGAAATGCTCGGGCGGCACCTATCCCGCGCAGCTCCTCTACAAGGAGATCGCGGATATGGCGACCGAGCGGATCAAGGCAGCGATCACGCTCAGCCTGGTCGGCGAAAACCCGGTCAAGGCGATCCTCGATGCTTACAACCCCACGGGTTCGACCGCCTACGTGAACTTCACCACTTCGAAAGCGACGCGCTGGCAGACCGATCCGCGCAAGTGCCATATCAACTGGGTGATCTGCGATAGCGACTGGGAGGCGGAATTCTGCCGCGTCGCCGAAGCGCATCCGAGGGTGCGCGCCTACGTCAAGAACCAGAACCTCGGTCTCGAAGTACCCTACCTCATGGGCTCAAGCCCGAAGAAGTACATCCCCGATTTCATCGTGCAGGTGAACGATGGCCAGGCCGAGTCGCTCAGCCTAATTGTCGAGATCAAGGGCTACCGCGGTGAAAACGCCAAGGAGAAAGCCAACACGATGCGCGCCTACTGGGTGCCAGGCGTGAACAATCTCGGCAAATTCGGACGCTGGGCATTCGCGGAGTTCACGGCGGTGTACGAGATTGAGGCGGAACTCAACAAGCTGATTGACGGGCTTTGCTCGGCCGGCGCGACCAGCGCGGCAGCCTAAAAGCAAGGGGCGGGGGATGGCTCAGACTGCGTTTAAGACCAATCCGATATCATTGGAGGAACTCCTCAAGGAATGCGGGAGTGGAAAAATCCAACTGCCGGATTTTCAACGCAGTTGGGTTTGGGATGAGGATCGCATTAAGAGCCTCATTTCTTCGATTTCGGAGGCCTTCCCAGTTGGAGCTCTGATGACGCTCGAAATGAAGGCCGGTGCGGCAGACACATTTGCGCGCCGGCTCATTCAGGGCGCGCCTTCCGAGGTCTCAAGCCAAGCCCCGGACCAACTGCTGCTCGATGGCCAGCAACGAATGACCTCGCTCTACCAGACATGCATACGAAAGCAGGTCGTTGAGACGATTACCCCGCGCCAGAAGCTCGTGAAGCGCTGGTTCTACATCGATATTGAAAAGGCATTGAGAGCCGACATCGATCGGGAGGATGCGATTTTCACCCTGCCAGAGGATCGAAAGATCAAGGAGGACTTTGATCGCAAGATCGTGCTCGATCTATCCACGCCAGAGGCAGAGTACGAGAAGCTAATGTTTCCGGTGAATCAGGTGTTCGATTGGGATGCCTGGCAGGACGGATTTTGGGAGTTCTGGAAGGAGAAAGGCAAAGTTGAAAAGACGGCAACATTCAAGAAATTCAAAGACGAAGTGCTTCAGCACTTCAAGAGCTATCAGGTCCCCGTCATAGCCCTTGGACACGATACGTCTCATGAAGCCGTCTGTCTGGTCTTTGAAAAGGTCAATACGGGCGGGAAGCCGCTCGATGCATTCGAACTCGTCACCGCAATGTACGCCGCCAAGGGTTACAGGCTCCGCGACGACTGGCTCGGCGCCAACGGCGGTCTAGGTCAGCACGCGCGATTGCAGACCTTCGGCCACATGGCAGGCCAGAAATATGGGGTGCTTGAGAAGGTGGCCAGCACTGATTTCCTCCAGGCCGTCGCCCTGCTGCACACCAAGAAGGTGCGCCAGGATGCAGCGGCCGCGGGAGTCAAGGAGAGTGATCTTCCCGCCGTCCGTGCGACCCGACAATCGCTTCTCGATCTGCCGCTCGAAGCGTACAAGGCGAACAAAGACCGCGTCGAACAAGGTTTCACAACCGCGGCAAAGTTCCTGAGACAGCAGTTCATCTATCGCGCGATCGATCTGCCCTACCAAACGCAGATTGTCTCGTTGGCCGCGATCCTTGCAGAGATCGCCGACAAATGGGAGCACGCGGAGAACAAGCGGAAGCTGGCTCGCTGGTATTGGTGCGGCATCTTCGGAGAGCTTTATGGCTCCGCCGTAGAATCGCGTTTCGCCAAAGATATCGTCGAGGTGCCGGCTTGGCTTGCCGGCGGGGACGAGCCCACGACGGTGCGGGACGGTGTTCTGCGGTCTGATCGCCTTCGAACAATGCGCAGTCGCGGCTCAGCCGCATACAAGGGGGTGCATGCCCTGTTGATGCAGGAAGGCGCGCAAGACTTTCGCACCGGTCAAACCTTCGACCAGACGGTGTTCTTCGATGAGGATGTCGATATTCATCACATTTTTCCGCAAGACTGGTGCGGCAAGCAGGGCATCGAGCCGAAGGTTTACGACAGCATCATCAACAAGACGCCGCTCAGTTACCGCACGAATCGGAGAATCGGTGGCGTCGCTCCATCCGTCTATTTGCAGCGTCTAGAGGCTGGCCAGAAAGACGACCCGCCGATCTCGCCGGCGATGATGGACGGCTACCTCCAGACGCATTGCGTCGATCCCAAGCTGTTGCGCGCCGACGCGTTCGACAAGTTCATGAACGACCGTGAGCAGCGATTGCTCGCGCTCATCGCGAAGGCGACGGGGCACGAAATCGTCGCTGCCGGCGGTCCGTCCGACGAGCAGGAAGTGCCAGATAACATTGCCGAAGACAGCGGTCTCTTGGCGAGCGCGGCGGCGTAAAGAGAGGGGCTGGACGTATGGCAAAGAAGGCGATTGAGGTCACCGCCCTGAAGCATAAGGCCGCTACGCGGCTGAACATTCCGACGGCGGAATTCGAGAGCGTCATGCGAGAGGAGGATAAGACCCCGGTTCAGCTCGCCTATCAGCGGCGCAATCGCGATCTCGATCCGCAGCTCGTCTGGCGGGGCAAGGACGAGCAGGACTGGTCCGATCTCATCGTCGCGGCGCCGCCGCTCTACATCCAGGAAAAGGTCCACCCGAAAGTCATCATCGACGATCTGAAGCGCGAGACAAAAGAGCGCGCAGAAGACGAAGCCGGCGAAACGATCGACCTCTTCGCCGATTTCAACGGGCTCAAGGACAAGGAAGCGGCTACCGAGTTCTATCAGCACAGCCAGAACTGGTCGAACCGAATGATTTCAGGCGACTCGCTCTCGGTGATGGCGAGCCTCGCTGAGCGCGAGGGCCTGCGCGGGCAAGTGCAGTGCATCTATATCGACCCGCCCTACGGGATTAAGTTCAACTCGAATTTCCAGTGGTCAACCACATCGCGCGATGTGAAGGACGGCGCGAAGGACCACGTCACACGCGAGCCGGAACAAGTGCGTGCCTTTCGCGATACTTGGCGCGACGGCGTCCACTCCTACCTCACTTATCTGCGCGATAGGTTGACGATTGCCCGCGACCTTTTGCACGAGAGCGGCTCAATCTTCGTTCAAATCGGCGATGAGAACGTGCATCGTGTGCGCGCGTTGATGGATGAGGTCTTTGGGGAAGACAACTTCGTTTCGCAAGTCATGACGAAAACGTCCGGCGGCTCGACCGGCGAATACATGCCAAACGTCGTAGATTTCGTCCTGTGGTACTCGAAAGGACGTGATGCGCTGAAATATCGACCGCTCCACCGTGGCAAGGAAATTGGCGAGGACGGAGCCGAGAAATACAATCGATTGCGACTTCCTGACCTAACCACCCGAACGCTCAACCTAGACGAGCGCGGGGCTTTGGAACCGCTGCCGGATGGTGCGCGCGTTTTCCGACAAGACAACATGACGAGCCAAAGTGTTGGCCGCGACAAAGGCGAGGGTGCCGCATCGTGGTTTCCGGTCCGGATCAGTGGAGCGGAGATTCGCCCAAACCTTCGAGTTCGGTGGAAGACCAACCAGCTCGGGATGGAACGGTTACTAAAGGCCGATCGCGTTGAACGGACGAGCAACAGTCTGGCCTATGTGAGGTTTCTCGACGACTTCGGCGCCATCCCACTGAACAATGCGTGGGACGATTTGGGCGGCGTCCAAAGCAGAGCTGACCCGAAGGTCTATGTGGTTCAGACACCAACGACGCTAATTCAGCGTTGCATCCTCATGACCACCGATCCCGGCGACCTCGTGCTAGACCCGACTTGCGGCTCGGGCACCACCGCCTATGTCGCCGAGCAATGGGGTCGCCGCTGGATCACCATCGACACCAGTCGCGTAGCCATCGCGCTTGCCCGCTCGCGCCTCATGGGCGCGCGTTATCCCTACTACCTCCTCGCCGACTCGCCTGAAGGACAACTGAAAGAGGCGGAAGTGACGCGAACGGCGCCGAAATCGGCGCCCACGCATGCCGATATCCGCCACGGCTTTGTCTATGAGCGCGTGCCGCACATCACGCTCAAATCGATCGCGAACAATTCCGAGATCGATGTGATCTGGGAGCGCTGGCAGGAGACGCTTGAGCCGTTGCGGCATGAACTGAACGAAGTACTCGGTCGCAACCAGCCCTGGGAGGAATGGGAGATCCCGCGCGATGCGGGCGATTCATGGAAGCCCGAGGCCGCGGCCCTCCACGCAAAATTGCGCGAGGCGATTGCTGAAGACGAGATCGGCAAGAAATCACAAAAGGCGCTGGCGAAGCTAAACACTATGTTGGGCCGAAGCTACACGTTCAAGAACCTGCCGGAAAAGCCGATGGATCCTTGGACGAACAAGAAGGCGATCGAAATCCATGGCCAATGGTGGGAGGCGCGCATCGCGCGCCAGAAAGAGATCGACGCCTCGATCGCCGCCAAGGCCGAGTTCGAATTCCTCTACGACAAGCCTTACGTCGATAATTCCCGCATTCGTGTTGCCGGACCGTTCACGGTCGAAAGCCTGTCGCCCCACCGCACACTCACGGTCGATTGGAACGACGAACTAATCGACGTTCTCAAGGCAACCGAGGGCAAGCGCCAAGTGCCGGATCGCGACGATGTGGCGAGCGACTTTGCCCAGATGATCCTCGAAAACCTCAAGGTCGCCGGCGTCCAGCAGGCGCACAAGGAGGACCGGATCACCTTCGCGGGCCTGACAGGCTGGCCCGGCCGTTTCATCTGCGCCGAAGGCGTGTTCATGGAGGGCGAGCGCGAAAAGCGCGCCGGCGTCTTTATCGGCCCGGAATTCGGCACGGTCTCAAGACCCGACCTCGTCGCCGCGGCACGCGAAGCGGGGGACGCGGGCTTCGACGTGCTGATCGCCTGCGCCTTCAACTACGACGCCCATTCGGCGGAGTTCGACAAGCTCGGCCGCGTGCCCGTGCTGAAGGCCCGCATGAACCCCGATTTACACATGGGAGGCGATCTGAAGGCGACCGCCACGGGCAACCTCTTCGTGATCTTCGGGGAGCCGGACATCAAGATTGAGGATGCTGGCGACGACATGATCCGCGTGAAGGTCTTCGGCGTTGACGTGTTCAAGCCGCAGACCGGCGAAGTGATCTCCGAAGGGACCGACGGCATCGCCTTGTGGATGCTCGACACCGACTACAACGAGGAGAGCTTTTTCGTCCGCCGCGCCTATTTCCTTGGCGCGAACGATCCTTACAAGGCACTGAAGACGACGCTGAAGGCCGAGATCGATGAGGAGGCCTGGGAAAGCCTCTATTCCGATACGTCGCGCCCGTTCCCGAAGCCCGCATCCGGCCGCATCGCGGTGAAGGTGATCAACCACCTCGGCGATGAGGTGAT
>Ga0335083_10005614_pt1 | contig 15796 bp, 15 predicted proteins | sample Lox_Sample_42_FD_206716 | JGI IMG/M metagenome (GOLD analysis project Ga0335083, IMG submission 206716) | Soil microbial communities from Loxahatchee National Wildlife Refuge, Florida, United States - Lox_Sample_4.2 | ecosystem: Environmental > Terrestrial > Soil > Wetlands | place: USA... | reverse complement strand
GAAAACACGCAGCGGCACCAGGTCGAGTTCGCTGAAGCCCCACACCTCGCGCTGAAGATCGACGCACTCGGCAAACTCCTCGATGGTGCTACACCTCCGGAGCCGCAACGCATCGATGCTCATGCTTTTTCCTGTTGCTTCGATTCCTGCCATAAGGACTCCATCTCCGCCAGCGAAGCATCGTCTGGCTTGCGTCCGTGGGCACGCAGCCGGTCTTCGAGGTATTCGAAGCGGCGGCGAAACTTGCGGTTCGTCTTGCGCAAAGCCGACTCAGGATCGAGCGACAGATAGCGCGCGATGTTCACTAAAACGAACAGCAGATCTCCAACTTCATCTTCGAGTCGCGAACGCAGTTCGTCAGGAATCTTCGCGCCGCGTGCGCTGGCGACGGCTTTCGACGACTGCGGCTGCGGCCCGGGCTCCGGATACTCTTTCAGGTTCTGGCGTAGCTCGTCGGTTTCCTCGTGCAGCTTGTCGAACAGGCCTTCGATGTTTGGCCAGTCGAAGCCGACATGCGCCACGCGCGTGCTGATTTTATAGGCTTCCATCAGAGCGGGCATAGCCGAGGAGATGCCATGCAGCACCGACTCGGGATGAGTGCCTTCAGGCGAAGCCCCGTTTTCCGCCGCTCGCTTCTTCTTCTCTTCTGCTTTCAGGGCCTGCCAGTTGCGCAAAACCTCGCCCGAGGTATCGGCCTTCACCTCGCCGAAAACGTGGGGATGCCGGTCGACCAGCTTGGCTGACAAGCGGTCGAGCACGTCATCGATGGTGAAGTGTTTCTCCTCGGCTGCCATTTCGGAATAGAAGAGAACCTGCAAAAGCAGGTCGCCGAGTTCCCCGGTCAATTCGTCCCAATCGCGGTCATCGATTGCCTCGAGCACTTCATAGGTTTCTTCAAGCGTGTACGGCTTGATGGTGTCGAAGGTCTGCTCGCGGTCCCAGGGACAGCCTCCTGGAGCGCGCAGCCGAGCCATGATAGAGACGGCACGTTCAAATCGCTCGCCGGTAGTAGGCATGGGAAACAATGTAAATGAGACGCGCGCTTCGCGCACGTGGCTATTGGCTATTGGCTGTTGGCTTTTGGCAGGAGGAGGGGACGGCCGAAAAAGTCTGAGACAAAAGGACAGGATCGTCTGAGATCAGTCCATCTATGCCCCAAGCGTTTAGCCGTTGCATGTCTTGCTTTCGATTCACAGTCCAGGTGAAGATCTGCATGTCGCGGCTATGAACTTCGCGGATCAGCTTCTCGCTGACCAGCTTGTACTGCGGAAGGAATACCTGAAGCGGCAGCTCGCGCCAGGCAGGTACATCGGCAGGACGATCACATATGTAGCCCAACGGCAGGGATGGGTCGAGATGATCGAATCGGAGCAGTACCTCGGGTAAGAACGACGACAGAAGGTATTGCTGCGGCTTGGATTGTCGAAGAGCCGCAACGATCAACTCTTCGCCACCGGCGACCTTTATCTCTATATCCAGCCACGCTCGGTCGTGAAAAACGGCCAGGACGTCTTCCAGGCAGGAAAGCGTCCCACTCTGCCTTGAACTGAGGCTGGCGAACAGAGATGTTGCGACTTGGCGACCGCGAAGCCGAGGATCATGACAGATCACCAGCCGCTCATCACGCGTCATACGAACATCAAACTCAAATCCATCGCAGCCGTGCAGGAGAGCGTATTCGAAACTGGCAAGCATGTTTTCGGGCGGAATCTTCGCTGTGCGTCCACTCGCCTTCAAGCGCGACAGCGGCCGCGCTCCGCGATGCCCGAGCAACAGAGGCCTTATCCTGGCAGCCTGTAGGATTGGAGCGTGCCCGGTCGACGAACTAGGATCTCCCGTTTCGCCGCTCGAGTGTGCACCGCCATGAGAGGCCCTAGAGGAGCTGCGGCCCGTTTGTCCCGTCATAAGCTTCCCTTCGTGCTATACCATATCCCCAGCCCCTATGAAGCGCATCGCCATCCTTGGATCGACCGGCTCCATCGGCAAGAGCACCCTGCAAATTGTCGAGGCATTCCCCGACCGCTTCTCCGTCGTCAGCCTCGCGGCGGGCAGCAACGTAGATCTGGCGTTCGACCAGGTACGGCGCTGGCATCCTGAGCTGGTGTCGCTGGGCTCGCCCGAAGGCGCTAACCAGCTGCAGGACAAGCTGAAGAAAGCCGGTCTCAGCAATGCAACCAGCGTGGTGCACAGTGCCGCGGGCACGGTAAAGGTTGCCACTCATCCTGATGCCGATTTCGTGGTCAGCGCGATCGTCGGAGTCACGGGTCTGGAGGCGACTTACGAAGCCGTGAAAGCGGGCAAAACAGTCGGACTCGCAAACAAAGAGTGCGTGGTCACGGCGGGCGACCTGATCGTCACCGAAGCCCGGCGGCAGGGGAAGCCGCTGCTGCCTATTGATAGCGAGCACAACGCCATCCACCAGTGCATGCGCGGAGGCCGCCCTCATGAGGTCCAGCACGTCTGGCTGACGGCGTCGGGCGGTCCATTTCTTCATACCCCTCGTAAAGATTTCCTACACATAACCGTAGAGCAGGCGCTGAATCATCCGACGTGGAAGATGGGCAGGCGTATCACCATCGACTCCGCAACCCTGATGAACAAGGGATTCGAGGTGATCGAGGCCTGCCGGCTGTTCGATATGCCTCCGGCTCAGGTCAGCGTCATCGTGCATCCGCAGAGCACTATCCATTCAATGGTCGAGTTCGTGGATGGTAGCCTTCTTGCCCAACTCAGTGTTACCGATATGCGGTTACCCATCCTGTATGCGCTGACGTATCCCGAACGCATCGAAAGTGACCTGCGCTTTCCTGTCAATGAGTTGAGGCGCCTGGACTTCGAAGAGCCTGATCTGGAGAAATTTCCCTGCTTACGTTTGGCCTATGAAGCTGTCGAAGCAGGAGGTGGCAAGACGATTGCACTCAATGCGGCGGATGAGATAGCCGTGGCCTCGTTCCTCGAAGGTCGTATTGGCTTCGAAGACATCGCGGCTACAATAGAGTGGGTAGTTCGTGAAACATCCGCGCAGGTACCTGAATCTATAGAACAGGTATTGAACCTGGATGCCGACTCCCGGCGCCGGGCAAGCCATCGTATTCAGGAGATCAGCCAGGCCGAAGCAATGCCCCCGGATTCGCAACCAGCCAGGCGAACACAGCTCTCCCGGTCGTAAAGAGGTTTGATGGAATCATTTCTGATTGCGGTAGTTTCTATGGCCGTTGTGCTCGGCATCATGATTCTGGTGCATGAGTTCGGCCACTATGCCGCTGCTAAGTTGTGCGGCGTCCGGGTTGATGTTTTCTCCATCGGATTTGGCAAGCGTCTGGTCGGCTTCCGTCGGGGCGATACCGACTACCGCATCGCCGCCTTGCCGCTCGGCGGCTACGTGAAGATGGCGGGGGAGAACCCGCTGGAGTCGCGCACCGGAGCGCCTGACGAATTCATGTCGCATCCGCGCTGGCAGCGGTTCATCATCGCCATCGCCGGTCCGGCCATGAACATCCTGCTGGCCGTCGGACTGCTTACCGGCGTCTACATGGTGCATTACGAGCATCCTGTGTACCTCGACCAGCCCGCCGTCATCGGCTGGGTGCTGGAGAACTCGCCCGCTGCCAAGGCCGGAATCGAAGCCGGCGATCGCATCACCCGGATCGAAGGCGTACAGAACCCGACTTGGGAAGATGTGTTGCTGAAGACGGCCGTCCAAACCAACCAGCCGATTAACCTGGCGGTCCAGCGCGGCAACCAGGTCCTGGAGAAACAGGTAACTCCTGCTCCCCAGGGCAGCGACCTTGACCAGTACAAAACCATCGGCTGGGTGCAGGACGAGCCCATCACCGTCACCGAACTCGAACCCAACATGCCCGCCGCCAAGGCCGGAATCCAGCTCGGCGACCAGATCGTAGCCATCAACGGAACTTCCGTTCGCTCGCTGTTCTCGGTCATTCAGCACCTGCAGGACAGCGGCGACAAGCCGGTTGACATCACGGCGGTCCGCAGCGGGCACGAAATGCACTTCACGGCCACGCCGGTCATGACCGATGAAGGTGGCACAAAGCGCTATCGACTGGGCTTCCAGTCTGAACCGGTTCGCGTCGATAAGCTGCCGTTCGTGCAGGCGCTTGACCGTTCCATCACCGAGAACAAGAAGTACTCGATGCTGATCTTGACGCTGGTGCATAAGATGGTCGAGCGCCAGACCTCGATCAAGCAGATGGAGGGGCCCATCGGCATTGCGCGCGCCTCCGGGCAGGCCGCCCGCGAGCCAGGTTGGACGCCGCTGCTGAGCCTGATGGCCGGCATCAGCCTGAACCTCGGTATCTTCAACCTGCTGCCGATCCCCATTCTCGATGGCGGCATGATCCTGATGCTGATTATCGAGGGCCTCATCCGCCGCGATATCAATATGCGCGTCAAGGAGCGCATCTACCAGACCGCGTTTGTCTTCCTGGTGCTGTTCGCGGTCGTGGTGATCTATAACGACATCATGAAGGCCCTGCCAGGACTCGCACAGCGAATGCCGTAGGAAGGCCGCTGTTGGCTTTTGGCTCTTAGCTTTTGGCTTTCAGTTGTGGGTGTCATCCCAAGCGGCGCATAGCGGAGCCGAGGAACCTGCAGTTAGCTTCTACCTATTCGCGAGCTGCGAACTGCTGGTTGCCACGCCGCCCCGCTGACCATGTCCATCCGATGAGACCAGCGAGCAACACAACGGACATGAGCGATATCTGGCCTCCCGCCCGTTCTGCCCCTTTTCTTGGAAGCTCAAGGATGAGCTCGTAATCTCCCTGCGGAATGTTCAACCGAATGAATCCTTCAGGCGAAGGAGTTGCCGTAAGCGTTCCTTTTGCCCCCTGAATCCGCCCCTGCCATCCCTGGTAGTAGAAGTAGTTGACGGTTAGTTGCGCATCTTGCGAACTGTCGATCCTGAACTGTACGCGGCGCGGTTGCCAGCTCTCGACGACTGCAGTCCCCGCCGTTGCGCCCGTCACAGGCACCGTGATTCTTGCCGCTTTGGGAGGATGCGCCTCCAGGAAGCGCTCAAATCCTGCGACGTCTTTCGGTATGCGCTCGGCGGCCGGCAGCGGCATCATGTCATTAGCTTCCATCTGCCAGCGCAATGAATACCAGTTCGACTTGGCCGGATTCGGCGTCCAGAAGGAATACACGTGCGTGGGAGCCCACGCATCAGCTGCCAACCAGGCTACCGCCAGCACAATCAGTACTGAGGTCGTGGCGCGGGCTCGTGGTTGTAGAAGCCAACCAGCCGACAAGGCAACTAGCGCTGCCAGACAAAGCGCCAGCATGACGTTGAGGCGAAAAGGCAATTGCAAGAACTTCAAAAAGCCGGCCAGTCGCCAAATGAATGCACTCGGCTTGGTCATGAGAAAAAAACAGACGAGGGCAACACCTGCGTAAAACCCGGCAATTCGCCGAATTCGGCCGCTTCTCTCATACCTCCGAATGAGGAGGAACAGCAGTGCAATTGCAACCAGGGCAGACATCGTGACCAGCAGCATGAAGAAATATCCCGGGACGCCCGAGGGCATCGACGCCGGTCTTCCCGCAAGCCTGTCCACCTGATAATGCACAGCGGAGCTAACCTCATCGCGCCACGGCAACAGCCAGTTGCGGTGGTAGTCAACCGCTCCCGACGTGTATTGGGCCACCGAGGCTTTGTGCTGGTCGAGCAGCGCCGGCAACAAGTAGATTGCGTCGAGGCCGACCCCCAGCAGCAACGACGCAACAAAGATCGCCGCCAAGCGAGATCTTTCCTTGTGTTCGCTCAGAAGAATTACATACGCGACGGCAATTGGGGCAAAGCATAGCGCGGCGCTTGGATGCGAGAGAACCGCCAGACTGTAACTGACAGCGGCAGCAGGCGCAGCCCATCTCGCGTGGCGAAGCAGGCCCTCGGCTGACAGCATCACCAAAGGCAACCACACGAATACCCACAATTCTGCCGCGGCGCCCCGCAGGTAAAGATCAACTGCTAAGTGATAAGGCGCGATGAGGTAAGCGGCCGCGCCTAGAAGCGCAGCGCGCGGCCCGGTGAGCGACCGCAACCACAGCAATGCAGTGATCCCGGAAAGCGTACACGCTAACACCAGCGAGAATCCCGAACTCAAGAAGCCTGATGTGTCCCGAGTGCCTACCAGTGGCCAGAAGATGCTGGCCGTGTAGTTGCTAAGCGGAGGGTAAAAGAATCCCGAAGATCCACCATACCCGGCATTGATATTGGTAAACCATCGCGGATACCAGTCCCCGTGCCAAAATTGCGACGCGAACTGCTTCGCCCATACCGCATGCCCTACACCATCCCAAGCCAGGTCGGGAGCGCCATGCAGCAAGATTGGCCAGCAGGCAAGCAGGGCCAACCCAACGAGTATCGCCAGGCTGGTGGCAATGCCCGAGAGGACCCTTGGTTTCGCCATAAAGCGCAATTGTAATTGTGCTGGCAGAGGGTGGGTGTTCTCTTTAGGGGTATTTGGCTGCTGGTCATGTACAATCAGCGTCACTCCCCGAGTACACGGCATTATCGGCACTCCCTGAACGGGAGGCCCAACTCACTGTTTTCCCAAGGAGAAAAGGATGAGGAAGTTACTGGTTTGTCTGGTAGTTGCTTTGTCAGCTTTGTGTGCTCAGGCCGGCGACAGCGTAGAGAAGCAAATCCTGTCACTGGAGCAGAAGTGGGCACAGGCCCAGAAGGCAAGCGATGCGGACGCGATTGCTCCCATGCTGGCCGACAACTTCGTCATTGTGTTCCCCGATGGTCGCCTTATGAACAAGGCTCAGGCCTTGGACGACACTAAGAAAAGCAAAATGGAGAGCGTCGAGGCGAGCGATATGAAGGTGACCAGCTATGGAAACACCGCCATCGTCACCGGCATCTGGAAGGGCAAAGGTACCGATGCCGACGGTAAGCCGGAGGATGACCGCGATCGTTTCGTCGATACCTGGCACAAGTCAGCCAACGGGCAGTGGCAGTGCGTTGCTTCAGGGAATGCGAAGATGCAGTGAGATTGGGACTCGCAAAAAATTAAAAAGGGCGGAGCTAAAAACTCCGCCCTTGTGGCAAGAATTAAAAAGGGATTGCCGATGATGCGGCTGGCTACGCTCCTTCAAAACTACCGCTGTCCCTTTTCCGCCGCGACCTGCAAACGCACCTCGGCGCGTTGAAGCGCGGCAAGCGCAGCGTCGTAGTCAGTGTCGGGCTTGGGATGCAGCAACTGTTCCTCGGCTTTTTGCTTTGCCTTCTGCGCGCGCTGAACGTCGATCTCCGCTGGCCGTTCCGCTGTTTGCGCCAGGACCGTGACCTTGTCGGGCAGGACTTCGGCAAATCCCCAGCTCACCGCCAGACGGTTCACCGTTCCGCCACTCTTGTAGGTCAACTCGCCAGGAGCAAGCTCGGTGATCAGCGGAGCATGCTGCGGCAGCGCTTCCAGGTACCCGGACTTGCCGGGTATCTCAACCTCCTCAACCCGCTCGTTTACCAGCAGCCGGTCAGGAGTAACGATTTCGAGTTGGAGCGTGTCGGCCATTGAATTACGCCGTGGCCTTCATCTTCTCGGCCGCTTCCATGACCTCCTCGATGCCGCCCTTCATGAAGAACGCCTGCTCCGGAACATCGTCGTACTTGCCATCGATGATCTCCTGGAAGCCGCGCACCGTGTCGGCCACTTTCACATACTTGCCGGGCACACCGGTAAACTGCTCGGCCACGTGGAAGGGCTGCGAGAAGAAGCGCTGGATCTTGCGTGCACGCGAAACCGTGAGCTTCTGGTCTTCGCTCAACTCGTCGATACCGAGAATGGCAATGATGTCCTGCAGGTCTTTGTAGCTCTGCAGAGTTTTCTTCACCGCCTGCGCAGTGTTGTAGTGCTCATCGCCAACAATGCGCGGATCGAGAATGCGCGAGGTCGAAGCTAGGGGGTCGACTGCCGGATAAATACCCAGCTCTGTGATCTGGCGGGAAAGCACGGTGGTCGCGTCGAGGTGAGCGAAGGTGGTCGCCGGAGCTGGATCGGTCAAGTCGTCGGCAGGCACGTACACGGCCTGCACCGAGGTGACAGAACCTTTCTTGGTCGAGGTAATGCGCTCCTGCAACTCGCCCATTTCGCTGGCGAGGTTAGGCTGGTATCCCACTGCGGAGGGCATGCGGCCCAGCAGCGTGGATACTTCCGAACCCGCCTGCGTGAAGCGGAAGATGTTGTCGATGAACAGCAGGGTGTCTGAACCTTCCTCGTCGCGGAAGTACTCAGCGACCGTCAGGCCGGTGAGCGCCACACGCAGACGCGCTCCGGGCGGCTCAGTCATCTGGCCGTAAATCAGCGCGGCCTTCGACTTCTCCGGCTCCTTGATGTTGACGACGCCGGACTCCTGCATTTCGAGCCAGAGATCGTTGCCTTCACGAGTGCGCTCGCCCACGCCGGCGAACACAGAGAATCCACCGTGTTGCAGCGCGACGTTGTTAATGAGTTCCATGATGACGACCGTCTTGCCCACGCCCGCGCCACCGAAGAGACCGATCTTGCCACCCTTCAAGAAGGGCTGGATGAGGTCGATGACCTTCACGCCGGTCTCGAACATCTCCATCGAGGTGGACTGCTCGTCGAAAGCCGGCGCCGGACGATGAATGGGCAGCCGCTTCTGGGCGTTGACCGGCCCCAGTTTATCCACCGGCTCGCCAATGACGTTGAGCACGCGGCCAAGTGTGGCTTTGCCCACCGGCACGGTAATAGGTCCGCCTAAGTCGATGGCCTTCATGCCGCGCACCATGCCGTCGGTCATTTCCATGGCGACGCAACGCACGCGGCCTTCGCCGAGCTGCTGCTCGACCTCCAGAACCACGTTGAGCGGCGTCGGGATGTCGAAGCCTTCGCTGGTGACGCGCAGCGCCGAATAGATCGGCGGCAAGTGACCTTCTGAGAATTGCACGTCCACTGCGGGACCTGCGATTTGAATGACCCGTCCGATATTTTCTGCCATATGAACTCAGTGGTTAGGGGATAGTGGCTAGTGGCTAGAAGTACCACATCGGTCTATCCAGTAACGGATTTCAGATACCTTTGAGCGACGTTTTGATGTCGCTTCGTGTTATTCGTGTCGGGAGTGATGGTGTGGCTCGCTACCCACTACCCACCAACCACTACCCACTGCTTTACAACGCTGCTGCGCCGCTCACAATCTCGATAATCTCTTTCGTGATCGCCGCCTGGCGCACCCGGTTCAGGTTCAGCGTCAGGCTGTCGATCACATCGTTCGCATTGTTGGTCGCCGAATCCATCGCCGTCATACGCGCGGCGTGCTCAGCAGCGGCCGATTCCAGCGTCGCCTGGAAAATCTCAATCGCGACATATCGCGGCAGGATGGCGGCGAACAATTCCGCCGGCGGCTGTTCATAGATGTAGTCCACCGGCAGGGTGCCAAACTTCACGGCCTCTTTATCTCGCTCTGTCGGCTCGGGCTCCTTCAGGCTGATACCAGCGCTGCGTGCGGCTTCGCCCATGCGCTCGCGTTCGGCCTGGGTCGGCTCCTCGGCAGCAGTAACTTCGCGACGCCCAATTTCCTGTACCGGCAGCAGGCGCTGCACAATAACGCGCTGCGCGATTACGGACTTGAACTCATTGAACAGCAGGTAAACCGAATCGATCTGCTCGCGTGTGTAACGTTTGACCACCGCCTCGGCCATCTCCGACACGGATTCAAACTCCAGCTTGCCGAGCAGCGAAACGTATTCCTCAATGACCTGGATCTTCCCGGCCCGCTCCAGACTGTCCGCCTTCAAAATCGGATACCGGCGGCGCATGAAGTCGCGGCCCTTGCGGCCTACCGCCAGGATGTCGATGTTCTTATCGGCTTTGGCCTGAATAAACTTCGCGGCGGCCTTCAGCACGTTGGAGTTGAACGCGCCCGCCAGCCCGCGATCGCCGGTCACCAGAATCAGCAGAATGTTGTTTTCGGGACGCTGCTCCAGCAACGGGTGCTTACACTCGCCGGTCTCCTGATCCACTAATTCAGAGCGGCTGACCAGTGATTCCAAGACGTTGATCAGCATCTGCCCCATGGGCCGTGACGCTAGAGCGCGCTCCTGCGCACGCCGCAGGCGTGCTGCCGAAACCATCTTCATGGCCTTGGTAATCTGCCGCGTGTTCCTCACGCTGCGAATACGCCGCCGGAGATCGAGTACGTTCGCCATTGTTGCTTACGCCGTCGCCTTGGCTACCGCCTGGTGCTCACTCACGAACTGATCCTTGTACTGCTTGATCACGTCGGTCATGGATTTGCGCAACTCGTCATCGAGAGTCTTCTTCTCTTCGATCGTGCTCAACACGCCCGGATTGTTGAGGTCGACGAACTCGTACAAACCTTTCTCAAACTCACGAAGCTGATCGACCGGCATGTCGTCGAGCAGACCCTGAGTTCCGGCATAGATGATGAGAATCTGCTTCGAGAAGGGCAGTGGAGCGTACTGGTTCTGCTTCAGGATTTCGGTCAGGCGCTGGCCGCGGGCAAGCTGTGCCTGAGTCGCCTTGTCGAGATCGCTGCCGAACTGAGAGAACGCTGCCAGTTCGCGATACTGCGCGAGGTCGAGTCGCAGGGTTCCGGCCACCTGCCGCATGGCTTTGATCTGCGCGCTGCCACCGACGCGGCTCACCGACAGACCAACGTTCACGGCCGGGCGCACGCCCGAGTTGAACAAATCGGTTTCCAGATAGATCTGGCCGTCGGTGATGGAGATAACGTTGGTCGGAATATAGGCGGACACGTCGCCGGCCTGCGTCTCAATGATCGGCAGCGCGGTCAGCGAGCCGCCACCCTTCTCGTCATTCAGCTTGGAGGCGCGCTCCAGCAGACGGGAGTGGAGATAGAACACGTCGCCGGGATAAGCTTCGCGTCCGGGAGGACGGCGCAGCAGCAACGAGATTTCGCGGTACGCCACGGCGTGCTTGGAAAGATCGTCGTAGATGCAGAGCGCATGGCGCTTGCTGTCGCGGAAGTACTCGCCCATGGCGCAGGCAGCGTACGGTGCGATGTACTGCATCGGCGCCGGGTCGGAAGCCGATGCCGAGACCACGATGGTGTATTCCATTGCGCCGTAGTCTTCAAGAATCTTTACCACCTGCGCGACCGAGGAACGTTTCTGGCCAATGGCGCAGTAGATACAAATCAGGTCTCGGCCCTTGCTGTTGATGATGGCGTCGAGCGCGACGGCGGTCTTACCGGTCTGTCGGTCGCCGATGATCAGTTCGCGTTGTCCGCGGCCGATCGGAATCATGGAGTCAATCGCCTTCAGTCCGGTTGCCATGGGCTCTTTCACCGGTTGGCGATCAATAACGCCGGGAGCCAGACGCTCGACCGGGTTGAACTGATCGGTATTGATCGGTCCCTTGTCGTCGATGGGCTGCCCGAGCGCATTCACCACGCGGCCAATCAGTGCGTCGCCCACAGGGACGCTCATGATGCGTCCGGTGCGGCGAACCTCGTCGCCCTCTTCCACCTCGGTGTAGTCACCGAGCAGAACCGAGCCGACCTGGTCTTCTTCCAGGTTCATGGCGATGCCGGCCACATTATGCGGGAACTCGATGAGTTCGCCGGCCATGACCTTATCGAGACCGTAAAGGCGGGCAATGCCGTCGCCGATGGACATCACCGTGCCGACTTCGTCGACGGCAATCTTGGTCTCGTAATTTTCAATTTGCTCACGAATGAGCTTAGTAATTTCGTCTGCCTTAATTTGAGCCATATGAATCTCAGTGAATCGGTAGTGCCGACCTTCAGGTCGGCGTTCCGCACCAACTATTAGCGCAAGCCCCTTAAGGGGCGAAAATCCAGGGCTAAAGCCCAACTACTATAAGACACTGCATTCACCGACCTGAAGGTCGATACTACCCGAATTTAGCTGTTTACCAATTGCTGGCGCAGCTTCTGCAACTGGCCGCGCACCGTACCGTCGTAAATCGTGCTGCCCACCTGCACCATCACTCCGCCCAACAGCTCCGGATTGGCAGCATAGCGGGCCCGTACTTTCTTACCCGTAATGTCCGCAACACGCGATTCCAGTTCGCGCTTCTCGCCGTCTGAGAGCGGACGGGCGCTGGTCACCTGCGCCTCAGCGAATCCCAACTCGGCATCCAACTCAACTTCGAACTGCCGGGCAATTTGCTCCACCATGGCAATTCGCTGATGATCGATCAGCACCGCGAAGAAATTGCGAATCATCCGCGACAGCCCGACCTGCTTGCCGATGGCGTCCAGCAGATTGCGCTTCTGCTCAGCGGGAATATCAGGCGCCTCCCAAACCTTGCGCAGATCGGGGCTTTCCTTGACCGCCCCTACGATGCTGTTTACCTGTTGTACCGCGGCGGCGGCATCGATCTTCTGCTCCATCACCACGTCCACCAGCGCGCGCGCGTATCGACTTGCAACGGCAGCCATTATTGCCGACCGTCCTTTCCAAGCTGATCAACAAAGTCACGAACCAGGGCCTGATCGGAATGTTCGTCCACGTGAATGCGCTTGGCGGCGATATCGACCGCCAGCGTGGACACATAACTCTTCAGCTCGCGGCGAGCGTTGCGCGCGATGGCATCGATCTCCATTTTGGCCGACTCCACCACTCGGTTCTTGTCTTCTTCGGCGGCGGCGTGAATGCGTTGCTCTTCGGCAACAGCTTGCTTCTCGGCTTCGGCGCGAATGTCCGATACCTCGCTATCGAGCTTGGATAACCGCTCTTCCACCGCTTTCAGCCGTTCAGTGGCTTCTGCGCTTGCGGCGCGCGCCTCGCGAATCGCCGTCTGGATGGAATCGGTGCGGCTGCGGAACATCGCGGGAACCTTGCCGCGCAGCAGCACCCAGAAGAACAGCGCCAGCAGTCCGAAGTTGATGACCAGCGACACGAAGTAGGCGCGGTGCGGATCCAGTCCAAGGTGTTTGGCGAACCACTTCACCGACGGTGAATATTTGAATTGGCCGTTCTCTTCGTGCTCCTCGGCCTCCGCTGCCTTTTCAGATTCTTTGGATAACTCGCTGCCGATTGCAGTGTTGGGGTTTTCGGGCTGTTGCTGAGCTTGCGATTGGGGATTGCTGCCCGCAGCGGGAGCGGCTTCCTGAGCCCAAGCGCCCCCGATGAACAGGATAAGTGCTAGGAAAACACTCGCCAGAACGATGCGGCGCAATTGCTTCATTGCTGACCGCCTGCGACCGGGATGGCCCCGGCGGGCTTCAGCACAGCCTGGATGATTTGGTTGGCAAGGCGCTCGCTTTCCGCCTGCAAGGTGGCACGTGCGGCAGCCATTTCCTGCTCGATCGCAGCCTGTGCTGCTCGTATCTGTTGATGAGCGGCGTCACGTGCTTGGGCAATTAGCGCATTGCGGGCGTCTTGCGCGGCTTGGCGGCGGGCCTCAGCCGCCTTGAAGATCGCGGATTTGGCTTCGCGGAGCCGCTCTTCATACTCTGCCGTGCGGGCTTCGGCGGCAGCTACGTCGGCGCGTGCCTTCAAAATCGCACCCTCGGTCAGTCCCCGGCGCTGTGCCAGGATGCGCCGCAACGGGCGTCCCACCAAAAGCGTGTAGGCTGCGTACAGCAAGAGAAGAATGGTAGCTGTCGGTACGGCTCCGAGCAGTAATTCCCCTACTTGCTTAAGTAATTGATCCATTGCTGTCGGTGGTTCCTGCGGCTGAAAGATGCGTTTGCGGGCGCGATGACAAAATCTGGAACCTTTGAAATTAACAGAGCGCAGGAGGGAGTGTCAACGCGGCGAAGCCAGATGCGCCAGCCTCCAGCACCAGCCCGCGAGCATCCAGTATCTCGCGTTAAGTCCGGAGTCCGAGAATAGCTCAGGACTCTTGCCATTAGCCTTGACTGAATGCTGAGCGCCACGGCTGAGTCTGCTCTTCCCTGGCAGCTGAAGCTAACCAGCAACCGGTTTCTCTCTCGCGGGCTGCTGGCCGCGAACCAGGTCGACAACGTCATCCATCTTGTCGGTCAGCAGGTTCAGCTTGCGAGCCAAGCCTTGGATCTCCGTCTCCGAGCGGCGATTAACTTCAAAGTCGAGCTCACTGCGGACGCGGTCTTTCTGGTCTTGGCGGTTCGGGCTCATCATGATGATCGGCGCTTGGATGGCTGCCAGCATCGACAGGAAGAGGTTCAGCAGAATGAAAGGATAAGGATCCCACGCCTTCGGTCCTAGGAAGATGTTGATGGTGGAATAAATAATCAACACGATCAGGAACGAATTGATGAAGATCCACGACCCGCCGAAGGCGGCGACTGCATCCGCGATGCGCTGCCCGCGGGTAGTCTTTTCCTCAATCACCTGGTTCGGGTTGCGGGCAGCCCGTAGCCGTATTAACGCTTGCGAAGCATGGAACTGGCGCCCCAGCACCGCCATCATGTCCATGCCGGCCATCGGCTTCTTTTGCAGCAGCGTCGCAATGTCGGTGCGGTCGACCTCAACACAGGTGGTCTCCTCCAGTGCGATCGCATTGGTCTGGTGAGCCATCTGGTCCAGCATGGCGGCAAATCCGAAGAACCCCCCGTGAACCGGCTCGTCGATGACCAACTCCTGCTGGTCCTCATCGACCGTCACGACCTGAACCTTGCCCGAGATCATCAGATATCCGCGCTCGCCGGGATCGCCCATTTTGTAGATTCGCTGGCGGGGCGCAAACTTCCTCAACTCGACTTGCTGCGCCAATATGGCGAGTTCCTCGTCGTCGAGCTTTTCGAAAAGCGGCACATGTCGTAGCTCTTCCGGGTCGCAGGGCATGCAAAACCTCTCAGGTAGATTTTCCCGTAGTGGGGAGAGCATCGCACACCGACTTCAGCAGGCACAACGAAATCGCGCCCGCTGTGTGAAAAGTCAGTGAAGGCAGGATGCAAAATCGGCTTATCTGCTAGTACGCTGGACAACGCATCGATTTCCCGGACGCGAGAAGCGTCTGTGGTGGATACCTGGTGATTCCCAACTCTGCTCACTTTGCGTTGCCCAAACTTCCGCCCTTGCACTCCATTAAGGTCTTCGGACAAACCATCAAGTACTACGACCACGGCCAGGGCGAGCCGCTGCTTCTGCTTCACGGATTGGGAGGCGAAGCCGACGTGTGGGCGTACTGTCTTGAGCCGCTCAGCCACAGATATCGCGTCATCGCTCCCGACCTGCTGGGCTTCGGGCGGTCGAGCAAGCCGCTGATCAACTATCGCATCACGACATTCGTCGAGATGCTGGACCCCTTCCTGCAAGCTCTGGCTGTGCCGCGGCTCTCGCTCGTCGGCAATTCCATGGGCGGCTGGATTGCAGCGTCATTCGCGATCCGGTTTCCCGAGCGAGTTAACAAACTGGTGCTCAACGATGCGATAGGTAATGTCGCCGGATCAGTCGAAATTCCCATCGACCTTCGGCCTTCCAGCTTGCAAAACATGCGGGAGGTGATGGAGTTCATGTTCTGCGACAAGAGCTTCGTCAGCGATGGACTGGTGGAGATGGCCTATGAGTTACATCTGGAACGCAATGACGGGCCGACGATTGCCAGTGTGCTGGAAAATATCCGGCTCAAGGTGGACCGGTTGGACGAACAATTGGGGCGGCTGAAGACCCCCACGCTGCTGGTTTGGGGGGACTCCGACCGAGTTTCGCCGCTCTCAGTGGCGGAGAATTATCAGCGGTTGATTGCGGGCTCGAAGCTGGAGGTGATTGCGCAATGCGGGCACATTCCGCCGCTGGAGAAGCCGCAGGAGCTGGTGGGGCACATAGTGAAGTTCCTGGCGGAATGAAGAAGTTGTCAGTTGTCGGTAAGGACTC
>Ga0335083_10005613_pt1 | contig 15801 bp, 11 predicted proteins | sample Lox_Sample_42_FD_206716 | JGI IMG/M metagenome (GOLD analysis project Ga0335083, IMG submission 206716) | Soil microbial communities from Loxahatchee National Wildlife Refuge, Florida, United States - Lox_Sample_4.2 | ecosystem: Environmental > Terrestrial > Soil > Wetlands | place: USA... | reverse complement strand
CCCCGCATACCTGCCCCGGCCGGATGACGCTACTCGTGGGAGATCGGCGCTACTCATGCAGAGGATAGGTGGCAGGAAAGCTGCTCCAGTCATCTTTAGAACGCGTGTCCCATGCCTTTTCGTCCACCGGCGAAGGAGATTCTGAATGCGTTCCACGTTTTTCGGCCTCGGACGTAATCGTATGAAACGCGGACGACAGTCAATTCGCGTCCTACCCGGCGACTTGCGCTGGCCGCTTCGGGAAGTAATCGCGGGCTCTGAGAAACCGCCGTCCCATCGAACGAACCCGTCATTTCGTCGCGGAGACGAACGGTTCGTATCGGGTCCCTGTCAACCGGTCGGCCGGATGGGACGCGGTCCGCTTGAACTCTCCGACCAGTTCCGAAACGGCGCGTTTCAGCGAAAAGCCGTAGACCCGGCCGAATGCCTGCTCATAGGTTTGGCCGCGCCCCACCGCCTCGAAAAGCTGCCCCATGCGTGGCACCGTGTCCGCAATGCCCTTCTGGCCACGAAGATGCTCGACGAAATAGACACCGATGCACTCCATCTTAAACATCCGGTCGGCCTGCTCTTTCGGCGTGCCGGTCCGATAGTAGGAGTCGTCGGTCAAATAGGTCTGAAGCTCTTCGGGCTGCAGGGCCATGATGAGCTTGGCTTCCCGCGTGGCGCCGGCTTGCACGTCGTGGTGAAGCGAATCGGCATACAGCAGGTTCATCATCAGGCCGTGCCCCTCCAGGAAGTAATGCGGTATGGTTCCGCCATGTGGAGACTGGCTCAACGCGCGGTTCATCTGGACGTGACCCAGTTCGTGGGCGATGGTGAAGTCGAGGCTGGGCGAATCGAGGATGCTCATCCGGAGGTCGATCCGGCCTCCGCCGGAGGCCGTAAAGGCGCGCGTGCCTTCACCGTGCTCCTCCTTCATGCGCTGGTCGCTGATCAGCCGCAACGTGAATGGCGCATCCATCACCTCCGGATGCCCCCATTGCATCACGCTCAGATCGAACTTCCAGGCGGCTGCCACTTTTCTGACGGCGAGCCGGCACTGCTCCATGGTGGCCCCGTCGGGCGACACCACGCGCAGGAAGCCCTGCTTGCAAATTAATGGATCGTTGCCGGCGCACAGCAGGGGCGCGGTAATCAGGAAGAGCCCAAGCAGAACGCCCGGGCTCTCCATTCGGATTCGTAACACGCCGCCCTTCCTATTTCTTATTGGTAGCGCTCACCACTTCTTCTTCGACCTGGTCTGCTTGCGCGGTCTGTTGCGAGAGTTGTGTGCTCACGTTAGGGTCGGCAGGCGGAGCAATGGCTGCGTAGGCCGTCTGTTGGGGTGCCGTCAAGGCGGAGATCGGCGCGGGTGGAATCCCCCCTTGCCCCTGTTTCTCGCGCAGTTCGGCAAGGCCCTGGTCAAGAGTCTCGCGCATGTGGTTCTGCATCTCCTGCAAATCGGCCACGTGCACCCGGACGACCGAGCCCTTGGAACAATCCTGACCCTTCGTGGCTAAGACCGCTAAATCCGCGGCATCCGCACTGGCGGCGATGGGGCTGACCAGTTGCAGGACGTCGCCCTCGGTGATGGAACACTCGCCGTTCGCAGAAGGGACGTCCAGGCCTGCGTTCACTACGAACACATGCTGCTGGCCATCGGAGAGCATCCTCGCGACGCCGCTCGATCCCGGATCCGGGGGAGTTTGCGCCGCGCCGGCGGTCACTTCGGCATTTTCCAATGCCAACTGGCGCTGTACTTCGGAGGCGATCAAATCCTTAACCGCGGGAGAGAGCGGTTCCACGTAGCTCATGCGGGCGGCAGCCAGTTCCGCGGCCCGTTCCTGATAAGCGGCCATCAGCGTTTGCGACACGACGTAGTCCGTGAGCCAAAACGCCGGGCCGGCGTACCGCGGATAGGGCGCGAACCAGCCGCCATAATAGCCGTACCACGGACGGCCTGCCCATCCCCAGCCCCCATAAACCACCGGTGTTGCCCACCCGTGATACGCCCAGCCATAGTATGCGGGCGCGAAATAGAAACCAGGAGCATAGACATGAAGCGCGAACCCGTGCCACGTAAACGGCCGGTAGTAGCGGCTGTACACGACGCCGTTTACGTAATAGGTACGATGGACAAACTCGATGTTGTGGTACACATACGGGTGCCCGATGTAGCCGTGGCCATAGCGGTTGCTGACCACGACAATGTGTCCCGGGCGCTCCGCCACAATTACGCGCCCCCCGCCTGGCCCGTGGTGGATATCCATTCCGCGAGCCTGTATGTCGCGGGGCCGGCCGGCGTGGTCGAAGGTGGCGTGGCCGCCGTTGGCCGTGCGAATTTCGTGCCCTCCGGGTGGAACCGGACGGTTGCGAAACTCGCTATACCCGCCCTGGTGACTGGTACCGCCCTGGCTGCCGGAAGCGCCGTTAGCGCCATAGGTCTTGCCGGTGCCGGAAGAGGACCCGCCCCTGCCGAACGACTTGCCGCTGCCGCTGGAAGTACCCGCCGCGGCGCCCGACCCGCCGGAGCCATTGGAAGTGCCTGCCGCGGCGCCCGGCCTGCCGGAACCGCCCGAGGTGCCCGTCGTGCCGCCTGTCATGCGAGTGCCGCTGGAAGTGCCCGTCGTGCCACCCGTCGTGCGAGTCCCGCCGGAAGTGCCCGTCGCGCCGCTCGATTTGCCGGCTCCGGATGACGTGGACGTCGCCGGCTTGCCGCCGCCCGTAGAGGTGGTCGTGCTTCCGCTCGACTTGCCGGCTCCGGATGACGTGGACGTCGCCGGCTTGCCGCCGCCGGTGGAGGTGGTTGTGCTTCCGCTCGATTTCGTGGCCGGCGTCGTCTGCGTAGTCGTCCGGGTGGGGCTCGTGCTCCCGGATGCGGATTTCGGGGAAGAATGGGCGCCCGATGATTGCCCTCCGCCCCCACTATGTGACGGCGTGGTGGATTGGGCCGCGGGCTTGGAGTTCTGCGCAGGCTTTTTCTGTCCGTAAACCGGAGCGAACGAGTAGCCTCCAATCGCGACACACACGCCAAATGCGCATAGGGTCGAAACCAGTTTTTGAATCGTCACAAATTCCTCCTTGCGTAACTTCCTAATCCCACCGCAGACGCGGCAGGTCGAACGCTTCGGCAAGACGGTTGATCTCGTCGCGGACGATAGACCACTTGCGATGCAGTTCCGGATAGAACCGGTTTTCGTTCATCACCCGGTTGATGGCGCGGCTCACGTTAATGGCTTCTTCCACAAAGTGCCTCGTCCGCCCGGGATCCCGCTCCCGATTCCATGCCTCACGGACGCGGCCCATGGCATGCGACAACTCATCGGCATGCCGGTCGAGGTCGACTTGCCGCAGAGTGCCCCGGTAGCCGCTATGCTCCAAAGCCCGGCGGAACATGTGTTGAAATTCGTCGACGCGGGCGTCGCAGTCGGCCACCACGCGGGCGATGCGCTCGCCCCGCCCTTGCGCCGTAGCCGGCCGCGGAAGAGCCACGACAGCCACGGCCAGCAGGCCCGGCAAGACCGCCAATCGTAGTACCTTCATCAGAACCTCCACACTAGGGTTATCGAGATTGAGAGTGGTTCAGGTCCAAAAATCCGATATGACTCGACGGCGAGAACAGGCCATGGTTCTAGAGGTACTATCGCGAGGTATTTAATTTGAATTAAAGGCCTTTTTATCTGATAATATGGCTGAGCTGTGGCATTCGGGCCTATGGCGCATGAATCCGCGGATATCACCGCGCTGATACGCGCTTCGAGGGGCGGCAACTCCGGCGCTTTTGGGGAACTGGTCGAAGCTGTCTACCCGGAGTTACATTCCATCGCCCGGCGCTCCCTGAGGCGCCAGCCGTCCGGCGGCACGCTTCAGTGCACGGCGCTGATCAATGAAGCATACCTGCGGCTCGCGCAAGCCCCCAAGTGGGAGTGGAAGGACCGGGTGCATTTCTTCGCGGTCGCGGCCCACGTCATGCGCGGCATCCTGGTGGATCATGCCCGCGCCCGCAGCACGGCGAAACGCGGGGGCGGCGCGGTCACCGTGGCTCTTTCCGAAAGCCACCCTTCGGCGCCCGCTCCGGCGGTCGATATTCTCGACATCCACGACGCGTTGGAAGAATTGGAGAAACTCGACGGCGACCTCAGCCAGATGGTGGAGTTGCGGTACTTCGGCGGATTCTCCATCGAGGAGGTTGCGGAAATCACCGGCGTTTCGCCCAGCACGGTGAAACGGGAATGGATCGTGGCCAAGACGTGGATCCGCCGCAAGATATTGGGCAAGGAGCGGGACCCGTGAAGCCGGAAGGCTGGGACCGGCTGAAACTGCTCTTTGAGCAGGCGTTGGATCTGCCCCTTGTTGACCGCGACGGCTTCCTGTCTTCGCAAACCGACGATCCCGCCATCCTCGCCGAGATCCAGTCCTTGCTGTCCATCTACGAATCGTCTCCCGAGTTCCTGGAAGGTGCGGCGCCGGAGATTGCCGCGGCCGACGGCCCGATCGAGGGTCGCCGCATCGGACCCTGGCGCCTGACCAATGAAATCGGACGGGGCGGAATGGGCGTGGTATGGGAAGCCGTCCGCAGCGACGACGAATACCAGCAAAGGGTGGCGATCAAACTGCTTCGATCCGGCATCATTTCACCGCGCGATATCACCAGGTTCCGCGAGGAACGGCAGATTCTGGCCGGCTTGAGCCACCCCGGCATCGCCCCTCTTCTGGATGGCGGGACCACCACCGACGGTTCGCCGTACCTGGTGATGGAGTATGTCGAAGGAGAACGCTTGGACGACTGGCTGAAGCGCCACGAGCCGTCGTTGCGCGACCGCCTGCGCCTGTTCCTCTCCATTTGCGACGCCGTGGAGTACGCGCATCGCCACCTGGTGATCCACCGGGATCTGAAGCCGGCGAATATTCTGGTGACGCCTGAAGGCGCGGCCAAACTGCTCGATTTCGGAATTGCCAAATTGTTGAATCCGGAGGCAACGGCGCGGCACGATGCCACCGTCACGTCCCGCCTTCTCACTCCCGAGTATGCCAGCCCCGAGCAGATCCGCGGCGACGCGGTGACCACTGGCACCGACATCTACTCCATGGGAGTGGTGCTGTATTTCGTGCTCGCCGGCCGGTCGCCCTACCGGGCCAAGCCCGAAGATTCCCTGGCCATGATGCAGGAAATCTGTGTGGAAGAGCCGCCTCCCCCGAGCACGGTCACCGGAGCCGACTGGCGAGCCCTCCGCGGCCCTCTCGACGCCATCGTCTTGCGGGCGCTGCAGAAGAATCCGGAGAATCGTTATCAATCGGTCCGCGCGCTGGCGGACGATCTCACCGCCTGGCTCGAAGGCAGACCGGTTACCGCCCACCAGGTGTCGCCCTGGCGCCGGTCGGTGCAATTCGTCCGGCGCCACAAGACGCAAAGCGCGGCGGCGGCCGCCGTCTTGATTTCGATATTGGGTGGCGCCGCCGTCGCCGTCCGGTACGCCAGGGATGCCGCGATGGCCCGCCGGGTCGCCGAGATCCGGTTCCTGGAAGGGCGGCAACTGGCCCATTCCGTGGTGTTCGAGCTGCAAGATGGCATCTCCCATCTGCCGGGCTCGACGCGAGTGCAGGCGACTCTGGTGCAGCGCGCGTTGCAGTACCTTCGAAATCTCGAGGCCAGTGGCCCGGTCAACCGCGATTTGCAAATCGAGCTCGCCGCGGCTTACACGCGGATTGGAGACGTTCAGGGTGATCCCAACCGGCCGCACCTTGGGGATACGGCCGGCGATATCGAAAGCCAGACACACGCGCGCCAACTGGCCCTCGCCGTGTTGAAATCCCATCCCGGCGACCGGGAGGCCGAGGCAATTCTGGCGGACGCCGACGAGCAACTGGTCGAGATCGCCGACTGGCAGGGAGAGCCGCGAAGGCGGGAAGAACTGTGGCAGGAAGCCCTCGTCATCCGGCGCCGGCACGCCGAACTCGACCCGGGCAACCTCGAGTTGGTAGCCGCCCTGAAGCTCATGGAAGCGCGGGACCTGCGGCGGCTGCATAACTGGAGCGCGGCCGTCGCGGTATACCAGTCACTGGCGGCGGCGGATCGCCAGACCCTGGCAAAAGAGCCCGGGAATATCGATGTCGGCGACCGTTTATCCACGGTCTACCATAATGCGGCCCTCTGTTGGAAAGATCTGAAGCAGTGGGATCGCGCCCTCGACTGCTACCGGGAGGCCGCGCGGATGGACGCGGCGCGCCTGCAACTGATGCCCATCGATACCTTCGCCCAGACCGACCTCTCCTTCGATCTTTTGGAAGCCGGCTGGATGGAATACCGCGCGGGGCAGTTCAATCAGGCGATCGCCGATTTCGAGCAGGCATTGGCCACCCAGGAGCGGCTGGCGGCGGCCGATCCGGATGACATGCAGATGCGGCTGGAAGCCGCCAAACTGCTGAATACGGCCGCTCCGGCTTACGAGGCCGCCGGCGACCGCGGTAAAGCCATGCAGGTCCTGAAGACGGCGGGAGAACGGCTGAATGCCGCTCTGGCTAACGATCCCGGGAATGAAGACACCCGGCTGCATCTTGGTTGGGTGTGGTGCAATCTCGGCGATGTCGAGCAGCGGGCAGCGGCCGCGGCCAGCGCCGACCCGCGAACGGTGCGCGCAGACCTGGAGATGGCTACCATGCACTATCGCCGTGCCGTCGACGCCCTCAACGCACTGCACGGCGTGGGCCGCGTGGATCTCGATCTGAACCCCCGGGATCTCATCGGGCGGGCGCTCAGCGGTGTGGCGGAATGCCGCAAACAGCTGAATCCATCCCCGTCCGATGGCCAGTAGGGCGTTCCCGATTTCTCTGACCCTGTTTTTCTGAAAATCTCGATTCCACCAATTAGGACACAACTGGCCGTGACCCGGACAGCCGCATTCCTCGTATTGGCAGGGGCCTTGCACGCGGTTATGTTGACCGAAGCCTGGGCTCAAACCGCCGCACTCCCGCGGACTTATTCATTTTCCGCGGTCACTGCGCTCCTGGGACGGGAGATGGGCATCCAGGTGAATCGCAACGACGCACGGGAGTTGATCGAAGAAACAGCCATTTCCAAGCCGGGAGAAACCGGCCACCTGCACATCCGCATTCTTTACGATTTTCAGGCGAAGCGTATTTTCTCGGTGAATTTGAACTCGAATCTCTGTACAACGCAGCAGTACGTGTCGCCCTACGCTCCGGGCCTGATGGACCCGATCGGAGCCGTCTCCGAGACAGCCGCGAATCTTGCCGGAATGCCGGCCGCCTGGATCCCGGAAACGGTCAACGGGATCGCCGTCAGGACGGCGGAAGTCGCCATGCCCGAAGGCGCGGGCAAAGAGAAGTTCTGGCTGGAGGAGAAGTACGGATTCCTGGTAAAGATGGCGTTGGGCATGGGTTCGGAGCCGCTGACCACACGCTTCGAGATGAAAGAGCTGAGCTATGCCCCGTCGCCCGCGGCGCTTTTCACCGAGCCGCGAAACTGTCAGGCGATCGAGGGCGTCACCGACTCCAACGGCGGCCATGCGGAGATGACGATTGGGACGCCGGCTCCGTCCCAGCGGGCCGCGGCGCCGGAGGTACAGTCAAAGATCACCGCTGTTCGCCTGCGCATAGTGCCCGAGAGCTATGCCGGAGCTTGTCCCAGTCCTGTTGTTTTGGCTGCGGACATTACTACCAACGGTCCAGGCGTGGTGTGGTACCGCTTTCTCGCGGGAGCGGTCTTCCGGAACGGTCCTTCGGAGGGGACTGTTATTTTTAGTGTGGCGGGCACGAAAACCGTCACCCTGGAAGGCACCATCCGCACCACGCCCGCCGTTGGCCAGACATCGCTGATCGCCGCCATGGAGGATGAGAAGGGCAATCACGGGCCACAGACGGTAAGTTCCGGTCCGGTGAATTACAACCGTACGTGCCAGTAGCGCCTCCGGGAAAATCTGAAGAGAAGACGGACCTGTCCACGCATTTGGTTTTCAGGTCTGTAAACCCTCAAACCCTTCTTATCTGATTCAGCTGGTATTAGTTTATCGGTTACCTCGGAATATCCGTCTAAAGCGATCCCCAGGCTGCCGATATGAACAGCGTGATCAATCCGGCCCGGAGTGCGTCTGCCGTTGTTCCGGCACTTGCCATGTTCCTTTCTCTTCCGCTAGTGGCCGCCGTATTGCAATCGGCTGCTCCTCCGGCATATTTGTGCGATACATATGGCGTCGCCGAAGGGCTTCCGGAAAACACGGTTGCCGCGGTGACGCGCACGGCAGACGGGTATCTCTGGGTGGCCACGCAAGACGGCTTGGCTCGCTTCGACGGACTGCGCTTCGAATCGTTTCACATGCTGGATTCCCCCGGCCTGCCGCACGATAACATCCACGCTCTCGCCGCGGCTCGCGATGGCTCCCTGTGGGTGGGTACGTACAACCGCGGCGCGGCGCATTTCGTCCGCGGTCAGTTCCATCCCGTGCAGGGCCTGGTGAGTCCTGTGATTCGGGCCATTCTGGAAGACCGTGATGGCGCCGTCTGGATCGCCACCCGCGGTGGTTTGAACCGCTGGAAGAACGGCGCAATTTCGGTCTTCACGCAAAAGGACGGGCTCGCCGGGACCGATGTGTTGGCGCTCGCCGAGGACCGTCAGGGGCGCCTCTGGATCGGTTCCAACGGCGGTTTGAGCTTGTTGGAAGACGGAAAGTTTACCGCGTTTGGCGGCCAGAACCGATTTGCCGGAATGGATGTGCGCAGCTTCGCGCCGGCTCCCGACGGAAGCCTGTGGATCGCGTCCAGTCAGGCCTTCGCCCGGCTCCAGGATGGTTTCGTCCAGGAATGGTATGCCCGGGAGCGGCTGCCGTTTAAAGGAGAAATCCGCAGCATTGCGGTTTCAGCCGACGGAGCGCTCTGGATCGGAACCTTCGGCGACGCGCTGCAGCGTTTCCAGGCGGGCCGGTTCGATCGCATCGGAGCCGACCAGGGACTGCCGAGCGATGTCATCTTTTGCCTGCGTGCCGAGCCCGACGGAAGCCTCTGGGCAGGCACTTCCGGGAGCGGTCTGAACCGTCTGCGTGCCCGCCACATCCGCATGATCGGCGCGCCCGAGGGACTTTCCGCCCCCGATGCCGATTCAGTTTTGGAAACTCGCGACGGTGCGTTGTGGATCGGAACACTGGGCCAGGGTCTGAACCGTTACCAGGATGGCCGCGTCCACAAATTCACCACCGCCGACGGCCTCAGCAGCAACGTGATCTTGTCCCTGTGGCAAAGTCCGCGAACTGGAACTCTGTGGGTCGGAACCGGAGACGGCTCCTTGAACCGGTTTGATGGCCGCCGATTCCAGAACATCGTGCTGGGCGCGGGCAAAATGCCCGCGCGGATCTTCGAAACGCGGGATGGCGAGATGTGGGTCGGCACCACCAGGGGACTCTACCGGCTACGCGACGGCTCCATCGAACGCGTGTACACTACCGCCGACGGTCTCCCTTCCGATGCCGTTCTGACTATGATCGAGGCGCGGGACGGATCGCTCTGGTTGGGAACGGGGAGCGGCATCAGCCATTACCAGCAGGACAGGTTCACCAGCTACGCCACCCCCAAACCGGGCAGCGGATATGGCCCGCGTGTGGATTGGCTCTACCAGGACCGCGAAGGAACTCTGTGGCTGGGAAGCGCCGGTCATGGCCTGGGCCGCTACCGCAACGGCCAGATCTTCTGGGCGGGCTCGCAGCAGGGCCTCAACGACAACGTGGTGTACTCCGGCCTTGAGGATGGGGGCGACCTTTGGCTCAGCACCAATCGCGGCATCTGCCGTGTTTCCAAAGCGCAATTCCATGCTTTGGCCGACGGACGCATCAGCCGGGTCGGAGTTCACGTCTACGACACCAACGACGGCATGCGCAGCAACGAATGCTCCGGAGACATCCAACCGTCGGCATGGAAACGGCAGTCCGGTGAGTTGGTTTTCTCTTGCCTCGGCGGGGCCGTCGAAATCGATCCGGCCCATCTTCCCCGCCAGTCGGCTGCCCCGGCAACCGTAATCGAATCGGCCAAAATCAACGGACGGCCGGTGTTTCCATCGGCCGGCGAAACCCGCTTTCCGCCCGGCGCCGGCGAACTCGAATTCAGTTACACCGCCATCGATTTCTCCGCGCCGCGGCAGATTCAGTTCCGCTACCAGTTGGAAGGCGTCGACGCCGGCTGGGTGGACGCGGGCGGATTGCGAACCGTCAGATACACACATATTCCGCCCGGGCCGCACCGGTTTCGGGTGGCGGCCGAAAACGCCGATGGGTTCAGCCATGAAGCCGCCATGGACTTCGTACTGATGCCGCATATCTGGGAGACCATTCTATTCAAGATCGGAATGGTGGCTGGCGCCATCCTCCTGCTCGCCGCCGCCTACCGCTGGAGGACTCGTCTCCAGCGCGCCCGGCAGCAGCAACTGGAGCGATTGGTCGAGTTGCGTACGCGGGAAATGAACCTCGCGAGAGACGAAGCGGTGGCCGCCAGCCGCGCGAAAAGCCAGTTCCTGGCCAACATGAGCCACGAAATTCGTACGCCCATGAACGGCGTCATGGGGATGATCTCCCTCATCCTCGAAACTGATCTGAACCAGCCGCAGCGCGAGTATGTGGCCATGGCCCATTCTTCCGCCACCACTCTGTTGGGTTTGATCAACGACATTCTGGACTTCTCCAAAATCGAAGCTGGCAAGATGGAGCTCGATACGCAGGAATTCAGCCTGCCGGAATTCTTCATGGAGGTGGTGCGGATGCACGCCGTCCGCGCCTACGAGAAGAAACTCGAACTCGTGGTGGACGTCGCCCCGGAAGTGCCTGCGCGCGTGAAGGCTGATCGCATGCGTCTCGGCCAGGTGCTGAACAATCTGATCTCCAACGCCCTGAAATTCACTTCGCGTGGTGAAATCGTCGTGTCTTCCCGGGCTGGCGCCATCGAGGCCGGCAAGGTCGATCTCAGCTTTGCCGTCCGCGACACCGGCATCGGCATGTCGCCGGAAACCATCGAGCGAATCTTCCAGCCGTTCGCTCAGGGTGACGCGTCGACCACCCGGCGGTTTGGCGGCACCGGGCTGGGGTTGACCATCTCGGCCAGCCTCATCAGGTTGATGGCCGGCCGGATCCAGGTCGAGAGTCGTGAGGGCGAAGGCAGCACCTTCCACGTTACCGTGCCCGTCGATGTCGTGGCCGGTGCGAACTCCCAGTCGAGTGAAACCGCGGCTTTGCCCCCGGGGAACGGCTCCGTGCTCATCGCCGACGATAATTCCACTTGCCGCCGCGCGCTTGCCGGTTTGCTGCATCGCTGGGGCGTGGAAACGGTGGAGGCCGCTGAAGGCATGGAAGCGCTGGCGCTATTGCGGACGTCTGCGCCCGGCGCCTTCCGCGCCGCTCTCCTCGATGCGGAGATGCCCGGTCCCTCCGGGTGGGAAGTGGCCGAATGGCTTGCCTCCCACCAGGTCTCCACCCGGGCGATTGTGCTGGCGCCGATCCTGGCTCGGCGCAAACCAACTGCAGCGATTGCCGTCCTCGCCAAGCCAGTCTGCAGCCTGAGTTTGTGGGAGGCGCTTACAATTCAGTGCGCCGCTGAAGCCCCCGCGGCCAGCGGCGATGCGGGCAGAGCAATCACTGCGCCATCCTGCCGGCCGGAACCCAACGTCCAGGGGCCGCGCATCCTGCTCGTCGAAGACAACCCCGTGAACCGGTTGTTCGCCCAACGTTTGTTGGAGAAGAAAGGCTATCCGGTGACTACCGCTGTCGATGGCGAGGCGGCCTTACGGGCCTTCGAGCAGGCGTCATTTGACGTAATCCTGATGGATGTCCAGATGCCCGGCACCGATGGTCTGGAGGCCACCCGGCGCATTCGCGAGCGCGAGCGCGCAAGCGGAGCCAATCCCACCCCGATTATCGCCATGACCGCGCATGCCATGAGCGGCGATCGCGAGGTATGTCTAGAAGCTGGAATGAATGGCTACGTATCGAAGCCGGTCGATCCCCGGGAGCTCATGGCGGCAATCCTGGCGCTGACTGGCGCTGCGAGTGATTCGCCGGTGTTGACCACGTCCGACAACTAAAACCCCGCAGCTCGAAACGGCACCGAAGCGCCTGGCATAAATGCCAGACGGCGCCGGTCCGGTAAGTCCGCCCCACAGGCCCTTTGAACCAGGCCGCTGAATTGGCGGAGACTACCGCTACTGTTTGTCTTTGTCTTTCGTTTCTGGTTTCGCTTCTTCCTTGTCGTCAGCGGGCTTGGAAAGATGGAGGCTGCGCATCTCTTTGGCTCCGACCTTGGGATCCACAGGCGTGACCTTGACCGCCGTTCCCATGGGGGCTGCGGTCCATTTGAAATAATAAGTCTTGTCCGCCTCCGCCTCAAACCGGGCCCGCTCGTTTTCTTTCTGCATGGCTTGATTCAGGGCCGCCCCCGCGGACATGACGACGCTTCCGTAGTACATCTTGGTCAGTCCCGAGATCACGACCGTCCCCGGCGGCACTTCCATGAAGGTGTATTCGCTGTTGAGGAGCCTGGCGAGATGAGTGCCGTTAATATAGAGATCGTCGTGTGAGGCCGATCCGGTGAATCGGTACACGCGGTAGATACAGACGATGGCTTTGCCGCTGGATGGTGCGGGTAACACCGCGGGAGTCTTCGAATCCTGGGCGACGGCGGCGGGCCCGGTGAACAGACACGCAGTCGCAATGAATGCGGGCAGAAGGCTTCCGAGGGAACGGCGAGTTCCCCGGCGGCAGCACGCTGCGACGCCACTGACTATCGTGTTACGCATAGGAGCACTCCTTCCTCTAGGCTGAAAATCCGGCGGGCTGCCCTGCCGATAGGGCGCGATCTTTGTCCTGGGTACCTCGGCAGATTCTCTTCAGGAGCCACGCCATGTTCCGCCCCAGGACCTTCATCGTCCGGATTCCCTCCTCATCGGCCTCAACTTCGCCCGGCTCGCGTCCGATGCCGATATTCCAGTAGCTGGAGCCCGGAACGATCATCTCCGTGATGAGGAAGAAGTGGTTCAAGGTGTCGAAGGCGTGAATCGCCCCGGCACGGCGCACCGCGACTACGCCGGCTCCCACCTTCCTCCGAAACATCCCGCCGTTAGCCCCCGAAACCATGCAGGCCCGGTCGATCAGCGCCTTGATTTCCGGCGAGACGTCGGTGACGTACGTCGGGGAGCCAAGAAGAATCCCGTCGGCCGCAGCCATCTTCTCGATGTAGACGTTCCCATCGTCCTTTTCCTGGGAGCAGCGCCGGTCTTTTCTGGCCGAACACTTCCGGCATGCCAGGCAGCCGTGGATCGTGGCGCCGCTCATTTCCACCAGTTCGGTTTCGATGCCTTCGGCCTGCAACTCGCCCATCACATAGCCGAGCAGTATGGCAGTGTTCCCGCCTCGCCGGGCACTGCCGTTAAACGCGACGACTCTCATAAAACTCGGTTACGAAACTCTCATGTTGCGCGGCGCCGCGCCAACTCCGCCCGCCATGATTCGCTTGCGCCGCAATTCTCACGTCCTCACAACCTCGCGCGCGTCTTGAACCCGCTTCTAAGGTCGGACATCGCGAGTAGTATTCCAGACAATACTATCCTAAAATAGAATTCGGGGCATGGATCATGCCGGAAATCGAAACACCGCCACAAGCTGAGGTCCAGGCAGCGGCAAATTCGCGTGCCGATCAGAAAGATGTCACCGAACCTGACAGCGGCGCCCGGTTGGGGAGGCTGCACTTGAGTGTGGAGTTCCTGAGCAGACTACTCAACTCGGATGACTTCTTTCGCGGGAATTGCTTCCGCAACTGAGAGCTTCCAAGCTCGATGAATACGCTTCCCATCCTGGCAGGCGCCCTTTGCGTTTTCGCGTTGTCCTACCGCTACTACAGCGCCTTCATCGCCGCGAAAGCTCTGCGGCTGGATGACCGGCGCGTCACGCCGGCCCATACCATGCGCGACGGCGATAACTATATTCCGTCGCCCAGGTGGGTGCTCTTCGGCCACCACTTCGCCGCCATTGCCGGCGCCGGCCCGCTCGTCGGTCCGACGCTCGCCGCGCAATTCGGCTATGCGCCCGGCATCCTTTGGCTCCTGACCGGCGCGGTCGTCGCTGGATGCGTCCAGGATTTCGTCGTGCTGGTGGCCTCGATGCGCCACAAGGGCCGCTCGCTCGCCGAAATCGCCCGGACCGAAATCAGCCCGTTCGCCGGCCTGGTGGTGATGATCGCCGTCCTGTTCATCCTCCTTGTTACCCTCGCTGGTCTCGGCATCGTGGTGGTGAATGCTCTGGCCAACAGCCCATGGGGAGTCTTCACCATCGGCAGCACCATCCCGATCGCCCTCGTGATGGGACTCTGGATGTTCCGGTTCCGTCCCGGCAAGGTCATCGTGGCCGGGCCTACCGTTTTTGGAGTCGCGGTCCTCCTCGGCGCTGTAATCGCGGGCCATTGGTTCGCGCAGAGCGGTTTGTCTTACTGGCTGACGTTTTCTCCCAAACAGATCACGCTGCTGATGGCGGCTTACGGCTTTGTGGCCGCGGTCCTGCCGGTGTGGCTGCTGCTGACGCCGCGCGGATATCTGTCGACCTATATCAAGCTCGGTACCATTGCCATTCTCATCGCGGGCGTCCTGGTGGTCCATCCGGACATCCGGTTTCCAGCTTTCTCGCAGTTCGTCGCGGGAGGCGGCCCCATCATCCGTGGGACGCTGTTTCCGTTTCTGTTTGTCACCATTGCGTGCGGGGCCATCTCCGGGTTCCACTCCCTGGTGTCTTCCGGAACCACCTCCAAGATGATCGATAAGGAAACCGACGCTCGCGCGATCGGCTACGGCGCCATGGCCGCGGAATCGGTAGTGGGTCTGCTGGCCCTGATTGCCGCCGCTTCCATGCATCCGGGTGATTACTTCGCCATCAACAGCGCGCCCGAGGTCTTCCACCGGCTGGGCCTGCATACCGTGCATCTCGACCTGGTTTCACGCGAAGTCGGCGAGACCCTCGCCGGCCGCACCGGAGGCGCGGTGTCTCTAGCGGTGGGCATGGCGGAGATCTTCAAGGCGCTGCCCTGGATGGACCGCCTGGCCGGTTATTGGTATCACTACGCGATTCTCTTCGAAGCCCTGTTTATCCTCACCACGGTGGATACCGGCACGCGCGTCGCGCGATACGTCCTTCAGGAAATCCTCGGCAAAGTCCATCCCCGGCTCGGTGACGCCAAATCCTTGCCTGGAAATCTGCTCACCACGCTCCTCGTAGTCGGCGGATGGGGGTACCTGATCTACACCGGAAGCATTTCCACCATCTGGCCGCTGTTCGGCACCGGCAACCAGCTCCTGGCGACCATCGCGCTGGCCGTGTGCACGACGTTCCTCATAAACATGGGCAAGGCCCGATACGCGTGGATAACCGCGCTTCCCATGTGCTTCGTCGGCGTTACCACCGTCGTGGCTGGCATTTTATCCATCCGCGATATATTTTGGCCGTTGACCGGCCAGCCCGGCCGCGAGATTACCGGCTATCTGGATTCGCTGTTGATGGTCGCCTTTATTGCCGGCGTGATCCTCGTGCTCTTCGATGCGATCCGCCGCTGGATTGCCACGGCCAGAGGCGCACCGTTACCGCCCGAAGCCTTTGGGCCGCCGGCAACACTCGAAGGCCAGACCCGTATCGGTTGCTGCTAGACATCGCGTCATAAGCAACCGCGTTTTGAATCGGGTTGTGGTCTTCCCTTTCCACCGCTGCGGATCGGATGCGTTGTCGGTGATGAGTTTCCAGCAGGAAATTCATCGGTCGGAAGAATCGCCCGAACGCAGGTCCTCGCCGCGTC
>Ga0335083_10005612_pt1 | contig 15801 bp, 14 predicted proteins | sample Lox_Sample_42_FD_206716 | JGI IMG/M metagenome (GOLD analysis project Ga0335083, IMG submission 206716) | Soil microbial communities from Loxahatchee National Wildlife Refuge, Florida, United States - Lox_Sample_4.2 | ecosystem: Environmental > Terrestrial > Soil > Wetlands | place: USA... | reverse complement strand
TCCTGGTCAATGAGGCGGGAGACCTGACCCGGTCCCTGGCCAGCTGCCTGCTGCGGTGGGGGGCCAGGCGGATCGGCCGGGCGGAGCAGGCCGAGCGGTATGAGAAGGAATGGCTGGCGGACCTGGAGCGGATTCCGGGCAGCCTGACCAGGCTCATCTATGCGTTCGGAGTCGTGGTCCGCAGCGTGCCCCGGCTCCGCGCGCAGTTCCGCCGGGATCGGCGCCGGGCGCGGCTGCCGGGCCGCTGCCTGACCGGACCCTGGACGCGATCGGCCAGCAGCTCGCCGTGTCCGCGGAGATCGATGAGACGCTGCAGTCGGAACTGGCGGCCACCGCGACCGCATCGGCAGCCGTGCCAGGGAAGCTCTCGGCCGCCAGCTGCGCCTCCGTCCGGTCGGCACGAACGTGCACGCCGACCGCGTGGGTAACCACCGTGCCCTGAGTTCTGGTGGAGGGTGTGGCTGGGAGGGATGCCGTAGGCCTGCCGGTAACCGGGGCGATGAGCTGGCCAGATATACCTTCAGGCCGGGAAGGGCCGGGCGAGTTCGGGAAACATGGGATAGTGCCGGACATTCAGAGTGGCGAGTTCCAGTCCTTCGGTGAGCGCCGTCGCGGCGATCAGGTAGTCACCAAGGCCGATCCCGGAGTGGGACCGGCGGTACTCCCGCATGAGCGTCGCCGCCCGCCAGGCCACCTGCTCCCCGACCTCGAACCGCTGCATGCTGCCGAGCAGGCGCATGACCTCGCGGCGTTCAGGCGAGCGCATCCCCCCGGCGATCTCGGTCAGGCTGACGACGCTGATGGCCAGCGGCCCGGACGATCGCCGGGCCTGGACAAGCCACTCCCGCGCGGCCGCGTTACCGCGCAGGTGCTCAATCAGCACGTCGCTGTCGACCAGGATCACGCGTCGGCCAGCCGGGCAAGGTAGTCCATGCGTTCGTCCCGTCCCCGGGCGAACGCGTCGTCCCCGGCCAGGATGCCGAAGGACCCGTCGATGGCGGCGAGGTCAGCCGCGAGGTCCGAACCGGGATTCCCGCCGATCGCCCGGTCGATCAGTTCACGGATCAGCTCAGCACGGGAAACACCTGCCGCCTGCGCGGCCCGGTCTAGCGCGGCAGCCTGGCCTTCGGCGAGGTAGATGTTGGTCCGCTTCATACACCACATCATACACCGCTAATGACGGCTCCCTGTCGCAATAAGTCCTCCACCGCACCCTGAAGGCACGGGAAGCAGCCGTGTGTTCAGCGGAGCAGGGCGCGCCGCCCGCCGGGAGTGCGCGCACCTGGTTGCGCTATCCGGGCACCGGGAACGACGCCTTCGTGGACTTCCTGATCGTCGGCGACGGGATGTTCGGCGCGGCGACGGCCCGCCACCTGGCGCCGCATGCCGCCGTCATGGTGATCGGACCACAGGCGCCCGCGGACGGATCCCGAGCGTACGGCGCGCACCACGACGAGGGGCGGATCACCGGCGATCTCAGCCGGGATATCGCATGGTCTGGGCTGAACCAGCGCGCCCGCGACGGCATGACCGAGCTGGACCCAGCCCTGATCATTTCGCGCGGGGCGCTCACCATAACGACCCGCGACGGCCCCGGCTACCTCGAGGTCGCCAAGCAACTCCGCCAGCACAGCGGCGCGGATATCCGGACCCTGACTGCGGACGCGGCACGCGCCCGCTTTCCCATGGTCCGGCTCGACCCGGACGAGACGATCCTGCATCAGCCAGCCGCCGGCTACTTCAGCGCGCGCCGCTACGTTACCCTGGCCACGCGGTCAGCGCAGGGCAACGGTGCCACTATCACCTCGGGCACCGTCCGGGCCCTGCACACCTCCGCGACCGGGGTGGAAGCCGAACTCGGTGATGGCCGCCGGCTCCGCGCCGAGGCGGCCATCGTGGCCAGCGGCGCGTTCGCGGCGGGTTCGGACCTGCTGCCCAGGCCGGTGGCGCTGCGAGCCAAGTCCGAGATCTACGCCATGGCCGAACTCGACGACCAGCAGGCCGCCGAGCTATCCGCAATGCCCTGCATCACCCGCACGATCAGCCATCCGCAGCTGGCGGACCTGTACGTACTGCCGCCCATCCGCTATCCGGACGGACGCACCTACCTCAAGTTCGGCGCCAACTCGACGGCCGACTGCTGGCTGCCCGATCCGGCCGCCGTGCGCGCTTGGTACGACCACGGCGACGGCGGCGACCCGCTGGCCGCCCTGCGCGACGCCCTGGCCGCCCTGCTGCCCGATGTTCGCATCCGCTCCTGGCACACCCGCCGCTGCGCTGACGCCTACACCGCCCACCGCCGCCCCTACATCGACATCCTCGAACCAGGCCGCATCATTATCGCCCTGGGCGGCAACGGCCGCGGCGCCCAGGCCGCCGACGCCGTCGGCCAGCTGACCGCCCGCCTCGCGCTGGGCAAGTCATGGCCCTCAGGCTTCTCTCGGGACGCCTTCCGCTACGTCCCCGCCGACGCCCCCTGGCACGGCATGACCCTGCTCCGCGACCAGACCGGGTAACCCGGCACCGTCACGTGGCGGTCTCTCCCACGCTCCAGCTGGCTATCGACGGCGCCCGCCGCCCCGGCTGACATGTCGCCTGGCCGGGCGATATGGTACGTCGCCGTAGCAGCGTGCCCGGCATCCAGCGCGGCAGTGATGAACTCGTGTCGCAGCGTATACGGGGTGATCTGCTTGGCGATCCTGGCCTGGCGGGCCGTCCTGCGGACAATCCGCCTGGCGGCGTGCCGGTCCAGCCGCCCGTCCCTGGCAAGGAACACCGCCCCGTTCCCGGCCGCCGCGCCGCTCCCCGGCCATCAGCTTCGGCGGCACGAACACGATCTGCTCCCCGGCCGCCAGCAGCTCCCGGACCAGCCCCCCGGCCACATGCCGCACGTCCTCCACGGCCCACAGCCGTCCCGCCGGGGCCAGCTCCCGGGCCCAGGCGATCAGCTCCCGGTGCCCGTCCCGCCGCGCCCGGACCGTCTTGTGCGCCTTCTTGCGGCCCAGCTCATCAGCCGCGACCGCAGTGCGGGCCTGCTTGTGCGGGTCAACCCCGAATACCATCAGCAGCATCTCCAGTCCCAGATTGACGCGGAGGCACCCGGGTCCCGGCACGGCGGGCATATCTCAGTTGAGGGAAGCGTCCAGGCTCCTATCAAGCCACGCCGCCCCGGGACCCGGGCACAGCGGGCTGCCACGGACAAGTCTTCAACAAGCCACCACGGGCAGATCGTTAGTGAGTCACCGGCGGCCCATGCCCACCACTAGCAGCAGGCGCCACCAAGACTGACACTGAGATCATTAGTGCATGCCGTGACTCACTCGCCAAGGTGATTTCACTTCCATTTGCTGTAAGCAAGGTATTGAAATGCGCGCAGTTCGACCTGAGTTCGATATCCGCTGAGATATATTTCAGGCATCCTTCGATACGAACGAGGTTTCTCAATGTCGGCCGAAGTTTATGGCCGTCCCTGACGGGGGCAATGAATCGAACACCCTGATGGGCTTCGTGCGGCCCGATGTCGACCGATGGCGGCTCCCCACTTGCCTTGCGGGCGAACGACCAACCGTAGTCGATCTTCCATATGAGTCGGCCGAACGTCAGCTAGTTCGCACCAGTAACTGGCATCACGCTGACTAACAATGGAAGTTGGAGAAAGCATGCGCAGCACTGTCGCTTTACATTGCGACTATTCTTTCGGTCTTGCCATTAGGGGTGCGCAGGGTGATGTATTTTGTCGCGCTAAATTATCGCCTGGGCCAATGTACGACAAGTTCGGCGACCCGAAAAGCGTAGCGTATTATTGCAAAGTGGCATAAGAGCAGTCTGCGGGATCGACCTCGCACTAGCAGCGCCCTCATCCTGAGCTGGCAATCAGTCACGGCAGCTGTAGATTGTGATTTTTGTCGTTCGTGCTCACATGGTGGCGGCTGCGGTGATTTCGTTCCAGCGGCGGTGGCAGGTTGCCGCGCGGTATTGGTGATGGCGGCGCCAGCGTGACCAGTGCAGGGTGTGCGGCAGGTCGCAGCGGGGCGCGCGGAGGACGGCGGCTCGCAGGAGGGCAGGCAGTTCGGGCCTGGTGAGCGGGATCAGGCCGGTCGCGGGCAGTGTGCCGGGTGGCCGGGTGCGGGCCAGGGCGACGGCTAGGAGAGCGGCGGCGACCAGGCTGATCAGGCTCCAGCGCATGCCGGGAGTTCCAGCAGGTCACCTGGCCGTGGTCGAGTCCGGTCAGGGACTTCGCGGCCCGGATGTCTTCTTCGATGTGCCATCTTGCGCAGGCCACCGCCACGAGGTCGGCCAGGCTGGCGGGGGCGGGACGGCGACTGCGTAGTCGTAGCCCAGTTCGCGTATCCGGGTGCGCAGGTCATGCCCGCCGTAGACTTCGTCGGCTGCCACCCAGCGGGCCGGCAGGCCTGCCTGCCGGGCGCGCTCGAGCATCGTGACGGCTAGCTGGGGCTTGGTGGCGAATGTCAGCTCGTCGGGGACTCCGGTCAGCTCGCGGCGTTCGTCGTCCGCTGCCCAGTCCCGCGTCAGGTACAGGGCCCGGTCGATGAGGGCCTGTCCCGACCTGCTCGCGTAGGTGAGGTGCACGGCGACCTGGCACAGGCCGATGCCGCCCAGCGCGCCGGAGTACTGGCGTGCGGCAGCGACAGCGCCGGTGGACGATTTCTCATCGCCCGTCTCGTCCGCCACCAGTACCGCCTGGTCATCGGCGAGCTGATGCGCGACCCAGCGGGCCGCCCGGTCGCGCACGGCATCGTGGTCCTGCACCGCACGGGCCAGGAAGTGCTGCAGGCGGTGCGGGCCGCCGTGACCGAGGGCTTCGGCCAGCGGCTGGCAGTTCGCCCGGGCCACCCCCATCAGCATTGCCTGGGTCATCTCCCGGAACGCCTGCCGCGTCTCGCGGTGCGGGAAGCATCCGGCCACCAGGCCCGCCATCTCCCCGAAGCCGTCCTGCCACACTTGCTGCGCTGCGGTTGCCTCCACGGCCGCCGCGTCCTGTTCTGTTGTCACAGACGATCATGATCGCGGCGGCCGCTCCTATGCCAGCAGCCTCAGACCCTGCTGACCAGCGAGGACTGCCGGGGCTCATCAGGCCTGGCCAGTGACGCATCGCCTGACCAGGACACTGGCCAGTTCTCGTGAGATGCCGATGCCATCGGCCCGTCTCATCGAGGTGGCCAATTCCGGGAGCGCAGCGCCTTCCTGACGGTTCGCTGTCTGGCCTCAGTAAGTGGACAATGGAACCGGACCGCGCCTGTCCCGCGTCTCCCCCTTGTCAAGGGATGCAGGAGGCACCGATGCGCACATGGGCTGCCACCGCCGCCACGGCCGCGTTCGCGCTGCTCACGGGCTGCAGCTCGGCGGCGGCACCCGCCACCGTCGCGGTCAGCTCCCCGCATCCGGCCACGGCTTCGGCCGACCGATTGCGGGAAAGGGCGCAGGCGCTGGTCTGGCGGCTGGTCAGCGAGCTGAGCCCGCCACCAGGCACCAGGACGGTGCACCTGGCCACGCTGCCGCCGCCGCTGACCAGCCCGCCGCCACCTGTGCCGGCCGGCTGGGTCCGGGCTCAGCGGACCCTCGAGGCCCCGGCGCAGCCCGGGTCCGCCTGGGCCGGGCTGCTGGCGCGCACGCCGCTCAGGCAGACCGGCACGATCACCCCAGGCGCGGACGCCGGCGTCGTCCTGCCCGCCCCGGAACCGGGCATCGACGTGGCCCAGTTCGGCGTCACGCTGGTCCAGCTGTCCAGCACGACAATCCTCATCGCCGTCGGTGCCGAAGCAGCCTGGCTACCTGCTCGGACACCGGCCGAGCATCTCGATCCGGCCGCCTTCCGCTCGGTGACGATCTCCGCGCAACGCTGGGCGCAGACACGCGTGGTGACACACACGGTTACCGCCCGGGCCGGCATCAGCAGGCTGACAGCCATCATTGACGCGGGCACCCCCGCACCCACAAGCGTGGTAGCCGGGATGCACTGTGCCGCGGTGGCCACCGTGTACATCCTCCGGTTCACGCCCCTGGCCGCTGGGGGACCATCCACCGTCGTCACCCTTGGCGCCTGCCCGCACGCCTACGACATCACCGTAAACGGCAGGCAGCAGCCTTCGCTGTGGGACGACGCCAAACTGCGCACGGCGGCGGCCGCCCTGGTGGAAGTGCGCTGATCACGCCGTACGTCACCAGCCGCAGAAGGCACAGGTGACCCACCGCCGTCGCGGCGGCCATGCGGCTGACTACGCAGCAGCTGGCGGCGAGTCCGGTTGCCCAGCGGACACCCGCAAGCGCCAGCCCGCTGGCCAGATCCTTACGAAATGGCCAGATCGGCCGCGACCTGACAAGGACGCTCCAACAGATCACAATCTACAGCTGCCATGTCAGCTTCTAACGGAGAAGCTCATGCAGGGTTAGGCTTGAAAGCTCCGGAGCGTCCGACGACATCAGCCTGTGCGGTGCCAGCTGCGCAAGCGTACCAGTCTGTGCTGGAACGATACCGAGCTGCTTGATCTCGTCGATGCGCTCCGTCACCAGAATGGCAACGCGTTTGCGGTCGATGGGAACAAGGTCGGGAGAGTTGTAGGCCCGGAGGATGGCCTCGGTGCGGAGGCTTTCGAAGCGAGCTTGCTGTCCGGTGAGGTAGGCCTCAGCCGAGGCAGCGATCAGTGCGTCCAGGTAAGGGAAGTTCCAGTCATCGCGTTGCGTGCGGCACTCGACCCGGAGGACCATGTAATCAGTCCCTGTCGGCTGGTATGGCCCGGCTGCGGCATCCAGGACGAGGCGTCCCTCCTGAATGGAGGGAGCAGCCTGAAGCTTGTCTTGCGAGGCGGCCAGGATAATGCAATAGCCCGAACGCACTACGGTGCCGTTGCCGCCGGGCGCGACCAAAGCCTGGTGGAGAGCGAGCAACGGCTCCTGCTCGCTGGTGTCGAGCACCGACTGAATGCCATCGCCGAGCCTTTCGGCGACCGTAGCCGCAATATCCAGCGGCGGTCCCAGCAATGGCTCAAGTGCACCGATCAGTTGCAGGGCGGTGACCAGCGGGCTGCCGGAAACTACCTTATAGAGGGCAGCGTCGATTTCGATCACGCCGCCGTGGTAAGGGAGCAGGGGTGTTATCGGGAAGTCGTGTCGTGATCCTGGTGTCATCTGCGGTCGGCTGAGCGTCGAATAGCTGCTCGGCCCCCTCCCGAGGAGCGGGTATGAGACCACGCCGTGGAGGGCTGGAAACTGGCCGGCTCCCCAGCTTGTCCCGATGTCTAGGAAACCCTCGGCCAGCCAGAGCCGCAGGTACCCTCCGCCCGGCTGCAGCGGCTCCGCATCGCAATCGGGAATGAACGCTACCGTCGCGTGCTCGGCATGGCCGTGCAGCCAGCGCTTAATACGCTCCACGGGACTCCTATTCCTTAGTGCGTGCTGTTAAGGAACAACAGCAAGTCCAGGGTAGGGTCGTCGCCGTCGCCGGCTGGCGGCGACGCGCTCTGAACCAGTTTTTTAATCTCCGAGAGCAGCAGCAGCAAGACCGGAGGCCGCGGCGGCCGACGGAGTTTCGTGATGGCGGACTCCACCCGCTTAGCCACTGTCGCAGCCAGCTTGTCTTCCAGCGGAGGAATGACGAAAACCGCGCTCGCACCACTGTTGAGGTACTCGTGGGCGAGGTTACGGTACTTCTTGTGATCATCGCCAAGCGGCAATGTGCCAGCATCGACCGGATCTGCCTGCAGGATGACTACCGGTGGCGTCCGCATTGAATTGGCGCCTATCAGCACCTCGCCCACTTCTGCGCCTCGCCTGCTGCGCGTTGCCGTACCGGTCATGCTGACGCGGAACCGCAATCCGTCGCGAGTGCTGACCGGCGTTCCGATTAGATGGAGCGCCTTGGCGTTTCCTTCCGGCAAAGGGGTTACGGCGAGAATATGGGCCGGCCCTTGGTAGGCATATTTCGCATTGCTCCAGCTGGCGGGATAAATATCTCTGATCAGCCAGCGCTTGTGATGGAAATACAGGAGATTGGCTCGCTGGGACGGCGGATAGCCTTGCCCGAGCCACTGCTCCCAAGGCCAATCGTCCAATTGTCGAATCGAATCGATTTCGATAATAGTCGGCCGTCTTCTGCGAATGCGCAGAACGGGGGCCGCGGCACCATCTGTAATGCGTTTGCGCCAGACCGGGCGCCAGGCCAGGAACCTGATCACGAGGCGCCTCTCGAGGGTGGCAGCCCGGAGTCCGGTCACGTATACAGTACCGTGCGGGAAGGTAAACCGGAATCCGCGTGGTGACGGAGCCGAGAATCGCCGGTACACACCGATATACGGAAGCGCGGCGGCTGTGATAATGGCCACGGCTACGACTGCCAGGACTAGGGCTATCAGCAGAATAACGATAAATGAGAGGACCGAACTCAGTCCCGCGCGGGTAAATATTGGTGTGCCGTCGGAAGCCGAGAGAAAAACTTGAAGCACGAACCAGGCAAGCCCTGCCAACGCCACGGCTCCGAAGGTCCAGCCGCCAAATCCCCACGACTCTCTCCAAGGAGCGGGCGCCCAGGATCCAGCCGCTGGCGAGGACGTCTCACGCAGCGGAGGCGACTCTTCCGAGTCAGTCGATTCTCGCGACGGAGACGGTACGGCCCGTGGCTTAACTGGTAGTTTCAATTCTGGTGCCGGGCTTGCCAATGCGGGCACTTTTTCATTCCGATATAGGTAAGTCGCTGCCAGTTGCCATTTCGCCCAAGTGTGGGGCAGCTCGGCCCCCCATCTGTCCGGCAGCCAGCCGTCCGGGAGCAGCTCGGTAAGCCTTACCTGTAGAGCGTCAGCGCGGCCCGCGCTCAGGACGGCCAGTACGGTGGCCTGGATCGCGCTGACTTCGTCGCCTGCTCGCACCAGCGGCTTGACTGCCTCAGCAAGCAACATAGCGCCAAGAACGGGTGAACGCAGCGCAAGCACCTCACCGGCTACGAGCATCGCTCGTCCGCGTTCGCCAGGTGCCATCTGTTCCAGCGAGTTGCCGGAGCGGAGGATTTGCACCGGATCGAAGGACGGAGGGCCGTCATCGACAGCAGGCGGCTCTAGGCCGAAATGCTTGTTGTACTCCACCTGATCTGCGTAGAGAATGTCGGGTGGTATTCCTGCATCGGCTACTGGTGGTCGCGGCTGACGTTCCGGCGACTGCTGGCATTGCCACCAGCCATGCCAGCTTCCCGCTTCTTGGGCTGTCGCCGGCTGCTCGCCGGAGACAAGGTTGCGCACCAGCCATGCTTCAGCGCGGACAATGGGCGCTGCATCACCGGAGAGCATCGTTACCCTGGTGTCGGTGAACCGATGGCGCCGGAACAGGTGCATCTGCGCGAGCTGGGAGGCATCCACAGTGTCCGGGTCATCGCCCGCCGCCAACGCCTCCTCAATCCGCTGCTGCAGCATTACGAACCCTCTGTCACGACCTATCCACGACGCCGTGACCAGCTCGACCAGCAACGGCCGGACCTGGAAGTGCAGCCAGTCGGCAGGTCGCCGCCGGGCATAGTGCTCAGCAGCAGTAACCCGCTCGATGGTCTGCTCGGGAAGCGCTCGATAGCCGCGTTCAAAGCGGAGAGTGAGCGACATGAGACGTTCGGCGTCAATATCGTCAACATGATGAATCGCCTCGTCACGCCATGCCTCCCACGGCACGGCGGTCAGCGGCTCCCCGCTGGTCCATGCGACAAAAAGCCGGGTGAGTCGGCACCGGTCAGCGAGCCGCCGAGGAGGTACCCAGTCGGCATAAGCGGGGCCATGGCGGACCGCCTGCATCAAGGCGGCATCGGCCGACAAGCGCGCCCCCTGACTGTCTCCGCTCCATAGCGCAAGTACCGACGACAGTGATGAGGCGACAGCAGCTATCCGCGGATCCCGATTGGCCGCTGCAAGCCAGCTGACCAGCCTGCTCGCGTCGCGGCCATCAGCCACCATCCGCTGGGCCGCGGCAACGAACGACCCGACGAGATCGTCGTCCATGGCCGTGATGAGAGACGGGTCCGCCAGGGGGTCGCCCGCTGCGAGGCGGCCGAGCAATCCGCGCACCGCGAGCGTACGGGATTGGCGTGGATCAGGGTGACGGGACGCGTAGCGCTCGACCGCCTTCCAGAGCGAGACGACGTCTCCAGAGTTCGCGGTGTGGATCCTGGCCGCTGCCTGCGTCGCGAGGGTAGCCGCAAGAATGGTAGGTCCGTCCCCATCGGCGCGAGCGAATTCAATCGCCCCTGCTCTCATGCTGGTCTGGGCCGCCCACCCCCAGGCATGATCCGCGGTGAGCCGTCGTTCGAGACTGGCCCAGAACTCACCCGCGTCCGCCACCGGGAGCAGTCGGATCGCAGCTTCCACAGTCTCGACTGGCAGATCCGGCAGCGCGGAGCGCTCAATTGCAGCCACCGCGTCCCGGCCGAGGGCATGCATGTCCACCGGGTGCTGTAGGGCGGTCACGTAGAGGATCCGGCTGCGCAGGTGCTCATCGACCTCAATCACACGTGGGGCACCCAAGGAGTTAACCGATAGGACGTTCACCCATTCCTGGCCGGTGAGTTCGTCGAACACCTCCTGTGGGTCGAGTCCGGATCGACGTAGCGCGGGTGTGATCAGGTCTAGGTCGAACCGGCCGAGCGCCGCGGCAACGGGGACGGCGGTGCGGATCCTGTCGGTGACCCGGCCGATGATGCGGCGCTCGACCAGTGGGTCACCCGGAGCGTTCCGGAGTTCGCTGGGGTTCAGACGTGGGTCGCTAAGCGTCCACTCGCAGTATGCCGCCAGCTCGAAGGGGCTATAGGTACCGTCCGGCGCCGCCGACCGGTGCAGGAGCGCCTCGGTCATAGCGGTTGGCGTGACGTTGCGTTTCCGCAGGTATTCTTCGGCCTCGACGAGGGTGAATCCGGTGAACGGAAGCACCCGTACCGACGGGCGATGCCGGAGCCTCGGGCTGGCCGCGTCGGGCCCTTCACCAAGAGGTTGAACCAGCCAGCGGCGGCCTGCAAATACGAACCGTACCGATTTCACCTGGTCATGAAGCTGTTCCAGGATCTGGAAAGTCCGGTCGATCGCTGGCGCTTCGCTTCCAGGCGTGTATAGCTTCGCGAGTTCCTCACAGGTATCGAGCACGAGCAGCACAGGTGGCGGGAACTGCTCGATGAAGCGCGCGAAGGACCAGATCATTTCATTGAACAAGCGTTCTGTAGCCTGAAGATCCGACGCGAGTTCCTCGTGCACGGCATCGACTGCATCCTGGAGTCGCCGGTAGAAGGCGTACGCCTGCCGTGTCGCGCCGTAGCCAAGCAGTTCTCCGGCCAGCGCGAGCAGGATCTCACCTGGCCGCTGGTCGGGATAGCGCGGATCGAGGTGATCGAAGTCGATTCGCGCGACGGGAGTCTCCGAAGTGCTACACAGATGGCGAATCACCATGGTCTTGCCGGTGCCTCCACCGCCGAGCAAGTGCAGAGCGATGTAGCCGCTTGACGGGCTACGCAAAGCCGTGAGTTCGGCCTCGACAGATCCCCGGTGTACATAGTGCCTGAGCTGGCGCCGGTCTTCGGCGGTACGGACAGCCCGGTCGATCCGCCAGCGCGCCCGGCGTGCCGCGTCGGCCAACGGTTCACTCAGCGCCTCACCGAGCAGTCGTGCGGCTGCGGTCAGCCGAGTAGCCTCGCCGAAGTCACCATCTCCGAGCAGTTGCTCGACAGCATCCATTAGGACCCGGCCAGACGGGTCCTCCCGGTAGGGCGTGAGGGTGCCGAGCCACGATGATTGGGCCAGCTGCGCGATGTCTTCCTCAAGCTCGCTACCACGCACCTGGCGGACATACCGGGCCAGGTCATGCCGGACGCTATCCCGCACCCAAAACGCATCCCCACCGTCAAGAGTGTCCCGCCGCTCGACGAGGCCGCTACTGTCAAGCTGGTCAATCATGTCACTTCCGAACGGCCATTCCCTCTCGGTCCATTCGGGCAGCAGCAGCAGCCAACTCAGTACGCGCGGCTCGAACGCGTCGAGCCGCGCCTGCAGGTCCTCTGCGAGAAGCTGGTCCAGCTCTTCCTGCAGGCTCATGGGTACTTGCTCTCGTACTGTTGGTAGACGGCGTCGTCGTCGGCACTGACGAGGAACCCGTGGCGTTCGAGCAACTGCGCCAGCAGGTACAGATCCCGCTCGACCGCATCAGGAAGGCCATCAAGAATGCGCAAATCGCCAGATACCTGCTCCCGCTCGGCGTCACGGCAGACATAGACGTTGCGGTACTCCGGCTTCCACGGATGCAGCAAGACCCACTGGAAACCAAGAATAGCCTCGGCATCCGTGAGCGGTCCGAGCGGCGGAAAGGCAAATCCGGGTCCGACGTGACATTCGGTGAATGCCTTAAGCCTCGGTCCCATCCCGGCGGTGAGGGAGTATGTAGCGATGACCGGGACTGGGTCGCGGGCTGTGCCGAGTCCCGAGGCATCGATCATCGGCAGAAGGTCGTCCACGACGCCAGCCCAGGCGTGGAGCGAATCGGCGAGCACCACTGCGCGCGTCTGCGAGCCGAACGGAGGCCCACTGTCGCCCATTGCACTGATGAATGCAGCGAGATCACGACTGAGCCGCAGCCGGGCGATATCCCGGTCAAGCTCGTGGCAATCCTCTCGGAACTCCCGCAGGGCAGTCAAGACGTCTTCATAGTCGGGACCCGCGCCACCCAGTAGGCTGAACTGCGGGAGGCGCGCCTCCTGTATTGTCGCGACCTTAACGGCTCGGGAGATGATCTCAGCAATGCAGGCACGTATCGAGACCGGTGCGTTGCGGTCGTCATAAGGCCCGAGAAACAGCGGGATGTGCCCTGCGCGCAGCAGGGTGAGGCCGATTTCCCGGAGCAGCCGTGGACCTCCGAGCCGACTCAGCGAGCCCTCTCGGTTAAGCCCGATAAAGCCTAGCGACCGGTCCGGATCTGGGAGGAACAAATCTGGAAGCCGCTGCAGGATGTCGTCGCGACCGATGAAGACCGGGTGCTTACGCAGGCCCAGCTGGTTGGCTAGCTGCATGACCTTTCTCGGCTCGGCCGGATCTACCAGCTGGAAGCCTGGTTCGGCGGAGCGTGCGACGAACAACGTCGGCATCGCCCAGTCGAGATGCTCGCCCGGTCCGGATGGCACCAGCAGCGCCGCCCGCCGACCCTGGGCGACGGCTTTGGCTGCGGGAAGCCCGCCACTCACTGCGTGCACGAACCGGCGCGTGAACAAGCGGCATGCTTGCTCGCTGACCTCACCCGACATAGCGGACACCACAGGGATCCCGCCCGCGACGAGCTCCGCGGCCAACGATGTAGTGCCGGGCACTGCTTGGCCGCTGAAGCACGCACTCAGCAGGACGGCAAGCGGCGTGCCTCCCGCCGTAAGTGCCGGCAGCAGCCGGTCGGCCCCGACGCCCTCGACCGAATCCGGCAGGCGCACCAATCCCCGCCCATCCTCGTCAAGTCCGCCGTGGGCCACTAGATGTACGATGTCGGGCCGGAAATCCCGGCAAATCTCGGCAAGTTTCTCCAGCGATACCTCGGAGGAAGTCCGAACCATGCCGGAGTCGAAGGCTCGCAGCAGGCCCGCCATCATGGCGCCAGGCCGGATGACCTCATCGTTGGGATTTGCGCCGACCGCGAACAGCACCCGGGGAATGCGCGTAAGCGTCTGCGGCGGATCTGCCGAGCTATCCACTAGACGTGTGAATGCAACTAGCAGATCGGGATGTCCCGCCAGTGGCGCGACGCCGTCATGCATCGCCTCCCAGCACAGATGCTGCAGGTCGAGTGGAAGATCAAGCGCCAGCTCGAACGCGCGATAGCGTCGGATGGTCGGCCAGGCCGGGCTGAGGAGACTCTCGAAAAGCCATCTGCCGTAGGTCCTGACGTCTCCTGGTTCGGGCGCTCGCGCCGCGAGTCGCCGCAGCAGGCTTTCGATGTCGACACCGCCATCGACGGGCACGAGCTTGGCCGTACCGTCAGCGGTGATTTTCGTCGCATCGACCCGGTGCATTCCCACTCCGCCGACATGTACGTCCCAGCCGGATGGGGCGTGACCGGTCACGGTGATTACAATGCGCGGCAAGTTCATGTATCCCTCACCAACGCTATGGTCAGCCGGTCAGCCAGAGCGACGATTTCGGCTGGGATCAGGGCTGAGCCCAGCGTGCCGGGAGGCCCGCACTCGGGGAGGAAGCGCAGCAGGTTCTCGTTCACCGTTTGCCGCTCGTCTGCGGTTGTCCCGGCATAGGCCATCACACCTGCGGCGATGAGATACCGGGCGGCAGCCCGGGTTCCCAGCCCTGTCAGGACTGGATCCTTTGTGCGCAGGCGGTGCTGCCAGACCGCAACGCGCTGCGTATCCCACGCTGGTCGCAGGTCCTTCAGTACCTTAAGCAGCGCTGCGCAGGTGGCGGGGATTGCGTCGAAATACGGCGCCAAGGCCGTAGCAGCCATCTCGTCCGCCTTCGGTATCCAGGCGAATTCGCCTGCATCGATCCGCGGCAGCCCGGCGAGCTCACCCAGAATAGCCAGCCGGACCAGCGGAGGCGGGTACAGGTCACCAGGCTCCGGTGCGGCCATCATCCGCCTCGGCGTCGCGTGCTCCAACTCCTGGACTGGCTTGATGGCGGCCGCGCCGACCATCAGTACCGAGAAGGTGTCCGCGAACAGTTCCCGGGACCAGCCAGCCCAGCCTGGAGCGAGAACTGTGCGGATCTGATTGTCCAGGCCGAGATCAGCCTGAACATGGTGGCCTGTCTCATGAACCGCAAGAACCAGCCACCACGGCTCGGCAGTAGCCCAAAGCGGCAGTGCGGTCACGGGGATCGGCAGGGCATCAACCAGGTCAGAGAAAGGCGCGTCAGCAGGTGCCTTGATCTGGATCGGTACAGCGCGCCGCGAGGTCGCATTGGAGTCGAAGCGAGCATCGAAATACGGCAGCGGTCCGGCTGGAGATGCCATGCCTCGCAACTCGAAGGCCGAGTGCCAGCAACTCCGCACGATCTCGTCAGCCGCCCGAAGTCCGCTAGCCAGCCTGCAATCGAGGCGCTGATCGTATTTCGTGGCATACCACTCGTACGCCCGCCTGACCGTAACTAGGGAATCGTCGAGACTCCGACACCGCTCGTAGACTTCCCCAGATGACCCGAGAAGCGATGCGCGGTCCAAGGCGCTGAGGATTCCGTCGAGCATCCGCGGGAACACGATCGCGATCGCGTCGAGATGATTACTGAAACGACGGAGGGCTTCCTCCCGGCGCCGCCGGTCAACCCAGGACATCACCTCATCACGCAACGCAACGGCGGCACCAGCTGACCGCTCGACCCTCCCCAGCGCCTGCATGAATACGACGGTACGGCAAAACTGCAGAGGTCAGGTTACGGTGTAACGGATTAGTTACAGTACTTGGCTTGTCGTGAAGCGGCTTTCCTGGTGCCACCGCAGCCGGCACCAGGAAGGCATCCTGCCCATGCTGAGCAGATGAGAAGACCGATGCGTCCCAGCAGCAACATACTTAACGCCTCGGCTCGATCTTCGACCATTAAGTTGCCGGCTGGAAGATGAGACCGGCCTAAAAGCTCACCCTGCCACTAGGGCCGCGCGAAACTCCAGAGTCGCGCACGCAAAATGCTATCTGTCATCACATTGCCTGAGACTTCGGGTGTCCGTTGCGTCTCTTTGCTCACCTCCTGGCCGAACTTACTCGCGATCTCCGTTCCCGATCCTAATTGTCCGTTTTGTCATCATGTAACCATGATCAGTCCGAGCGTCACACGCGTGGTCGGGTAGCCGGGG
>Ga0335083_10005610_pt1 | contig 15802 bp, 10 predicted proteins | sample Lox_Sample_42_FD_206716 | JGI IMG/M metagenome (GOLD analysis project Ga0335083, IMG submission 206716) | Soil microbial communities from Loxahatchee National Wildlife Refuge, Florida, United States - Lox_Sample_4.2 | ecosystem: Environmental > Terrestrial > Soil > Wetlands | place: USA... | reverse complement strand
CGGCCGCCCTATGCGGGGCGGATCTTCTGATGCCCGACCGTTTTCTGCAGGCCGAGCCCTTGGCACGGGCGATCGAGTCCGAGCGCCCGACCGTGGTCGGCTGCGTGCCGACGATCTTCGCCGACCTGTTGCGCTATGCCGACACCCACGATGTGGACCTCTCCTCGCTGACCAACGCCGTCTGCGGCGGCTCCGCCGTGCCGCGTCAGCTGATGAAAGACTTCCAGGAGCGTCACGGTGTCCGCATCTGCCAAGGCTGGGGCATGACCGAGACCAGCCCCGTCGTCACCTTCTCGAACCCATCGGACGAGCGTGGTCACGACGAGCGCTACTGGGACGAACGCGCGCTGCAAGGAAAGCCGATCCCCTGGACTGAGCTGCGCCTGGTCGGCGACGATGGCAAAGAGGTTCCCTGGGACGGCTCCTCCACAGGGGAGATCGAGGTGCGAGGCCCCTGGATCGCCTCCCGCTACTACAACGACCCCTCAGGCGACGCGAAGTTCGACTCGGGCTGGTTGCGCACCGGAGACATCGCCGCGATCGACGACCAAGCCTGCGTACGTATCACCGACCGCTCCAAGGACGTGATCAAGTCCGGCGGGGAGTGGATCTCCTCGGTCGAGCTTGAGAACGAGGTAATGGCGCACCCCGATGTGATCGAAGCCGCCGTCATCGCGGTCCCCGACGAGCGTTGGGCCGAGCGCCCCCTCTGCTGTGTCGTCCTGTCCGCAGACTCGACGCTCGACGCCAACGCCCTGCGTGAGCACCTGGCCGGGCGTGTCGCGAAATGGTGGATCCCCGAGCAGTACGCCTTCGTCTCGGAGCTTCCCAAAACAAGCGTCGGCAAGTTCGACAAGCGCACCCTGCGCACGATGCTGGCTGACGAGACCCTGCAGGGGCGCGTCTCGGTGTCGGCCGGCCAGCCCTGATGAGAGCGACCCTCGCCGCGGTCATCATTGCCGCGGCGCTGGTCTTCATCCTCGCCTCTCTGCCTTCCGCGACCGGCAAGTCCGGACCGGTAGGCTCGACTGGGCCGGCCGGTCCGAGTGCTGGTCAGACCCCCGCCAAGCACCAATCCTCGCCGCCCCTGCGCTACCGCCCCGTCGGCTGCGTACGCCGCGGGTCCGCCGTCGCGTATAGACACGGCCCGCGCCGCAAAGAGGTCGCGCTCAGCTTCGACGACGGTCCCTCCACCCTGACGCCCAGCTTCGTACGCACGCTCCACGCCAACCAAACAGTCGCCACGTTCTTCATGATCGGCGAGCAGGTCACCTCAGGCTACCGCTCTACCTTGCAAGAAGAGTTGCGCGACGGCGACACGCTCGGCGATCACACCTACACCCACGCCGACCTCGTTACAGCCGGCGGCGTGCGCGGCCAGCTGCAGCAGACTCTGCAGGCGATCCGCGGTCTGTCCGGCTACACCCCCTGCGTGTTTCGCCCGCCCTACGGCGACTACGACAGCTCGGTCGTGCAGACGGCCGCCTCGCTCGGATTGGCAACGATCCTCTGGGAAGTCGACCCCTCCGACTACACCCAGCCAGGCGTGGCGGCGATCCAGCAACGCGTCCTGTCTGAGGTCCGGCCCGGTTCGATCATCCTCTCCCACGACGGCGGCGGTCCGCGCGGACAGACCCTCGCCGCCTACCCTTACATAATCCGCGCGTTGCGCGCCCGTGGCTACCGCTTCGTCACCGTCCCCGAGCTGCTCGGCTTCCGCACCGTCTATCGCCGCTGCGTCCGCGACTGCGAAAACGCCGCGATCGCCGGACGTCCTCCTCCCGGTTCGATCGTCCTGCCCGGCTGAGAGCGACTGGCCCGGCCGCGCCGTCGGCTCGAGCCGAAACTGGTAGGCCGGGACCGGATGCCGGCCTTCACAACGCGATCAACTCCAGCTCGTCGAGTCGCACGGTCGCACGGGAAGCCCGCACGGCCCGGGCCTCGAGCGCGATTACGCCCTCCCTGTCGAGCTGCACCAATGCCTGCGCGAGCGCGTCCGGCTCGACATCGCTCAGCTCGGCGGCCAGATCTTCGCGCGAGCAGCGACGGTCGTGCTCCGCTCCGACGATCCTCAAGACGATCGCCCTTTCCAGCCTCCTGGCCTCATCGCCGTCGAGAATCTGATTGGTTTGATCCTGCATGGAGCCTCCTTCCGTGCCTGCCCCGGGCGGTGGCAGCCGCGCCGGGGCTTTCTTACTCGATCGAATAGTGACCGATAGTCCATAGACTAATAGTCCTCGCGGCGGAAAGCTATGGGAGTGACGATCAGGTCTCCGGCGCATGCGGCGTTCGGCCGCGCTGTACGCGACATCAGGTATGAGCGCCGCCTTTCCCAGGAAGGTCTCGCGCTCGAGTGCGGGCTCGACCGCACTTATGTGAGCGGCATCGAGCGCGGTGTCCGCAACCCCAGTCTGGCCAACATCTTCAGGCTGTCCGCGGCGCTCGACGTCAGTCCGGTCGAGCTCTTCGCGCGAGCAGAAACGTTGGCCGCTCGCCCCGCGGCCCGAGTCGCTCGTCCCAAGGCCAAGAGCTAGCCGCCCGTGTCGGCGCCCCAGTTTCCGATCCCACCGAGTCTCGTCCGCGCCGGGCTCGGCCTGCGCGCGCGCCTGCTAGACCTCGCGGACCTATTGCTCCCGGCCGAGGGCGCGCTCTGGGATCTGACCGCCGGCATCCAACGCACGAAGCTCGCGGGCGTGCTCGTCACCTCGGGGCTCGCCGACGCACTCGCCGAGCAACCGCGCCTACCGGCCGAGCTTGCCGCCCAGCTCGGGCTCGACCCAGAGGTCACACGGCGCGTGCTGAATGCCGCGGCGGCCTCGCGGCTCGTACGCCTTGGTCGCGACGGCCGCGCCGGCCTCTCGCGACTGGGAGGACCGCTCGCCAGCACGCATCCGCAGACGATCGCCTCCTGGACAGCCTACGTCGCCGCGCCTGCCAACGTGTCCGCCTACGCCGAACTCGAGTCCCAGCTGCGAGACGGAGCCGAGCCCTCCGGGCACCGGCGCGCGTTCGGCGGCTCGATCTGGGAGCACTTCGCCGAACACCCCTCCGAGGAGGCGCGCTTCGCACGCGCGATGCTCGAGCTGACCGCGATCGACGCGCTCGCCCTCGCACGCGCCTACCCGTGGCCACGCCGCGGCGTGATCTGCGACGTCGCCGGCGGAGTCGGCGCGCTGCTGGCGACGATCCTCGATCGCCGCCCCGGCGCGCGCGGCGTCCTCATCGACGCTCCCGAGGTGCTGGCCGAGGCCGACCGGTTCCTACGCGCCCGAGGGCTCTCCCAGCGCGTGGACCAACAGCCCGGAGACCTGTTCGGCGAGCTCGACGCGCGCGCCGACGTCTACGTGCTGAAGTGGATCCTCCACGACTGGAGCGACGAAGCGTGTCACAGGATCCTGAGCCGCGTGCGCGCTTGTATGCCGGCCGGCTCGAAGGTCGTCGCGATCGACCAGCGTCGCGATCCCGACTGGCCCAGCCCCATCACCGCGATGGTCGACCTGCACATGCTCGTCGAGTGTGAGGGCGGGCGCGAGCGCACTCCAGCAGAGGTCCACGGGCTGATGCGTGACGCCGGCCTGGCGCCCGGCCGGGTCCGTCACTCCGGTGTGCACATGCTCGTCGAGGGCATCGCACGGTAGGCCCGACGGCCGATGGCCAGGCGAGCGCGTGAGCCGATGCCAGAGCACCTCGCGCCGATGCTCGCCGCGCCGGGCGAGCTGCCGCACCGCGACGAGGGCTGGGCGTTCGAGGTCAAGTGGGACGGCGTACGCGCGCTCGCCTACTGGCGTTCGGGTCGACTGCGGATCGAGAGCCGCAAAGGCAACGACATCGGCGAGCGCTATCCAGAACTGCGCTCGCTGGGCAGCCAGCTCGGCTCACGCGAAGCGATCCTCGACGGGGAGATCGTCGCCTTCGACGAGCACGGTCAGCCCAGCTTCGCGCGCCTGCAGCGCCGTCTGAACGCGAGCTCGCCGAGCGCGATCCGCCGGCTCGCCGCCCAGATTCCCGCGACATACGTGATCTTCGACCTGCTCTATCTCGACGGCCAGGTCACGATGAGCCTGCCCTACAGCAAGCGCCGCCGCTTGCTGGAGGCCCTGCAGCTGAACGGACCGTCATGGCAGACGCCGAACTGCCAACAGGGCGACGGTCGCGCATTCCTGGCGGCTACCGCCAAGCATGGGCTGGAGGGAGTTCTGGCCAAGCGCTTGGACGCCCCCTACCGGCCCGGCGAGCGAACGCACGAGTGGCTGAAGATCAAGAACGTCAACCGCCAAGAGCTCGTCATCGGTGGTTGGCTGTCCGGCAAGGGTCGGCGCGAGGGCGTGCTCGGGTCGCTGCTCGTCGGCTACTGGGAAGATGCCGGTGGCGCTACCCGCGGCGGTGATAGGGGCGACGGTGGTGGCACTCGCAGGGCTGGCGATGGCGAGGATTCGGGCGACAACGGGCGCGCGCTGCGCTATGCCGGGCGCGTCGGCACCGGCTTCGATGACGCCGAGCTCGCCAGTCTGACCTCCAAACTCACTGCTCGCGCGCGCGCGAGCAGCCCATTTTCTAGCCGCGGTGTGCAGCCTCCAAGCCAGGCCCGCTTCGTCGAGCCCGATCTGGTCGCCGAGATCCGGTACTCGCGCTGGACCGACGACTCCATCCTGCGCCACTCCGTCTATCTCGGTCTGCGCCCGGACAAGTCCGCGTCCGAGGTCGTACTGGAGCTTTCACAGCAGCAGTCATCCGCGGTTGTGCACGATTCCGGCGTGAACGAGCGCGAGGCGTCGGACGCCGGTAAGTCGGATGTAAAGGAGCCGGACGGCTGGAAGGCCGATGAGCGGAGGTCTGGTGAGGCTACGACGCGCCCGCTCGCGCGCTCGCCGGCGGTCCAGAGCGCCACCACGGAGCTGTACGAGGTGCTGCGCGAGAACGCTCGCCACACCGAGATCGCGGCTGGCGGGCGCACGCTGAGGTTGTCGAACCGCGACAAGGTGCTCTATCCGGAGGCCCACTTCACGAAGAGCCAAATCTTCGACTACTACGCGGCGGTCTCACCGGTTCTGCTGCCCCACCTCGCGGGCCGGGCATTGACGCTCAAGCGCTATCCAGATGGCGTGGCCGGGAAGTTCTTCTACGAGAAGCGCTGCCCGTCGCATCGACCCGAGTGGGTCCAGACCACGGCGATCTACAGCAAACGTGAGCGGCACACGATCGACTATTGCGTCGTCGAAGACCTGCCGACCCTGCTGTGGGTCGCGAACCTGGCGGCGATCGAGCTGCACCCGAGTCTCTCTGTCGCGCGCGCGCCACAGGTCCCGACGATGATGGTCTTCGACCTCGATCCCGGGCCGCCAGCCGGCCTGCGCGAGTGCTGCCAGGTCGCGCTGCTCTTGCGCGAGCTGTTCGAAGCCGTCTCGTTGAGCGCCCTCGTCAAGACCTCTGGGGTGAAGGGTCTACAGGTGTACGTACCCCTGAACACGCCCGTCACATACGCCCAGACCAAGCCGTTCGCGCATACCGTCGCCGAACTGATCGAGCGCGAACATCCAAAGCTCGCGCTCTCGCGCATGAACAAACATCTGCGCGCCGGCAAGGTCCTGATCGACTGGAGCCAGAACGACGAGCACAAGACGACCGTCTCGGTGTACTCGTTGCGCGCGCGCGTACGTCCCACGATCTCGACACCCTTGCACTGGTCGGAGGTCGAGCGTGCCGCGCGCAGTCGCCGTAGAGAGGGTTTGGAGCTCAGCTCCGAGCCCAAGCAGTTGCTGGCGCGGGTAGCCCGCGACGGGGACCTGTTCGCGCCGGCGCTCGATCTCGTTCAACGGCTGCCGGACTTCGCAGGCGTGTAGACGCGGAGCGCGGGCGTCGCTCGTCCTTGCTCACTGAATGATGAGAAGCCGATTGAGCTGATCGCTCGCGGGGAGTACCGGAGCGTGGCGAGGCTGATCTCGGAGATCGAGTACCCGGGCGTCTCCTGACGGTGGCCCTGCAAGTCGCTGCGCGTGCCGTCGAAGAACGGCTTTCAAAAAGACCAGCACGCCTGGATACGTCCTTGGACACGGCGCTGGCCGATCGAATATCCGTCGACCTTCGCTCGGTCAGCCACGTGCCGGCTTGCCCCGGCTGGGCAACGGTGTGGTGCAACGAGCAGTCGTCAAGGTTCTGGCCGTCGCCTCGCGACCGACGCGTCGGTTGGAGGCCCAGATAGCTGTCGAGGATCTGCTCGGGCATCCTGTATCCGAGCATTCGATCAGTTCGTGCTTGGCTTCCGGTGTGCGCAGGAAGGAGCCGTTGTTCGCGAGGGTGACGAGCGGGCGGTACGTGCTGGTATAGCGCAGCGCCTGAGAGGGGATGTCGTGCGCGGCCAGACGCTACCCTGTGGCCGTGGCGCCTTCGATCGACTTCACGATCGACTTCGACGAGCCCGACGAGGATGGCTGGATTGTCGCGCGTGTGCTGGAGATTCCGGGAGCCCTCAGCCAGGGCCGCACGCGAGTGGAGGCGCGGGAGAATGTGCTCGCTGCGCTACGCACGGTGCTCACGCCAGACGATGAGCTCTCCGGGCGACGCCCGAGCAAGAATCTGGAGCATCTTCGGTTTGTCGCCGCGGCGTGAAGCGTCGCGATCTGGAACGTCACCTACGCGAGCATGGCTGCCATGAGGTGGGCGGCTCAAAGCACGCCAAGTGGCGTGGGCCGAACGACGAGGTCTCGGCCCCTCCCGCGGCACAAGCAGATCGGGCCGGGTCTGACCCGAGCCATATGCGAGCAACTCGCCGTTCCGGTGCCGCCGAATCCACGCTGAAGGCCGCTGGCCGAGCAGGCCGGGATCGGGGCCAATGCGGATGAGAGGACTCGAACCTCCACGGAGTCTCCTCCACACGGACCTGAACCGTGCGCGTCTGCCAATTCCGCCACATCCGCTTGCCTTGGGCCAGGCGACGATATCGCATGCGCGGGCGAGGTTCGCGCCGGGGGCCGGGCCGCGAGGAGAGTCTCACGAGCGCTCGTTTCAAGCCGAGCGCTCTCAGTCGTGTCGTCGTCCAAGTTTAGCCGTGTTCGCTCGCCTCCCTTTGCTAGCCTCGACGCTCAGCCCCACGAGCCGCCATCGTCTAGGGGACTAGGACGCCGCCCTCTCACGGCGGTAACACGGGTTCGAATCCCGTTGGCGGTACTCACGCACGGGCGCAACGCCGCGATCTGGCGAGGGTCGAGGCGGGCGGTCGTGCGCGTCGGCCTGGCCGTCCGCCTGCCCGGCGTCAGCTGGTCTGGACGATGAAGAAGCTGTTGCCGTCCTGGTCGCGGAAGAAGAACATGGGCGGCACCGGGTCGCCCATCCGCATGACCTCAGGGTCGACGTCCACGCCGCGCGCACGCAGGTCGGCATGGTCGGCATCGATGTCGCTGGTGCTGAACGACACGCGAGTCTGGACCCCGACCTGTTCGCCTTCGCGTGGAGGCACCAGCGCGAGCGTGGTGGCCGTGTCCGCGGGCGCGACTTCGACCCAGCGGTCGCCCCTGCCAAACGGGATGTCGGCGCGCTTCTCGAAGCCGAGCTTGTCGCAGTAGAACTCGAGCGCTTTGTCTTGGTCGCTGACCGGGACGATCACGGTGGCGATCTGGGTGATCCTGGTGGCGGTGCTTGCGTCGGCCATCTTCTTGCCTCCTGGGTGTTTGGGTTATGCGGTCCTGGTTGTGCGGCTGGGGTCTATGACCGGCTGCCCGGACAGACTCATCGGCCGCGCTCGCAGGCGGCAGCGTCCTGCTCGGCCCGCGGAGCGCGACCAGCTCGGGTGAGGCGTCGGCTCAGACGGGTGCGGGAGTCGCGCCGCCGCGCGGCGAGCTGTACGCGGGCGAGCGCCTCGACGGTCGCGAGGTCGGCGACGGTTCCGCTCAAGTCGAGCACAGAGCCATCGTAGGGGAAGCGTCGAGGGCTCGGCGGGCGCCTCGGGTTTTCCGAATCGAGCTGGCATTTGGCATCTACAGACATAAATGCCCGCCCGAGGGACGGTCCGAACAGACGGTACAAAAAGTAGGAGACGCGTCTCGACTTTGTGGCTTTCACCTATGAACCTCTGTGTTGGATGGACGGACTCTGTCGGTCCGTCCGACCGTCAGGTCCTCTTGCCGGAGCGCCGTGCTTCGCCAGGGACAACAAAGCTCAGACTCGAACAGGACGATCAGGCAGGCGAAAAAAGATGGCTTCAACTGACAAAACGAAGACACCCGGTTCGCGGTTGCGCCCTGGTCCCAGCGCGCTGCCGCGAGGTCAGGTGACAGAGATTCAGCGCTCGAGGATGCTCACGGCCGCTGCGCAAGCGGTCGAAGAAGTCGGATACGCGCGGATGACGGTCGCCCAGGTGATCAGCCGTGCGAAGGTCTCTCGCAAGACCTTCTACGACGTGTTCGTCGACCGCGAAGACTGCTTCTTGGCGGCCTTCGAGCAAATCGTTGCGCAGGGGCGGGCACCCATCATCGAAGCTTACGATCGGGAGACGAGCTGGCGAGAGGGTGTTCGCGCCGGGCTCACCCGGATGCTGCGGCTGATGGACGAGGAGCCGGGCCTGGCCAGGCTGTGCGTGCTCGAGGCGCTGGGGGCCGGTCCGCGGGTGCTCGAGGTACGTGCGCATGTCCTGGACGAACTGGCCGCGGTTATAGATCGCGGTCGATCCGTCGGTGGCGCCGGTACGCGCGAACCGCCACAGGTGACCGCGGAAGGGGTCGTCGGCGCGGTGTTCGCGGTGATTCATACGCGCCTGCTCGAACAGCGCTCCGGATCGCTCGTCGGCCTGCTCGGGCCACTGATGAGCATGATCGTGCTGCCGTACCTGGGCGCGCGCGCGGCCGGCAAAGAACTGTCACGGCCCTCGCCGCGTGCGCGCCGGCGTGCGCACCCGGCGGCGCGCGCCAACAGTCGCGACCCGCTGGAGGGGCTACAGATGCGTCTCACCTACCGCACGGTCCGTGTGCTGGTTGTGATCGGCACTCACCCGGGAGCCAGCAATCGTGAGATCGCCGAGGGCTCCGACATCACCGATCAGGGCCAGATCTCGAAGTTGCTGACACGACTGCAACGGCTCGAGCTGGTCGAGAACCGAGGCGGAGGACAGCTGCGGGGAGCGGCGAACGCCTGGTATCTGACCGAGCGTGGAGCGGAGGTCGAGCGCGCGGCGCGTCCCCGCTGATCTTCAGAGCGCCTGTCTGGCGCTCTCAGCGCCAGGCGCCGCGTACCGCGATCGCCGCCTTGAACGTCCCGGGCCCAGCGGTCGGCGCGCTTTCGAGGGTCGCCTCGACGCCCAGGCCGCCATTGTCGGAGTTGCGCACCAGGCGCCGGGCGAGTGCGCTCAGGTGGACCCCCGCTCTGCCCGTCCTGTGGGCGGGGATGGCGAAGGTGCTCGCTCCCAGCCACGCTCCGTGCGCGTGTTCGCGGGATCTCGAGTCCAGCGTGATTGTGCCCTCGCAGGTGGTCGCGGAGTGGCAGTAGATCGCAACCTGGACAGTTCCGTGCGCGTTCATTCCGTCCAGCTGTGGTGTCGGGATCGTGAGTGTCGGGAACGCGTGGTGCTTGACCGGGCGAACGCCCTTGGTCCCCCCGGGGCAGATCGGCGTCGCGTCGGGGCCGGTCGCCAGCGTGGCTTGCAGCATCAGCTCCTGGCCGTCGCCGGTGGCGAAGCCGTGGCTGGACCCAACTTCGCTCGCCGAGAAGTCGGCGCCGTTGCCGACGCCGTTGTTGGCTATGAACGAGTCGAGCGTCGATCCGCTAACCGAGCCGATCACCATGTAGGGAACGCCGGCCGGATATGGCGGCGGACCGTTCTGAGCGCCGACGAAGCCACCCTCGTCGTTGAAGTCGACATAGTCGCCCTGCGAGACGCAAAGGTTGATCGGCTGATAGGTGCTGACCGTCGTGCCCGAAGCGCCGTGCGCACCGCACGTCGGGATTTCGAAAGACTGGCTGGTCAGCTCCACTTTCGTGTCGCCGCCCGGCTGCGGGCTGAGTGTCTGGAAGTGAATCTGGGTGAGCGGGGCCGGCCCGTTCGACTTTGCGCAACCCTCGAGGCTCAGGCTGACGACCTGGCCGCTGGCGGGTGCGATCGGGCTGCCCGCGCCCAACTGCGTGTTCCATAGCGCCGTATCGGCGCCGTCGTGCGGAATGTGAAAGATCGAGCCGGGCAGCTGAACATTGGTACCTTCGTAGCTCAGGTTCACAGCCGTGTCCTCCGTTGCGGGAACCGCCAGCGGGCTGCCGAACGTCATCGTCGCCGCGCTCGCCTGGCTGACGGTCGTCGACGGGACGCAGGAGAGGGCTGTCAGGGCGGCGCCAGCCGCTAGCGCCGCGGCCGTAGCGAGCGAGAGCCGACGGGCGCGTCTTCGCTCGGCGCCGGGCCTCCGGTTCGGCAACACCTGCACATTCATCGCAGTCTTGCATCGATCAGGCCAGGCCCTGGCTTGAACGGCGCCTGTCGATATGGACCGCCATTCGAGGCTCTGATCTGGCGCCGAACGTGTCCGGTGCGGATCTCCTGCGTTGGCTTTGGTCCCGTTATGGGGCTGGAGTCGGAGCAAGTGGATGACGTGCTCCGCTTCCTGCTGTGGCGAATACTCGGCCTGATCGCCTTCGCGGTCGCTGTTGCCATGATCGCGTGGCTGCTCGACGGGGGGCTCGGCGCGGCGCTGCGTGGCGGCAAGCATGTGGGACTGGGAACGCCGACGCCAACGGGCCTGCTCGATGCAATCCATCTCGCCCTTCTGGGCGCTTGGCGCTGGGCGCCGCTCGGAAGCGTGCCGGTCGCTCGATCGCTTCTGTGTACGCTCGTGCCGCTTGTCGTCCTGCTCGGATGTGTGCGCATGCGGGCACGCTCGCGGCGACGATATGTGCGCCTGCGCGTCGAGGGTTACCGCACCGACGTTCCCAGCGCCGAGGCCGTGGTAGGAATGTTCGAAACGCTTCATCGCCGCCTGCAGCGCCGCTGGTGGCGACGGCTGTTCACCGGTCAGCCGTCACTGGCGCTCGAGGCTCACTGCTCGCGTGCTTCGGCGTGGCTGGCGGTGTGCTGTCCCGCGGGTTCGACGGAGGCCGTCCAGGGCGCGCTGCGAACGGCATATCCAAACAGCAGGCTTCTGTCCGAAGCTCATGTGCCGGGGCCGCCGCCTGTGCTGTTGCGGGTAAAGAAGCACTCCGAGTTCATCAAGCGCGCCAAGATGATCGACCGTTTCGAGCACCAGCGCGAACCAGCGATGAATCGGCTTCTGACGACGCTCGGCGCCTGCGGCTGCGACGCGTATGTGCAGCTCGCGTTGACGCCCGCGCCCGTCTTGTTCGAGCAGCGCGCGAAGCGTCTGTATCGTCGCCACGAGGATCTGCTTTCCGAGCGGCGCAAAGATCACTTGCGGGTGCGTGACCGCTCCATGGTCGAGGACGTGGAGCTGCGAGGTGGCCTGGAGGTCCAGCACAGACCCCTGTTCTTCGCCGACCTGCGCATAGTCGCCGCCGATCGCGATCGCTGCGAGCTGATCTCATCGGAGCTGCGGGCAGGAGAGGCCGAGAATCGGCTCGTCGAGCGTGGAACCGTGCTGCGCCAAGGCGTCTTCGGACTCTACGATCGTCGCGTTCTGCGCGGCGAGGGCAACCCGCTGCCCTCATGGCACACGGGCGTGTTCGCCTCGACCGAGCTCGCCGCGATCTGGCACCTGCCGTCAAGCGACTATGCGGCCGTCCCGTTGCAGCGCGGCGTCCTACCGGTCGCTCCCGCGCCCCCGGCGATCATGCGTCCAACCGATGGGCCGGGAACGCTGCGCGACGCGATTGGGCCGGTCTGCATCCATCCGGAGATGAGGCGCCAGAACACGGCCGTCCCCGGAACGGTCGAGCAGGGCAAGTCGAGTTACCTCGTGGCGACGGTCGCCGAGGATCTGCATCGCGAGCGCTGCGCGATAATCGTGCTCGATCCCAAGGGAGACGCCGCCGAGGCCGCTGTGAGCATGGTCCCCGAAGGGCGGACATGCACGCTGCTCGACCTGGCTCATCCGAGCTGCGGCTTCGATCCGCTGGCCGTCGAAGCTCCTGGGGACGTGATCGCGGACTACGTCGTCGGTGCGCTCAAACAGCTCTTCACCGACTCGGACATTCGCGCTTCCTCCGACCGGTATCTGCGCAACGCGATCATCGCGGTCCTCGCTTTCGACCGCTCGAGCACGCTTTGGGACGCTGCGCGGCTGCTGTCGGTCGGCGAGGAGGGTTACGCCTATAGAGCCAGAGTGGGTACGCGTGTGCGCGCGCTGCCCGAGCTGAAGGAGATCTCCGAGTTCTTTACCGCCGAGCTGAGCGCGCAACTGGCGGACTCGCGTAGCACCACGACAGCCAAGCTCGACGCCCCTGTCAACAAGCTGGCCCGGCTATTGAACTCGCCATCGATCAAGCGGGTCCTGCTCAACGATTCGCTGAGAGTCGACTTCGACCGGATCATCGCCGGCTGCGAGGTGCTCGTCGTCAAGGGCGCGCTTGGTGCCATGGGAGCCGGGAACACCGCCGTCTTGATGCAGTTGCTGGTCGGGATGCTGGATGCGGCTTTGGCGCGACAGCAGGACCTCGTGCCCGCGAAGGAGCGTGTGGCGGTCGCGCTCAAGGTCGACGAGGCTCCGCTCGTCCTCAACCGTGGCTTTGCCGAGACGATGGCACTGAAGCGCTCCGCCGGTCTGGAGACCGTCGCTTGCTGGCAAACGGAGTCGCAGTGGGTCGACCGCGAGCTGCGCGAACAGCTCGACGCACTGTTCGCTCACCGGGTCTACTTCGCAACCGGTTCGGTACGCGACGCGCGCTCGGCGGTCGGTCTGACGATGGCCGAGTTCTCCGACACGGTGCGTCCGGGCACCGAGCGACTCTCAGCGCTCGGGCGTCCCGACGCTCGCCTGCATCTGCCACGTCATCGCGCGATCGTCAGCTGGAGCACACCTGAGGGGCGCCAGTCGCCGTTCGTAGCCGAAACGATCCCGTTGCGAGTCTCCTCCGAGCGGTTGGCTTTCCACGCGGCGCGCCAAGCTGAGCGAGGTGGACGGTACCTCTCCGATCTGCGCCAGCCCCACTGGGACCGCAAGGACGGTGGCTCGGCGCCGCCTGACGCGCGCGCAGGCAGCGCCGGGGGATCGACCGGTGCGAGCGGACCCGGTCTGCGGGTGCCCGCAGGCTCGACACCGGGCGGAGAGGCCGGTGCGGTTGCACCTGCGGCTTCTGTCGGAGCGGGCTCTGCGGCTTCTGTCGGAGCGGGCTCTGCGGCTTCTGTCGGAGCGGGCTATCGTGAGCTCGTCGATCTCGACCGCGCGCACAGCGCACGCCGGATCAGGCAGGCGCAGGAGTCTGGCGCACTCGATCCGGGCCCGCTTGACCTGGAGATCCTTGCGCTCGTCGCGAACATGGGTTACGTGCTGAGCAGCCAGATCCATCGCCGCTTCAATCAGGGTCGGGCGATGACCACGACGCAACGCCGCTTGAAGCGATTGTCAGACGCCGGGATGCTGGAGCGCCTGCAATTCCATCGCCGCGATGGTGGCGGCGTTCCGATGTGCTGCGCGATCACGCCCGCTGGCGCTCAGCTGCTGAAGGCGCACGATCGTCTGCCCGCGTTCGTTGGCGAGCGCGAGGAGGAAGGGTCGTCCCCTCTGGGCGCTTCACGCGGTCGGGCCACCGGGGAGCGTCTGCTACGCCAGGTGCGCCACCAGGCGCACGTGGTCGGCTGGGCGCTGGGCCTGGAGTGTGCGCTTGGCGGTCGACCGTTGCGCTTGCGCGGAGCTAGCGGATCGGCGCTCTCGCCGCCGCTGCGCTCTACAGCCGGCGGGGGTAGAGCGGTGGGGCCAGCGGACCTGACGCTGCCAGGCGGTCGCGTCCCACACGACTTCTTGCACAGCAACGCGAACGGCGAACGCACGCCCGTCGAGTGCTTCGAGCCTGTGCGCCCCGATGCCACGGTCGAGTTGCCCGGCCCGCTGCTGGCGGCTCCCTTGCGAAGTAGGGCCGCGGCGTTGGATCTGTTGGTTGAGTTCGACGATCGCCTGGCTCCAGGGCCGGTCTGCGGCAAGCTCGAGCGCTATGACCATCTGCTGGCGGGTTGGGCGGTGCACACTCGCAGATACGGCGAGCGCGATCGAGCGATTCCGCTCGCCGTATTCGTATGTCGAGATCGCGCTCGCGCTCGGGAGTGCGCGCGACGCGCCGACGCTGTGCTCGGAGCGTGCCGGGCTTACGCTGGCGAGTATCCGGCCGATTGGGAGTATCCGGGACGCGAGGCAGTCCTGTTCGTTGCCGAGCGCGATGTTTATGCTGGTTCGCTGCTTGCTTACGGTGTGCCGAGGCTGCCTCCTCACGTGCGCGTATCGGTCGCGAGCGGAGATCCCGATCTGGCTTGCGCGATCGCGGAGCGACGAGATCTGCCCGTCCAGATGACCGCGCGCCAGAACATGGCATGAGTCTTCCGGCTCACGGCGTTATCCGGCAGGCGCGCGGACGCCCGTGCATTTACCGGGTCCTCGTCTGCAATCGCCCTGTTCCGCGGTGCAGTCGGGCGCACTCACCCGGCGGTGGACCATGCAGTCGCCTGGGCTTTCGCGCGGAGCCCGACTGCGACCTCTAAGCATGCCGTCGCCCGTTCTAGAGCCAAATCGAAGGCGCTTACGTCGGTCCGATCGAACTCAGGGCCGAGTCTTGGCGTGAGATCGCGGCGACTCGAACGACGCACCTCTAGGATTCCTGCCCCTTCTCTTTCTCTTTCGACCTCGTCATAAGGCCGCCGCGCGCCCAATAACCGCCGGTCCGACCCGCGATCAAGCCGCCTCGCGCCCCTGAATGTGCACTTCAGGGCGGAATATGCGCGCTACAGGAGCGTCGCGATCGCGCCAAGTTCTGGCTGGTCGTCGCGACGGAAGCTCGATGCCGAGACCCCTTAAAGGGGTCTCGGACTGAGCCAGCCACGAGCACGACCGGTTGGTCTCCCTTGATTGGCTGCCCGACCCCCTCTAGAAGAGGTCTCTCAGACCCCACACGGCCGCCCCAAGAAGGCAGGGAGAGAAACCATGACTTCGCTCGTCACCGCTCCTGCACCGACCAATCGTCGCGGATCCGTCGCGGTCCGCGGTTCTGCCGCGTCTCGCCCAAACCGCTTCTCGCGCGTCGTGTCCGAGCGCGAATCTCTGTCGCTCCAGGACGCTCCAATGAGATCGAGGTCCGGACGCCGTGGGCGATTGGCGTCCGGAGTTGAGAGCCTTGGCGCCTACTTTGACCTGGCCGGACGCAGCCGTGAGGTGATCGCTGTCGAGCGAGGCGATGGCCAGGTGCTCGTTATCGATCGCGAAGAGTTGACGCTCGGCGATCGTCGCCTGGTCGCCTGCCTTTCCCGGGACGAGCCCTCGTCGAACGCGGCACTGGTATGCGCTTTGTATTTGGACGATCGCAATCGAGGTCGCTGCCGGCAGGTGCAGCCTGAGGATCTGATCGATCTGCCGGCGCACGCGCCAGAGGACGTCGAGCCGTCGAGTCCGGGAAGCTCATATGCGAGTCCGCTGACCGCGTGCGCCGAGGGTGGCGAGGAGGAGTCGGTCTACAGCCTCGAGCCTGTACCGGTCGATCGTGCGGTTGGCGAGCTGCGTTGGCAGATGCGCTCGCGCGCGAATCCGGTCGTCCTGCCGCGTCCCGTCTCACTACGGCACGTGGTCGCGGCGATCGAAAGCTATGGGCCCGTTTTCGAGCGCTCGCTCGCCGCACTGGCTGTCCACCGGAACGATCCGAAAGTCTCGGGCACCGCTTTGCGCCAGGAGCTGGACCG
>Ga0335083_10005609_pt1 | contig 15804 bp, 17 predicted proteins | sample Lox_Sample_42_FD_206716 | JGI IMG/M metagenome (GOLD analysis project Ga0335083, IMG submission 206716) | Soil microbial communities from Loxahatchee National Wildlife Refuge, Florida, United States - Lox_Sample_4.2 | ecosystem: Environmental > Terrestrial > Soil > Wetlands | place: USA... | reverse complement strand
CTTCGCCGAAGCGCATGGCGTTGCTCTCGCATGAACAACAACCGGCGGACGTGTCGTGCCGGCCGCAGGAATCGGCGGTCATCTTCGCCATCACACGGCCGCGATTGGAGATCAGCTTCGTCCCCAGCTCGACATAGGCCGAGCCCTGGACCCGGAGCGTGTCCTGCGCGCTGTAGCGCTCGCTCGGATTGTCGGCGCAGTAGATCAGCGCATCGACCGCCTGCTCGCCCTCGATGTCGACGATGCGCAAGGTTTGGCCGCGCTTCAGGATGCGCGACCAGGGCCGCCCCGGCGGCACGTCATGGACATACACCGCCTCGGCCGGGTTCATGCGTGCAGCCGATCGGTGAAAGCGAAAGCACGCGCGATCTCCGGCGTGGCGAAGCGACGGGGATCGCCGTCCACGCGCCCACCTGCACGATGGTGCACGATCGTGACATTGCCGCCGGCCGCAGGCCGCGCCGGATCGAGCGGATGGGCGCAGTTCGACAAGATCAGCAGGAGGTCGCACTCGGCGCGCAGATCGACGAAGTCGCCGGCCTTCTTGCGCGCGCCGGTCCACACGAAGCGGCCTTTCTCGTCGACGGAGACGGGCGCGAAGAAGGTCACGCAGGGCGGGATGTCGGCAAGGCTGAGCCCATGCTTCGACGCCGCGGCCAGGAAATTGTCCTGTGTATTGCGATCCCCTTCGGCAGAAGCCGCGCTCGAGCCGCCGACCAGCAGGTCGTGCGCGCCGCTCGTATCCTCGATCACCGACAGGAAGACGCGGCCCATGTCGGTGAGGATGACGCGGCCCTTGGACAGCACGGCTTTCCACTGCACCTTCACCGTGTCGGCGCAATTGAGCCGCTCCGACGGGTCGTGCGTGCACCAGCCGACCAGCGACACGCTGGAACGGCCTGTTTCGTCCACGATGCGGAGCGCCTCGCCGCGCTTCAATCGCACGCTGTGATACCAGCCATAGGGCACGGTCTCACGGGCGATCACCTCAGCATCCGCCAGAGGCGCGCCGCCGATCGCCGTCGGTGGCGGCAGAGGCTTGGCCTCCGCCCCCTGTCCCGCCGCGCGCATTGCTTCGTAGCGGCGGCGGTTGGCCTCGGCGATCTCCTGCTTGGTCACGGCTTCAGGGCGATCATGTCGATCTCGACGATGCCGCCGCGCGCCAGCCCCGTCACGCCGACCGTGGTCCGCGCGGGCCGCTTGTCGGCCGCGAAGTAGCTCGCGTAGATCTCGTTCATCTTCGCGTAGTCGCCGTTGAAGTCCGTGAGGAACACGCGGACTTGCGCGACGTTCTCGAAGCCGAGCCCGCAGCCCTTCAGCACACGACGGAGATTGTCCATCACCTTGTGCGTCTGCGCCTCGATGCCGGGCGGGATCGGCAGGGAATCGTCGTCGGGATCGGTCGCGAGCTGGCCCGTGATGAACACGAAGGGTCCGCACTCGACGGCATGACTATAGGGCGCGACGGGCTTGGGCGCGTCGGCCAGCAGGCGGAAGACCGGATGCATCGGTCAACCCATCTGGTAGCCGGGAGTCGACTTGGAGATCTTCGTCTCCTCCTCGTCCATGTCGTCCTTGATGCCCTCGAACAGCGGCGTGGTGAGGTAGCGCTCGCCGGTGTCGGGCAGCATGCAGAGGATCACCGAGCCGGGTGCTGCCTTCTCGGCAATGCCGAGCGCCACGGCGAAGGTCGAGCCGCCGGAGATGCCGGTGAAGATGCCTTCCTTCTGCGCCAGCGCTTTCGCTGCCTTGACGCCGTCGGCGCCGGCGATCGGGATGCGCTGGTCGAAGTACTTCTTGTCGATCGACTCTTGCAGCACCAGCGGAATGAAGTCCGGTGTCCAGCCCTGGATGGGATGCGGCTCGAAGGCGGGATGGCTGACGGCGGGCGAGCCGTCAGCACCGCGCTCCTGGTCCTTGCCGCTGCCCACGAGCTGGGCGTTCGCGGGCTCGCAGAGGATGATCTTCGTTCCTGGGCTCTCCTTGCGCAGCACGCGTGCCACGCCAGTCAAGGTGCCGCCGGTGCCGTAGCCGGTGACGAAGTAGTCGAGCTTCTTGCCCTTGAAGTCGCCCAGGATCTCGCGCGCCGTGGTCGCCTCGTGGATGTCGGCGTTGGCCTCGGTCTCGAACTGGTGCGCTAGGAACCAGCCATTGGCCTTCGCGAGCTCGACCGCCTTCTGGTACATGCCGAAGCCCTTCTGCGCGCGCGGCGTCAGGACGACCTTGGCGCCCAGCATGCGCATCAGCTTGCGGCGCTCGATTGAGAAGCTGTCCGCCATGGTGACGACCAGCGGATAGCCCTTCTGGGCGCAGACCATGGCCAAGCCGATGCCGGTGTTGCCGCTGGTCGCCTCGACCACGGTCTGGCCAGGCTTCAGCGTACCCGCGCGCTCGGCCGCCTCGATGATGTTGACCGCCAGGCGATCCTTGACCGAGCCCGCCGGGTTGAAGGCCTCGAACTTGGCGTAGAGTTCGACGCCCTTGGGCGCGAGATGATTGACCTTGATGCAGGGCGTGTCGCCGATCGTGTCCAGCACGCTGTCGAAAAGACGGCCGCGGCCGTGGGTGGTCCGGATGCCTGTGGTCGCTGCCATGACGCTCTCCTCGGTTCGAGGCGTGAAGTCTAGCCCACAGTGTGTGAACTTGTGATAGGACGATCTTCCAAGAAAAGGCTCCCTGAGGGGGAAATGTTCGACGGCAACCGCGTCACGGCGCATACGCGTTCGCGCTATCCGATCTTCCAGTCGCCCATGACCTGGATCGCCCGGGCGCCGCTGGTCACGGCCGTCTCGGCCGCCGGCGCCATGGGCCTGCTCGAGAACTCGATCCGCGATCTTTCCGTGACCAAGCGCGAATTCACGGCCATTCGGGCGGCGACCAACCAGCCGTTCGGCGTCAACCTGCCGATCCGCTACCTGCAGATGGATCCGAAGGAAGAGACCGCCATCATCGACTGGCTGCTGGGCCAGGGTATCCATTTCGTCACGACATCGGCCGGTGACCCGACGCGCTACACCAAGCTCCTGAAGGATGCGGGCGTCACGGTCTATCACGCGACGGCGACGTTGCGCGGCGCGGTGAAGGCGGTCGAAGAGGCCGGCGTCGACGGGCTGATCGTCGAGGGTGCGGAGAGCGCCGGCATCCGCAATCCCGAGGAGGTCCACACCTTCGCTCTGCTGCAGGCCGTGCGTGAACGGGTCGATGTACCGATCGTGGCGGCGGGCGGCATCGTCGACGGGCGCGGCATGGCGGCGGCCTTCGCGCTCGGCGCCGAGGGCGTGACCATGGGCACGCGCTTCGTGGCCTCCTTCGAGAGCCCGGTGCACCTCAACTACAAGAACGCCATTGTCGCGGCTCCGGTCGGCGGCACGATCATGACCGACAATCCGCCGCGCGCCCGTTCGCGCGGGCTCCGCACGCCTTATTCGGTCGGCGTCGCGGAGGGAACGCGCGAGCGACTACAGCGCAACGCCACGCTCGACATGCTTTATGTGAACGGCGACGTCGAGAACACCTCGGGCGCGGCGGGCGAAAGTGCCGGTTTGATCCATGAAATCAAATCGGTGCAGCAGATCGTCGACGAGACGATCCAAAGCTTCTGGCGCGAAATCGACCGGCTGGCGCGGCTGCGCCCGGCGGCCTATCGTTCCGGCTCCTGAGGAGGATCGGCATGACCACGATCGATGCCTTTCGCAGCAGCACGTCGGCGGCCCATCCGCCGGCCGATATCGGCCCTGCACTCGAGGGGCTCTGGTGGCTGGCGCGCGGCGACTGGGATCGCGCGCACAAATGCGTGCAGGGACACGAGGGCCGGACCGACTGCGATTCGGTGCATGCGCACTTGCATCGCCAGGAAGGCGACCTCAACAATGCGGGCTACTGGTACAAGCGCGCCGGACGGAAGATGTTCGAGGGTCCGCTGTCCGACGAATGGACCTCGCTCGCAACCGAGCTGCTGACGCGCAAGGCTTAAGGGAGCAACGACGCAAATGGCTGCGGTTTCCCCGCGTATCCACGACGTGCCGGACGATCTGCTGGCCGCGATGGACTTCTGCTACGAGCAAGGCTGGACCGACGGCTTGCCCGTCGTCCCGCCGGTGGTCGACCGGGTGAAGGCGATGCTGGCGGCCGACGCGCGCCCGCCCGAGACGGTGATCGCGCACCATCCCGCGACCGGCCTCGATCTCTCGCTCCATGCCGCCGCCGTGAACGCGGTGATGGCGGGCTGCCTGCCGGAATATTTTCCGGTCGTGGTCTCGGCCTTCGAGGCGATGGACAAGCCGGACTTCAATTTCCACGGCTCGACCGCCAGCACCGGCGGCTCGGCGCCGTTGCTGATCGTGAGCGGCCCGTACGGCGACGAGATCGGCATGAATTCCGATGTGAACCTGTTCGGCCCGGGCAACCGGCCCAACGGCACGATCGGCCGGGCGACGCGCCTCATCCTGCGCAACGTTTTCCAGATGCTGCCCGGCATCTCCGACAAGTCGACACAAGGCAATCCCGGCAAGTACAGCTTCTGCATCGCCGAACGTTCGCGCGGCAATCCCTGGCCGCTGCTCTGCGAGACGCAGGGCTACCCGAAAGGAACTTCCAGCGTCACGGCCTATGCCGGTGGCGGCTTCTGCAATGTCGAGAATCATGGCGGCAACACGCCCGAGCAGATCCTGGGTTCGGTGGCCGATGCCATGGCGAATTATGGTTGCATCACCCTTGGCCAGAGCGTCGTGATCCTGGCGCCCGAGCACATGACGATCATCGGCGATGCCGGCTGGAGCCGCGAGAAGGCGCAGGACTATCTCTTCACCCAGGCCAGGCGCTCGGTCGAGGGCATGAAGGGCGTCGGCAAGTATCGCGACCGCGAATACGACAGCCAGCATGGCGAGGGCGCGCACAAACTCGCCGCGACCGACTTCATGCATCGCGGGCTCACGCCCGACGACATCCTGATCACCATGGGCGGCGGCGATGCCGGCGGCCATTCCTGCTTCATCCCGTCCTGGAGCCGCGGTCGCGGCTCGATCCTGCAGCACGCGCCCATCAAGGCGCCGCCCAAGAACTAGAAAGGAAAAGGAGGAACCTCCATGCAGCTCTATTCCCCGATGGCGACGACGCCCAAGCGCAAGGCCTTCCGCGCGCCGCCGCTCGCCAAGATCGACGGCCTGCGCATCGGCGTACTGGAGAACGGCAAGCTCAACGCCGAGGAGATGCTGAACGAGCTGGCGCAGCTCTTCGTGCAAAGGAACGGCTGCACCATCCGCACGCTCGCCTCCAAGAGCAATGCCAGCGCGCCCTGCCCGTCCAACACGCTCACGAAGGTCGCCGGCGAGGTCGACTTCCTGATCACCGGCCTGGGGGATTGAGGCAGCTGCTCGACGTGCAGTCTGCACGACGGAATCACCTTCGAACAAATGGGCAAGCGCGCGGTGGTGCTCTGCACCGAACCCTTCGTGGTCACCGCCAGGAACATCGCGCGCGTGCTCGGCCTGCCCGACTATCCCTTCCTCAAGGTCCAGCATCCGATCGGAAGCTGCACCCTGCCCGAGCTCAAGGCGCGCGCCGAGATCGCCTATCAGCAGGCGCTACCGATCCTGCTGAATCCCTAGGCCCTACTTTTGACGCTGGCGGATCGGCACCGCCAGCAGGCTGCCGACGATCAGCGAAATGCCACCCACGGTCAGCGCCAGGGTAAAGCTGCCGGTCATTTCCTTGGCCCGGCCGAAGAACCACGGGCCGACCGTACCGCCGAGATTGCCGGCGCCGTTGATCAGGCCGATGCCGACACCGGCAACGGCTGGCGGCAGCACCTCGGTCGGCAGCGACCAGAACGGCCCGAACCGGCCGAAGAAGCTCGCCACGGCGAGCGTCAGGCAGATCAGGATGCCGACCGTGCCGGTTCCGCCCACGAACTGGGCCATCAGCAGGAACACGCCCGACATGGCAGTGGCGACGATCATGTGCCACTTGCGCTCCTGGCGCTGATCGGAACTCGCCGCCACGAGCAGCATCATCAACGCGCCGGCGGCCGGCGGAATCGCCGCCAGGAAGCCGACCGTGGTGATCGAGAGCCCCGTCTCCTTGAGCACCGTCGGCAGCCAGAAGGTCACGCCCCATTCGGCCATCAACGCCGCGAAGTTATAGAGTGCCAGCATCAGCACGGCCGGATGCCAGAGAGTGCTGATCCAGTGTCCCTGGGTGGGCGCGATCTGCAACTCCTCGGCGGCCAGCGCCGACACGATGCGCTCCTTCTCTGCCGGATCGAGCCACTTCGCATCGCGCGGCTGCTCGGTGATCGCCCATACCCAGACCAGCGCCCAGGCGAGGCCGGGCAGCGCCTCGACCACGAACATCATCTGCCAGCCGAAATGCTCGAGCACGATGCCGGAGATCGGATTGGCGATGACCTGGGCCATCGGAATGCTGATCAGGAACAGCGTGTTGGCTCGCGCCCGCTCTTCGCGCGTGAACCATTTGCGGATCAGCACGATGGTGCAGGTGAGCACGCCTCCCTCGAACACGCCGAGCGCGAAGCGGTTGGCGATCAATTCGAACTCGGTGCGCACGAAAGCGGTCGAGAAGGAGATGACGCTCCAGACGAGGAGCAAGATCAGGATCACGCGCTTGGCGCTCCACACCGAGGCGATACGTCCGGCCGGGATCTGCAGAACGATATAGCCCCAGAAGAACATGCCCGTGGCGAAGCCGATCGAGGACGGGCTCATGCCGAGTTCGCCGCGCATGGCCGGGATCGCCATCGCGATATTCGTTCGGTCGATGTAGGAGAGCACGTACATCACGAACGAAACGCCGAGGATTCGCCACCAGCGATTCCTGTGCGGCGCGAAACTGCCTGTTGCCACCGAATGTCCCTCCCTGACGGCTTTGCTTTTTTTCGAGGTTAGCCGCCGGGATGGACGCTCAGCAAGCACTGTGCTTCGCTGCTCGCGGTCCGAACGACCGGAGGAAACGCGTGGTCAGGAAGGTCATCGATCTGGAATGCGTGCTGCCGCCCGACGAGAAGGGCGATCCACGGCAATACAACGAGGCGGCCTCGCATCGCCTGGGCTACGGCGATCCCGAGCTGCTCCCGCCGCTGCCCGGCTACGGGTTCGACAACTACAAGAACATCTTCCGCAAGCGCACGGACAAGCCGGTGAGCGAAGAGGCCGCGAAGAAAGAGCCCAAGGGAATGTCGCTCGAGGAATTCGTGAAGGAGCTCGATCGCGAGGGCGCCGAGGTTTCGGTGCTGGGCCGCGTCGACAACAATCTCCTGGCGGAGGTGGTCGCCGAATGTCCCGGCCGCTTCTATGCGCTCGCCGCCATCAGCCCGTTCGACGGCATGCGCGGCGTGCGCGAGTTCGAGCATCTGATCAAGGAGCGCAAGCTCCACGGCCTGCGCGTCTCGGCGCTCTACAACAACCTCTCGGCCAGCGACCGGCGCTATTACCCGCTCTATGCCAAGTGCGTGGAGCTCGACGTGCCGGTGCGCATCTATTCGACCATGAACTACGCCAACGACCGGCCCTACGATCTCGGCCATCCCCGCCATATCGACCAAATCGCGATGGATTTCCCCGAGCTCCGGATAGACGCGGCGCTCGCGGGCTGGCCGTGGGTGAACGACATGGTCGGCATCCTGCGCCGCCATCCCAACGTGTACTGCGACACCTCCTCCCATCATCCCCGCTACTTCGGCATTCCCGGCGCGGGCTGGGAGATGTTCGTTCAGTTCGGCAACACGCTCCTGCAGGACAAGATCATGGTGGGCTTCTCCAAGGAGTCCTTCGGCCTCACCATCCCCGAGGCGGTGGCGATGTACGAGAAGCTGCCACTCAAGGACAAGGTCGTCGAGAAGTGGCTCTACGGCAACGCCAAGGAATTCCTGCGCTGTTGAAACGCGACGGCTTTTGCCTCGTCCGTCCGCGCCGACCGCACGATTCAGCGGAGTGCCATCGCGCTCCGATCAGCGCGGCGACGGCTTCGGTTGCGCGGCGAGCCAGGCCCGCGCCTTGGCCTCGCTGTCGAACAGCATCGCGGGACGTTTCGACGGCGATATGTTGGTGAAGCGCGCGAAGCCGTCGCGGATCATCGCGCCCTTGCCCACGACGGCAAGCGGCCCCGACTCGAAATTGGCCGTGTAGGCGCTGAGCCGTGCGCCCAGTCGCATCACGTCGTCGTCGTCATATTTGGGCTTGATTCGCGACGCATCGAACAGCTTGGCGTAGCCCATGGCATCCGCCACGACGATCGCGTCGAAGTGCGCTTCGAAGTCCTGCAGGGTGACGACACCGTCGGCGACGATGTGCACGAATTTTTCCGGATGAAGGATCTCCCAGCGCAACGGCATACCCGGCCCTCACATCGTACGCGCCAGAAGAGGTTATACTCCGGACGCTACAGCGGCTACTTTGCCGGCAACGGGAGTACCCATTTTGAGTTTCTCGACCCTCTTCGCCCGTCTCGTCGCCGTGGTCGGCGGCACGGCCCTGCAGATCCGGCGCATGAAACACGGCTCGCCGACGCCGGCCTGGGGTAACACGCCTGTCATTCCTGCAGCCGCACCGCAAGGAGCCATCCCGACGCTCAAGATGCCGACGGCGCGCGGCTGGGCGCCCGGCCAGTTGCCGATCGCGGCGCCCGGCCTGAAGGTCAACGTCTTCGCCGACAAGCTCGACCATCCGCGCTGGATCGAGGTGCTGCCCAACGGCGACGTGCTGGTCGCCGAGGCGATGAACCAGGATCGCCCGCCGCGCTCGGTGTTCGACTACGCCATGGTGAGCACGCTCCGGCGCGCCAATGCCATGGGCCAGAGCGCCAATCGCATCACGCTCCTGCGCGACAGCGACGGCGACGGCGTCGCGGAGACGCGCGAGATCTTCCTCGCCAATCAGACGCAGCCCTTCGGCATGGCGCTGGTCGGCGAGACCTTCTATGTCGGCAACACCGACGGCGTCGTCGCCTTCCCGTTCAAGGTCGGCGACACGCGCATCACGGGACAAGGCAAGAAGCTCGTGACCTTCAAGCCCGCCGGCCACTGGACGCGCAGCCTGCTGCTCAGCCCCGACAAGAAGAAGCTCTATGCCGGCGTGGGCTCGCTCACCAACATCGCCGAGCAGGGCATGGCGGTCGAGGAAGGTCGCGCCGCGGTCTACGAGCTCGATCTCGAGCGCGGCACGCATCGCATCTTCGCCTCGGGCCTGCGCAACGCCGTCGGTCTTGCCTGGGAGCCGAACACCGGCGTGCTGTGGACCGTGGTCAACGAGCGCGACGGTCTCGGCGACGAGACGCCGCCGGACTATCTCACCTCGGTGACGGACGGCGGCTTCTACGGCTGGCCCTATTGCTACTGGGGCCAGACGGTCGACGATCGCGTGCCGCAGGACCCGGCCATGGTCGCCAAGGCGATCACGCCCGACTATGCGCTGGGCGGGCACACCGCCTCGCTCGGCCTCTGCTGGGTGCCGAAAGGCACGCTGCCCGGCTTCCCCGACGGCATGGCGATCGGCCAGCACGGTTCGTGGAACCGCAGCAAGCTCTCGGGCTACAAGCTGGTCTTCATCCCGTTCGAGAACGGCAAGCCGTCAGGCCCGCCGCGCGACATCCTCTCGGGTTTCCTCGCCGCCGACGAGAAAGTGTCCTATGGCCGTCCCGTCGGCGTAACCATGGGCCACGACAAGAAGTCGCTCTTGATGGCCGACGATGTCGGCAACGTGATCTTCCGGGTGACGGGCGCGTAGAGCGCGATAGCTCTAGAAGACGGCGCCGGAACAGTCGACGCCGATCGTCCGGAAGATATTTCCGACCGAATCGGTGACGATCAGGATCGTGCGATCCTTGTCGCCGCGGATGAAGCCGATCGAGATCAGGCCGGTCGGCTCGACCTTCGACATCACGATCATGCCGGCAATGCCCTGATCGCTGATCAACGGCTGAGTGGGCGCGCCGCCATTGTAGGACACGCTGATCGTGTCGCTCTGGCGAACCACCGAGAATTTGCGGCCCTCGCCCGAGCAGCTCACCCTGCCGTCACCCTCCGGCGGCTTTTGCTTCTGCTGCTGCTGCGGCGGCGACAGCGAGGCCACCACCGTGGGCGCCTTCTTCTCGCCTTCGTGGGCGGCCAACCGGCTCCGCGCCGCCTCGACCTGGGAAGCCTGCAGGCGGGTCACCCGTTCGACGTCCCGAGACAGCGCGCTCAGGTTGGCCGCCACGGCATCGCGGTCGCCATAGCGATCGTCGTGGCGCGGCGGATCGACCCGGACGATGGTCATCTGTTCGCGCTCGGCGGCCATGCGCTCCAGGCGCTGCTGCACGATCACCGTCGCCGCCGTGATGACCGCCAGCGTGACGCCACCTGCATAGAGCCAGCCGCGGGCCGTCCGCTTGCGATGAAAGGCCAGCGCCGGCGGCGGCATCGGCGGCACGAAGCCCGGGGCCATGCCGGGGGCTCGGCGATGGGCGAAGGCTGCGCGCTGTTGCCGCAGGAGTTCCTCCGCGGCATCCCGGCGGCGGGCGCACTCCAGATCGTATTGCGCCCGGCGATCGGGATCGCCCAGCACGTCATAGGCTTCCTGGATGCGCACGAACCTGTCGGCCGACGCCGTCTCGGGCCCGGCGGCATCCGGATGATATTGCTTGGCCAGCGCCCGATAGGCCGTGCGTATGGCTTGCCGGTCGGCCCGTGCCGCGACTCCCAACAACGCGTAATAGTCAGGAAGGCTTGCGATCATATTCCCTGTAGCCGCCCGGCCCCTTGGCCGCCGGACCGACATGGATAGCAGCTGAAAAACATACGCGGGATGCGACCTATTATTAGCCCGTACCGGGCCGATAGTCGAACACCGGCCGGGGTATATACGGCAACGCGATAGTGAAATAATCGCCCGAAACGACCACCGGCTGGGGGATAATTGCAATGTCAGAACCGCTGCCCGCACTCTGCCTGATCGCCATGCCGGGGCGGCGGCGGCGCACCATCGAGCTCTGCCAAGAGGCGGAGCGGCGTGGCTTCAACGGGATCTACGTACCGAGCCCCATGGGCAACATGTCGATGTGCGAGGCGCTGGCGTGGCAGACGGCGAAGATCCCGTTCGCCACGTCCATCGTGCCGATCTACCAGCGCACCATGATCGATTTCTGCCAGAGCGCGGCGATGATGCATGAGATCTCGAGCGGCCGCTTCAGCCTCGGCATCGGCATCGCGCACGGCCCCTCCTACGTGCGCATGGGCGTGACGCCCGGCAAGCCGCTCGCCGACACGCGCGCCTTCATCCAGAAGTTCCGCGCGGAGACTTCGTTCGGGCCGCTGCCGCCCATCATCGTGGCGGCGCTGCGCGAGAAGATGGTGGCGCTGGCGGGCGAACTGGCCGAGGGCGTGGTGTTCGCCAATGTCTGCCGTAGCCACATGGGTCATTCGCTGGCGGCCCTGCCCGCCGCCAAACGCAAGGGCGCCGGCTTCTTCATCGGCAACATGATCCCGACCTGCATCAGCGACGACGAGGCGGCGGCCCGCACGGTCAATCGCAACACGCTCAGCCGCTACGCGCAGCTCCCGAACTACCGCAACTACTGGAAGGAAGCGGGCTACGTCGAGGAGATGGAGGCCATCGAAAAGGCGCTGGCCGAGGGCCGCGCGGCCGACGTGCCCAAGTATCTCACCGACAAGTGGTTGGCCGACAACACGCTGTTCGGACCGGCGGCGAAAGTGCGCGAAGGCGTCGCCGCCTGGCGCGCGGCGGGCGTGCACACGCCGATCCTCGTGCCATCCTCGGCCAACGGCAATCAGATGAAGGCGATCGAGGAAGTCTTCGCGGCCTTCGGCTAGGGCCGCCGACCCCGACGTTGCACCTGCAGAGGGGGCGTGCCACAAAGTTGCCGATGTCCTTGAAGCGCGCCGCGCAAGCGGTGGTCCAGAAGCTGATTATCGATCCCATCCGGTGGCTCGACGACCGGACCACCAGGACGCATCTGCGCGCCGACAGCGTCTACAAGATCATCTCCGACCGGGCCGCCCAGCGCGCGGCCGACTATGTCGAGAAGCACCTCGACACGGCGCTGATGTTCCAGGCGCGCGAGGGCCTGTGGAACTTCGCCCTGTCCAAGGCGCCGCGCGACGGTCTCCATCTCGAATTCGGCGTCATGACCGGCGTCTCGACCAACCACTTCGCGCGCGCGCGCCGGAACGCCACGATCTACGGCTTCGACAGTTTCGAGGGGCTGAAGGAAGACTGGCCCGGTACCGAAGCGCCGGCCGGCGCCTATCGGGCCGCCAAGCCCACCGACATGGAGGCGAACGTGGTGCTGGTCGAAGGCTGGTTCGACGCCACCCTGCCCACCTTCCTCGCCCAGCATGCGGGCCCGTGCTCGTTCCTCCACGTCGATTGCGATACCTATCCTTCGACCAGGCTGGTGCTCGACCTGCTGGCCGATCGGATCGTCGCCGGGACGGTGATCGTGTTCGACGACTATATCGCCGTGCCCAACTGGGAGAACGGCGAGTTCTGCGCCTTCAAGGAGTTCGTCGCGGCGCGCGGCCTCAACTACAAATATCTCGCCTTCGCCAACCAGCAGTCGGCCGTGCAGATCGTCTAGCGCAACGAAACGTAGATCGACTTGGCGAGCTTGTAGAGCTTGCTGTCCTGCGCCGCGAACCGCATCACGAAGTCGCGCGACATGTCCTCGAAGGCGCTGGCGATATAGTCGAAGCCCGCACGCCTGCGATATTCGGCGAGATAGGCCTTCACCTCGGCATGGGTCTCGGCCTGGCCGTTGTCGCCGTACTTGGCGACATAGTAGTTGAAGCCGCCATCCTGCAGCGAGCTCACGCCGTGCAGGGTCGTCTTCATGTAGTTGCCGATCAGCAGATCGTCGAAGATGCGGTAGTCGATCGAGGTCATCAGGCTGCCGCGCGGCGCGGCGAAGCTGATGCCGCGCTCCTTCGGTCCGCGCATCTTGACCGTATGGTCGCGGCCGCCGACGCGGAAATTGACGAAGCCGAAATAGTCCTGCACCGGCTCCTTGCGCGCGAAATAGGCCTCGATGCGCTTCCGGTCGTCGGCTTCGAGCACGTCGGACCAGTTGTCGCCGAATTCCTCCGGCGCCTTGGGCACGACCACGATCTCTTCCGGCGAATAGGACTCGAATGAGCCATCGCGGCAATCGATCGTCGAGAAGGGCGGTATGAACTGCACGTCGGGCGACAGGCCCTGGGCGAAGGCCTCGATCGGCGTGGTGTAGTCCTGCGCCCACATCGAATCGGTGCGCTGGTACTGATGGAAGGCCGAGAACGGGACCACCGCCTTGGCGCCCGTCGCGTGCGCGAGGTTCGTGAGCTGCTGGCCGACCGACGGCTTGCGGGCGGCCCTGGGCGTGAGGAACTTTCCCGACTCGTCGAAGAAGTTGATCATGTCGGCGTCGCCATAGCCGGACAACGCCAGCAGGTAGGAGCGTTCGTAGCGCCGGGCGATGTTGCGGATATAGCGCGTGCAGTCGCGCGTGCCGGCATCGTTGGTGTCGATGAACAGGCTGCCGCAGGACTCGATCAGCAGGATCGAGTCCTGGATGCGGGTCGTGATGCATTGCACGCGGACATTGTCCGACAGGCTGACCCACTGCCGGTCGGGGAGAATCTGAAGGTCGTAGCCGGCCGGCTGCAGGTCCTTGAAGATGCGGGCGTTCAGGTGGTCGGGCAGCAGGATCTTCTTACCCTTGAAGCGCTCGATGGTGACCGGGTTCAGGTGATCCGGATGGCCATGCGAGAACCAGATGTAATCGCAGGCCTGGATATCGTCCTTCAGCGCCTTCGGGATGCGATGGCTCAGCACCCAGCTGCCGAAATAGGCCGGGTCCTCGTCGCCGTACCAGGGGTCGGTGGCGAGCAGCGGCCGGCCGTCATAGACGATCAGCGTTGCATTGCCGGTGGTCGTGACCTTGTTCATCGGCGCGTTATAACATGGCGCCATGGACACCAATCGACTGAAGACCTTCGTGGGCCAGTTCTGGGACGACCAGATCCTGCCCTCCATCACCGACTATATCCGCATCCCCAACAAGTCCCCCTCCTTCGACCCGAAGTGGGCCGAGCACGGCTACATGGACGATGCCGTGAAGCTGATGGAGGCCTGGGCCCGCCGCGAGCTCGCGAACTTTCCGGGCGCGACCCTTGAGGTCGTCCGGCTACCCGGCCGCACGCCGCTCATCTTCATGGAGATCCCGGGCGACGGCACGGACACGGTCCTGCTCTACGGCCATCTCGACAAGCAGCCGGAATTCACCGGCTGGGCCGACGATCTCGGCCCCTGGAAGCCGGTCATGAAGGGCGACAAGCTCTACGGCCGCGGTGGCGCCGACGACGGTTACGCGATCTACGGCTGCCTTTGTGCCCTGCGAGCGCTGGCCGAGCAGAAGGTGCCGCGCGCCCGCTGCGTGATCATGATCGAGGCCTGCGAGGAGTCTGGCAGCTACGACCTGCCCTTCTATGTCGACCATCTGATGAGCCGCATCGGCGATCCGTCGCTGGTCGTCTGCCTCGATTCGGGCTGCGGCGACTGGGAGCGGCTCTGGCTCACCACGTCTCTGCGCGGCATCGCGGCTGGCACGCTCACGGTGAGGGTGCTGACCGAGGGCGTCCACTCGGGCGACGCGTCGGGCATCGTGCCCTCCTCTTTCCGCCTGCTGCGCCAGCTCCTCTCGCGAATCGAGGACGAGAGCAACGGCGCGATCAAGCTGCAGGATCTCTACGTGCAGATCCCGCCGCAGCGCATCGAGCAGGCCAAGGCCGCCGCCGCGGTGCTGGGCGACACGGTGATCGACCGCTATCCCTTCGCCGGCGGCACCAAGCCGATGGCCGACGAGAAGGCCGAGCTGGTGCTGAACCGCACCTGGCGGCCGCAGCTCGCGGTGATCGGCATGGACGGCTATCCGACGCCGGAGAATGCCGGCAACGTGCTGTTGCCCGTCTCGACCGCCAAGCTCAGCCTCCGCCTGCCGCCGACGCTCGAGGCCAAGCAGGCGATGGCCTCGGTCCGCAAGGCGCTGGAGGCCGATCCGCCGAACGGCGCGATCGTGTCCTTCGACGGCAAGGACGGCCAATCCGGCTGGCATGCGCCGCAGCTCGCCCCCTGGCTCGAGACGGCGGTGCGCGAGGGCTCGCAGGAAGCCTTCGGCAAGCCCGCGGCTTACATGGGCGAAGGCGGCTCCATCCCGTTCATGGGCATGCTGGGCGAGAAGTTCCCCAACACCCAGTTCGTCATCACCGGCGTGCTGGGCCCGCACTCCAATGCGCATGGCCCGAACGAGTTCCTGCACATCCCCACAGGCAAGCGCGTGACGACCGCCGTCGCGGTGATGATCGCGCGCCACCACGAGCGGAAGAAGCACTAGTCTCATGCCGACAGATACGTTCGACCGCTTCCGGCTCACGGGCCGGACGGCGCTGGTCACGGGCGCCCGCCGCGAGATCGGCCGCGCCATCGCGCTCGCGCTTGCGGGAGCCGGCGCGAAGTTGGCCGTTCACCATATCGGCTCCGCCGAAGAAAAGGCCGATGCCGATTCGGTCGTGCGGGAGATCGAGAAGAGCGGCGGCCAGGCAAAGGCCTTCGGCCAGGATTTCGCCGAAGACGACGCGGGGCGGCGGCTGGCGGCTGCCGTCACGAGCTGGTCGCCCGTCGACATCCTGGTGCTGAACGCCTCCATCGAATTGCCGGAGGCGTATCACGGCATCACGCGCGACCGCTTCGACAAGCAGATCGCGGTCAACCTGCGCACGCCGATGGAGCTCTTGCAGGAGCTGGTCCCGCCGATGGGCAC
>Ga0335083_10005608_pt1 | contig 15804 bp, 15 predicted proteins | sample Lox_Sample_42_FD_206716 | JGI IMG/M metagenome (GOLD analysis project Ga0335083, IMG submission 206716) | Soil microbial communities from Loxahatchee National Wildlife Refuge, Florida, United States - Lox_Sample_4.2 | ecosystem: Environmental > Terrestrial > Soil > Wetlands | place: USA... | reverse complement strand
GCTCGACCCGCAGGCGGTGAGGGCGGCGCCGCTCGCGAGAACGGCACCGGCGATGCCGGCGAAGCGAAAGTAGGACGGCACGAGGGTCTCCAGTCTCGGACGGGCACGGCCGTCGGGATAAGCACACAGGGATTAGGTAAGCCTTACCTTATGTCTTACCAAATCGCCGGCGGAACTGTCCAGCCGGGGGGTCCGCCGGCGGCGAAGGAGGACGACCGTGGCCGCGAGCGCCAGCGCAACCGCGAGGGCTCCCGCGAACGCGGCGAGTGAGCGGCGGTCCGCGCGCTGATCGCTGCGGGTCAGGTCGGCTCGCACGGTGGCCAACTGCCGTGCGACCACGGCGGCGGGGGTCCCCGCAGCGGTCGTGCGAACGGCATGGTCGAGCGGGATCTGGCCGCCCGCGGAATGCACGGTGGCCGTCGTCGACGTTGACCGGGTCCCGCTCACGACCCGAAGGGTGGTCGGTTCGATCAGGGCGGTGGTCGTCGTCGTCGTCGTGTAGGTGACCGGAATCCTCGACCTGCCCGCCACGATCCCCAGCGGAAGCCGGCCGCCACTGCGGCTCGCGACCTCGCGATCGGTCAACGTCGCCGGCAACCCGGAGCTGGTATCTGCGTGCGAGTCCCGCCGGGTGTAGCGGAGGAGGGTCACGCCGTCCTCGGTGATGGTGGCGTCGCGATGCAGCGACAGTGTCGTCGCGGCCGTCGACCCGAGTGGCGCGAACCGGACAACGGCTGAGGTCGGGTCGGCGGAGATCACGCTCGCCGTGCCGGAGGTGACCGACGACGTCGCACCGGACGCAGGTGTGGCCGGTGCGGTGGCGAGGAGCGCCAGTGCGGTGACGCCGGCGGCGACTGCACCGGCCCCGGTGAGGATCGCGAGCGCCCGCGGCCCGATCGACCGGCCCGCGGGCCAGGTGACGAACAACGCGACCGGTACGACGTAAACCAGCCAGCCCACAACTTCGATGACCACCGGGTGAGGCTGGACGCCGAGCATGCCGGTCAGTAGCGACGAGCGCACCGATCCCGGGTGCACGAGCCAGGACAGGTCGATCGTCGACCCCTGACCGGCGTTTAGCCACCCGGCTTCGTGCGCCGTGTGCAACGCCGTGACCACCAGGCCTGCGGCCACCAGCACGAGCACGAGCCCGGTCGCGCGGAAGAACTTTGCGAGGTTGAGGGTCACGCCGCCGCGGTAGATCCCCCAGCCGAGGCCGATCGCGACGGCAATCCCGAGGGCGGCGCCGACCCCGGCGAGCACGCCGCTGCCGGACTCGTTGAACGCGGCGAGCAGGAACACAACGGTCTCGAATCCCTCGCGAAGGACTGCGAGAAACGCCATCAGCACCATCGCGGTCGTCGCCCGGTTGGACCCGGTCGCCAACGCCTGCGCGGCCGCTCCCTCGAGCGTGCCCTTGAGCTCGCGGGAGTGCTTGCGCATCCACACGACCATGTACGTGACCATCGCGACGGCAAGGGCGCCAACGACGGTTTCGAGCCCCTCCTGCTGCTGTTGCGGCAGGTCGCGGGAGAGCACCTCGAGGGCAACCCCGACGGCGACGCACAGCGCGATCGCGGTTCCCACCCCGACGAACACCCACCGAAGCAGGTCCCGGCGGCCTTGTTTGCGCAGGAAGGCTGCGATGATGCCCACGATCAGCGCGGCCTCAAGGCCTTCGCGGAGACCGATCACGAAGGTGGGCAGCATCGTGGACCTTCGGCTCGTCGTGACGAGCGAGCCGCCACGGATCAGGTAAGGCTTACCTTCCCTTCACAGTAACGCACGGCGAAAGGACCGAGCATGGCGGTTGCCGAAATCGATGTGGTCCGGCGGTTCTGGCCGACGTTGTACGACCGCGACTGGGACGTCGTTGGCGAGTTCTTCGACGCCGAGTCGGTCTACTGGGACGTTCCCGTCGGCCCCGGCGCGGCCGCGAAAGGTCCCCGCGACATCGTGGCCCGCCTTCAGCTCGGCCTCGCCGGCCTGTCCGGCTACGAGCACTTCGAGGGCCCGATCATCGGCCAAGACGATCTGGTGGTGACCGAGCACCGAGAGGTCTGGCATTGGGACACCGGCGAGACTGCGTCGCTTCCGTTCGTCAGCGTGATGCGCGTCGCCGGGCCGGTGATCCGGCTCTGGAAGGACTACTGGGACTACAACACGCTGATGAGCTCGGCGCCGGCGGCCTGGACGCAGCGTCTGGAAACTGCCGACCTGTCGTGGATGTACGACGCGTCTGCCGACGGTCTGGCGCCCTAGTCCGTCCCCCCGTTACGCCTCGACGATCTCGCTGATCTGGAGGACCGGCGTGATGTTCGTGTAGTTCGGCACGTCGGCCTGAAGTTCCGCGGTGCCGGGACCGCCCATCGCATCACCCATCGCCTCGTTGGAGTCGAACCGCAGGTGGAGTGCCGCGGCATACGGTCCGTCGACTCCACGCTCGACCTGGTACGACGCAGGGTTCCAGAGCTTGGCGGCCAGTGGAACGTGGTGGTCGCGGTAGTAGTCGTGGTCGAACGTCGCGTCGTCGCCTGCGGGGTAGAGCACGCTGAGCTGGATCATCGTTTGCCTTTCAGGATTGGTGTCGCTCGACGAGTTCGATCTGGTAGCCGTCGGGGTCCGCCACGAATGCCACCGTGACCGGCCACCGGTCGAGTGGGGTCGGTTCCATCACCGAAGGAAAGCCCGCGTCGACGGCCGTTCGATACAGCGCGGCGCAGTCGTCGGTATAGACGTAGAGCTTCCAGACCATACCGAGGTCAATCGGAGCGTCCTGGTCCTTTTGTTGGGCGAGCTGCAGTTTGCGACCCGTGGTCGCGTCCTCGATGATCGCCTCGAATGCTTGCGGGATCTCGGTGCGGCTCGTGCAGGTCAACCCCAGCAGTTCGTAGAAGGCGATGGTCGCGTCCAGATCGCTCACGTTCACGCAGTACTGCCCGAGCCAGGGCGCGTCGAGCGGGTCGGTGTCGGGCCAGGGGTGACGTTCGACGAACTCGATCAGCATGTCGTCCGGCCCACGGACGAAGCCGACCGTGACCGGCCACCGGTCGAGCTGCTCGGGCTCGGACTCGACCCGGGCGCCGAGCTCGACCGCGCGGGCGAACGTCGCGGCGATGTCGCGGGTGTTGATGTAGATCTTCCACAGCGCGTTGCCACGTGACCACGGTGTCTGGCGCTGCTGGGCCAGTTGGAGGCGCGACCCGTGGGAGGGATGGGCGATGATTGCCTCGAAGGCCTGCTCGATCTCGGTCCGGCTGTCGCAGGGGATCCCGAGACCCTCGAAGAAGGCGACCGAGGACTCGAGGTCGGTCACGTTGATGCAGTACTGCCCGAGCGTGCTGCTCACGAGGGCTCCTTTGCCGGCGCGGTCCTGTCGGACAGAGCATGGCGCATCGCATCCAGGAGGCCCGCATCGGGACCGGATAACGTATACAAACTGATGCTGTCGGCGACGTCGGAGAAGCGCCGGACCAGTTCGGGTGCGACCTCGTCCGGCGTTCCCACGGCGGCGAACTCGCCGAGCATCTCGTCGGTGATGAGGTCGGCCATCTCGTCCCACTTGCCGCGGACCGACATCACTCGCAGCACCGGTTGCAGGTCGCCCCATCCGTGCAGTTCAAGGACAGGGGCGTAGGCGGGGGTCGATGCGTAGAACGCGAGTTGCTTGCGGATCCGCTGCTTCGACGCCTCGATCTCGGCGTCGCTCGCACCGGTGGCGAGGAACGCCGGTCCGCAGACGGTGAAACCCTCCATCGTCTTGCCGGCGCCAGCGCGGGCGGCTCGAAGGGCAGGGAGGGTGACCTCGTGGAGGTAGCGCTCGGTGGTGAAGCCGTGGAAGATGAAGCCGTCAGCGACCTCGCCCGCGACCTGGGTCATCTTCGGTCCGACGCCGGCGATGAAGACCGGCGGTGGACCCCACTGATGGCTCGCCGGCACGAACATCGGCGTCATCAGCGTGTGGGTGTAGAACTCGCCACGGAAGTCCAGCGGCGTACCGTCGCGCCAGCAGGACCAGATCGAGCGCATGGCCACAACGAACTCCCGCATCCGCGCCGCGGGGTGTGACCACTGCATGGAGAACCGTCGCTCGATGTGCGGCTTGATCTGCGAGCCGAGGCCGAGGATGAACCGCCCCTTGCCGTAGCGCGCCAGGTCGTAGCCAGTGGTGGCGGTCGTCATCGGGGAGCGAGCGAACGCGACCGCGATCGCGGTGCCGATGCGAAGCGTGCTCGTCGCCTCGAGCGCCTGAAGGCACTGAAGGAACGGGTCGTGCTCTAGTTCGGCGATCCAGGCCGTGCTGAACCCGCCCGTCTCGGCGGCGCGGGCCGCGCCGGCTACCCCGTCGACGTTGCCGGCGATGCCCGCGTCGATCCGCATGTGGCGAGTCTGTCAGGACGCCGAAGCGCTGTCGCCCAGCACGGTCCGCAGGGTGGCGAGCAGGGCCAGCGGTTGGTCCAGCATCGCGTGGTGACCGGCCGCCGCGAGCTCGACGATCGGCATCCCCAGCGGGTGTTGGTGAGACAGGGTGCGGGCCATCTGCGGGCTCACCAAACCGTTCTCGCTGCGGACGAACGTGGCGGGAACGGTGAGCTCGAGCAGCAGGTCCCGGTGCGGCGACCGATCGCTGAAAACCATCGGGTCGAACTTCCACGTCCAGCCGCCGTCGACCTCGCGCAGCGACTCGCGCGCGACGTGGTCGATGACGTAGGGGAGTGACCCGGGCTGCTCCGGGACCGTGCGGAAGCGGGTGAGGGCGGCGTCGAGGGTTGGGTAGACCCGCGTCGGGGCGAGCCGGCGTCGCAACGCGCTCTCCTCGGGGGGCGGGCTCCCCAGCGGGGAATCGAGCACGATCAACGAGGCGAGCAGGGACGGGTAGCGCACCCCGGTGAAGATCGAGATCCATCCCCCCATGCTGTGACCGACGATCACCGGGCGGTCGAACCCCTCGGCCGCGATGACGGCAGCAACGTCGTCGCACCACTGCATCCGCGGGTACGCCGGCTTGTGGGCGCTGTCCCCGTGCCCGGTGAGGTCGGGAGCAACCACCCGATGTGCGCCGGCGAGCGCCGGCCCGAGGTGATCCCACCAACCGGAGTGCGCGCCGCCGCCGTGCAGCAACACGAGGCCGGGGTCACCGGGCGTGCCCCAGGCTCGGTAGTGCACCCGAGCGCCGTTCGCCTCGGCATCGCGGTGATCGGGCCGCACCGCAATCGCCGCCCGGAACCACGCCGGCACCTCGGATTCGCTGGTCATCCGGCCTGCCTAACCGGTGAGCAACATCGAGCCGGCGATCGGTCCGCCACCTACGGCGACCACCGCGACCTGCGGGTGCGATCGCACCTGCCGCTCGCCGGCCTCTCCCCGCAGTTGCAGGCAGGCTTCGTGCAGCACCCAGTACCCGTGCATCCGGCCCGCCGATAGCTGACCGCCGTAGGTGTTGAGGGGGAGGTCACCGTCGAGTGCGATCCGGTGCGCGCCCTCCACGAACGGACCGGACTCGCCCGGTGCGCAGATCCCGAGCGCCTCGAGCCAGGCGAGGGTCAGGAACGTGAAGCCGTCGTAGAGCTGGGCGATGTCGATATCCGCGGGGGTGAGGTCGGTGCGTCCCCACATCTCCCGAGCGGCGTCCGCCGACGCCATCGTCGGGTAGTCCGGGCGGTGGAACCAGCCGCCGCGCCCCGATGCTCCGCCGATCGCCTCCACCCGGACTGGGGGTTTCGGGCAGTCAGCGGCGTACTCCGGGCGGGAGATCACGACGGCGATCGAGCCGTCCACCGGCGCGTCGCAGTCGTAGAGTCCGAACGGGGAGGACACCATGCGCGCGGCAAGGTAGTCCTCCATCGTCATCGGTTCCCGGTACACCGCAAGCGGGTTGAGCGCCGCGTTGCGGCGGGAGTTGATCGCGAGCCAGCCGAGCTGCTCCTTCGTTGTGCCGTACAGCGACATGTGCCGGCGGCAGTGCATCGCGAGCCAGTTCGCGGCCGAAAACGCGTCTGCGGCGAGCAGGTCGTCGACGTCGCTCATCATCTGAGTGAGGTCCATGGCCGCGGAGAGGTCCTCGCTCGCTGCGGTGTTCTCTGCCGGCTCCCGCGGGGTCATATCCCCGCCGATCATGTTGACGGTCCGGTACACGAGCACGTGACGGGCGCGGCCTTCGGTGACCGCGAGCGCGGCCGCCATCACCGGTGATAGCAGGCCGCCGGTGGTCATCCCCCCGCCTCGGTAGGCGGGTTCGATCCCGAGCTCGCGCGCCGCGGTGGACAGGGCGGTGTCGCCGATGCTCGTGATGCCGTCGACGTCGGCGGCGACGAGCCCGGCGTCTGCGATCGCTTGCCGGCAACTCGCGGCGGTGAGCTCGACGTCGCTGATCCCGGACCGGCGGCCAATCGCCGAGATGCCGAGTCCCGAGACGATCGCGCCGGCACCGGGGCCTCGCGTCATCGGCTCGGGCCGGCGGGGGTGAAGACCGGGTAGAAGACCTCGCCATGGTCTTCGAACAGCACCCGAACTGCCATCCCGATCGTGACGTCGTTCTCGGTGCAGTTCACCAGGTTGGTCGCCAGTCGGAGCGTGTCCTGCTCGTCGAGGGTGACGATCGCGATCAGGTTCGGCGGGGTGATCGCGGGATGGAACTGGTGCTGGTTCGTCGTATAGGTGAAGACCGTGCCGGTGCCACCGACGGCGTCGTAGGTGGGCGGCGAACCGCAAACGTCGCAGGTGTCCACGCTCGGGAGGAACCAGCGTCCGCACGCCGCGCAGTGCTGCACCGTGAGGCGGCCCTGCGCACCGGAGGTCCAGAACGGGCGGTTGGCCGGTGTCAACCGGGGAAGCACCCGCTCGTGCGCAGCGGCGATGACAGGGTGGGTCACCTGCGGTCCCCTCTCTCCGATGGCGAGACGTATGATTTTGCCGTTTCGTCGAAGCCCTAGAAAGAAGGCGACAGCAATGCCGGTCGATCTGAGCTATCCCGTCTTCGATGCCGACAACCACATGTACGAGACGACCGATGCTTTCACTAAGTACCTCCCCGAGGAGTACGCGGGGCTGGTCAAGTACGTGCAGGTCAACGGCCGGACCAAGATCGCGTTGCGCAACGTGATCAGCGAGTACATCCCGAACCCGACCTTCAACAAGGTGGCGCCTCCCGGCGCCCAGGAGCTCGAGTTTCGGCTCAAGAACCCGTCGTCGAAGCACGCGATCGGTTCCGGGGACTTCCTGGCGCGCAACCGCGAGGACCGCACCGAGCGCGCAACCGGCATGCCGCCCCGTTACATCGAGTCGCCACCGGCATTCTTCAACCCGGCGGAGCGACTCGAGAAGATGGACGAGCAGCGAATCGACCGCGCGATGATGTGGCCCACGCTCGCGAGCCTGCTCGAGGAGCGGCTCTCCGACGACCCCAAGGCAAGTGCGGTCGTGATCCACGCGCTGAACGAGTGGATGCACGAGCACTGGACGTTCAACTTCGAGAACCGGATCTTCCCCACCCCGGTCATCAACCTGTCCATCATCGACGCGGCGATCCGCGAGCTCGATTACGTTCTCGAGCGAGGGGCGCGCGCGGTGCTCATCCGGCCCGCGACCGTGCCCGACTTCGGGGGCCGACGACGCTCGTTCGCCCTGCCCGAGTTCGACCCGTTCTGGAAGCGGGTCGAGGAGGCGGGCATCCTCGTCGGAATGCACGCCTCGGACGACGGCTACCAGCGCTTCGTCAACGAGTGGGACGGGACGGTCGGGGAAATGTTGCCGTTCGTCCGACGGTCGAAGTTCGCCGAGCTCGTCGGGAGCGAGTACCGCAGCATTCGCGACGCGGTCTACTCGATCATCGGCCACGGTCTCGCCACCCGCTTCCCGGACATCCGGTTCATGCCGGTCGAAAACGGCAGCCAGTGGGTGCCGACCGCGATCAAGCAGTTCAGCAAGCTCTACGAGCGCCAGCCCGAGGGTTGGCCGGAGGACCCGTTGGCTGCGCTTGGGCGGTCGATCATCATCCACCCGTTCTTCGAGGAAGATGTGATGGGTCTCGTCGAAGCGGTCGGCGTCGACAACGTCGTCTTCGGCTCGGACTACCCGCATCCGGAGGGGATGGCCGACCCGACCTCGTTCGTCGAGGAGCTCGGGGATCTGTCCGAGACCGACAAGGCCAAGATCATGGGTGGCAACCTGTCCAGGCTGATGGGATGCGACCCGACCGAGAAGGCGGTGGCCGCCTGATCCGGCGCACGATCGTTGGGTTCGAGGTTCAAGAGGCGGATCGGGGCGGACGTCGCTACACCTACCCGATGGACTACCCGAACCTCGAACGGATCGAGGCGTCGATCGAGCTCGCGGCCTCGCACGACGATGGTGATGTCGAAGGCCTGAAGGTCGACCCGCAGCGCTATCCCGCCCAGGACGCCTACTTCTCCACCGGCGTCGCCCAGTCGCCGTCGTTCGTTCGCGCGATGGCTGGCCTGGTCGACCCGCGCTTCGGCGCGCTGTTCGATCGCGTCCTGTCCGACGAGGGAAACGTCGCGAGCCTCCGGGCGATGGGGGATCATCTTGCCGCCGGCGGAAACATCGTCAACGCGGTCCCGCACGGCCCGTTGCTCGACATCGGCCTGATGCACGCGTTGCCCTATCTTGCGCTTGCCGACCTCGGCTACGACCTGCGGATCGGCATCGTCATCAGCCACGGCGTCGCCGGCCGCGGACGCCGGTTCAACGACGAGCTGGTCTGCCTTGCCGACGCGCTTGACTGGGCTTGCGACAAGGTCTGGTACGTCACGCCGCAGACCCGCAAGACCCGCGAGTCGTCCTACACCGAGGTGGCCTCCCGGGTGCATATCCACCAGCGCAATGCGGTCGTGCGGGCCGATATCGGATCCGAGCTCGACCGGGGCGGGATGCTCCTCACGGTCGCGCCGAGCGCTACCAGCAACCGGACCGACTCGGCCGGCGTGACCTGGCTCGAGTCGCCCACCGCGGGCACGATGCGGCTGCTGGCTCACCCGCGCACGCTGGTCGGCATCGCGGGTGGACGGATGCTCGGCATGGCGGAGCCCGGCTACTCGCTCGGCCCGGAACTGATCGCGGTCAGCCCCGATGACGGCTTGCTTGACGCGCAGACGCGGCTACTGGTGCAGCGCCTCGCGGAGGTGATGGCGGTCGTCGACCCGGCCGGCTCCTATGCCGCCCGTCGCCGCTAACGGTGCTCCGTGACACTTTCTGCCGACGTCTGTCAACCCCGGCGGGGGCTCGACCGTTGATGCCGTGACAGGAGTCAAGGTGGAGAGGTGTCGAATGGGTCTGGTCAAGGGTGTTGTTGTCGTGCCGGTCGCGATGTCGATGGCGGCCTTCGGTCTTGCCGCCGCGGCGCCGCCCGCAGCGGCTGACGTGACGATCCCGACGATCAACTGTCCGGCGAGCGGATCGAGCACGAGCCTGGTCGACTTCGACGGTGACGGCGTCGCCGACGCGGTCGTCGCCGTCCCGGGCGCCAACGGCGGAATGGGAGCGATCGAGGTCCGCTACAGCCGTGGCACCTCGACGACCACGTTTTCCCCGGGCGACGGCGTGATCCCCGCGGTCACCGCGGCCGGACCGCCACTCACCTTCGCCACCCTCGATGCCAACTACGACGGCTGCACCGATCTCGCGATCGGGATTCCGTCCTACACCGACGGCGGGGTTGCCGCGGCCGGTGCGGTGCAACTGCTCTACGGCAGCAAGGACGGTTTCGTCACCGGCCCGCTCATCACTCCCAGCAACGCCTCGTTGCCCGGCGATGCGCAGGCGGGCGAGCACTTCGGGTACGCGCTGGCCGGCCTGAGCAACGAGCTCACCGTCGGTGCGCCAGGCTGGTCTCCGACCGTCTCGGGTGCACAGCCCACCCCGCGTGCCGGCGAGGCGATCGCGATGCGCTTCGACTACTACCAGCAGTCGGGCTTCGACAATGTGTGGGCCATCCGAAAGTCCTTCCCGCACGCCGGCGATCGGCTCGGCACTGTGGTCGCGCCGTCGATCGCGGCAGCACCGACCGCGACCGGGCACGGCAAAAACCACGCCGGATGCATCGCGTGGAGCACCAGTACCGCGGACGTCGGCGCTTACTGCGGTCACCACGACAACGACCGGCTCGGTGCGAGCTTGTCGTATTCCTACGTCGCGGGCGTGGGATACGCCCTGTTCGCCGGCGCCCCGACCCACGAGGTGGCGGTCACCTCCGTGGTCAAGCACGGAAAGCACAAGGGCAAGAAGGTCACGCGCACGGTGAAGGACGCCGGGGTGGTCGAGCAGTTCGCGCTGATTCGCACCGCCGGGAGCCCGACGTTGAAGCTCGAGGCGACCATCAGCCAAGGGAGTCCCCGGGTGCCGGGAGATCCGACGAAGGGCAACGAGTTCGGTTCGGCGATCACCACCTTCAACGGTAAGAAGCCGCTGCTGGCCATCAGCGCGCCCGGCGCGAAGGTCAACGGGCATGCCCACGCGGGCGCGGTTTTCCTCCGCGTCGGCGCCGAGCGTTCGTCGCCCTGGCAGCTCATCGACCGGGACGTGAAAGGTGTCGCGAGCGCGGCGACTACCGGTGACCGCTTCGGGACGGCGCTGTCGCTGGCCGGTCGCGGCTATCCGGGCACCGCGATCGACTTCGTGCTCTATGTCGGCGTGCCGAATGACTCGGTCGGTGGCAATGCGGATGCCGGCCGGGTGCAGATCTTCTACGGCGCGGGTTCCAAGCCCCGGCTGACCGGATCGAAATTCCTCACTGAGCACGGCGGCGGGGTCGCGCACGCCCAGTACGGCGCCGCAGTCGACTGAGACCGAAACCTTTCGGTAACATATATTTTGACAACGAAAGGTTTCTCAACCTAACGTTATCGGTATGCGATCGAGTGCCGTAGCCGTCGATCGCAGGATCAGCCCGGACGTCTGGCCGGTCGCGATCGTCGTGATCCTGGGCATGGTCATGTCCGCCCTCGACACGACGATCGTCAACGTCGCGCTCATCACGCTCTCCCGCGACCTGCACACCGGTCTCGCCAGCGTCCAGTGGGTCGTGACGGCCTACCTCCTCGCCCTGGCGGTGGTGGTTCCGGTGAGCGGCTGGGCCGCCAGCAAGTACGGCGCGAAACGGGTCTTCATCGTCTCGATCGGCCTGTTCACCGTGGGTTCCGCGCTGTGCGGCCTCGCGACGTCCGCGTCGATGCTCATCGTCTTCCGGATCCTTCAAGGCATCGGCGGCGGCATGTCCGCGCCGGTCGGGATGATGATCGTGGTCAAGAAGTCAGGCCCGGCCAGCCTCGCTCGGGTCATGAGTGCGATCGGGATTCCGATCATCCTTGCGCCGATCGTCGCCCCGACCATCGGCGGGTTGCTGCTCGATCACGCCGGGTGGCGCTGGATCTTCTATGTCAACGTGCCGATCGGGATCCTGACGTTGATCGCCGCCACCCGATTGCTCCCGCGCGACGAGCCGGAGGCGGTCGGCCCACTCGACGTGGTCGGTCTCGTCCTGGCCGGTGTCGGGCTGGCCGCGGTCACCTACGGACTGGCCGAGGCCGGCACGGCCGGTTTCGGCGCGACCAAGGTCTGGCTGTCCATTCTGCTCGGTGTGGCCCTCGTTTCCGGGTTCGTCGCGCACGCGCTGCGGGTCGAGCACCCGCTGCTGGACATGCGCTTGTACGCCAGCCCCGCGTTCAGCGCCGCGTCGCTGACGACCTTCTTCCTCGGCGCGGCCATGTTCGGTGGAATGCTGCTGATGCCGCTGTACTTCCAGACCGTACGCGGTGAGGACGCAGTGACCACCGGGATGCTGCTCGCGCCCACAGGTGTCGGCTCAGCGTTGGCCGTCTGGGTCGCCGGACGCTCGATCGATCGGATCGGCGCAGGTGTGACCGCGCTCGTCGGCGGGCTGCTCGGGATCGTCTCGACGATTCCCATGTTGTTCATCGGCGCGCAGACCTCCTATGTCCTGCTCGGCGCACTGCTGTTTTTCCGCGGGTTCGCGACCGGGCTGTCGTCGATGCCCGCGATGACGGCCGCCTACCGGGTTTTGCGCCCGGACCAGGTCAATGACGCCTCGCCGCAGCTCAACGTCCTTCAGCGGGTGGGTGGATCGCTTGGCACTGCGATCCTTGCGGTGTCGCTGCAGAATCAGCTCGAGCACGCGCCGCAGACCGCCGCAGGGGCGGCCGCTGCTTTCGGCACCACCTTCTGGTGGGTGCTCGCGATCTTCGCCTTCGCGACCATCCCGATCCTCGTCCTCATGCGCATCGAGCGGCAGGGATTCGTGGCCGAGGGACTCGACGACCTTTCGGCCGAGGCGTTCGCGGGAGCGGCGTGAGCACGAGCGAGCAGGATTACGACGCCCTGCGCCGGGCGGTGGGCCGGCTGCTTGCCGCCGACCGCCGCCTGCGCAGCCGCGAACAGCAGGTTGCCGGCCCGGCGTTGACCTCCGCTCACTTGCGCGCGCTCTTCGTTCTCACCCAGCAACCTCGGGCCACGATCGGGGCCCTTGCCCGCGAGGCCGATCTCACCCCCGCGTCCGCGACCGCGATGGTCGACCAGCTGGAGGATCGCGGCCTGGTGGAGCGCCGCCGCAGCGCCGACGACCGCCGGCAGTGCTGGGTCTCCCTGACCGAGGCCGGCCGCCGGGAAGTCGAGGACAAGGAACGCTACTGGCGCGCGCAGATGGCCGAGACCTTCGCGGCCGTAAGCCCGGAGGAGATCGCCGCCGCCACCCGCGTCCTCGAGCAGATGGTCTCGACCATGGAGCAGCTGGCCGTGAACGCCGAAGCGCCCGAACCGCAGGGCGGTCCGGGCGCTTCGAGCGAGCGCGTCGCGCTTAGAACTTGAACAGGCCCACCGCGTAGTGCGTGCGGTGCTTCGGGTCAGCGAAGGCGACGCCGCACTTCCAGCCCTTCTTCTTGTCCGCCTTGCTCGGCGGGCAGCTGTGGCCGGCCGGGACCTTGAACGGCAGGAAGACGAAGGAGCAGTGTGCCTTGCCGTGCTTGGCCTTGATGTTCGTCTGCGCGGAGTTGGTGTAGGCGTCCGACGCACCGAGTGAGGTGCCCTTCTTGAAGGTGGTGAACACGCACACGTAGTTCACGCCCTTCTTGCCGCCGCTGAGCGTCGCGTGGACCGTGTCGCCGGACTTGGGCTTCGACGGCGAGACCGACACCTTCAGGCCCGCCGATGCCTTGGCGTGCGGGGTGTGGCCCTGGGCGAGCGCGGCTGGCGCCGCGGCGCCAGCGAGAGCCATCGTCAGCGCGGTGCCGACCGCAACTACGGACTTCTTCATTGAAGCGTTCCCTTCGACCGGCTGCATCGCGCAGCATCGTCACATATCCGGACAATCTAGAGCGTTCTGGCCGCGCTGTCTGCCGAACGAACATATTCTGTCCGCCCGCTGCGGGCAAGGGAATCGCGAAATTTGATTTCGCTAGCCGAGAGGCTAGTTAACGGTCGCGAGAACGTCGCTTCGCCTCCATCGCCTCGACTGCGTCCCAGTGCGGCTGTGCCGCCCACAGTCGGGCGAATACGTCGATCGCGAGGGTGCGGGTGGATTCGTGCACCGCGGGCGCGGCGGCGCTGACCACCGCCTTGATCGATCCGCTTGCCCCCGGTGCGGTATCGGCGATCCGGCGCGCGAGAGCCTGCCAGTACGCGTTGAACTCCGCCCGGGGGACGACCTCGTCGACCAGCCCGATCCGGTGCGCCGTCGCGGCGTCGTAGAGCGCGCCGGTGGTGAGCGCGAGCATCGCCCGGCTTCGCCCGACCAGTTGCACGAGGCGTTCGGCTCCTCCCCAGGCCGGCATGATCGCGAGTGTCACCTGGTTGAATCCGATCGAGACGTCCTCGGCCGCGATCCGGATGTCGGCAGCAACCGCGACCTCGGCACCGCCACCAAGCGCATGCCCGTTCAGGGCCGCGATCACCGGAATCGGCAGTGCGGCGATCCGGTCGAGAAGATCTCGAACCCGGCCGGCCATCGCCTGCGCCTGTTCGAAGGAACGGACGGTGGCGAGCTCCTTGAGGTCCCCGCCGGAGACGAACGCCCGCTCCCCGCCGCCGCGGATCACCAACACCGCCGCGTCCGATCCGGCCACCTCGTCGATCGCGGAGCCGAGCTCGTCAACGGTGGCAAAGCCGATCGCGTTGCGCGCGTGCGGGCGGTCGATCGTCACGACCGCCAGGCGGCGGTCGAGCGTGAGGCTCACGCCGCCGGTGGTCGCGGATGGCTCGGCGGAGGTCACGGGATGAGAGAATATCCCTCTCACCAGTGCAACGATGCTTTCCCGAAACGGATACCGTGGGGCGATGGACCGACCGCTGAGCAGCGAGTCCGGGATCCCGCTGCTGGCGAGCTACGGCCCGGAGGATCTTCCCCCACCTGCGGACCTCCCGCCGCCGGGGGAGTTCCCGTTCACCCGCGGCAACTTCGAGTCCGGCTACCGCGGCCGGTTGTGGACCTTCCGGCAGTACTCGGGGTTCGGCACGGCCGAGGAGTCCAACCAGCGCTACCGCTACTTGCTCGACCAGGGCGGGACCGGCCTGTCGGTGGCTCTCGACCTGCCGACCCAGTGCGGCTACGACTCCGATCATCCCGATGTCGAGGAGGAGGTCGGCCGGGTGGGGGTGGCGATCGACACGCTCGCCGACGCCGAGATCCTCTTCGATGCCATCCCGCTCGACTCGGTGAGCACCAGCTTCACGATCAACGGCACCGCGGCGATCCTGCTCGCGTTCTACGTCGCGGCCGGTGAGAAGCAGGGCGTCGACCGGGCGAAGCTGCGCGGGACGATTCAAAACGACATCCTCAAGGAGTACGTCAGCCGCGGCACCTGGATCTGGCCACCGCGTCCGTCGTTGCGTTTGATCGCCGACACGATCGAGTTCTGCGCCACCGACGTACCCCGGTTCAACGCGATCTCCGTCGCCGGCGCGCACTTCCGGGACGCGGGCGCAAACGCCGCGCAGGAGATGGCCTTCACCTTGATGGACGGGGTCACCTACTGCGACGAGGTGATCTCCCGCGGCCGGATGACGATCGAGGAGTTCGCGCCGCAGGTCTCGTTCTTCTTCTACACCCACGGTGACTTCTTCGAGGAGATTGCGAAATACCGCGCGGGCCGCCGGCGCTGGGCGCGGATCGTCAAGGAGCGTTACGGCGCGACGTCGGACAAGTCCTGCATGTTCCGTGTCGGGTGCGTGGCCGGCGGTGCCTCGCTGTACGCACCGCAGGCGCACAACAACATCGTTCGGGTGGCCTACGAGGCGATGGCCTCGGTGCTCGGTGGCGTGCAGTCGATGTTCACCGCGGCGTGGGACGAGCCGTTCGCGCTGCCGAGCGAGGAGTCGGCGACCCTCGCCCTGCGCACCCAGCAGATCCTGGCCTATGAGACCGGGGTGGCGAAGGTGGCCGATCCACTCGGCGGCTCGTACTACGTGGAAGCGCTGACCGATGCCATGGAAGCGAAGATCGTCGCGATCATGGACGACCTCGAGCAGCGCGGCGGCATGGTGGAGGCGGTCGAGCAGGGTTATCTCGCCGGTCTGATCGCGGACGAGGCGTTTCGGGTGCAACAGGACCTGTCCAGCGGGCAGCGTCCGGTGGTCGGCGTCAACATGTTCGCCTCCGACGAGGTACCGCCCGAGGTCGAAGGTTTCGAGCTCGACGAGGACGGCCGTCGCCGTCAGCTCGAACGGCTCGCCGAGGTCAAGCGCTCGCGGTCCTCCGCCGAGGTGACCTCGGCGCTCACCGCGCTCGAACACGCAGCGGCGCGCGACGACGTCAACCTCATGCCCGTGCTGGTCGCGGCC
>Ga0335083_10005607_pt1 | contig 15807 bp, 11 predicted proteins | sample Lox_Sample_42_FD_206716 | JGI IMG/M metagenome (GOLD analysis project Ga0335083, IMG submission 206716) | Soil microbial communities from Loxahatchee National Wildlife Refuge, Florida, United States - Lox_Sample_4.2 | ecosystem: Environmental > Terrestrial > Soil > Wetlands | place: USA... | reverse complement strand
TTCGCACACGCGCCAGACCCCGGTGAAGACACTCTCCTGAATACGGATCGGATGCGCGCCGCTCACCTGGATGCTCACTTCGCCTTCGCCGAGCATCTGGTTGGTGATGTCGAGGGCTGCGGGCGACACTCCGCTCACGTCGAGCCGCGGGCCTGGCCCGCCCGCGGCCGGGTCCCAGGGAGTCAGCGCGTCCAGGAATTCGGATAGCACGTCGTGCGACTCGGACAGGGCTTCGGCGGCCACGCGCTCCGGCACCCGGGGCATCTGGAAAGTGTCCATCCCGCGCGGCATGTCCAGGTATTGCAGCTCCTCTTCTTCAGGCTGCGAGCCCGGACCGATGATGCGCACGGGGATCGAGAGCGTTTTCATGAGTGCTCCTTGGGGCGTTGCGTTTAGCTGCTGCAGCCGGCGGCAGCGGTCCCGGCGGTCTTGACCGCGATGCCGATGGTCGGCGGCCGCGAGGGTTCCGCGGCGAGCAGGCGCTCGACTTCCTGCACATATTCGTCCCAGTTGCGCAAGCCCTCGACGGCGCCCAGGTACGCCCCGTCGCGCAGCACCACGAACGCAGGCCAGCGGCGCAGACCGTAGCGCGCCAGCAACGGCCGGGCCGCGTCAGGAAGGAGCACGCCGACCCGGAAGCGCCCGGTAAACGCCCGAGCGAGCTCCGGGAGGATCACGGCGAGGTCGAGCGTCTCCCGCACCCGCAGCGGATCCTCGGTGAATACGAGCAGCGCATGTCCGGCTCGCTGCACGAAGGCATCGATGTTGCCGGCGTCGATGTTCTCGTAGCCGTGCTTGTCGAAAAGCTGGGCGATCAATGGATGCAACGGCGCAGGCGCAACGGTAGCGGTGGGGTGGGTCATGACGAAGCTCGCTCCAGGTGGTTGGGCAGCTGCGGCTCGCGGTCGACAAGATCCGCGAAGAAGGCGTCGAAATTGGTTTCTCCGGCCAACGCGGCGGCGAGCGCATCGAGCGCGGCGTTGGTCTGCGCGGCTTCCTCGGGCGTCAGCACGCGTACCGCCGAGCCCTGAAACGCGAGCACCCAGCTCCCGGGCGGCTGCTCGCCGACGAGCTGCAGGTCGATGCGATGGCGCTCGCCGCGCCCGCTGCACCATGCCTGCAATGCGTCGCAGCTTTGCACCTGCACGGGTATGCCGATACACACGATTCAGTCCTGCGCAGAGCGGGAACAAGCGAGCACGCGCGGATCGCCGATGCGACACGCGGTCGCTTCGTCCGGGCGACCGCGTTCGTATGCCTCGAGAGCCAAGGTCGATGCATTGAGCGGTGGGCAGTTCTCGCCGGGAGCGCGGCCGCGACCAGGAAGCCCCCAACCGGCGAGCTCGCGAGCGGCAATGTCGACCGCCGCCGGAATGCGCGCTTTCACGCTGGCGCGTACGCTGCCTCCCAAGTCCTCAAGCTCTTCGGGCTGCACGCCGACCAGAGTGACCCGCTGCGGTGACTCGCCGCGCAGCTGCGCCAGCGCGAGCACGTCGTTGAAGCCGTTCTGGTGCGGGCTCATGCGCGTGGCCGACCACGCCGGCACCTCGCCGTCACGCAGCACCTTGATGGTCCCGGCAGGCAGGCGAAAATCGATCGCGTCGAACACGAGGACGCGGCGGGCCGATGCGATGAACGGATACAGGTACAGTCCCTGAGTGCCGCCATCGACCAGCACCACGCTGTCGGGGAATGCATAAGCGGCATGCAGCGCCTCGACCGCACGCACCCCGAAGCCCTCGTCCGCCCACAACAGGTTGCCGATGCCGAGCACCAATGCTTCGCAGGGCATCACCGGGTTGTCCCGGGCTCGTTCGGCTCGCGCTTGAACATGCGGATGCCGTTGACCATCGTGCCGACGACGCTCTCGCCACCCATGATGTCCTCGCGCATCACCATGTACATGTGGATGAGCGCGAACAGGAGCAGATACCACATCGCGAGGTGATGCAGCGTGCGCACCATCTGCGCATCGCCGAACAGCACGAACACCCAGCCGAACAGGCGCATCGGCACCGTGCCCCAGCCCCATTGCTCCGCATAGAGCGCGAAGCCGGTGACGATGATGAACACTGTTCCCAGCGTGTACATGAAGAACATCGCCGCCTGGGCGAGCGGGTTGTGGCCGATCCACAGATCGGACTCCTTGCGCATGAAGAGGTAATAGCGCATCTGGTTGAACAAGCCACGCCACCACGCGCCGTTGAAGAACGGCGGCAGGAAGATCGAGCGCGCATGAGCGTTGCCGACGATCGCCCAGTAGACGCGCACGGCGAACGCGACCGTGAAGATCCACGCCGCAATGAAGTGCAGCATCCGGATCCACGCGAAGAAGTAGCTGTGGACGGCTTCTCCGCCGATCGCCGGCGGCGGGCTCCCGATTAGGTAACCGGTCGCCGCGAGCACGATCATGCACACCATCATCACCCAGTGCCACAGACGCACCGGTGCTTCGTAAACGTAAACCGGCTCGAGCGGACCCGCGAGCACGCGACCGGTCTTAGGTTCTATGCGCATCGACTTCTCCTGTTGCTAGCGGACCTGCACTGCAACGAGCTCCTCGCCCTCCGGCGAGATCACGTGCGACGCGCAGGCCAGGCAGGGATCGAAGCTGTGAATGGTGCGCAGGATCTCGAGCGGCTGCTCAGGCTTGGCCATCGGCGTGTTGAGGAGTGCGGCCTCGTAGGGGCCAATCTGGCCTTTCGCATCGCGCGGTCCGGCGTTCCAGGTCGTCGGGACGACCGCCTGGTAGAGATCGATCCGCGTATCCCGGATCCTGAGCCAGTGGCCGAGCGCGCCGCGCGGCGCTTCGGCGTGGCCGACGCCTTTGCAGTAGAGCGGCCAGCTCGACGGATCCCATTTGTCGGTATTCGCGGTCGCAAGGTCGCCTGCTTTGATGTTCGCGATCAGGTCCGCGTAGTACTTCTTCATGCGATGCGCGGCCCACTGCGCCTCGAGCCCGCGTGCGGCCGTGCGGCCAAGCGTCGAGAACAGCGCCGTAATCGGCACGTCGAGCGCCTTGAGCACCCCGTCGACCTGCTCCTTGATGTCCTGCCGGCCGCGCGCATAGGCGACGAGATAGCGCGCCAGCGGTCCGACTTCGACCGCGTTGCCTTTCCAGCGCGGCGACTTCACCCACGAATACTTCGCGCCCTCGTCGATCTCCTTGATGTCGGTGCGCGTCCCCTTGGTGTTCGGCCCGATCGCGAAGCTCGCCTCGGTCACGCCGTCGAACGGATGCAGGCCCTTCGACTCGTCGGCGTATTTGTACCAGGAGTGGGTGACCCATTCCTGCACCTGCTCCGGATCCTTGAGATCAACCTCGTACACGTTCTTGAGGTCGCCGTTCAGGATGACGCCGGACGGCAGGCCGAGGCTCGCATCCGAATAGTCGTTGGGCGTTTCCGGGAAGTCGCCATAGGCGAGCATATTCTTTCCCGCAAGGCCGCCGCCCCACTGCGTCCACTCCTTGTAGAACCCGGCGATCGCAAGCAGGTCCGGCACGTATACCTGGTCGATGAAATCGGCCGTCCGGTTGCAGATATCGCCGATGAAATTCAGCATCGCCATGTTGAGGGCGCCGACCGCGCCGGTGTTGTCGACATTGATCGGGCATGGCACGCCGCCTACCAGCCAGTTCGGATGCGGGTTCTTGCCCCCGAAGATGGTGTGGATCTTGACGATGTCCTTCTGGAAATCGAGCGCCTCGAGGTAGTGCGTGGTGGCGAGGAGGTTCACTTCAGGCGGCAGTTTGTACGCCGGGTGGCCCCAGTAGGCGTTGGCGAAAATGCCGAGCTGGCCGCTTTCGATGAACTTCTTCAACCGATTCTGGATCTCGCGGAAATAACCGGGCGACGAGTTCGGATGGTTCGAGATGCTCTGTTGGATCTCCGAAGTGCGCTTCGGATCGGCTTTCAGGGCCGAAACGACGTCGACCCAGTCCAGCGCGTGCAGGTGGTAGAAATGGACGAGGTGGTCCTGCGCGTAGAGCGTCGCGTGCATGAGATTCCGGATGATGTTCGCGTTTCTCGGAATCTTGATGCCGATCGCGTCTTCCACGGCACGGACCGACGCGAGCGCGTGTACGCCGGTGCACACGCCGCAGATGCGCTCGGCGAACGCCCACGCATCGCGCGGATCGCGGCCCTTGAGGATCACCTCGAGCCCGCGCCACATCGTTCCGGTCGAAACGGCGTTGCGGATCACGTTGTTCTTGTCGATGTTGCATTCGACGCGCAGATGGCCCTCGATGCGCGTGATCGGATCGACGACGATGCGCTTGCCGCTGTTGTCGAGGGTGAAGCCCTGCGTCTGATAGGCAGCCATGACTATTCCTCCACCTCGCTCACCTTGTCGTTGCGCGACTTGCTGCGCGCCTGCTTGATCGCGCTGATCGCGGCGTGCGCCACGATGCCGGCGCCGGCGACCGCGGCCAGGCCAAGACCGATCTGGTCGGCGGTGGCCTCGATGCCCGAGATTCCAGGCGGCTTGATCGTCGTCAGGTGGTCGTAGAACGATCCCTTGTCCCAGAACGCGTCCTCGGAGCAGCCGATGCAACCATGTCCCGACTGGATCGGGAACGACACGCCCTCGTTCCAGCGCGTGGCGGAGCACGCGTTGTAGGTCACCGGTCCCTTGCAGCCAACCTTGTAGAGGCAGTAACCCATCCGGGCGCCCTCGTCGTCGAAACGCTCGGCGAACTGGCCGGCGTCGAAGTGCGGACGGCGATAGCACTTGTCGTGCACGCGCTGGCCGTAGAACATCTTCGGGCGCCCCTGCGCATCGAGATCGGGCAGCCGGTCGAACGTCAGGATGTACGTCACCACGCCGGTCATCACTTCGGGGATCGGCGGGCAGCCGGGTACTTTGACGATCGGCTTGTCGAAGATCACCTTGTGAATGGGCGTGGCCTGGGTCGGGTTGGGCTTTGCCGCCTGCACGCAGCCCCAGGAGGCGCACGAGCCCCAGGAGATGATCGCCTTGCAGTCGGCGGCGACGCGCCTGAGCTTCTCGACGAACGGCTTCCCGCCGGGAATGCAGTAGATGCCGTCGTCGGCGAGCGGCGGATTGCCTTCGCAGGCGAGGATGTAGTTGCCCTTGTACTTGGTGATCGTGTCCTCGAGCTGCTGCTCGGCCTGGTGCCCGGCGGCCGCCATCAGCGTGTCGTCGTAGTCGAGCGAGAGCATCGACAGCACGACGTCCTTCGTGAGTGGGTGCGCGGAGCGGATGAAGGCCTCGCTGCAGCAGGTGCATTCGAGGCCGTGCAGCCACACGACCGGCGTGCGCGGCTTGACCTCCATCGCCTTCGCGATTTGCTGCGCGCCTGCGTCGCTCAACCCGAGCGATGCCGCCGTGAGGCTGCAGAACTTGAGAAAGCTGCGGCGCGAGATGCCTTGCTGGCGCATCAGGCCGTAATAGGTCTCGATCATGTAGGGTCCTTCCCGCTGGAGATTGGGTCGGCTGGTCCGAGAGTTCCGTTGCGGACGTCGACGGCTCGATGCTGGCGCGCCCGCGTCACGTGCGCGTTCCAGGCGTGTTTCAGATGTAATGGATTGATGCCCTACTCTGCCGGCGGTGGATCGTCGCAGAAGAATAGGATGCAGGCGACGGCTGCGATCAGGCCGATCCACTCGACGGCTGTCATCTCAGCAAGTCCAGGACGGAGGTTGCGCGCGTCGTTCAGCCGCCGCCCGGCGTCCCGGCGAGGTGGGCGGTGTCGTACGCCGCGACAATCCGCACGTTCTGGTAACGCTTCTCGACCTGCACTGGCGCTTGCTTGGGCGCGTACATGTCGCCGACCGCGGTGACGTTGTAGAACTGGTGCGGAATATCCACGAGATACTGGTCGACGACCTGGAGCGGCGCCTGCGACCGCTGCACGCTCAGCCGTTGGTTGACTGCCGCGGAACCGACGGCCGACGCGCTGCCGATAGACACCAGGATCACCTTGCGGCCGTGGCTCTCGCGCGCGAGGTAGTCGAGGAAGCTGACGAGTCGATCGTACTGGAACTTATCGAGGTGCGCGGACCCCTCGTCGAAGAACAGCGTGATCGACCCGCTCCCCTGCTCGGCGGCGAGCCGCTCGAGCTTCTCGAGCGCGGCCTGGGAGGCGGCAAGGTTCTTGTCCGCGGTCGACTGCAGGTTCTTCTGGCCCGCCTGCAGGTTCTTCTCGCTCGACTGCAGGTCCGACATCTGCCCGCCGATGCGCCTGAGGTGCGCCATCGCTGCGTTGTTGCCGTCCGCGATCTCCTTGGCGAGCGCGTTGGCGTCGTCGACGGACGCGGCCCCGGTCATCGTGCCTTGCGGCACAGTGACGGTCTCGCTGACCGGCTCGCTGCCGGTCCCGACGTCGAGCGTATAGGTCTGCGGCTGGCCGGCGCAACCGGCAAGGATCGCCGCCACGGCGGCCGCGGTTAACGTACGTTTCATGATTCGATTCCTTTCGTGTGTCGGGTACCGCTTATTTGAGCGAACATGCATGGCCGCAGCATGACTCGCATGGGCTCGCTGCGTTGCCGATGTAACCCGAGACTCGCCTGATGTTCCTATCTGGAATCTTCGGCAGTCGAAAGCTCGGTGGCGACCCGCGCGCCTGCGTCCCGAAGCAGGCGCTGAAACTCGGGCGAGGTGAGGATGATGTTCCCTGCGGCCGCGCGCAGGCGGTCCACCGCGTCAGTGGGCAGCACGAATGATGTGGGCAGGTTGTTGAGGTAGTCGGCCTCCTTCCTGTCCTCGAGCTCCTGGAAGGAGACGTCGACGACGTACAGGCCGCTGTCTGGCGCGTTCATTTCTTCTCTTACAACTGGGTCGCTATCCGCGGAGACCGTGGCAGAGTCGCGAATCCTGCGCAGCGCTTGCCACCGCGCCTGGATATCTCGTAATAGTTCGACCGTATCGGATGAGTACGCATCGATCGGCACGCCGGTCGACTGGATGAGAAGCGCAATGCTTCCCGGTGCTTGTTCCGACTCTTCCCATGCGGTCTTCGGCGACGACTTTGAATCGACCACGAAAATGATGATCCTGCGCACGTCATCGAGCGGCGTCGGCCGGCCCAGGGAATGCAAGGCTTCGAACGTTTCGAGGATGTCGAGTACCCCGCGCAAGCCCAGGTTGTCGGAGATCGCGCCATCAACCAGATGGATGTAGGGTCGGTGGGCGCTGTCGATGTAGGATTCCAGTTCCTTCAATCGTCTCAACGCCCGGGCGGCGGGCCGCGGCGTTGTGGCCGAGTCCGTGAATTGCCTGACCCAGTCGGGCGCGCGGTAGTTGCAAGTGCCGCCGTAATTGTTGATGGTCACCGGCGAGAGGAGGACCGGGACGGCCGACGACGCCGCGGCGGCGCGCGACAAAGGCATCTTGTCGAGGTCCGAGCAGATGATGTCGAAGAAGCTCTGGTCGAAAATCAGCCGCGACCCGGTCGAAATGTCGGTTGCCATGACGGCGATCAGCGGACCGCGGCCGCGGTCAAGGTCCGCGAATGTCGCGCCATCGAACAGAATTTCGTCGTACAACTCGGCCGCGAGCTCCGACCGGCCCCAATTTGGCGATGAGAGCGCTGGCCAGCTCGTCGGACTCAATGCGCGTGCAATGAGCTCGCCCTGCACGTCGCGTTTCAAGAAGCGTTTCTCGTATTGATCGAAGAGCCTGTCGCCGTACAGGCCGTAAGCCAGCGCGGTGAAGCTGCCACCCGAGACGCCGGTGATGACGTCGACGTCGTCGATCAAGCGAACGATTCCTCGGGGCCCGACAACTTCGGTGCGTCGCAACGTCTCCAGGACACCGTAGGAAAAGGCGGCTGCACGCGTCCCGCCACCTGAGAAAGCGAGAATCACCAGGTTGTCGTGATGTTCCGAATGCTGACGTGCCAGATACTGGTATCCCTTGTGCGGACTGAACTCCGTGATCGGGTCGTTAATCGGGCGAGTCGCGCAGCCGCCCAGCAGGAGCAGCGTGGAGAGCGTCAGCACCAATGAAATGCGTAACCAATTCACTTCCACGTGAGATCCTCGCCATTGATCGCGGGCTCGAGGTCAAGCCGAATCGGACCTTCCAATCGACGCGCCGCCGTGTGGTGTATTCAAATGGGATCGCATGGCCGCTCCGTGACACGCATAGGCTGCTGCATTGCGGATGTAACCAACGGAGAGCCTTGTTACCGCCGCAATGCGAACCGACGGCGCGGTAACACCCGCGTGGCGGCGCGCGAGAAGACTACGGTCCATCGTGGAAGTGAACTGATGGACGTCCTCTATCTGGAACGCTGGGGATCTGGCCCGCAAACTGGACGAGTTCTCGGACTATTACAACGCCGCCCGGGTTCATCGTGGGCTCGCACCCACGCCGCGTTGCATCACTACGGTTGGCAGGAGCACTGCCGGTAAATGTTTCAGATCCTGGTCGCTGCTTGACTAGAATATCGCCACCAACAGGTGATGCCACGTCGCAATGTCAATTGCGGCTGTGACAATCGCCCTCTCGTTCGACACCGTTGCGGCACGGACCGGTTTAACAATTGGTCACATGACGACACTTGCCCGATTCGGCGTTGGCCGCATTCTTCTTCACCTGCTTGCGATGCTAGGCGATCGATGCGTTCGTTTCCACGTTTCGGGGATCATGAGGGAGTTACCTTCGGTCGCGGCAGCGGTGTTGCTGATTGGTCGGCCGTGAGTCAGCCATGAAAGGGTAATCAAATGGCGTCCGCTTGGTGGTCGTTAGTCGCATTCGTCGGCGGCGGTTGTGCCGGGCTGTTGCTCATGGCGTTGATGCGGATGGCAGGCGATCTGCCCGAGCAATAAGAGACATTTTGCAGTTTCCGGTGTCGCGATTCTTTCGTCGCCGCCAACCATCTCTGCCAAGCGGATAACGAAGACCGCCAGTTCGAATCCCAGTACTTCGAACCCAGCGGCCAGCAATTCGGCACAGGATCACGCCATGGCCGCGTTGCGCGCGCACTGACCTGCCTATCTCACTGAACGTCGACCGGGGCAACGACCATGACCACTCTGCTCGAAGCATTTCGCTCGAATTACTCGGCCCGCCAGGAAGAGGAATACAGCCTCGATGAGTACCTGGCGTTGTGCAAGCGCGATCCGGCGACCTACGCGACCGCCGCAGAACGCATGCTCGCTGGCATCGGCGAGCCTGAGATCGTCGACACGCGCAGCAACCCGCCGCTTGCCCGCATCTTCGGCAACCGCATGATCCGCTGCTATCCGGCGTTCAGCGAGTTTTACGGAATGGAGGACGCGATCGAGCAGATCGTTGCGTTCTTCAAGCACGCCGCGCAGGGGCTGGAGGAAAAGAAGCAGATCCTCTATCTGCTGGGTCCCGTGGGTGGCGGGAAGTCGTCGATCGCAGAGCGGCTGAAAGTAGTGATGGAAGCGCGGCCGATCTATGTCATCAAGGGGTCGCCGGTCAACGAATCGCCTCTGGGTCTGTTCCCACCGGATCGCTTCGGTGCCGTCCTCGAGGCGGACTACGGCATCCCGCGCCGTTACCTAACCGGCATCCTGTCGCCATGGGCGCTCAAGCGGCTGCAGGAATTCGCCGGCGACCTGTCGCGCTTCAGGGTTGCGCGCGTAAATCCGTCCGTGCTGCGCCAGGTAGCAATCGCCAAGACCGAGCCTGGCGACGAGAACAATCAGGACATCTCGTCGCTGGTGGGCAAGGTCGACATCCGCAAGCTCGAGCACTACTCGCAGAACGACCCCGATGCCTACAGCTACTCGGGCGGCCTGTGCCTGGCCAACCAGGGCCTGCTCGAGTTCGTGGAGATGTTCAAGGCACCGATCAAGATGCTGCACCCGCTGCTCACGGCGACGCAGGAGGGCAACTTCAAGGGGACCGAGGGCTTCTCTGCCATTCCTTTCAACGGCATCCTCCTTGCGCACTCCAACGAGTCGGAGTGGCACAGCTTCCGCAACAACAAGAACAACGAGGCGTTCCTCGATCGCATCTACATCGTCAAGGTGCCGTATTGCAACCGCGTCTCGGAGGAGGTGAAGATCTATCGGAAGCTGCTGGCCAACTCGTCACTCTCAAGTGCGCCCTGCGCGCCCGGCACGCTGGACATGATGGCCCAGTTCTCGATCCTCACGCGGTTGAAGGAACCCGAGAACTCGAGCATCTATTCGAAGATGCGGGTATATGACGGCGAAACTCTCAAGGATGTCGACCCGAAGGCCAAGACACTGCAGGAGTACCGGGATTACGCGGGACCGGACGAAGGCATGACCGGCCTGTCGACGCGCTTCGCCTACAAGATCCTGTCGGCGGTGTTCAACCACGATCAGACTGAGATCGCCGCCAATCCTGTGCACCTGATGTACGTCCTGGAACAGCGGCTCGCGCGCGAGGACTTGCCGGATGACACGCGACGGCGCTATCTCGAGCACATCAAGGGACACCTCGCGCCGCGCTATGCGGAGTTCATTGGCAAGGAGATCCAAACGGCCTACTTGGAGTCCTACACGGAATACGGCCAGAACATTTTCGACCGGTACGTCACGCTCGCTGACTGCTGGATCCAGGAAGAGGACCACCGCGATCCGGAGACGGGGGAAATCTTCGACCGGGCAACGCTCAACGCGGCTTTGGAAAAGATCGAGAAGCCCGCCGGCATCGCGAACCCTAAGGATTTCCGCAATGAGATCGTCAACTTTGTGCTGCGGGCGCGTGCCAACAATGGAGGCCACAACCCCGCCTGGAACAGCTACGAGAAGCTCCGCGAGGTGATCGAGAAGAAGATGTTCTCGAATACGGAGGATCTGCTGCCCGTAATCTCGTTCAACGCGAAGGCGTCAGCCGATGAGAAGGAAAAGCATCAGAACTTCGTCGCGCGGATGGTCGCCAAGGGCTATACCGAGAAACAGGTGCGACTGCTGGCGGAGTGGTACCTGCGTGTGCACAAGTCGTCCTAACCGGATCGTCGAGCCGAGACCCCGATGTTGCACCTCATCGATCGCCGCGAGAACGGTCGGGGCAAGAGCACCGGGAACCGCGAGCGCTTTTTGCGCCGTTACAAGGCACAGATCCAGGAGAGCGTGAAGAGCCTCGTCGGCGAGCGGCACCTCGCCGACATGGAGCGCGGCGGAGAAGTCCGCATCCTCCGCAAAGACATCTCCGAGCCATCGTTCGGCTTCGGTCGCGGCGGCGATCGGGAGTTGGTGCTGCCGGGTAACCGCGAATACGTTGCCGGGGACACGATTCCTCGTCCTGAGGGGTCACGCGACGGAAGTACGGGTGGTAGCGATGGCGAAACGCAGGACGCGTTCGTGTTCTCGCTGTCACGCGAGGAGTTCATGCAGATATTCTTCGACGATCTCGAGCTGCCCAATCTAGCGCGGACCCATCTAGGACGTACCGAACGGCCAAAGAGCGTGCGCGCGGGATTTGCCACGACAGGCGTCCCTGCAAACCTGGCTGTCGTCCGCACGCTCACGCAGGCATTCGCTCGCCGACGCGCGCTTCGCAGCGTTCTTGCGCGTGAAGCCGAGGCACTCGAAGCGGAGTTCGCGACGGCGGTCGCTGCGGGTGGGGCGGAAACCGCGGCGCAGACCTATGCCGAGCTCGGGCATGTGCAGCGGCGGCGCGCGGCGCTGCCGTTTCTCGACGAATCAGACCTGCGCTATCGCAATCGGGTCCTCCGCCCTGAGCCGATCGCGCGAGCGGTCATGTTCTGCCTCATGGACGTTTCGGGGTCGATGGACGAGGACAAGAAGGATCTGGCCAAGCGCTTTTTCACTCTCCTGTATCTCTTTCTCACCCGCAAGTATGGCGAAGTGGACCTGGTCTTTATCTGTCACACTGACAACGCCGAAGAAGTCGACGAAGAGCGCTTCTTTCACGAGACGCGATCCGGCGGAACGGTAGTCTTTGCGGCGCTGGAACTCGCGGACCGGATCCGCGCCGACCGGTATGCCAGCGATTGGAACGTCTACGTGGCGCAAGCCTCGGATGGCGACGCGTTCGGCGCGGATCCCGCGCGCAGCGCGCGCTTTCTCCGCGAGCGACTGCTACCGGCGGCGCGTTATTACACTTATCTGGAGCTCGCCGCACCGGAATCGTGGGAACGCGTGTCCACGCTGTGGGCGGAGTACGAGTCCCTTGTCGCAACGGGTAACTTCGCGATGCGTCGTGCGAACGAGCGTATGCAGATCTATCCGGTGTTCCGCGAGCTGTTTCGAAAGGAGTCCTAATGAGCGCTGCAGCGCCGCCGCTTGAAGCGCGCCTGTCGCCCTTGTCGGGTCGGGCCATGGGGCCGCATACGAGCATCGAGGCACATCCATGAGCCCACTTTCGCAGGGCGCCGACTGGGACTTCGACCTGATTGAACGCTACGACGCCGCGATCGCGCAGACCGCCGCGGAGTTCGGTCTCGACACCTATCCCAATCAGGTCGAAATCATCACTTCGGAACAGATGCTCGACGCCTATGCGATGAGCGGGCTACCGGTGGGGTACCCGCACTGGTCGTACGGAAAGGAATTCATCCGCAACGAACAGGCCTACCGACGCGGGATGCAGGGACTCGCTTACGAGATCGTGATCAACTCGAATCCCTGCATCGCGTACCTTATGGAAGAGAACACGATGGTGACGCAGGCTCTAGTCATCGCACATGCGTGCTACGGCCATAACTCCTTCTTCAAAGGAAACCACCTGTTCCGGCAGTGGACCGCGGCCGACGGTATCCTCGATTACCTGATCTTTGCCCGCCGCTACGTGATGGAATGCGAGGAGCGCCATGGCGCCGCAGCCGTGGAAGACGTGCTAGACGCCTGCCACGCGTTGATGACCCACGGCGTGGACCGCTACCCGCGGCCTGCGCCGCTGACGCTCAAGGCCGAGACGGCACGACTGGCCGACCGCGTAGCGCACCGTGAGCGGCAGTTCAACGACCTGTGGCGAACCCTCCCGGAACGATCCCACCAGACGCAATGCGGTGCGTCCACGGGGTTCCCGGCCGACCCGCAGGAAAACATACTGTATTTTGTCGAGAAGTACTCGCCGCGGCTCGAGCCCTGGCAACGGGAGCTCGTGCGCATCGTGCGCAAGCTGGCGCAGTATTTTTATCCGCAGGCCCATACCAAACTGATGAACGAAGGCTGGGCGACGTTTTGGCACTACACGATCGTGAACCGGCTGCACGAGAAGGGACTCGTCGACGACGCCTTCATGCTCGAGTTCCTCAAGAGCCACACCGACGTGATAACTCAGCCGGGCTTCGATTCGTCCGCTTATGCGGGGCTCAATCCCTACGCGCTAGGTTTCGCGTTATTCGCCGACCTCCGCCGCATCTGCGAGGCGCCGGACGCCGAGGATCGCGAGTGGTTCCCGAACCTGGCGGGCAGCGACTGGCGAACCACCCTCGATTTTGCGATGCGTAACTTCAAGGACGAGTCGTTCATGGTGCAATATCTTTCCCCGCGGCTGATGCGCGAGTTCCGACTCTTCGCCATCGCGGACCACGAGGACGAGGACGTGCTCACGGTCGACAGCATTCACGACGAACACGGTTATCGGCGTGTGCGCAAGCTGCTTGCGCAGCAACACGCGCACGAAACCCGCGTCCCGGACGTGCAGGTCGTTCGCTATGACCGCGACGGTGACCGTTCGCTGACGTTGCGCTACGTGCGGCAGCGCGGACGGCCGTTGACCGAGGCGGCGGCCCAAGTCGTTGCGCACCTGCGCCGCTTGTGGGGTTTCACGGTCCGGCTGGAGAGCTGGGAGAACGACATCTGCGTCGGCGATGTCACCGAATGTCGCGCCTGACCACGCGGGGCGACAATGCGCTACCGCTATCGCGCGAGCCATTGGGGCAGGAGTCGGAATTGAGCCGCTGGCTTACATCATAGCGGGTCGGCGACCGCCTCATGGACCTCGCTCAGCGGGAGCTCTTCTCGAAACCCGTACCGTTCATTCCTCGCGGTGTTTCCATTACGCGGCCAGGCGTTCCCAGCGGTGCTACAGGCCGCCGAGTTCGGGAAATGCGACGGCGCTACCCCGGTCTGGCGGATGCACGACCCGCGGGTTCAGCACGTCCATCGACACGGAGAGGTGTGTTCGCCAGTTGTGGGAAAGGCGTTGCTGGGCGAGAGGCGCGACCTCGCCTTTCCTTCACCGGTCACGACGCATCCTCTTGACGCAATGGCAGAGTGAACTGAAACGTCGCGCCCGGCCCGGCATTGTTGGCGGCCGATATTTGTCCGCCGTGTGCCTCGACAATCGAGCGGCAGATCGATAGCCCCATGCCTATGCCGGCGGATTTCGTGGTGAAGAAGGCATTGAACAGCCGGTCCGCGTTCTCGGTGGAAATTCCGACACCGCAGTCCTTCACTGTCACCAGAACTTGGCCTGCCTCATACTGCCGCGACCGGATCATCAGTTCGCGCGGCCGTCCTGTGACCGCCTGCATCGCCTCGATGCCGTTCATCACCAGATTGATGATCACCTGCTGCATCTGGACCCGATCGGCCAAGATCACGGGTAGAGTAGGGGCGAGCTCCGTCCGCAGCCACACCTGGTTGCTGAGCAGCTCAAGCTGCACCAATTCGATGACCTCCTTAATGACGTTATTAATGTCGACTGGTGCTTTCTGGATGCTGGCCTTGGTCGCGAGCGCACGGACGCGCTGGACAATCTCGCTCGCGCGTTTGGCATCCTTGATGATCCGGTCGGCAGATTGTCTTGCCTTTTCAAGGTTTGGAGGTTGTCTGGCCAACCAGTTTAGACAGGCATTGCCGCTATTCACCAAGGCGGTCAGTGGCTGATTCACTTCATGCGCGATCGAAGCGGTCAGCTCGCCCAAGCTAATTACGCGCCCGACGTGCGCGAGCTCGGCCTGTGCGCGACGCAGCGCCTCCTCGGCGCGCGACTTCATCAGGCTGATGCGCACATCCTCCAGCTCGCGTGCCACCTGGACGCGCTCGGAAACGTCGCGCGTGATTTTGGCGAAGCCGATCAACTGGCCGCTGTCATCCTTGAGTGCGTCGATCACGACGTTGGCCAAGAAGCGGCTGCCGTCTTTGCGAACGCGCCAGGTTTCGGCCTCGTACCGGCCATCGCGGGCGGCGATTTCGAGTGATTGCTGCGGCACATTCGCAGCACGGTCCTCCTCGGTGTAGAAGCACGAGAAATGCCGGCCGACAATCTCCTCGGTGCGGTAGCCTTTGATGCGCTGTGCGCCCCGGTTCCAGTTGGTGACGATGCCATTAGGATCGACCATGTAGATCGCGTAGTCGGTGACGCCGTCGACCAGCAGGGTATAGCGCTGTTCGCTCTCGCGCAGCGCCAGTTCGGCTGCTTTGCGCTCGGTGATATCGACGATCGCCGACAGCACCATCGTTCCCTCGTCGGTTTCGATCGGATTCAAGCCGATCTCGACCGGGAACTCGCTGCCATCCTTCTTGAGACCGTAGAGATCGCGCCCTGCACCCATCGGCCGCGGACGCGGATCGGCAAAAAATGTCTTCCGCAGCTCCGGGTGATGACCGCGGAACCGTTCGGGCACAAGCATCTCCACCGGCTGCCCGACCAGCTCCGCCCGCGAGTAGCCAAACGCCCGCTCGGCCTGAGCATTGACCATGGCAATCCTGCCGGCCCGGTCGATCATCACTACAGCGTTTGGCGCAGCCTCGACGACTAATCGAAAGCGCTGTTCGCTCTCGCGCAGCGCCAGTTCGGCTGCTTTGCGCTCGGTGATATCGACGATCGCCGACAGCACCATCGTTCCCTCGTCGGTTTCGATCGGATTCAAGCCGATCTCGACCGGGAACTCGCTACCATCCTTCTTGAGACCGT
>Ga0335083_10005606_pt1 | contig 15807 bp, 14 predicted proteins | sample Lox_Sample_42_FD_206716 | JGI IMG/M metagenome (GOLD analysis project Ga0335083, IMG submission 206716) | Soil microbial communities from Loxahatchee National Wildlife Refuge, Florida, United States - Lox_Sample_4.2 | ecosystem: Environmental > Terrestrial > Soil > Wetlands | place: USA... | reverse complement strand
TGGCACGGCGCTGTGCCACCACATGTTCGGCACGCTGGCCTCGCCGCGCACCTTCGGCAACTACGGCGCGGGCACCTCGCTGTTCTGGGTCGACCCGCAGCGCGACATCACCTTCGCCTGCCTGACCGCCGGCGTGATGGGGCACAACGCCAACATGCGGCGCTTCCAGAAGCTGGGCGACATGGTCATTTCGGCTGCGGAGTGAGTCGCAGGCCGCCCAGGCAGGCGGTAAATTCCGCGCCCAGCAGGAAGATCTCCGCGGTGTAGTACAGCCACAGCAGCAGCGCGACGAAGGAGGCCGCCGCGCCGAATGCGGATGGCACCGTGGATTTCGCCAGATACAGGCTCACCGCCCACTTGCCGATGCTGAACAGCACCGCCGTGAGCAATCCGCCGCCGATGACCTGTCTCCACGGCAGGCGCTCGACCGGCACATAGCGGTACATCAGCGCGAACACCGAGGTCATCAGGCCGATCGAGATCGCGAGGTCCAGTGCCCCGACCACGCTCATCAGCCAGGAGTAGCGGTGCGCGATCCAGGAGCGCATGCCGGCGATCACCGTCGAGATGGTCAGCGACACCAGCAGCACGAAGCTCAGGCTGAGGATGAAGCCGAACGACAGCAGGCGCCGGCGCAGCCAGTTGGAGATTCCCGAGCCGGTGCGCGGCGCGCCACCGAGGATTTTTTCCAGCGCCTCGTCGAGCGCCGCCAGCACCGAGGTCGCCGTGATCAGCAGGGTCACGGTGCTGACCACCGCCGCGGCCAGGCCCTTGGCCTGCTGCGAATTGCGCATGGCCGCAAGGATCACCCTGGTCGTCTGGGAGCCGAACAGCAGCGTGAGCTGTGATTGCAGGAAGGCCTGCGCGGAGGTCTCGCCCACGATCCAGCCCGCCAGCGTCAGCAGGATGACCAGCAGTGGCACCAGCGAGAAGGCGCAATAGAACGCCAGCGCCGCCCCGAGTGTGTCGGCGCCGTCGTCCAGCCAGTTCCTGATGGTGCACGACGCCAGGCTGCGCGCCTTTGCTGCCCGCTGCCGTGCCATGGCCATCCGGTGCGAAGCGACCTGCTTCATGGGATGGTCCCAACGCTAGGGAAGTCCGGCGCGCGCCGCGAGGCAGGTGGCGCGCAAAGCGCGGTGGGCGCAGTCCTACGGCGACCGATCTCCCGGCGCGCTATTCGCGCGCCAGCGCTTCCACCGGGTCGAGCCGCGCGGCGTTGCGCGCCGGCAGGAAGCCGAACACGATGCCGATGGCCGTCGAGCACGCGAAGGCGGCGATCACCGAGTCGATGGAGACGATCATCGGGAAGTTCTTCACCACCGAGGAGATCAGCGCGGCGGCGCCCAGCGCCAGCAGCACTCCCAGCGCCCCGCCGACCAGGCACACCAGCACGGCCTCGATCAGGAACTGCTGCAGGATGTCCCCCTGGCGCGCGCCCACGGCCATGCGTACGCCGATCTCGCGGGTGCGTTCGGTCACCGACACCAGCATGATGTTCATCACGCCGATGCCGCCGACCAGCAGCGCGATGCCGGCGATGGAGCCGATCAGCAGCGTCATGGTGCGGGTTTCGGACTGGATGGTCTCGCGGACATTGGCGCTGTTGTTGAGGAAAAAATCCTTCTGGCCGCCGTGGCGCGCCATCATCAGCTTGTTGATGGCCGCCTCCGCCGCGTCCATCGGCGTATCGTCCGAGACGCGCACCGTGATGCTGCTGATGTAGGCCCTTCCCATCAGGCGGCTCATCACCATGCTGTACGGCGCGTACACCGTCAGATTGCCGCCGGTGAAGTTGTTGGGCTGCTTCGCCAGCACGCCGATCACGCGGCAGGGCACGTTGTTCAGCAGCACGACCTGGCCGATCGGGTCGGTGCGCCGGCTGGGGAACAGCCGGCTGCGGGTGTTGTCGTCGATGATCAGCACCTGTTCCAGCCGGTCCACCGACTGCAGGCCGAAGGTGCTGCCCGCAGCCAGCTGGATGCCACGCACGCGGAAGTACTGCGCGCCGACGCCGCTGACCTGCGCGCTCGCTGCGATATTGCCGTAGCGCAGCGTGGCCGAGGCGCCCACGTTGGGTGTGGCGCTGTCCACGTAGCCCTGGGCCGCCAGTGCATCCGCGTCGGCCGCGCGCAGCGGCCGTATGGTGACCGAGCGCAGATCGCCCATCAGGCTGCCTGAATAGACGTCGATGGTATTGGTGCCGAGGGCGCCGATCTGCGCAAGGATCTGCTGCTGCGAGCCGGCCCCGAGCGCCACCACCGTGACCACCGAGGCGATACCGATGATGATGCCCAGCATGGTCAGGAAGGTGCGCATGCGATGCGCCGCCATCGCGCGGATCGCCATGCTGAAGGCCTCGACGAAGCGGTCGCGCAGCGACAGCCAGCCGGCGGGCTTGCCGGATGGGGCCGCGGCCTCGCGGGGATGCGTCCGCGGATGCCGCGGGTTCGGCTGGTCGCGCAGCACCGCGCCGTCGTGCAGCTCGATGATGCGCTGCGCATGTTCCGCCACGCCCATGTCGTGCGTCACCAGGATGATGGTGTGGCCTTCCTCGTGCAGTTCCTCGAGGATCCTCATCACCTCGGCGCCGGCATGGCTGTCCAGTGCGCCGGTGGGCTCGTCCGCCAGGATCACCTGGCCGCCGTTCATCAGCGCGCGCGCAATGCTCACGCGCTGTTGCTGGCCGCCGGAGAGTTGGCCCGGCCGGTGGCCGAGCCGGTCGGCCATGCCGAGGCGCGTCAGCAGCGCGCGGGCGCGTGCGTGGCGCGCCGTGGTCCGCTGCCCCGCGTAGATGGCCGGCATTTCCACGTTGCCGGCCGCGCTCAGGTCGGTGAGCAGGTGGTAGCGCTGGAAGATGAAGCCGAAGTGCTCGCGCCGCAGCTGCGCCAGCTCGTCCGGTTCGAGGCCGGCGGTGTTGCGTCCGCTCACCTCGTAGCTGCCCTTGGTCGGGCGGTCGAGGCAGCCGAGGACGTTCATCAGCGTGGATTTGCCGGACCCGGAGGCGCCGACCACCGCGACGAATTCGCCCGCCTCGATGTCCAGGTCCACCCCGCGCAGCGCGGCAATGGGCTCATCGCCCGCCGGATACTCGCGCCCCACGCCGCGCAGTCGCAGCAGCGGCTGCGTCATGGGCCGATGATGAAGGCGCCGCTGTTGGACGGCGACGCCCCCGGCATGGCCATGCCCACCACGACGCGCTCGCCGGCGGCGAGGCCGCTGGTGACCTGTGCGTTGATGTTGTTGTTGATGCCCACCTTGATGCGCCGCGGCCTTGCATGACCCTGCGCATCGGCAACCTGGATGGTGTAGCTGCCGTCGGGAGCCTGGTCGCCGAGCGCGGAGGCGGGAATCGTCACCACATGCTTCGCCTCGGCCAGCACTACATATACCTGCGCGGTCATCGCGATGCGCAGCGTGCCATCCGGGTTGGGCACTTCGAAGGTGGCGTTGTAGTACACGGCCTGGCTGGAATTGCCGCTGGAATTGCCGCCGCCGCCGCCGTTGTCCTGCTCGATGGAAGAGGGAGCCGGCGCGATGGTGCGCAGCTTGCCGTAGTAGCGCTTGTGCGAGTCGCCGAGCGTGGTGAAATACACGGTCTGGCCGGGTTTCACGCGCACCACGTCGGCTTCGGAGATACCCGCCCGCACCGTGATGGTGTCGAGCTTGGCCAGCTTCACGATGGTCGGGGAGCTCTGCACCGCGTTCACCGTCTGGCCCTCGCGCGCAACGATGGCCACCACGGTGCCGCTGATCGGCGCCAGGATCTGCGTGTAACCGAGATTGGCCTTCGCCGTGTCGAGCGAGCTCTGCGCCTGCTCCAGCTGCGCATTGGTGGCCTCCATCTGTGCGCGGGCCGTGTCGTAGGCGGCCTGCGCCGCCTCGAATGTCTCGCGCGTGGCGGCATCCTGGTCGAGCAGCGCCTTCTGCCGCTTGAAGTTGAGCTCCGTCTGCGTGAGGGTGGCCTGCTGCGCCTTCTGCTGCGCGAGCGTGCTGGTGACCACCGCCTCGGCGGTGCGCACGGTATTGCGCTGGGTGGTGGCGTCGATCTCGGCGATCAGCTGCCCCTGCTGCACGTGCTGGCCCAGTTCGACCTGCAGCGACTTGATCTGCCCGGAGGCCTGCGCGCCCACGCTGACCAGCTGCGAGGATTCCAGCGTGCCGGTGGCGATGACCGTATCCTCGATGTCGGCCAGCACGGCCGGCGCCGTGGCCAGCCGCGGCGCCGGCGGCGGCCGCAGGCTCCGCGCTCCGATCCAGGCTGCCACGGCGAGCAGCAGCACCAGCGCCGTCCAGCGCGTCTTGCTCATCCTGAATTTCATGGCTGCCCCGCGTGCCGGTCGAAGTACAGACGCAACGGCAGCTTCGCCGGCCCGTGGCCGATGGTGGTCATCCATGGCTCGGGATCCCCGGCCGGCTCGATGCGCGTCACGGACTCGGCCACCGCACCCAGCAGCGCGTCGGCCTCGAGCAATGCCAGCACGCGGCCCACGCAGGCGTGCACGCCAGATCCGAAGCCGAGATGTCCGGCGTTGTGGCGCTTCACGTCGAAGCGCCGTGGTTCCTGCCAGCGGCGCGGATCGCGGTTGGCGGCGGCGAACATCAGGCCGCAGCGCGTGCCGCGCGGAATCACATAGTCGTCGATCTCGACATCGCGCATGGCGATGCGGCCGGCCATGCGCGAGGGCGAATCCCAGCGCAGGCTTTCCTCGAAGGCCGCACGCACCAGCGCCGGGTCGGCGCGCACGCGCTGGAACTCCTGCGGAAATTCGCTGAACGCGCGCAGCGTGTTGGCCAGCGTCATCACCGTCGTGTCCGCGGCCGCGGACAGCAGTATGCCCACCAGCAGCTCCGCCTCGGCGGGCGTGACCTCGCCGCGATCGGCGGCCTCGTACATCGCCATGCCGAGGGAGCCGGGCGCGAGGTTCTCGCGCTTGCAGCAGGCTCCGGCCCAGGCCAGCACCTCGCCGCCGGTGTCGCGCATGGCCTCGTGGAACAGCTCATTCATCGGGCCCATGGTCGCCCAGACCATGTGGCCGAAGGCCGACATGTGCTGGCGTCCCGCAAGCGGCAGGCCGATCAGGTCCGGCAGCACCTTGTAGACGAAGGCCTGTGTGATATCGGCCACCGCGTCGATGCTCTCGCCCTCGCGGTCGCGCAGGCCGCCGACGATGGCCCGCGCATCGGCACGGAAGGCACCGGCCATGCGGTTCAGCGCCGCTGGCGACAGCGCGTTCGACACCACCGCGCGCACGCCGGTGTGCTTCGGCGGGTCGTCGGTCAGCAGCAGCTCCGGCCGCACCGATTGCGGGTCATGCCAGGGCCGCGAGGTCGAGGAGAAGGTGCGCCAGTCCTTCAGGCCCGCCGACACGTGCTCGAAGCGGGCCAGCATCACCACGTCCCCGCCGGGCAGGCGCACGGCCGGCGCGAACTCGCGCAGCCGGTCGTCCACGGCGTTGGCGCGGCGCACCGATTCGCGGCTGAAGATGTCGGTGTCGAATTCCGGAATGGCGGCCATGCTCATCCCGCCGCGGCGATGCCGCCGTCCACGTGCAGGATTTCGCCGTTGATGAAGGAGGCCGCGCTGCTGAGCAGGAAGGCGCAGGCCGCCGCGACGTCGTCCTCATGGCCCAGCCGCCGCAGCGGAATGGTGCGCTTGCGCCGCTCGTACTCGGCGGGAGTGTTCAGGCCCACTGCGCCCGGTGTCGGCACCGAGCCCGGGGAGATCGCATTCACCCGTACGTTGCGCGGGCCGAGCTCGGCCGAGAGCGCCCTGGTCAGCGTCACCAGCGCCCCTTTCACCATGCTGTACGCGGAGGTGTTGGCGAAGCCCTTCTCGGCCACCGGTGAAGCCATGTTGATGATGGTGCCGCCGCGCGCGGCATCGTAATGCGCCAGCAGCGCCTGCACGCCCCACATGCTGCCGTGGATGCCGACGCCGGTCATGCGGTCCAGTACTTCCTCGGTGACCTGTTCCACGGGTTCGTAGCGCAGCAGCATGGCATTGTTGATGACGGCGTCGATGCGGCCGGCACGGGCCGCGAATTCGCCCGCGGCCGCCAGGACATCGGCGCGCTGCGCGACGTCGACCACGTAGTGCTCCACGCGCGCGCCGCGCGCGGCAAGCGCCTCCGCGGTGGCGCGGCAGCTGGCCGCGTCCACGTCCAGCAGCGCCAGCTGCGCCCCGGATTCGGCAAGCCTGGCGGCCATGGCGCTGCCGAGCCCGCGCCCGGCGCCGGTGATCAGGATGCAATGGCCGGAGAGATCCACCTTCATGTGCCTACTCCACTTTGAGTTTCCAGGCCGCGCCATCGGGCACGATGTGCCCGGCGCTGGGATCGGCGAAATGGCTGCCGATCACCAGCGTGCCGGATCCATTGAAGCGCGTGACGAACTCCACGCGGGTGCGCGCGCCCTGCGCCTTGTCCATGTCGAAGCGCGCCTCGGTGCCGGGTACCGCGATCTGTATGGGGTTGTGCATCAGGTCGCCGGTGATCACCGCGCTCTGTCCCGCCGACTCGACCAGCACGCTGACGTGACCGGGCGTATGGCCCGGAGTCGGGATCAGCGACAGCTCGTCGGTGAGCCGGAAATCGGGATCGATGAGCTCCACGAGGCCGGCGTCCATCACCGGATCGATGGCGTCCTTCAGGTGTTCCATGTGATGGTAGCCGTTGGTGGCGCGCAGGTGCCGCCAGTGCTCCCACTCGCGCCGCCCGAAGTAGTAGCGCGCCTGCGGGAAGGTAGGCACCCATTTCCCGTCAACCTTGCGTGTGTTCCAGCCCACGTGGTCGAAGTGCAGGTGCGTGCACAGCACGTCGGTGATGGATTCATGCGGGAAGCCCGCGGCGGCCAGATCCTGCAGGAAGGTGGTCTGCATGTGCGTGAACACCGGGAACTCGCGCTCCCGGTCCGCGCCGACGCAGGTGTCGATCATCACGCTGCGGCCGCGCGAGCGCAGCACGAAACACTGGAAGGAGATGATCATGCGGCCATCGGGTGTGGCAAAGTGCGGCCGCAGCCAGCCGAACTGCTGCACGTAGGCGGGCGTGGCCCCGGGCAGCAGCATGGTGATGTCGTCTTCCCAGCCGTTCACCTCGACGATGCGCGCGATCTCGACATTGCCGATGCGCCAGTGCTTGATGGTTTCGAGGCTCATGCTGCTGCTCCGGAAGTGGCCGGCGCCGCGCCGGCCGGAAGATCCAGCGGCGCCGGCGGCGCGCGGCCGCGGATGAGGTCGGCGGCCTTCTCGGCGATCATCACCACGCCGGCATTGGTGTTGCCGCCGACCACGTGCGGGCAGATGGAGGCATCGGCCACGCGCAGCCGCGCGACGCCATGCACGCGCAGTTCGGGGTCCACCACCGACGGGTCATCCACGCCCATGCGGCAGGTGCCGACCGGATGATGGGCGGTGGCGGCGACGCGGCGCACGTAGGCGGCGAGGCCGGCGTCGTCGGTCACAGCCGGGCCCGGCGCGACTTCGTGTGCGGCGTAGCGGTGGAACGGCTCGGATGCGAACAGGCGGCGCGCGAGCTTCAGGCCGTGCAGCAGGGGCTGAATGTCCTGTGGGTCGGCGAGGAAGTTGGCCGCGACACGCGGCGGCGCGGCCGGATCCGCGCCGGCCAGGTGTACGCGCCCGCGGCTGCGCGGGTACAGCCCGACGCTGCTGATCGCGAAGCCATGGCCCAGCGGCAGCGGAAAGGTGCCCCGGTTGCGGCGCGCCGGCTGGAACACGATCTGCAGGTCGGGCCGGTCGGATTGCGCCGAGCTGCGGATGAAGGCGGTGGACTCGAACAGGTTGCTGGCCAGCGGTCCGTCGCGCCAGGCGAGGTACTGCAGCAGGTTCCACGCCGCGCGGTGCGCGGTGCGGAAGGAGAGGCCGTAGGAGAGCGTGTTGCGTGTCTCCATCAGCACCGAGACCGCCAGATGGTCGTGATAGTTGCCACCGACGCCGGGCAGGTGCTGCAGCACGCGGATGCCATGCGGCCGCAGCTCGTCCGCGTCGCCGATGCCCGAAAGCATCAGGAGCTGCGGCGATTGCACCGTGCCTGCGGACAGCACTACCTCGCGCCGCGCGCGCAGCTGCTGCGGCGCCCCGCCCGCGGCCTTGATCTCGGCGCCGGCTGCGGCGCCGTTCTCGATCAGGATGCGTGTGACCAGCGAATCCGCAAGCACTGTGAGATTCGGCCGCGCCAGCGCCGGCCGCAGGTAGGCATTGGCCGTGGAATCGCGGCGGCCGTTGCGGATGGTGCCCTGGCGCAAGCCGAATCCTTCCGGCCGCGCGCCGTTGAGATCGGCGCACGGCGGGTATTCGCGCAATGACGCGAAGGCTTCGAGGAAGGCCCGGTTCAGGCGGTTGGGACGGCGGATGTGCCGCACGTTGATCGGGCCGCCCTGCCCATGAAGCGGCGAGCCGCGGTGATCCTCGTTGTTCTCCGAGCGGATGAAGTAGGGCAGTACTTCGCGCCAGCTCCAGCCCTTGCAGCCGGCAGCAGCCCAGTCATCGAAGTCCAGCGGCTGGCCGCGGAAATAGGCCATGCCGTTGATCGAGCCCGAGCCGCCGACCACGCGGCCCCGCGGCAGCGGGATGCGCCGGTTATCCAGCTGCGGCTGCGGCTCGGTCATGAAGCGCCAGTTCAGTTGCGGCCGGCCGATGGCGGCGCCCACCAGCGCCGGTACCTGGATGAAGGGGTGCGTATCGCGCGGGCCGGCTTCGATGAGGCACACCTGCACCGCCGGATCTTCCGACAGCCGCGCGGCCAGCACGCAGCCGGCCGTGCCCGCGCCGATGATCAGATAGTCAAATTCACTCAATGGTGGCATCGCCCGCGGCTACGCAGCCTTTGCCAGTCCGGCCCGCGCCTGGTCCCGCCGCGCCAGCACCATCGGCGCCGTCTCGCGCAGCAGCAGAGCGATGAAGCAGGTACCGATTGCCAGGCCCGTAACGATCCACAGCGGCGCGGCGAGGCCATACGCATCCGAGACACGGCCCGCGATGGCTGGCGCGAGCACGCCGCCGATGATTTCGCTGGTGCCCATGGTCAGGCTGAGGGCGGTTGCGATGAGTCCCGGTTTGACCGTGTCGGAAGGAATGGTCGCCATGGCCATCGGAAACACGCCGGTAATGGCCGCGCCTGCGGCGTACGCGAAGTAGTACGGCCAGACCGAGCTGCTGTGGATCCACATCGTGCCCAGGGGAATGCACACGCCCAGCAGCGAGGCCACCACGGCAACGGGCTTGCGGCCGAACCGGTCCGACGCCCCCGGTACGATGAAGCCGATGGCGATCGCCACCAGTCCGGCGCTCGACATGATCCAGCTGCGGTGGGTCGGATCGAAACCGCTTGTCTTTTCCAGGTAGAACGGCGTGAAGACGAAGAAGACCACGAAATAGGCCACCAGCAGGATCGACATCAGTACGCACAGCAGCATGTTGCGGTCCGCCAGCAGGCCCAGCGCGCCGCTCAGCGTGGGCTTGGGATGCCGGTCAAGGTGATGCGGTTCGTGCACCAGCCAGGCGATCAGCAGTGCCATCAGGAATCCCGGCAGTGCCACCAGCATGAAGGCTTTGCGCCAGTCCGTGGCCACGGCGATGGCCACGATGATGATGGGTCCGAGGAAGTTGGCCAGCAGGTTCGCGCCGACGTTCTGCGTGATGCCGTGCGCGAGGCCGCGGCGCTGCGGCGATACTTCGGCCGTGATCAGCGTCTGTGTGATCGGCATGATGCCGCCTTCGGCAACGCCCATCAGCATGCGCGCGCCCATCAGCGCCACGTAGCCCGCGGCAAAGCCCGACAGCACGGATGCGCAGGAGAACACGATCGTGGCCACGACCAGGATGGCCTTGCGATGGCCGACCCGGTCCGAAAGGCTTCCCATGAACAACCCGGCGATCGCCCAGGCGAACGAGAACGCGGCGGTGATGTCGCCGATCTGGCTCTGCGTGAGCTTCATGTCGGCCTGGATGAAGGTGCCGAGCACCGCGAACGCGTTGCGGTCGAAGAATACGATGCCGAAGTTCACGCTGAGCAGCGTGATCAGCAGCCATTGATAGTTCTTGTTGGCGGTCATCTTTCCCCCGTTTGCTTTTGTCGTTATCGCGGTTTCAGTGGCGGATGGTGCACAGCGCCCCGCCGTCGATGGCCCAGGCCGCGCCGGTGACGAAGCTGGCCGCGTCGGAAAGCAGGAAGGCGACGACCTCGCCGATTTCCACCGGCTGGCCGATGCGTTCCAGCGGCGCGACCTTGCCCAGTGTCTTCTTGCCGGCGGCGATGTCACCGCCGAACAGCGGGCCCAGCACCGAGTCTAGCAGCGGCGTGTCGATCACGCCCGGCATCACGCAGTTCACGCGGATGCCCCTCGGACCGGCTTCGGCCGCCGCGGTGCGGGTGAGGCCCACCACCGCGTGCTTGCTGGCGTTGTAGGTGCAGGCACCGGCCAGCCCGCGCTCGCTGCCGATGGAGGCGGTGTTGACGATGGCGCCGGCGCCCTGCGCCAGCATCACCGGCAGCGCGTGCCGCATGCCGAGGAACACGCCGTTCACGTTGGTGCGTGTGACCCGGTCGAATTCGGCTTCATCGTATTCCCACGTGGGCGCGATATGGCCTTCGATACCGGCATTGTTGAAGAGCCCGTCGATGCGGCCGAAGTGCTCGCGGGTCGCGGCCACGAAGGCCTGAACGTCGGTGGAACGGCTCACGTCGGCGGGTTGGCCGATGACTTCGGCGCCGGAGGTGCGCAATTCATGCTCCCGCTGCGCAAGCTTGTCGGCCTGCACGTCTACCAGCATCAGCCGCGCGCCCTCGCGCGCCAGCACGCGCGCGGTGGCAAAGCCGATCGCGCCGGCGGCGCCGGTGACGATGACGGCCTTGCCCGCGAGGATGCCCACGGGCCGCTCAGCCGCCGCCGAACAGCGTGGCGATGTAGTGGCTGTCCATGTATTCGCGGATGCGCCACACCAGCCCGTCCTTCAGTTCGAAGGCCCAGGCGTAGTGGTTGTCGTACACGCGCCCGTCCGGCAGCTTGCCGATGGCTCGCGATTCGCACATCACATAGTCGCCGTCGGAGAGGATGCGGTTCACCGTGGTCTTCGGGTCCCCGGCCACGAACATGCCGCGCACCGGCGCCAGGAACTGATCGACGATGCAGTCGCGCGGCCGGTGCACGCCGGCGCCGGGAATGTTCTGCACCATCGGCCGCCATTCGGCGTCCGGATGCAGCGTGGCGCGGATGGCCTCCAGCTCGCCGCTGGAGAGGATGCGGAAGAAATCCAGCACCTGCTGTTCCTGCGGCGTTTTCGCGGTGGCGGACATGCTATTTCTTCGCCGCGTCGAGCTCGGTGAAGGCCTCGCGCGCGATGCGCGTGCTGTCGATGCCGGCCGGCACGCCGCAGTACACCGCCACCTGCAGGATGACCTCGCGGATCTCCTCGCGCGACAGCCCGTTGTTCAGCGCCGCCTTCACGTGGAGCTTGAGCTCGTGCGGACGGTTCAGCGCGCTGATCATCGCGATGTTGATCAGGCTGCGGTCGCGCAGCGCCAGGCCCGGCCGCGTCCACACGTGGCCCCAGCAGTATTCGGTGGAAAGCTCCTGCATGGGCATGCTGAAGGCGTCGGCCGACGCCATGGATTTTTCCACGTACTCCGCGCCCAGCACCTGCTTGCGCAGTTTCAGGCCGCGCTCGAATTTCTCGTTGCTCACTGTTGCTCCTCTCGTCATTCGCCGGCGGCGCCGATGCGGCAGCCGGACCAGTTCTCCAGCACCTTCACCATTTCCGTGCAGTCGGCATCAAGGCCGCACACCTGCTGGGTGATCGACAGCATCTGTCGCACGGCCGCGCCCACCACCATGGGCACTCCCAGCGCCTCGGCTTCCTCCAGGCACAGCCGCACGTCCTTGAAGGACAGCGCATTGGCGAAACCGAAATCGAAGCGCCGGTTCAGCACGTGCTTCGGGATCTTGTCCTGGGTGGCGCTGTTGCGGCCGGAGGAGGCGTTCAGTACCTCGATCATCACGGCCGGATCCAGCCCCGCCTTCACGCCCATGGCCATGGCCTCGGCGGCAATGGCCAGCGAGGCGGCGGACATCAGGTTGTTGGCCAGCTTCAGGGTCTGGCCCAGGCCCGGCTTCTCGCCGACCACCACCACGCGGCCGAAGATTTCCAGCAGCGGCCGGGCGCGGCTGACCGCGGCGACAGGGCCGGCCACCATCAGCGTCAGCTTGCCGGCGGCGGCGCCCTTCACGCCGCCGGAGACCGGCGCGTCGACCACGGCAATTCCGGCCGGCGCCAGTGTCGCGGCGATCGCCTGTGACGCGGCCGGGCCGGAGGTGGAAAGATCGATGAAGACTGAAGCGCCGGACACGCCGGCGATTTCCGCGGCGACCGTGCGCGCGATGGCGGGCGAAGGCAGGCTGACCATTACGATGTCCGCGCCGCTGGCGGCGTTCGCCACGGAACTGGCGGCCCGGGCCCCCTGTTGCGCCAGTCCAGCCATGGCGGCCGGGTTGGGATCGAATACGCTGACTGCATGGCCCGCATTCAGCAGGCGCGCGGCCATCGGGCCGCCCATGCGGCCCACACCGATGAATCCGATCCGTTCCAACGCTGCCCCCGGTAATAGTGATGCCGTCCGCTGGTGCCGGATGATGCCCCGAATCGGCCCATTCCGCACAGATTTGCAGGCCGCGGCGGCCCTGCGCCGGGCTCATCATCGTCCCTGCCCACCGCGCCTTGCTCCGCTGTAGACTGAGTCCTGGCTTCAGGCAATCCCGATGAACACCCTCATGGAAAGCTTGCCGCGGCGGCACCGCATCACGGTCGATGAGTATTACCGGATGGCGGAAGTGGGCCTGCTCGCGCCAGATGCGCGCGTCGAGCTGATCGATGGGGAGATCATCGACATGGCGCCCATTGGAGTCGATCACAGCAGCGTGGTGGGGCACCTCGAAGACCTGTTTCATGAGGCGGTCGGGCGGCACGGGCTCGTGCGTGCCCAGAGCGTCGTCCGGCTCGATCGCCGTTCCGAGCCGCAGCCGGATATCGCTGTGCTGGTACGGCGCGCGGATTATTACCGCCGCGCGCACCCGACGCCCGCGGACGTGCTGCTGCTCATCGAAGTCAGCGACAGCACGCTGCGCTACGACCGCGACGTGAAGGTGCCGCTCTACGCCCGCCATGGCATTCCGGAAGTGTGGATCGTGGATTTGCGGAACGGTCAGCTGCACCTGCATCGCTCCGCAGAAGGCGGGCAGTACCGGGATTGCAGCGGCACGGATCATCCCGGGCTCACGCCGATCGCCGCGCTGCCGGGTGTCGCGGTGGATCTGTCCGGGCTGTTCGCCGAACCGGTGAAGTAACGGCTTATTCCACTTCTGGCCCGACCGGATCCAGGTCGAGGCGCACGATGTCCGCCACCTCGGGCAGTGCCCGCGGGTAGCGGCTCAGCACCAGCGGATCGTGCCCTGGAATGACATGCCGTGGCGAGTCCGCCAGTGCCTCGATGCGGCGGAAAGCCTCCAGGTAGGCGGGAATGTTCTCCACGATGGGAAAGGGGCGGCGCTGCCGCCAGTTCGCATAGAAATGGGCGGCGTCGGAGGCCAGTACCACCCAGCCGCGCGCCGTGCGCACCCGCACTACCTGCAGCCCGCGGGTGTGGCCGCCGACCCGGTGCAGCGTGAGGCCGGGCGCCAGTTCGCTGTCACCGTCGTGAAACACCACCCGGTCGCCGAATACGCGGCCGACCATGGCCTGCACGTCACCGGCATCGAAGGGCGCGCGCAGCAGGCCATGGCACATGGCGCGGCCGGTGCAGAACGCCATTTCCTCGTCCTGCAGGTGGTAGCGGGCCTGCGGGAACAGGTCGTGATTGCCGGCGTGGTCGTAATGCATGTGGCTGATGATCACGTCCCGTACCGTCGCCGGGTCGATGCCGATGGCCTTGAGGCCCTCGCCGACCGGGCGGAGGAGCTGGCGCCGGCGGGCGGCGGCCACGGCGGCGTCGAAGCCGGTATCCAGCACCCAGCTGCGGCCGCCGCTGGTGATGGCCCAGACGTAGTAGTCCAGCGGCATGGGGCCGTCGTGCGGGTCGCCGTCGATGAAATTGTGGCGCGCAGTGCGGTCCAGGTGCGCGTAGCGGATCGCATGGATCTGGTAGTGGGTGTCCATTCGCGATTGATCCTAATACAGCTCACCGCGTATCGTCTGCGCAAACGGGAGCGCCGACGGCGCGGGCGGGGAATCTAAGGATGCAGCAAGCTGACATCGTGGCCGTCGGGTCCGGCCACAACGGCCTGGTGGCCGCCGCGTACCTGGCGGTGGCCGGCCGCAAGGTGGTGGTGCTGGAGCGCAATGCCTGGTTCGGCGGCGGGGTGGTGTCGCGCGAGCTGACGCTGCCGGGCTTCCGGCACGACCAGCATTCGATGAGCCATATCTTCATCCAGGCCAATCCGCTGCTGAAGAACGACGAGCTGGGGCTGAAGTCGAAATACGGTCTGCAGTACATCTTCCCGGAAGTGCCGATGATGTCGGTGTTCGAGGATGGCAGCACAATGAAGCTGTACCGCGACCGCGAGCGCTCGGCGGCCGAGATCGCGAAGTTCTCGCAGCGCGACGCGGAGACCTTCCTGAAGGTGTCGAAACAGGCCGCCGAATGGCTGCCGATGATCGCCTCGACGCTGTATGCGCCGCCAGCGCCGGTGGGTGCGTCCAACGCCATGCTCGATTCCTCCGCCGAAGGCCGCGCGCTCTGGCGCATCATCCAGATGAGCAGCCACGATCACCTGGTCGATCTTTTCGACAACGAAAAAGTGCAGATGCACTTCGCGCGCGTGGCCGGCGAGAACCTGGTGTCGCCGGACGAGAAGGCCACCGCCATCGGCGCCTATGTGTTTCTCGGCTTCCTCGAAGCCTATGGCTTCGGCGTGGCCCGTGGCGGCGCCGGCAAGCTGACCGATGCGCTGGTGGCCTGCATCCGCGACCACGGCGGCGAGGTGATCGCCAATGCCGAGGTGGCGCGCATCAAGGTCAGCAATGGGCGCGCCAGCGCGGTGGAGACCACCGACGGGCGCGTCTTCGCGGCGAAGGACGCCATCATCGGCGCCATCCATCCGCACCTGCTGGGCGGCATGATCGACGGCCTCGATCCGCAGGTGCGCAAGGATGCCGAGGCCACGCACATCACCAACGCGGCCTGTATCACCGTGCACGCGGCGCTGGATGCGCCGCTGCAGTTCCGCACCCGCGACGTGGTCGACGCGGTGATGGTGGAGCTGCTGCCGCAGCGCTACGAGACCCTGCGCCGCGATTTCGACGAGCTGCGCTATGGCCAGCTGCTGCCGGTGCCGTTGCTGGGCCTCGGCAGCCTGTCGCGGTTCGATCCCTCGCGCGTGCCGCCGGGCAAGGCCATCCTGCATCTGTGGGATTACGTGCCGTACCAGCGGCCCGATGGCCGCAGCTGGGACGACACCAAACAGCAATATGCCGACCGCATGCTCGAGCGCCTGTCGGCCTTCGTCGCCAACGTGCCGGAGGTGATCCTCGCGCGGCACGTGGACAGCCCCGTGGACATGGAGCGCACCTCGCCAAGCTTCCGCCGCGGCGACCTGCACGGTATCGCCACCACCACCTACCAGTCCGGCGCGCACCGGCCGACGCCGGCGCTGGGCCAGTACACCGTGCCCGGCCTCGATCGCTTCTACCTGGTCGGGCCATTCCAGCATCCGGGCGGCGGCGTGTTCGGTGCCGGCCGGGCCACTGCGATGAAGATCTTCGAGGCGCTGGGTCTGGACTTCGAGAAGCAGGGCCGCATG
>Ga0335083_10005604_pt1 | contig 15808 bp, 19 predicted proteins | sample Lox_Sample_42_FD_206716 | JGI IMG/M metagenome (GOLD analysis project Ga0335083, IMG submission 206716) | Soil microbial communities from Loxahatchee National Wildlife Refuge, Florida, United States - Lox_Sample_4.2 | ecosystem: Environmental > Terrestrial > Soil > Wetlands | place: USA... | reverse complement strand
CGCAATGGCGGGCCTTGCGGACGCCGCCACAGGTCTTCATCCAGCCGAATGCCTCCTCGATGCGCTTGCGGATGCGCAGGCTGACGGCATAACCGGGGTGGCGGGTGGTACGGCCATCAATGGCCGAGCGCCGGTTGGCGGTGTTCTGCGCCACATGCGGCGTGACGTTGATCTTGCGCAATTTGGCAATGAAGTCGGCCACGTCGTAAGCCTTGTCCGCGCCCAGCGTGACGCGGTGACGCCCTTGCAGCCGCTCCAGCATGGTCAGCGCCGCCTCCCGCTCGGCCGTGCCGGTGGCGTGGGTCAGCACGGCATCGACGATCAGACCTTGGCGGTTTTCCATCAGCAGGTGACCCATGTGGCAAAGTTTGGCAGCCTGCCCCTGTGCCTTCTTATACAGCCGGGCGTCTGGATCGGTGGTCGAGGCGTGGGTGTCGTTGCCGCGTTTCTCCCCCCGGAAATCGCGCTCGACATTGCGGCCCGCAGCCTTCGTCCGGCCGCCGCCGTCAGCGTCCCCGCCGCCCTTGCCGTCATCCTTCGGCTTGAAGCTTTTCATGCTGGCCCAGGCTTCGATCAGGGTGCCATCCACCGAGAAATGATCCTGCGACAAGAGCGCCTTCACCCGCGGCTGGTTCAACACCGCCGCCATGAACTTGGCGGCGATATCGCCCGCAAGCAGCCGGTCGCGGTTCTTGGTGAAGACGGTCACGTCCCAGATTGGCGCATCCATCGACAGGCCGACAAACCAGCGGAACATCAGGTTGTAATCCAGTTGCTCCATCAACTGGCGCTCCGATCGTACCGAATAGAAGACCTGAACAAGCAGCGCCCGCAGCAGCTTCTCCGGCGGGATCGAGGGGCGGCCGATCGGCGAATAGAGCGCCGCGAATTCGGGCGAAAGCACCTCCAGCGCCTCGTCCACGATGGCCCGGATCGGCCGTAAGGGATGATCCGGGGGAACCCGTGCCTCGCAGCTCACATACGAAAATAAACTTTCGGTCTTGATATCACCGCCGCGCATGCCCCGTCCTCAGTAAGATGGTGGCTGTGGGGAATCATGACATCGCAAACAGAGAAAGAGCCTTTTTCCGCAGCCTGCTAAATGAGAAAACGATTTCATTTCCACTTGGCCTGAACACGCCGCAAAAAAACACTCTAAAATTATGGCCTGTAGTCAATTAGGCCAGATGGCGCTGGCGGTGAGATGAATGCCAGCGAGGAAGTTTCGAGCGGTTTTGTCGTAGCGGGTGGCGATGGGACGGAACTTCTTGAGTTTTGCAAAGAAGTTCTCGATCAGGTGCCTTGCTTTGTAGATGTCACGGTCATAGGTCCGAGCAAGCTTACGGTTTGCTTTAGGCGGGATGACGACGGCTTTGTTTTTTTGCGCCAGCAGGGTGACGACCCGCCCATCGGCGTCGAACGCCTTGTCGGCGATCAGCAAACCACCCTCCTTGCCAGGCAAAAGACGCACAATCCGCTCCCATTGGTCAGTCCGAAGCCCATAGCGACCCATCAATCAGCCCTTCAAAATGCTGATCGGCTATGAATCAGAGAAGTCGCCGCGCCGGAATCCCCCCTCTCAAATGACCACAGGCCCTAGTTAACGCCAGATAGTTAACACGCTCAAAATATGAATGACGTTAAGAATAAACCTTAACATAATATGCAAAATTGACGCTTTAATCCTTTTGTTTACGAATTTTTAGCAATCTCCCGATATAAAAAGAGCGAAGCCTGGAAACAGTTTCCAGGCACATGGCCTTAGGTTCGATCATGCAAGTCGGGTTTCTTGATTTCTATGATGATGTTCTGAATATTCGACAAGAGCGATCTGAGCTTATTACCAACAATATAGCCAATGCCGACACCCCAAACTACAAGGCCGTCGACGTTTCCTTCGATTCCGCTCTAGCCTCACAACTCGGAGGCTCCGGCAGCACAAGTCCGGAATACAGAGCAGACGGGGTTGTTGGCCTTAATGGTAATGACGTTTCACTGGATACGGAGCGTGTGGATGCCGCCGCCAATGGTGAAGCAATAGAAGCGGCAGCAACCTTCCTGCATCAATCCACGGTCAACCTTGTAACGGCGCTGCGCCCGAACCCGTCAGGCATCTGAGTTCGCAAGGAGTAAACGCATGAGTTCAGACATTTTTAGCATTGTTGATAGCGCTCTCAGCGCACAAAACATGCGCATGGGCGCTATTTCGTCAAACTTGGCGAATGTGGACTCGATTACACTGCCGGGGCAGCAACCCTATCGTGCTCATGAGATGGTGTTCTCCGCGGCCCCTGTGGTTGGCGGCGAATATGGGGAGAATGGAACCGATACCGCATCGGCAACAGATAGTTCGAATCTTGGTGTCCAGGTTGCCGGCGCAGTCGAAAGCAACGCACCGCCCGTGCAGAAATATGATCCCGGCAATCCATATGCCAATGCACAGGGCTACGTTACCGGGTCCAATGTCTCGCAAGTGAACGAGATGGTGGATCTGATTGACAGCTCAAACTCCTACTCGGCCTCGATTGCCATGCTGGAGCAAACAAGCCGCATTGACCAGCAAATCATCTCCAGCTTCCAGGTATCCTGATATGACCAACCTCGCCATACCGACCTCGTCCAATGCCTCGGTAAACACGGCTTCGGTTGCAGCCTCCACCACATCTAACACAAGTTCGTCAGGATCTGCAGCGAGCCTCACGCAAGCAGACTTCCTGCAGTTGCTGACTGCACAGCTGAAGTACCAATCGCCCACATCACCCGCCGACCCCACACAAATGGCATCTGAGTTCGCTGCAATTTCGACAGTGGACGGCATTAACTCTCTCAACACAAAACTTAGCAACCTTTCCGCCAGCACCGGCGCAGCACAGATGGCTCAGGCCTCTAGCCTGATCGGTAAACAAGTCGCGGTCGCAGGGAATAGCCTCACAGCAGACAACTCCGGAAACGCGATCGGTGCATTCACCCTTGCCAATGCTTCGCAGAACGCGACTATTACCATTCTTACCCCTGACGGCAGCATAGCCAAGACCCTTAACTTGGGGGCACTGCCGGCTGGACAACAGAGCTTTTCCTGGGCCAACGCCACCCCTGGCTCCACCTACAGCTACAATGTTACAGCAACCGACAGCGCCGGGAACGCCGTCACCGCAACGCCTTATACTGTTTATACAGTCCAGGGAGTCAATCTCTCGAGCACCGCGCCAACACTCAACGTCACCGGCTCGGCTACCACGATCCCTGTTTCCTCAATCCAAACTGTTCTTGGAGCCTCCTAATGACCTTGCAAACCGCACTTTCTGGACTGCTCGGCGCCCAAACCGGACTTAACACCGTCTCCAACGATCTGGCCAATGCCAGCACGACGGCATTCAAAAGCCAAACAGCTTTGTTTGAGGATGTTTACCCCGCCAACGCGAACAACACTCCCGGCATTGGCACCGCAACGGAGGGCATCTCATCAGATCTGACTCAAGGCGCTCTAACTTCCACCGGAAACCCCTTGGATGCGGCAATTCAAGGCAACGGTTATTTTGTCGTCAGCCAGAACGGTACTCAGCAATACACACGCGATGGCGCCTTTCAGCTCAGTTCATCCGGCCAGTTGGAAACCCTGAATGGCGCTACGGTGCAAGGTTATGCCAGCACAAATGGTAGCGGAATTTCGGGCACCCTTGGCCCCGTCACGATCAACACCGGCTCCGTTCCCGCAAACCCCACGAGTGCACTTGGCGTTACGCTAAACCTCAATGCAGGAGATGCTGTCCCTACCACAACCCCATTCAATCCGAATGATTCAACGAGCTACAATGAGACGACCTCAGTTGTTACCTACGATTCCCTTGGCAACGCCAACCGCACGCAGCTCTATTTTGTAAACCAGTCGACCGGCCAATGGAACGTGTATGCCCAACCAGAGACTGCAAATGGAACTGCCGTATCCGCAACACCAACATTGTTGACTACTCTCGGATTCTCTTCATCGGGAGGTCTCACCTCCGGCAATCCGGCAACGCTCAGTGGCGTCAACTGGGGCAACGGCGCTGCTAATTCCAATATTAACTTCAACTTCTCCGGCACGACGCTTGCCGCACAGAATTTTTCCGTGGCCGGCATCACCAACGACGGTTACGCGCCCGGCACCTATAGCGGCACCACTATCTCCAGCAACGGCTCGATCACCTCGACCTATTCCAATGGGCAGTCTGTCAGTGCCGGGAAAATCGCTCTTGCCAACTTCATCAATGCCGAGGGACTAACACCGGTCACCGGCAATCTCTATACCGCGTCTTCAACCTCTGGGCAGCCTGTCGTCAACACACCGGGCACAGGGCTGGCCGGAACGCTCTCCGGTGGTGAGCTGGAATCCTCGAATGCTTCTACCTCGTCCCTGCTTGTGTCGCTGATCCAGTATCAGCAGGCCTATCAGGCCAACACTTCGGTCATCCAGACCGAACAGCAGGACAACCAGCGCCTGGTGCAGATCTAACCCATGTTTTCCAACTCGCTCTACACCGGCATGGCCGGCCTGCAATCCATCACCGCCAGAATGGAGGCTGTGGCAAGCAATCTGGCCAACGCGCAGACCCCCGGCTATGCCGCCGTGCAGGCGATGACCGAGGCCGCATCGTACCAGGGCAGCAACGCCCCGGTGGGTGCGGACACCGTGGCTCTCACGCCCGGGCCGGACCTTACTCAAGGCCCGCTTAACCATACCGGAGACCCGATGAATGTTGGCCTCAGCGGGGACTCGTGGCTTGAGGTGCAGACAAGTTCCGGCAATGCGCTCACCCGCGACGGCACGCTGCAGATTTCGGCGGATGGAATCCTTACGGACTCCTCCGGCAACCCGGTTCTGAGCACAGGCGGGCAGCCAATCAGCCTGCCGTCTCTGGCCAAGATGGAGATCGGTGCAGATGGCACTATCTCTGGCGTTCCCGCATCCAACCCTTCTGCCCCGGCACAGAGTTTTGGGCAAATCAACCTTGTCGCTACGCCTTCTGGCACGCTTACGCCACTTTCAGGCTCGCTTTACAGCCCGCCAGCTGGTGTCAGCCTTGCCCAATCCACCAACGGCGCTTTGCACCAGGGGTATCTCAATGACAGCAATGTCGATCCCACACAAAGCATGATCGAAATGATCGACGATAGCCGCTCCTACCAGCTGCAAACTGACATGATGAAAAACCAGTCCAGCGCAAGCCAAGGGCTTAACACGCTGCTGGCACAGGGATGAACGATCGAATGCCCCATAGTTTAGCCGAGTTCCACCACGGAGCAATTTCATGAACCACGCGCTGGATACGATCGCCACTGGCTTGTCTGCAAGCCAAACGATGATGGATACGATCGCCGACAACCTCTCCAATGTGAACACCACCGGTTTCAAGTCGGAGACACCGGAGTTCCAAACCCTGCTGTACCAGGACGGCATCCAGCCCGGCGCCAACTCCACCAATCAGACCGAGTACCCCTCCGGTCTGGAGCTTGGCACGGGAGTGAAAGTCGCCTCGATCAAAGACACGCTGACGCAAGGCACGCTGACCAGCACCGGCAACCCGCTGGACCTCGCCATCAACGGCACCGGCTATTTCCAGGTGCTGCTCCAACCCAGCGGGCAAACGGCCTACACGCGGGACGGGTCCTTCCAGCTCAACCAAAACGGCCAGCTCGTCACCTCCTCGGGCTACCAGGTGATTCCCAACATCACTATTCCATCGAACGCCACCTCCGTCACTATCGGCACGGATGGCACGGTCTCCATTACGACTCCGGGTTCGTCTACGGCTACGCAGGTGGGGCAGATTCAGCTTGCGAGCTTCGTCAATCCGCAGGGGCTACAGCCGCTGGGGGGCAATCTGTTTGCTAATACCACTGCATCTGGCAATGCCATCACGGGCGCGCCGCAGACCAACGGCCTTGGTTCCGTCAACCAGAGCTATCTTGAGTCCTCCAACGTGGATGTCGTGCAGAGCATGGTGAACATGATCTCTGCTGAACGCGCCTACCAGCTCGGCACCCAGGCCGCGTCCGCAATCGACAACCAGCTAAACTATCTGGCCCAGGCCGCCGCCGGCGCATGAAGCCCCTGCCCGTCCTCGGCGTTGTGCTGGCGCTCACCGCCTGCGCCACCAAGCCGCCTGGGCCACCGGCGCTGGTGGGAGCATCGCCATTTCCCGTGGATGTGCAGCCGTCGCAACATGTCACGGACGGCTCGGTTTTCCCTGCTGGCATATCCGGCTCGCTCTTCGAGCCAAGGCGGGACTGGCGGGTGGGAGATCTTCTCACAATTGAGATCGTAACCAGCGCAGCTGCGGACAAGTCCGACAATGCGGCACTGAAGCGCACTGGCCATCTCGATGACAAAATGACGAGTTTCCTTGGCATTCCCATGAGCTTTGGGCATATCAATGGCGGCAGTCTTGAGCCGGAAGTCAACGCCGACTCCGACCAGGAATATAACGGCACAGGCTCGGCCACAGCGGCGGACGCCATCAGCGGCCAAGTGGAAGCCGTGGTGACGAATGTCGATGCAAACGGCATATTGGCGGTCTCTGGGCGTACTAACGTTAACATCAACGGCAACGTCACAAGCATCGTTGTTACCGGCTACGCCAGCCCCGACGATATCGCGCCCAACGCGACTATCAGTTCCAACCAAGTTGCGAACATGAACGTCCAATATGTCGGCAACGGGCCGATCAGCGGGGCGCATGACGTTCCCTGGCTGCATCAAATCCTCAACAAGGTATCGCCGTTTTGAAGCCCTCTCTCCACCTTACCGCCTGGATCCTGGCGCTTTCTGGCTCGGCTCTCGTCCCCATTGCCGTGCGCGCGGACAGCACGACTATCGGTCAGCTGGTCACCGTGGCCGGCGCGCCGACAAACCAGCTTTACGGATACGGGCTGGTCGTGGGCCTCGCCGGTACTGGCGATCAGACGACACAGGTGCCTTACACGCAGCAGACGATCCTCAACATGCTGCGCAATATGGGCATCTCGCTGACCAACACCACCAGCATGCAGCCATATGATGTCGCCTCGGTGATGGTTACCGCGGAAGTGCCTGCTTTTACCCATGCGGGCCAACATGTGGATGTCACCGTCTCTGCCATCGGCAATGCAACGTCACTCACCGGCGGTGTGCTGCTTCCCACGCCGCTGCGCGGCGGCAATGGTATTGTCTATGCCCAGGCGCAGGGCCCGCTTCTGGTAAGCGGCTTCGCCTCCAGCGCCGGCGGTAACACCACCAGCGTAAATGTTCCCACCGTCGGGTCTCTGCCTGGCGGCGCTATTATTGCCAATACCATCCAGGCCAACTTCACCGTTAACGGCGCTTCTGCCCTGCTGCTGAACACGCCGAGCTTTCAGACGGCGCAGCAGATCTCCGATGTCATCAATGCATCCTATGGCGGCGGAGTGGCGTCCGCCATTTCGCCCGGCGAGGTTGACCTGAACACCAATGGACAGGATCCGATGCGCTTCATGTCGAACATTCTGTCACTGCCCGTCACCACACCGCAGCAGGCGCCAACCATTATCGTCGATGCTCAGAGTGGTACGATCGTGATGAACGCAGGCGTGACGCTCGGCCCGGCAGTTGTCAGCCATGGCGATCTCACCGTGAATATTCAAACGCAAAACGCCGTCAGCCAGCCAAACTCTTTCACCAATGGCACCACCGTCAGTGTCCAGAACTCGTTTGTCAGCGCCAAGCAGGGTAAGGCCCAAGTCATCAGCCTGCCGCATGCCGCTACCCTGCAGGATGTTGCCGCGGCACTAAATGCTGTTGGCGCCTCTCCATCCGACCTCATCGCCATCATTGAGGCCTTGAAACAAGCTGGAGCCATCAACGGTACGATCAAGGTGATCTGAGATGATCCTCTCCACAAACATGAGCCATGCCGCCGGCGGCAATGCCTTGCAAAAACCGAGCCTCTCAACCGCGGTCGAACATATGACCGGCATGCTCTGGTACGAGATGCTCTCAGCCATGAATGAGAACGGCATGGATGCTAATGCACTCGGTGCCGGTGGCGGGGATTTCCAGAGCATGTTCCTGTGGAATATGGCCCAGAATAATTTTGGCAAATATAATTCCGCGTTGTTGGCAGCAACAATGCGGCAGGTTGGAGGGAACAGCACGCAAGCGCCGGACACTGCATCTTCAACCTCCTCACCACTGGCACAGCTGTTACCCGCCAACACCGGCACAAAAATCCAGTCCCCAGCTGTCGCTACCCCTGCAGGGTCTGCACAGCCGGCAGGAGATATTATCAGCCAAGCCAAGACTTTTGCCCAATCCATCTGGCCGCAGATTACCAAGGCCGCGCAGGCTCTCGGCGTACCACCCGTGGCCGTACTGGCGCAGACTGCCCTGGAAACCGGCTGGGGCACCTCCGCTGCTGGCAATAATCTATTCGGCGTCAAAGCAACCGGGAATGAGGACAGTTCCGTCCGCGGGACGCATGAAATGGTTGACGGCGTGCTCACGCCGCAAACCGCCAGCTTTCGTAATTACGATAACGTGGCCGATAGCGTCTCGGATTATGTCGGGCTGATCCAGGCCGGATTTGGTGCAGCGGCGGGACAGAAAACAGTCGCCGGCTTCGCGCAAGCTTTGCAAGATGGCGGCTACGCCACCGACACAAGCTATGCGGCAAAAATCGTCGGCATCTCACAATCTCCGCTCATGGCCCAGGTTCTGCAGGCCATTGGCAGCTCCCCGTCAACCACAAGCACACCGGGCACACCATGAGCGGTATCACCAACACCATCAACACCGCCCTTTCGGGGTTGCAGCTTTTCGAAGCTGGCATCAACACCGTGTCGAACAACCTCGCCAATGTCACCACCAGTGGCTACGCGGCAGAAAGTGTGAACTCCACCACAGCCGAGAATGCCACGAGCCAGCCAGGTGACGGCGTTCAGCCAGCGCAGATCGTGCGCGCAGCCAGCGGTTTTGCCGCAGCGCAACTGCGTAATGCCAATAGCGCCGACGCAGCCGCTTCAGCTCAATCCACGGCGCTTACCAGTATCTCCAATGCGCTCATGAATAATGGCGACATCCAGACCGCCATCAACCAGTTCTTCCAGGACATCAGCACACTGGCGTCCAACCCCACCAGCGCCGCGCAACGCCAGACCATTCTGTCAGACGCTCAGACCATCACCAGCGCTTTCCACAGCGCGTCCGGGAACATTACCGACACCATAACCGGCGCCAACGAGACGCTATCAAATGGTATCACATCGGCAAATGGCTTTCTGGGCCAGTTGCAAAACATCAACAAAAATCTTGTTCAATCTCCAAACAACCCAAGCCTGCTGGACCAGCAGCAATCGGCGCTGAACTCGCTCTCTCAGTATCTACCCGTGAACGTTCTGCCACAGGGCAACGGCTCTGTGATCGTTACCTCCGGTGGTACAGTGTTGCTTGACCAAAGCGGCCCGCAAGATTTGGCTGCCAACACCTCAAGCTCCGGCACGCCAAGCATTACTGCTGGCACGAATGCGAAACCCGTTACACTCACCGCGGCGGACGGCTCGATCGGCGGGGCCATTGGCACGATCCAGTCCGGCAACGCCGCTCAACAATCCTTGAACGCGATGGCTGCAATTTTTGCAGGCAAGGTTAACACCGCCCAGGCAGAAGGACTCACCCCGGCTGGCGCGCAGGGGAGCGCGCTGTTTTCCATACCTTCCCCCACGGTAACTGCCAGCAGCAATAACAGCGGCAGCGCCACGATCAGCGCTTCGATCAGCGACAGCTCCGCCCTGCCCACCGATGGCGGTCCTTTCCTGCTCACGTACACAACCGCCAATGGCTGGACCGCACTCAGCCAAGGGAGCGGTCAAAGCTACACAGCCAGCGGCAATCCACCGGCCTTTGCAGGCATTACCCTGGCCGTTGTTGGCGCCCCCGCCAATGGCAACCAGTACACGCTCAACCCTGCGCCCAATGCCGCCACGGGTATAACCGCCATCTCCAGCCAGACTGGTGACATCGCCGCCGCGGACCCATACGTCTCCAGCCCCGGCGCACTCCAGGGCGACGGCTCGATTTCAAACGCCAACGCTGGCGTTATAACCGCGGGTACGGATACGGTAACTAACGCCCCCGCGAGCAACGCGGCAGTTATTCCCTCGAGCTATTTCGGGCAAAACCTGCAGGTGAATTTCACCTCTGCCACGAGCTACAACGTAACCACAGCCAGCAACACCGCCACTGTCATCGCCAGCGGCACATTAGGCAGCAATGGCGGCAACATCGCCGTCGCCTACCCTTCCGGCGCCGCCGCCGGCCAGTATTGGCAGCTTCCAATCTCCGGCACACCCGCCAGCGGCGACACACTCACCCTCACGCCCGGTGGCAGTTCCAGTGGCAGCAATGCGCAGCGCATGGGGGCGCTCTGGACCACCGCAAGCACCACGACCTCCGGCTCGCTGGAACAGGCCTTCGTTGGGCTTTCCACCGGGCTTGGCGCCAACGCCCAAGCGGCGCAGAATCTGGCGTCCGCCACCTCGGCGCAGGTTTCTACCGCCACGACCAATCTGCAGACGGTAAGCGGCGTGAACACGGATCAGCAGGCCGTAACCCTGACCAACTACCAGCAGGCCTACCAGGCTGCAGCACAGGTCATCAGTGCCGCCCACACAATGTTCGAATCACTGCTCCAATCTGTCTGAGGTTTTGCCATGAAAAAAGTCATGCTTAATGGTATCATTGCCATTACTCTGCTGGGAGCAGGCATCGGCGGCACTTTTGCCTTCCTCGGCATGAATCATCATGACGGCAGCGCTCCTACAGCCACAGTGCCGGCGCCCAAGCCCATCTACTTCGCGCAACTGGCTGATGTTGTCGTCAGCGTACCCGCGGACAGCAACAACCCTGCCAATACCTACATCGATATCACGCTGCAATTTTCAACATTCGATCAGAATGCCGTCACCACGTTTACCAACTTGCAGCCCATCATCAAGTCTCAGGTGATCAATCTGCTGATGGCGCAGACAAGCAAATCCCTCACCGACCCAACCACACATGACGCGTTGTCCAAACAATGCCTGGCTATCGCCAATCAGGTGCTCAACACCAGCGCTAACTACACGCCGCCCAACCCATTCACCGCCGCCTACATCACCAATCTGGTTGAGCAGGATTAGTTTAATGGACACAACCAACCTGAGCAGCGCGGCATCCACCATTGCGTCCCTGCTCGTCATCCTCTTCGCTTTGGCGGGCGCGGCCTTTCTGGCCCGGCGCTTCCGGGGTACGGCCTGGGGACGGAAATTGAGCGCCACAACCTCGCCCATCAACCTGCTGGCTACCCGCTCCCTCGGCGGCCAGCACAGTCTTGCCATCGCCGAGGCTGACGGAAAGCGTTTCCTCATTGGCATCAGCCGCGCTGGCATCACCGCCATCGGCAGGTTGGACGACCATGGCTAGCCCCACCGGCCTTACCATCGTCAACGCACTGGCCAGCAACGGGGGCGAAGCCTACTCGCTCGACGTTCAGAGCCTGCTTGTCATCACCACACTGGCCTTTCTGCCTGGGCTCATGTTGCTGATGACTTCGTTCACCCGCATCATCATCGTGCTTTCCGTCTTGCGCCAAGCCCTGGGACTGCAAACCACGCCGCCAAACATGGTGTTAGCTGCATTGGCCTTAGCACTTACCATGTTCGTCATGCGCGGCGTCATTCAGCAGGAGCAGGACAAGACGCTTGATCCGTATCTGTCCGGACAAATCACGTTCAGCCAGGCATTGCAGGCGGCGGAACCTCCGATCCAGGATTTCATGCTGGCACAGACACGCAAGGCGCCACTCCATCTCTTCGTAGATCTTTCCGGCCAGCAATATGCTGACGCCAAATCCATCCCGCTGACCGTTCTTGTTCCTGCTTTTGCCACCTCAGAACTGGAAACGGCGTTTCAGATTTCCTTTCTCATCTACATTCCCTTTGTTCTTATCGACCTCGCCGTCGCCTCGATCCTGATGTCGCTCGGCATGATCATGGTCTCGCCGACACTCATCTCTCTACCACTGAAGCTGCTCATGTTCGTCTCCATTCACGGCTGGGTGCTTGTACTTGGCACACTCGTCAACAGCTTCGGCGTGGCGTCCTGAGCATGCCGCTTTACTTGCAGGTCCTGCACGAGGCCCTCAGCACAGAACTGGCAGCCCTCACGCCGATCATCACCATCCTGCTCATCATCGGGCTGGCCACGGCACTGGTACAGGGCGCGCTGCAAATCGAGGACCCCACTTTCGCCTTGCTGCCAAAAACCGCCGCCATGATCGTGCTGGCCCTGAGCGGTGGCTTCGGCGCGCTCACCACGTTTGAAACTCTTGCTAAAAGCTTCATCACCCAGGCGCCGTATCTGGTCCGCCAGACATGGTACTAGACCAGGCGGACATCATGCTCTGGCTTGGCCATTTCCTTTGGCCGTTCCTGCGCATCACCGGGCTGTTTCTTACCGCGCCACTTTACGGCTCGTCGATGATTCCTTCCACGATCAAGGCTCTGCTGGCCGCCGCCTTCGCCGCGGCTCTGGCCATGTGGCTGCCAAACCTGCCCCCATTTCCCGGCAACCCGTTCAGCGCCATCTGCACGGGCATAACGCAGATCGCGTTTGGCGCATTGATGGGCATGACCATGCATATCGTCATTGCGGCCATCGCCTGCGCGGGAGAAATCGCCGGGCTCGCCATGGGCCTCTCCTTCGCCGAGCTGCAATTCCGGGAAGCTGGCGGTCCGACGCCGGTGCTTTACGACATCATGCTCTGGGCGGGGCTGCTCGGCTTCATGGCGGCAGGCGGGCCGGTCTGGATCTTCGCCGCGCTGGCACACTCCTTCGCGCATGGGGTTGGCGTGGCACCACTCTCTTCCTGGGGCGGCCTAGCCGGCCTTGGCGGCACTCTGTTCAGCGCCGCGTTGGGGCTTGCGTTGCCGGTCGTGGCTGTCTCGCTCTGTGTCAACCTCACCGTTGGCCTCACCACCATCTTTGCACCGAGCATAAACCTGCTGTCGATTGGCTTCCCTCTGCTCATCCTCGCTGGGCTTTGGGTCATGGCCGCCAGCATCCCCGCCATCGGTCCGGCGGCGGAGCACCTCACCACCACCGGCATGGACGCGCTCGGGACACTACTCGCCCATGGCTGAAGATAGCGGCGATGATAAACGTCACGCCCCAACTGAGCGCCGCCTGGCTCAGGCGGCCGAGCGCGGCAACGTGCGGCGCTCCACTGACCTGCCGAAGGCTGCCGTGGTGGTCCTCGTCACACTGCTGACGCTTGGCGCTGCGGCAGGGATGGCGGCACGGCTGCAGGATGACTGCGCCGCCTGGCTGGCAGATGCTGGCACGTCGTCCCCAACCGCCGCCATGGGCTGGAGTGCTACAATGCTCGGGGCCATCTTGCCGTTGCTGACCCTTATTGCCGCCATCGCCCTGGTTACCAGCTTCTTCTCTGGCGGCTGGGTGTTTGCGCTGCAACTGCTCAAGCCAGATCTTTCCAGGCTGGCACCACAAGCCGGTCTGGAGCAGATCATCTCCAAATCCGCCTTCGCGGAAACCGCAAAATCGCTGCTCAAATTCATCGTTATCGGCGGGGTCGGGGCATTATCCGTCTGGCTGCGCAAAACCGATTTCGCTGCACTTAGCTTCCTGCCCTTCCCCGCCTCTGAGCCGGTCATCGCGCTCGCGTTGCAGGTTGTCATCGCCATCTGCATCGTGCTCACTGTCCTCGCCGGGGCTGACATGGGCCTGCAATACTGGCTGCACCGCAACAAGCTGCGCATGTCGGATTCCGAAATCCGCGAGGAAATGAAAGAAGCCGCCGGCAACCCGCATGTGAAGTCCCGCCAGCGCATGATCGCGCGCAAGATGGCACGTGCCCGGCAAATGAGCCGGATTCCCGAAGCATCGGTCATCGTCACGAACCCCACGCATTACGCCTGCGCGATCCGCTACCAACGCGGGGCGGACAAAGCACCGATGCTGCTGGCCAAGGGCGTGGGACTGCTGGCCCAGGAGATTATCGCGCGCGGGCGTGGCCACGGCATTCCGGTGGTCGAGTCGCCGCCTTTGGCCCGTGCCATGTACCGGCATGTCGAACCTGGTGAGCATATCCCCGTAGCGCTCTACCGCGCCTGCGCCGAGGTACTGGCCTATGTGTGGCGGATGCAGCGCTGGCGCGCCCAGGGCGGCTCGCGGCCAACCCCGCCCCCGGTGCGGGAGGGCGAAATCGAAGTATCCCGCTGGAGTCCGGAAAACTGATCCGGCGGGTCAGTTCTTCGGGGCGAAGCCCAGGAAGCCAGCCTGCGGGTTGGGTGTGCCCATATTTGCCGCGCCGGCGGGCACGGCAGGGTGCATCGCCGGCCTAGGCGCCACGGCACTGGCAGCGGTGGGGGCAGGCACGGCATGGTGCTTCTGTGGCTTCGCCGTATGCACCGTTGCCGGCGGAGAGCTATACAGCGTCCAGGGCTGGCCCACAGGCCCGGCCTGCTCGCCAAGCTCATTGCGCGTCTGCAGGAGCAGGAAGGTGATCGTGTTACGATTCAGCGAAATGGACAGGTCGAGCGGTGTTTCCCCGAACTGGTCCTTCGCATTCAGATCCGCGCCGCGTCCCAGCGCGTCTTGCGCCCCGTTGTAATCGCCCTTGTTGATCGCAGCGAACAAGGCCGCCGTCGGGTCGCCCGAAGCCGGTTGTTGCATTTTCGGTGCCGTAGCCAGCGGCGCGCCGGCACCGGCGCCGGGCAGTGCGGGCGGCGCGATGTCCGGGGTACGGGCCTGCGGCTGGGGTGCATTGCCGCCGGTGAGCCCGGGGTTCGACCCCATCTGCATCTGCGCCAAAGCGGGCCCGCCCCCCAAAACCAGGGCCAGACTGAGGGCCGTAAAACGAAAATGTCTCATAATTTGGTTCTCTAGCCGATGCTCCCAGGGCCGTCCATGCAGCCCTGGGCGAGGGCGCCTTATTTGCTGGTGTCGCGCAGGGCGGCCAGTTCCTTTTGCAACCGTTCCACCTCGCCGCGCAGGCTGGTGATCTCTTCCTGCGCTTCCTGGGAGGGTCGGGCCTCCGCTGCCGGCTTCGCCTCACCCTCGCGGTAGAAGGGCGAGAACAGCGCCATGGCGCGTTCCATCATCGCCATGTTCTTGCGGCTGACTTCCTCAATCCCCGGCGGCATGAAGGGCCCGAGCGTCTTGCTCACGGTCTCGCGCACGTTCTCCTGCTGGCGGGCGAAATTCGCCATCGCCTGCTCGAAGTAGCGGGGCAGCATGTTGGGCACATTGCTGCCGTACACGCCGATCAACTGCCGCAGAAAATTCGTCGGCAACAGGGCGTTACCCTTGCCTTCCTCTTCCACAATGATCTGGGTCAGCACATTGCGGGTGATATCCTCCCCCGATTTGGCGTCATAGACAACGAAATCACGGTCCTTGCGGACCATTTCCGCAAGGTTATCCAAAGTGATGTAACTTGAACTTTCCGTATTATAGAGCCGCCGATTGGCGTATTTTTTGACAACCACAGGCTGCATCTTGGAATCGGCGCTTTCACTCATGAACTTTTCTTTCATCCCGGTTTCGCCGGCTGGAGCCGAGGCGTTTTTGTTGAAACACGAAATTTGGGCGTTGCACAGTGTCCTGGCGCATGACACTTATGGCGGATTTTTACCAGCCGCGCTAGGAGGCGCCGGCGGGTAAGCAGGAACCGAATGCGAGATGGACGACAACCTGGCCAAGGATTTCGTGATCCTGTGGCAGAGCGAGCTGACCGCCATGGCTGCGGACCGGGAGTTA
>Ga0335083_10005603_pt1 | contig 15809 bp, 14 predicted proteins | sample Lox_Sample_42_FD_206716 | JGI IMG/M metagenome (GOLD analysis project Ga0335083, IMG submission 206716) | Soil microbial communities from Loxahatchee National Wildlife Refuge, Florida, United States - Lox_Sample_4.2 | ecosystem: Environmental > Terrestrial > Soil > Wetlands | place: USA... | reverse complement strand
GCTTCACTATCGCCGCGCCCAAGCCCTGCAACGGCGAGGCGTTGGCGGCCTCAGCAGTGGCGTACTGCAAGGCGCTCCCGCTCATCAGCTGAACAAACTGATCGTGGAATTGCGCCACCTCAGCACCGAGCGCCTGATACGTCTGGCCGTGCCCGGTGAACAATGCGGCGATCGCCTCCGATACCTCATCGGCGGCGGCCGGCAGCAACCCGGTCGTCGCGCCCGACGCGGCTGCGTTCGCTTCACTGATCGTCGAACCAAGACTTGCCAAATCATTTGCGGCGTTTGTGATTACCTGCGGAACAGTGGTCAGAAAGGACATCTGTTTACCTCCCCGGACAGGAACGTCGGCCTCTCCCTAGCTTCGTGGAAGCTATCTCGCGACGAGCGGATCGTATCGCGGTGACGCGTTGAACTTGTGCGCTTTTCAGGGAATTTCTTTGTGAATATTAGGCGCTTTGTATTTATTCGGTGTTGTATTTATTTTGGGCGCCCTATGGGCCGGTTTTGACCCAGCGTCCGGCGTCGCCGACGATGCCAACCGGTACCGCACCGGACAGGCTGACGTTCTGCACACTCGGGCCCGCCGCGACGATCGTCGTGTCCTGCAGGATCGGCAGCACGGTCGACATGTTCCACAGGCGCGCTTCGACTGCGGCGATCACGTCGTTGATGGTCTTGGTGCCGTTGAGCGCCGCTTCGATGTTCGGTTGGATGCTGTGGTCGCAGGTTCCGGTCAGGTTCGACGGCGCCCGCACCAGCGCGCCGGGCTCGGGTGGGCGGCTGGTCGACGTCGGTGTCGAGGTGGTCGCGGACCCGGCAGAGGGCTTGGGCCCGGGAGGGTCAGAGGGGTTAGTCGTCGGTGCGTTGGGCGTCGACACCTGTGTCGACTGCAGCGCTGGGCAACCGTACCGGGAGGCCAGCAACGTGGCCAGGTTCCCGCCGGCCTGGTGCCAGCCGACGATGGCGTCCACCCGGTTGTCGTTCAGCGCATCCCGATACAGCGTCACCGGGTCCAAGGCCAGCACGGACGCGGCGATACCGGCGCTACGTAACTGGTCAGCGGCGGTGTTGGCCACCGCGACCGACGTCGGGTCATTGGCCGCCACCCCGATGACCAGCGACAGCTGTTGGCCGTCCCTGCTGATCCGGCCGTGGATCACTTCCGTCGGCCCGGTGGGGGCCGGCGTGGTCGACGCGGGAGCCGGCGTGGCCGTGTTGTTGGCCTCGACCTCGTATCCGGCCGCGGTGAACAAAGCCAGGGCCGCTTGTCTGGACAGTGCGGGCGGCGCGGTCGGCTCGTAACCGGGGTCACTCGGCGAGCGAATCTGGGCCTGGGCCAGTGTCACGGTGTTGTCGCTGCCGGCGCCCACCGCGGCCAGCAGGTTGACGTCGAGCAACCCCAAGATCGCTTTGCGGACCTGGGGGTCGGTCAGCTTGGGTTTGTTGGCGCGCAGCGTGAGCTGCATGACTCGCGGCGCCACCAGGCGGGCGGTGCGGACGTCGGGAATGGCGGACAGCTGCGCGAAAGCCGCTGAGCCGCCGTGTACTTGGGCCACTTGAGTATCGCCGTTGCGCACCGAATCGGCCAGGGCGGCCGGCGCCCCGGCACGGCGGAACAGGATCAGCGCGGGTTTGGCCGGTGGCCCCCAGTAGCGGTCGTTGCGGGCGATCAGGATTTCGTCGCGCTGGGGGTCGATGTTCTCCACCCGGAACTGCCCACCGGTGACGGGCAGGGCCCGGGCCAGCCCGGCCGCGAAACCGCCCGGCACGTCCTTGACGATGTGCGCGGGCAGGATGTTGCTGAACAACTCCCGCCAGGCCGGATACGGTTGCGCGAAGGTGACGACGGCCTGTTTGCCACCCTCGAACGACTGCACACCGGTGATCAGTTGGTAGCCGGCCGGATCGACGACCCCCGGCTGGCTGGCCATCTGCCGCCACAGGTACCAGAAGTCGTCGGCGCCGATCGGGGCGTTGTCCGTCCATTGCGCCTCGGGCCGGATTTTGTAGGTCACGGTGAACGGGTTCTGATTGGTCACGTCGGCGGACACCAGCAGGGTCGGGTCCATCTCCCAGCGCGAACCCGTCGGCGTGCCGGGGTCGGGCACCGGCCGAAACGCGCTCGGCAACACCAGGGCGCTGATCGCCGCGTTGACCGGCGACAGGTCGGACAGCAGATGCGGGTTGAACCCTGCGCCGATCGAGTCGATACCCATGATGATCTGGATCGGGCGCTGCGGCGGCGGCGCCGAGTTGTGTGGCGTGTCCGTACTTTGCGGCGCGGGCGGCGGGTTGACGGTACACGCCGCCAGACCGAGACCCACTAGCGAGATCACCACGCCGATCAGCACAAGGACGTGGCGCGCCCGGTGCAGCACGCCCATCAGGGTATCGAGCGCGCGCGTCATGCGGGTCAGCACAGCTAACCCCGGGCCTTTGCACGTGCGCGGCTACGAGCCCGGGTCGTCGCGTCCAGCTCGACCTTGCGGACCCGCACGATCTCCGGAGTCACCTCGACGCATTCGTCCGGCGAGCAGAACTCCATCGCACGCTCCAGGTCGAGTTCGAGTGGCTTGGCTAACGTCTCAATGACATCGGCGGTCGAGGACCGCATGTTAGTCAGCTTCTTCTCGCGGGTGACATTAATGTCGAGATCTTCGGGGCGCGGGTTGATTCCGACGACCATGCCCTCGTACGTGTCCTGGCCGGGGTCGACGAAGAACTGTCCCCTGTCGGCGAGCTGGAGCAGCGCGAACGGCGTGATGGTGCCGGACCGGTCGGAGACCAGCGACCCGGTGTGGCGGGCGCGGATCTCTCCCGCCCACGGCCGGTAGCCGTCGAACACCGCGTTGGCGATGCCGGTGCCGCGAGTCAGGGTGAGGAAGTCGGTGCGGAAGCCGATCAGGCCGCGGCTGGGGACGATGAAATCCATCCGGACCCAGCCGGCGGCGTGGTTGGTCATCTCCTCCATGCGGCCCTTGCGGGCGGCCATCAACTGGGTGATCGCCCCGACGAATTCCTCGGGGCAGTCGATGGTCATCGCCTCGAACGGCTCGTGCAGCTGACCGTCGATCGTCTTGGTCACCACCTGCGGCTTGCCGACCGTGAGCTCGAACCCTTCCCGGCGCATCGTCTCGACGAGCACCGCGAGCGCCAACTCGCCCCGGCCCTGCACCTCCCACGCGTCGGGCCGGTCGATGTCGAGCACCCGGATCGAGACGTTGCCGACCAGCTCGGTGTACAGACGGGTGCGGACCATGCGTGCGGTCAGCTTGTGTCCGGACACCTTGCCGGCCAGCGGCGACGTGTTGGTGCCGACCGTCACCGAGATGGCCGGCTCGTCGACGGTGATGCGCGGCAGCGCGTGCGCATGGTCGGGATCGGCCAGCGTGTCGCCGATCATGATCTCGGGCAGCCCGGCCACCGCGACGATATCGCCGGCGATCGCCTCATCGGTGGCAGTGCGGTCCACGCCCTCGGTGGCCAGCAACTCGGTGATCTTTGCGCTGGTGATGACGGGCAGCCCATCCACCTCCCGCATCCACGCCACCTGCTGACCCTTGCGTAGCTTGCCCTTATAGATACGGATCAGAGCGAGCCGCCCGAGAAAGGCCGACGCGTCCAGGTTGGTCACCAGGGCCTGCAGCGGCGCCTCGGGATCCCCAACCGGCGGCGGGATGTGCTCCATCAAGACGTCGAACAGCGGGTCGAGGTTGTCACCCGCGGGCATTTCGCCGTCCGCGGGCTGTTCGGTGCTCGCAATGCCGGCCCGTCCGGATGCGTACAGCGTCGGCAGCCCGAGTGCGTGTTCGGCGGCCTTCGCGGCTTCGTCGTCGAGATCCGACGCGACGTCGAGCAACAGGTCGTGGCTGGCGTCGACCACCTCGGTGATGCGCGCGTCGGGCCGGTCGGTCTTGTTGACGACGAGAATCACCGGCAAATGAGCGGTCAGCGCCTTGCGCAGCACGAACCGCGTCTGCGGCAGCGGGCCTTCGGAGGCGTCGACCAGCAACAGCACCCCGTCCACCATGGACAGCCCGCGCTCCACCTCGCCCCCGAAGTCGGCGTGGCCGGGGGTGTCGATGACATTGATTACTGTGACGGTCCCGTCGGGGTGGTGGCGGTGCACGGCGGTGTTCTTTGCCAGGATCGTGATGCCCTTCTCACGTTCCAGGTCGCCGGTGTCCATCACGCGGTCCTGTAAGTCACCGCGTTCGTGCAGGGCGCCCGATTGCCGCAACATCGCGTCGACCAGCGTGGTCTTGCCATGGTCGACGTGCGCGACGATGGCGACATTGCGGAATGGCACGCCGTGATTGTGGCAGCGGCGACCCCGGATAGCGAACTGGACTCACGGAGAAGTTTGCTGGCGTCTGGACGCGCCGAGACTGCGCTCAGGGCTGCCGTGGGGCGCTGAAGCTAGCCCTGAGCGCAGTTTCGATGCCCTCACCGCAGTCTCACGGCCCGCTGACATTGTTGGAGGTAACATCGCCGCCATGACCGGGGGTGCAGCCCGTGGATGAGGTCTCGTTCGGTCGCTACCGGCTGGTCGAGCTGATCGGCGAAGGTGGCATGGGCCAGGTGTTCAAGGCCCACGACACCGTGATCGGCCGTGACGTGGCCGTCAAGGTGCTGCCGCCGGAGATGAGCACGCTGGCCGGCTACCGGGAACGATTCCGCCGCGAGGCCCAGGTCGCCGCCAGGCTGACCGAACCCCACATCATTCCCATCCACGACACCGGCGAAATCGACGGCCGGCTGTATCTGGTGATGCCGATCATCGAAGGCATCGACATACAGACCGTGCTCGAACGCGACGGGCCGATGACCCCACCACGGGCGGTGCACGTCATCCGGCAGTTGGCCGCCGCATTGAACGTGGCCCACCGAAACGGCCTGGTGCACCGCGACATCAAACCCACCAACGCACTGATGACCCCGGACGACCACGTCTACCTCATCGACTTCGGCATCGCCCACGACGCCTCGGCCACCCGCATGACCCAGACGGGCATGATGGTGGGCACCTTCTCTTACATGGCCCCCGAGCGGTTCCTGGCCGGAGCCGTCGACGCCCGCGCCGACGTCTACGCGCTGACCTGCGTGCTACACGAATGCCTCACCGGCGCAAGGCCTTTCGACGGCGACAGCATGGAACAGCAGATCGCCGGGCACCTCACCGGCGCACCCCCCAAACCCAGCACCATCGACCCTGCCATCCCGGCGGCGTTCGACGAGGTCATCGCCCGCGGCATGGCGAAACAACCCGCCGAGCGCTACCAGACCGCCACCGAACTGGCCACCGCCGCCCAAAACGCGCTTAACAGCGCGCCCCCACCCCGGCCGCCGAGGCCGCCGCGGGACCCCGCCGCCACCCACATCGACGAACGCCGGCCCCCGCCACCCCCGCGACCAAGGCCCCCTGCGCCCGTAACGCCGGTGGGCCCAACCATCCCCGCACCGCCCGCCACCCAACCAGCGGCGCTGCTGGAAGCTCCGGCACCCGAAGCGCCCGCCGTTGGCAGCGGTGAATTCGCCTGCGTCGTAATCGGGGTGGTCCTCGTGGCGCTGGCGGCGGCAGGCTTTCTGGCCGCTCCCGGTCATTGGTATTACCTCGTCCACTACCTGGAGTTCGGAAGCACTCTGGACTGGTTGCTCATCCTGGGCACGATCTCGGGGATCGCGCTGCTGGTGCTCGGCCGTGGGCGCAGGCACGCAGATCGAACGATCACAGGTTCCGCCCTCGTCGCCTTGGGGTTAGGCACGATGATCGGCGTTCTGGGCATTTCTTTGCCCCAGGGCGTCGCCTTCATCGCCGCCATTGTCGGCTTAGCGCTGGTGATCAGCCCCCTCTACGCGCGCCCCAATCGCGACCTCGCCGGCGCCTCCCTGCTCTGCGGCGCAGGCATCTTGGCGTTGGCCCTCGTGGAACTGCTTGCATTGACGCGAATCACGTTGTACACCCCGCTCCCACCAGGGCCAGGCGGCCTCGTCACCGGCGTGATACTGGTCGTGGCCGCCGGCATCGCATGGCGGCGGGCTCCGGCGCATCCGCCGGGAGCATCACCCGACGTCTCCGCCGGCAGACTCACGGCGATCCTCTCCGGCGTTGCCTTCGTCGGCATTTCGATTACCCTCTCCGTCGTCCCATGGGGCTATTGGGCTCAGGGTTACAGCGGGGGTTCGGCCATCGTGTGCTGGCTGATCATCGGCGCCGCGATCGCGGGAATCGTCTTGTTGGCGCTCGGCCGCGGTCCGCGGCATGCGGATCGGACCATTGCCGGCTGCGCCCTGGTTGTCGTGGGACTAAGCACCATTTACTTTCGCCTGATCAACTATTTCGAGACTTTCAGCAGTTTCGGCGCCGCATTTCCCGGCATCGTCGGAGTGCTGCTGGTACTCATCCCTGTCTGCTCGCGCCCCACCCGTGCGCTCGCACGCGGCTGTGTGCTCGTTGGCTCCTTTGTGCTGGTGCTGACCGTTGTTGCCCTGATTTTGCGTGTGGCTCATCAGGGTTACATAAGCTGGATAGACCTGGGCTGCGGTGTCGCCATCGGGCTGATACTGCTCGTCGGCGGCGGCATCACGTGGCGGCGGGCCCGGCGAAATGCCCAGGGTAAGGCCCAATTACCAGCCGCGGCGGCGGGGAGCTGAACTCACCAACTCGTGATTGTCGGCCACCTCGCGGCTGCGGTAGACGATCGGTCAATCCGACTGCCGGCGTTTAGGATTCGGGAACGACCAGGCTCGTGAACAGCGGGCTGCCGACCGGCAGCAGGCGTGACTCATAGAATGACGTAGCAGACTGTAGCATATTGTGCTACAGTCGGTAAATGGCACGGACAATCGCCCAGCGCGATCTTCGGAATGACAATGCCAAGGTGATCGACGCGGTAACCGCTGGCGAGACGTTCGTCGTGACTCGCAATGGCGAACCGGTGGCCGAACTTCGGCCGATACAGGTCGTTCGCCGCACGTTCATCACTCGCGACGAAGTCGCTGCGCTGGCCAACGCAGCGGTACGCATTGATCATCGACAATTCCGCGCCGACCTCGACCGGTTGATCGACCAAGCTCTCTGACGTGACATCGGGGCTTTTGGATACGTCGGTCGTGATCGACTGGCATGATCCGGCAGTAATTGCAGCACTGCCCGACGAGATGGCCATTTCGGCCATTACAGCTGCCGAGCTAGCGGCCGGTCCGCTGCTGGCCACGACGCCAGTCGAGGCGGCCAAGCGCCAGATCCGACTTCAGGAGGTGGAGTCGAAACTGGAGCCCATCCCGTTCGACGGGGCGGCCGTGCGAAGTTACGGCCTCATCGTCGCTGCCGTAGTAGGCGAAGGGGGAAAACTACGAAGTAGGTTCGCCGATCTGCTAATTGCTGCCACCGCGCACGCCAATCACCTTGATCTCTACAGCCGCAACTCCGAGGACTTCACGGGGCTCGAGAACCTGATCCGCGTCGTCGCCGTGTGAAAACCGCCGCGGCGGCGGGGCTGACGGCGCGCGCCGGGAGCGGTCGCACGCCGTCGAGAAGGAGCCATCGAGATCGTTGTTTTGAGGTTCCTTAGAGCGCGCGAGCCAAATCGCCGAGCCAGCCACGGTCGGCCGGAACCCAGTCGACGTCATGCAGTTCGGCCGCGGTCACCCAGCGCAACGCCCGGTGATCATGCGGATGCGGTTGTCCCCTGATCAGGCGGACGCGATACGCGCGAAGCGTCGTCGTGTCGTTCAGCCGAATGTCGTCGCCGAGGCGGTCACCCACCGCGACGTCGCCGACCTCGATGCCCAGCTCCTCGGACAGCTCGCGGGCCAGCGCGTCGCGCTCGGTTTCACCCGGCGCGACCTTGCCGCCCGGCAGTTCCCAGCGGCCGGCCAACTCCGGCGGCCGGGCCCGTTGCGCGACCAAGACCGTCGAGCCGGAGATGACGGCTCCGGCAACGACGATCATGGCCAGCCACGGTATACGCCAGTGCAGATCAACGCCCGGCCAGTGGTGGCGGATTAGGTCCGTCCCAAATGTTGGACGCGACATTGCCGGTCCCGAAGTTCACGTAGTAATACGTGTGGCAGACGTTGTTGTCCCAACGCACCGGGTTGGTCCGTTGATTGCCGGTGGGCGGCATGGCTTGCCCGGGGCACCAGTGGCATGGGCCTTGCGGTGAGTCCGCCGGGCAACCGGGCCAAGCCGGACTCAGCGGCGCGGGGTTGGGTAGCGCCTCGGCGGTACCTGCGGCCAGGCCGAGGCCGACCACCGCAACGCCGCCCGAAAGTAGCGCCTTGGCAATGATGTTCTTCAGCATGTTTCATTCCTTCCTGTTAGGGCACGCGACGGGGGAAGCAGAAGGGGCTCACGGGACCACACGGCTCGCCCTCCCAGATGCGGCTCCCCACCTGAACGGATCCCGGGTAGGGATTGCTGGTGTAGTCGTGGCAGACGCTCATGTCCCATTTGACGTCGGGTGCGCGTAACGCTTTGCCCGGGCACCATTGCGCGGCGCACGTTCCTGCCGGGGTACACAGCGGGTTGGCCTGGGCGACACCCGTGGCCAATCCCATGCCGGCTACGGCAACGCCTCCCGAGAACAGGCCAGCGGCAATCGTCCGCTTCAGGCGGTGGGTGGTGTGCATGCCGGTTCCTTTCAAGCCTCACCCTGGAGTTGGCTGTTAGTTTGCAGCGCAGCACTTGCGAATTTCTTGCGTCCGCTTTGCTGACCCAAATGCCGGGTCGGCGAACGGAGTATGTTCGGGAATATGGCTGTGTTGACGGATGACGAAGTAGACGCCGCCCTGCCCGACCTCAACGGCTGGGAGCGTGCCGACGGAACCCTGCGCCGGTCGATCAAGTTTCCGGGGTTTCTGGACGGAATCGACGCGGTGCGCCGAGTGGCCGAGCACGCGGAGCGCAAGGATCATCACCCGGATATCGATATCCGTTGGCGGACAGTGACTTTCGCGCTGGTCACACATTCCGAGGGCGGTATCACCCGCAACGACGTGGAGATGGCGCGCGATATCAACGGGATCGTCGGATAGGCGCGTCGAGCCTGAGTGTTTTGCTGACATCGGGACTGCCGTGTGTGACCATTTCCCGAATGGCGCTGAACAGATCGCTCCGAATCCGGTCTCTGGCATGCATTGCGACGACGCTGGTGTTGACTTGCACGGCCTGCGGTCATTCGAACTCAACCTCGACCGGCACCCCCTCGCCGGCCGAAGCGGCGGCCGCGCCGACCACAGTGGCCCACGCGCCGGTGCAATACCAGCCGGGCCCGTGCCCGACCACGCCGCAACCGGTGCCGGAGCTCGAGGGGGCGCATTGCGCAACGCTGGTCGTTCCCGAAAACCGCACCAAGCCCGGTGGACGCACCCTGAAGCTGGCGGTGGCGGTCATCCCGTCGGAAACCCAACCGGCGGCCGCGGACCCGATCGTCTTCCTCTACGGTGGCCCGGGCGGGGACGCGGTGTTGAATCCTCCGGGCGCCGAAGGCCCCAAGTTCAATCACAATCGCGACGTAATCCTGATGTCGCAGCGCGGCACTCATTCGGCGCAACCCACGCTGACCTGTCCGGAGATTGATCAGTTCATCGCTCGCCGAGTGGGCATGGTGTACGACGCGCCGTCGACCGGCGACGAATACGCAAAGGCCGTGAAAGCCTGCCACGACCGGCTGGCCGCCGACGCTGACTTTGCCTCATTCAATTCCGTCGAGAGCGCCTATGACCTGATCGATCTGCGCAACGCGCTGCACATCAATCAGTGGAATATGTTCTCCCACTCCTACGGCACCGACCTGGCGTTGATCTACGCGCGCCTGGACCCACAGGGCATGCGGTCCTTGGTCCTGGACGGGCTGACGCCGCCGTCACTGGCAACCCCCGGGTGGACCTGGAACAGCGCACGAGAAGCGTTCGACAACATGATGAGCGCGTGCACCGTTCAACCGCAATGCCAAGCGCACTTCCCCAGCCTCGGCGACACCATCATCGGGCAGCTCAATCGACTCGAGGCTCATCCGGTCACCACGACGGTCAAAGCCGAAGGTGTCGGTGACACCAAGGTGGTCATCGATGGCGGGGCCTTGTTCAGCGCCTATCTGATCCCGCTGGGCACCCACTTCCCGGCCGAAGTCCCCGTCGCGATTGACGAACTCGCGCACGGCAATCCGACGCGCATCGCCCAGCGTTTGGCGAACACCTATGCCAATCCCCATGCCGTCGGGACCATGGCCTGGGGCCTGACCCTCAGCATCTGGTGCGGCGAATGGATTCCGTTCGAGCCCGAATCCGATCAACTCCTGGCGGCCCGACACAGTTTCGCCGCGTTGCCCGACTCGATGCGGGCCCAGGCGCCACAACTGCCCTTCTTGCGCCGGGCCTGCGCAGCATGGAACGTACCCAAGGCGTCCGATTGGGTGCGAGGGGTTACCGAGAGCGCGGTCCCGGCGCTGGTACTGTCGGGCAGCTACGACGGGCAAACCAGTCCGGCGTCGGGTCAGTATGTCGCCCAGCGTCTTTCGCATGCCACGGTGGTGACGGTCCCAGGAATCGCCCACGGCATATACGTGGACCCCTGCGGCGGCGCCGTCGTGAATTCGTTCATCAACAATCCGCAGCAACCCGACACCGGCTGCGTCAACACAACGCAGCCGCCGCCCTACGCTGTCACGCTTCCGCCACCGTGACCCCGTCACCGGTAACCCGGCGCACCGTGCTGAGCGGCGCCGTCGCGGGAGCGGCGGCGCTGGCTTTGTCGTCGTGTTCCCAGAAGGGTGTGAAGCCCGCTTCGTCCTCCGGTACGGCGTTCGACGAGCTGGACGCCAAGATCAATGCAGGCATGAAGGCCTACGCGATACCCGGTGTGGCGGTTGGTGTTTGGGCTGGCGGTCAAGAATACGTCAAGGGCTACGGGATCACCAACGTCGACCACCCGACGCCCGTCGACGGCGACACCGTGTTCAGGATTGGTTCCACCACAAAGACATTCACTGGTACGACGATGATGCGGCTGGTGGATCAGGGCAAGGTGGACCTGGACGCACCGGTGCGCCGGTATCTCCCCGAGTTCGCCGTGGCCGACCCGGCGGCGAGCGCCGGCGTGACGGTCCGACAGCTGCTGAACCACACCTCGGGCTGGTTGGGGGACGACATCCAGGGGTTCGGGCGTGGTGACGACGCGCTGGCCCGCTACGTCGCCTCGATGTCGCGGCTACCTCAGCTGAGCCCACCGGGAGACGTGTTCGCCTACAACAATGCAGGTTTGGTGGTTGCGGGGCGGATCATCGAAGTCGTCACCGGATCGGCCTACGAGGCCGCGGTCCAGAACCTGCTGCTCGATCCGCTGCAGCTGGACCGTACCCACTACTTCTCCGACCAGATCATTGGTATGAACGTGGCGGCCTCGCACAACGTGGTGGACGGCAAACCGGTTGTCGACACCGGGTTCTGGTCGTTTCCGCGCAGCTGCAACCCGACCGGCTCGTTGATTTCCAGCGTGCGAAATCAGCTGCGCTACGCGAGGTTTCACCTCGGCGACGGCACGGCTTCCAACGGCGCCCGGCTGCTGAGCCCGCAGGCGCTGGCGGCGATGCGCTCGAACCCCGGTGCCGGCGGGACGCTGCAGGTCGAACTCACCGGAATGGGCGTGACCTGGATGCTGCGGCCCTCGACGGAGAATGTGACCATCGTCCAGCACGGCGGCACCTGGAGCGGGCAACGTTCGGGATTCTTCATGGTGCCGGATCGCCATTTCGCGATGACGCTACTCACCAACTCCGAGGGCGGCGCCCAGCTCAACATCGATCTGTTCGCCGACGACTGGGCGCTGCGGCGCTTCGCCGGGGTCACCAACCTACCCGCGGCACGACAGCAACTCAGCGCCCAAGACCTGACGCCCTACCAGGGGCGGTACGTCGCCGAGCAGGTCGTCGAATCCGGCGACCTGGAAAAAGCCGTCATCGAATTTCGGTTAGGCAACGGCCAACTCGACGGAACCACCGGCGCCGCAGACGCCAAGCCCGACGAGACCACCAAAATGGGCTTGGCCTTCTACCGGCCCGACTACGGGCTCGATCTGGGAACTGACAACAGGCCGACCGGCACTCGATCCAATTTCGTCCGCGGCCCGGACGGGAACATCGCGTGGTTTCGCAACCACGGACGCCTATTTCGACGCCAATAGCGCGCGCCACGGCTACCGTCGAGCAGGCTCGGCGTCGCTCCGCCTGACAGCGGACCCGGCAGCGGCAATCCAAACGAACGTCGCCATCGCCGCCGCCACGTAGACCAGCCCGGCCCAGGCCAGATACCAGGGCCGGCTGATCGTCCAGATGGTCGGCTGTTCAAAGAGCAGCAACCACGGCAAGCCGACGAGGGCGACCACTAACCAGCCCCAACCCATGATTCGCGCCCCGAGTCGCTCCCGCAGTGGTCCATGAATCAGCCAGATCATCAGCGGCACCAGCCACACCCAGTGATGGGTCCACGAGATCGGCGAGAGCAGCAACCCGAACAACTCGACCACCAGCAGCTTGCCGAGCCGATCGGAGTCGTCCAGCGCCCGCCACGCCAGGACGGCCAGTACCGCGGTCACGACGATGGCGGCCAGGACCAGCGGACCGAAACCGGCGTCGTAGCCGACGATGCGCGAAATGCCGCCGCGCCAAGACTGATTGATCGACGTGGCGATGGGTCCGATCCGATGCGCGTCGCCCAGCAGATCGGTGAAGTAGTAGCGAGCCTGATCGCCGGCGAACAGCACCGAGACGGCGACGGTGGCAACGAACACGACCGCCGAAAACACGGCCGCGCCGTACCGCCGGACGCCGACGAGATACACGCCGGCGATCGCCGGGGTCAACTTGATCCCGGCCGCCACCCCCACCAGCAGCCCGGACAGCCACCACCGTGTGGTGTAGACCGCCCACAGCACCGCCAGCACCAGGAACACGTTGATCTGCCCGTAGTCGAAGTTTTGCCGCAACGGCTCGATCCAGATGGTGACCGCCGTCCACATCATCGCGACGCGGTGACCAGCGCCGCTGGGGACGCCCACTAAACGCTGGCTGATCCGAACCACGCCGTAGAGCGCGATGATCGTCGCGACCTGCCACAGAAAGGCAACCAAGTCGAACGGCAACAGGTGCAGCGGATAGAACACGACCGCCGCAAATGCCGGATAGGTGAAGGGCAGCGGGAAGTCCGGCGTCTGGTCGGCATACACGTAGCTGTACAGGGTGCCGGGATGGTCCAGAGCGGCGGCGCCGCCGAGGTAAACGTGCAGGTCGACGAAGTTGGCACCGTTAGGAGTAAGGAAGCTCCAGGCCAGTCGCGCGACGACGCTCACGATCAACAGCAAAGGCGCGGCCGCGCTCAACCAAGTTGCCAGCCGCCGGGTGATGGGTGCCGCCGGGGCGGCCGTCGTGGTGTCTACGGACGCAATTTTAGCGGTCGAGGCGGAGGTGGTCGCTTTCCCGTCGTCACCGGGCCGGGTGTGCGGTCCCGGACTTTGCCGGCTCATCACTGGCTGGTCACTGCCGACACACGTATGGATAACGATCGAATAAATGCCACACGTGTCACTTGAGTCACTTCCGTATCAAAGTAACTTCAGCGCCGGGATCAGTCATCGACAACCAGGGAGAGTCATGCCAACCATCTGGACCATCGTGCGCGCAGCCGCCGTCGTAGTCGGTTCGTCCGCCGCTCTACTGACCGGGGGAATCGCCCACGCCGACCCGCAGCCCGCGCCCGCGCCGGCACCGCAAGTTCCGAACATTCCGCAACAGCTGATCGCCTCGGCGGCCAACGCGCCGCAGATTCTGCAGAATCTTGCGACGGCTCTCGGCGCCACCCCGCCGGTCGCGCCGCCGACCGCCCCGGGGATCACCGCGACCCTCCCCGGCATCCCTCCGGCCGCGGCAGCCGCTCCCCCGCAGGCAGCAGCCCCTATCATCCCCGGGGTCAACGCGCCGATACCGGGATTAGCCTCACCGGCCGCACCGGCAGCTCCGGCGGCACCGGCGATCCCCGGGATACCCGCGGCTCCGGCGATACCGTCGGTCCCGGCGATACCGGCGGCTCCGGCGGTCCCGGCAGCTCCGGCGTCGCCGCTGATTCCCGGATTGCCGATCTCCATCCCCGGCCTCAGTACCCCTGCTGTACCTGCTGCCGGCGTCGCGCCGGCTGGGGCTCCTGGGGTGCCGCAAGCGAAGGTCGACATGCCGGCGCTGCCGTACCTGCCGGTGAGTGTGCCACCGCAGATCAACCTGCCGGCGGACCTTCCGGCGCTGGCTTCGGGCGCTGTTCCGGGCGCGCAGCACGCACCGGTGCCGGCAGCACCCGCCGCCGCACCAGCTCCCCCGCTAGCGGCGCCATCGCTGCTTTCGGCCCTGCCCTGAGCAGTCTGCTAATCGGCTAACCCACCACTAAACACCGGAGGACACCATGGCACGCACCTGGAATCTGTCCAAAGGTTTGGCCGTTGTCGCCACGGCATCGGCTGCCGCGTTCGGGCTCTGCCCGAGCGCGGCAGCCGAACCGGCGCCGTCGCCGCCGAACCCCGCCCAACAGCTACCCGGCCTGGAGGCGCTGGCCCAACTGAGCCCGATCATCCAGCAGGCGGCCAGTAATCCCGGGCAGGCCACCGAGCTGCTGATGGCCGCGGCGCAGGCGTTCACCCACAATCCGGGCGCACCCACCGAGTCCAAGAACGTGGCCGCGTCGGTGAACCAGTTCGTGCAACAGCCGCCCAGTCCGCAGGCGCCGTCCGGCCTCACCCAGCCTGACGGCTCGCCGGTGCCGCACGTGCCACCGGCAGGTATCGAGCCCGGCGCGCTGAACCACTTGCCGACAGGCGTCGACCCAGCCCACGCGGCCGGTCCGGCGCCCGCTGCCGCACCGGTGGCGGCCCCGCCGGCGGCTCCGGCGCCCGTCCCGCCGGCGGCACCGGCGCCAGCTGCCGCACCGGCGCCCGGAACCGTCTTGCCCGCCGCGGCACCCGGGGCAGTTCCACCCCCGCCAGCACCCGCGCCCGCCGTCCCGCCGGCCGCAGCCCCGGCCCCAGCCGCGGCTCCGGGTTTCAGCCCTGACTCGCCGCCGACGCAGGACTTCATGTATCCGTCGATCGGCACCAATTGCCTTGCGGATGGCAGCAATGCGCTTGCCACCGCGCTGTCGGTCGCGGGGCCGGCCAAGATCCCGACGCCGGGGCCCGGTCCCGGTCAGACCGCCTACGTGTTCACCGCGATAGGCACCCCTGGGGCCGCAGACGTGCAGAAGCTGCCGTTGAACGTCACCTGGGTGAACCTGACCACCGGCAAGTCCGGAAGCGCCACACTCAAGCCGCGCTCAGACATCAACCCGAACGGGCCGACGACCTTGACCGTGATCGCCGATACCGGTTCCGGCAGCATCATGTCGACGATCTTCGGCCAGGTCACCACCAAAGAAAAGCAGTGCCAGTTCATGCCCACGATCGGGTCGACGGTAGTGCCGTAACGACCCTGCCCCCGCAGCGAGCGTCCGCGTTACCGCGGGCGCTCGCTGCACAGGTCAGTAGGCCATGAACAGGATTGCGTCGCGGTCATACTCCAGGCCCGGATGAACGCTGGCAAGGTGCGCCTGGGTCATCTCAACCAGCTCGTCCTCGTCCTTGCCGACGAGGGCCTCTCCGCACGGACACGTCAGATGCGTCTTCACGTTGTCGCCTTTCCCTTCAACTACTGCTTCGCCGCCTTGGCGGCCGCCTTCATTTCCTTCTTGTACGACCGCACCTTCCCCAGTGACTGGGCGTCGACGATGTC
>Ga0335083_10005602_pt1 | contig 15811 bp, 13 predicted proteins | sample Lox_Sample_42_FD_206716 | JGI IMG/M metagenome (GOLD analysis project Ga0335083, IMG submission 206716) | Soil microbial communities from Loxahatchee National Wildlife Refuge, Florida, United States - Lox_Sample_4.2 | ecosystem: Environmental > Terrestrial > Soil > Wetlands | place: USA... | reverse complement strand
CCACTTCGCTCGTGAATCCATGATCGACGAACTGGCACACGCGCTGCGCGTCGATCCGCTCGAGTTCCGGATGCGCAACCTGCGCGACGACCGGCTCTCCACGGTCATCGCCGCCGCAACCGAACGCTTCGGTTGGTCCGATCGTCGACGCGAATCGGGCGTCGGCGCCGGATTCGCCGCCGGGGTCGAGAAAGGTGGGCGCATAGCCACCTGCGTCGAGATCCGATCACGACCCGGGGCCGACGACCTCGAGATCCTGAGGATTGTCACTGCGTTCGAGTGCGGCGCGGTCGTCGACACCGACAATCTGCGCAACCAGATCACGGGCGCGACGATCATGGGCATCGGCGGCGCGCTCTTCGAAGCCGTGCACTTCGACCGGCACCACATCCTCAACCCCCGGTTCTCCGAGTATCGCGTTCCCCGGTTCGGCGACACACCCCCGATCGAGGTCGTGCTCGTCGATCGCCCCGACCTTCCGCCGGCTGGCGGTGGCGAGACACCGATCGTCGCCATCGCTCCGGCCCTCGCGAGCGCGCTCTTCGATGCCACCGGCCGTCGCCACCGCGGGCTTCCGCTGCTCGGCGCCGCCCCCGGGAGCCGATAGGCCGCACGGGGCGACCGCGGGACCAAGGGCCGGTCGGATCGTGGCCGACCCGCACGGGGCGGTGAAGGTGGCGCGCGCCAAACCCCGAGCGAATGCGCAGGTCCAATCGCGAAGAGCGCGGCGCTGCTGGACGAATGGGAGCGGTTGCTCGAAGCCCGATCGACCGCGTTGACATACGGGTGCGCTTTCTCCTAGGGTACCTAGATACCTAGATAAATGGGAGTGCAGATGATCGAGTTCCATCTCGATTCGCGATCGGGAGTGGCGCCGTACCAGCAGGTCGTCCAGCAGGTCCGCCACGCGCTACGGCTCGGGCTCCTTGAAGTAGGTGACCAGCTCCCGACGGTGAAGGAGGTGGTCGCGAGCCTCGCAATCAATCCGAACACCGTGCTCAAGGCGTACAAGGAACTCGAGCACCTCGGTCTCGTTGCCGCGCGACCGGGCATCGGCACCTTCGTCATCAAGACCCTGACGGACGACTCCCTCGCCGCCCACGGCCCCCTCCGCCGGGATCTCGAGCGCTGGCTGTCGAAGGCCCGACGCGCGGGGCTCGACGACGAGAGCATCGACGCGCTCTTTCGCGACGTCGTTCGGTCCGCGGCCGCAGAAGACGTAGCGTGACCGCCGTCATCGAGGCGAACGGCCTCGGCAAGCGCTACCGCCAGACGTGGGCGCTCTCGGAGTGCACGCTCGCGATTCCGGCCGGCAAGGTCGTCGGGCTCGTCGGGCCGAACGGCGCCGGCAAGACCACGCTGCTCCACCTCTCGGTCGGCCTCCTGCAACCCACCGCCGGGTCGATCACCGTCCTCGGCGGGCGTCCCGGCACGACGCCGGACCAGCTGGCCCGCGTCGGCTTCGTCGCCCAGGACGCCCCGGTCTATGCGGGGCTGTCGATCCGTGATCACTTGCGGTTCGGCGCCCGGATGAACCCGAGCTGGGACATGGCGCTCGCCGAGGACCGCGTCGCGCGCGTCGGGCTCCAACCTCACCAGAGGGCGGGTGAGCTCTCGGGTGGCCAGCGCGCCCAGCTTGCCCTGACCTTGGCCGTGGCGAGGCGACCGGAGCTGCTCGTGCTCGACGAGCCCGTTGCGAGCCTCGATCCCCTCGCGCGGCGTGAGTTCTTGCAGGGTCTCATGGAGATCGTTGTCGAGCACGGCGCGAGCGTGATCCTCTCCTCCCACCTCGTTGCCGACCTCGAACGGGTCTGCGACTACGTGGTTGTTCTCGTCGACTCACGGGTGCAGGTCGCGGGAGACATCGACGACCTGCTTGCGACCCACCACCGGCTGACCGGCGCACGACGCGACCCCGACGCGCTCCCACGCGATCAGCAGGTCATCAGCGAGAGCCACACCGACCGGCAGAGCACGCTCGTCGTGCGAACCGAAGGCCCCGTGCTCGATCCCTCCTGGTCCGTCCAGCAGCTCGACCTCGAAGACCTCGTCCTCGCCTATATGACCCGTTCCGTCCAAGGGAATCGCCGCCCGAAGCTGGAGACTCGCCCGTGATCCGGGTCGCGCTGCGTCAGTTTCGCACCGAGGCGATCGTCGGCTTCGGGCTTCTGGCCGTGCTCGCGATCGTGCTCGCCGTCACGGGGCCGCACCTCGCGCAGGTGAACGACGCATTCCAGAGCAGCTGCAGGCCCGCGGGCGACTGCGCCACGACGCCGAACCCGGTATTCCGGGTCGACGTGCCGCTGCAGGGTTTCCTGCCGATCATCGTGACGGTCGCGCCCGCGCTCCTCGGCCTCTTCTTCGGCGCGCCGCTCATTGCCCGCGAGCTCGAGACGGGCACCTTCCGCCTCGCGTGGACGCAGAGCGTCACGCGGCGGCGTTGGCTCGCGGTGAAGTTGGGGCTCGTCGGGATCGCCTCCATGGCAATCGCCGGACTGCTCACGTGGATGGTCGACTGGTGGGCGAGCCCGCTCGCGGCCGCGACCAAGGACCGTCTCGACCCCGGGCACTTCGGCTGGCACGGCGTCGTGCCGATCGGGTACGCGGCGTTTGCGTTCGCACTCGGGGCAACGGCCGGTGTGCTGCTGCGCCGCACGGTCCCGGCGATGGCCGCGACGCTCGTGGGCTTCGTCGCGGCACGCGTCGCGGTCGGGAACTGGGTTCGCCCGAACCTCGCGTCCCCACTCCACCAGTCCCTTTCGCTCGCGAGCACGGGTATCGGCAGCCTGAACCTCGCCGCGCAGACGGGCACGTTCTCGCTCATCCCGCCCTCGGTGAACATCCCCAACGGCTGGGTGTTGTCGACGGCGGTGGTCGACAAGTCCGGCAAGGCACTCACCGACCAGTACGTGCTCCATGCCTGTCCGGGATACGGCCGGTTCCCCGGCGCGCCGCCGTCGCCGGCCGCGATGCAATCGGTACATGCCTCGTGCCTCAACACGCTCTCTACGACCTTCCACACGGTTGCCGCCTACCAACCCGGTAGCCGCTTCTGGCCGTTCCAGTGGGCCGAGATGGCGATCTTCCTCGCGGCTGCGGTGGCGCTGTGCGGATTCAGCTACTGGTGGCTCCGGCGCCAGTAGCGACGTAGAATCGTTGTTGCCGGGGACCCGACCAACTGCGTAACATACTCAGTATGCTACTTCGAGGATCCACCCGTTGAGCGTCCGTCACGCCCTGCTCGCGTTGTTGAGCGACGGGCCGAAGTACGGGCTGCAGCTCCGTCAGGAATTCGAGGACCGAACGGGCGAGGTGTGGCCGCTGAACGTCGGGCAGGTGTACACGACGCTGCAACGGCTCGAGCGTGACGGACTCGTCGAGTCCGACGACAACGGCGACGAGGGTCCCCAGCGCGATTTTCGTATCACGACGGAGGGCGAGGCGGAGCTGGCGGCGTGGTTGCGCACTCCGCCGGACATGACGTCTCCGCCCCGCGACGAGCTGGTCATCAAGGTCCTGGTCGCGATGCGGCTTCCCGGAGTCGACGTGCGCGACGTGGTGCAGGTGCACCGGCGCTACATCGTGGAGCTCATGCAGCAGTGGACCCGTCTGAAGGACGACGCCGCCGAGCACGAGATCGGCTTCCTGTTGGTCGTCGATGCGGAGCTGTTCCGGCTCGACTCGGTGATCCGATGGCTGGATTCCGCGGATGGGCGGCTCGCGCGGCTCGCGGCGGACCCGCCGCCTCCGCCGGGGCCCGAGTTGGCGCCGCGGTTGCGTCGGCGTTCGGTGGTGCGGCCATGACTGCCCTCGAGCTGCGTGACGTGTCCAAGGTGTACGGCGAAGGGGCGAACGAGGTGCACGCGTTGCGCGGGGTCGACCTGTCGGTCGACGCCGGCGCACTGGTGGCGGTGATGGGACCCAGCGGATCGGGGAAGAGCACCCTCTTGACGATCGCGGGAAGTCTCGAGGTCCCGTCGGGCGGCGAGGTGCTGATCGACGGCGTCACGGTGTCGGCGATGTCCCGCAACGACCGGGCCCGGTTGCGGCGCCGTTCGATCGGCTACGTGTTCCAGGACTTCAACCTGCTCGCCGGCCTGAGCGCGGTCGAGAACGTCTGTCTACCGATGGAGCTCGACGGCATCGGGGCGCGCAAGGCGCGCGCCGCCGGGATGGAAGCGCTGGAGGAGCTCGGGCTCACCGACCGCGCGGCGAGTTTCCCCGACGAGCTTTCCGGTGGAGAGCGGCAACGGGTCGCGATCGCCCGTGCGGTGGTGGGGAATCGACATCTGTTGTTGGCGGACGAGCCCTCGGGCGCGCTCGATTCCGCGAATGCCGAGTCGGTGATTCGCCTCATCCGCGCCGCCTGTCAGCGCGGCGTGGCCGGCGTCGTGGTCACCCATGATGCCCAACTGGCGTCATGGGCCGACCGGGTGGTGTTCCTGCGGGACGGGCGCGTCGTGGATCAGACCATGCCACCGCCAGGACCGGAGACGCTGCTCGCGCCGGAAGCGAAGTCGTGAGCCTGGCGCTCGAGGAGCGACCGCGGGAGCTGAACGTGGCGGGCTCGAGTGGCCGGCCGGCGCGGCGCGCGATCTTCCGTTGGTCGTGGCGACTGTTCCGACGCGAGTGGCGCCAGCAGCTGCTCGTGCTGGCGCTCATGGTGTTCTCGGTGGCGGCGACCACTGTCGGAGTGTCGCTCGCATACAACGCCGGATTACCGCTCGACCCGATCATGGGCAATGCGACCGGGTCCATGACGTTCTCGGGTCCCGACCGCGCGGACGTTGCCGCCGCGCAGCGCGCCTTCGGCCCGATCCAGGAGATCGATCACCAGAGCATCGCGATCCCGGGATCTCTCAACACGATCGACCTCCGCGCCGAGGACCCGAACGGCGCGTACGGGCGTCCGACTCTCCGCCTCCTCTCCGGGCGGTTTCCCGACGGCCCCGGCGACATCGCGATGACCGCCGACGCCGCCGCGGCCTTCAACGTGCGCATCGGCGACCAGTTCGCCGCCAACGGTCGTACCCGCCAGGTCGTCGGCATCGTCGAGAACCCGTTGAACCTGACCGACGAGTTCGCACTCGTGGCTCCCGGCCAGGCCGACCCACCGACCCAGGTGACCATCCTCTTCGACGCCTCCGGCCGGCAGGTGGACGCGTTTCGCCCGAGGGGGAGCGCGACGGAAATCGGAACCCGCTCGACCGCGAACAAGACGGCCGCGGCCGTGGTGGTCCTCGCGATGGAGACCATCGGTCTCTTGTTCGTCGGCCTCGTCGCCGCCGCCGGTTTCGCCGTAATGGCTCAGCGCCGGCTCCGGGCGCTGGGCATGCTGGGCGCGCTCGGCGCGACCGACGGCCAGGTTCGCCTCGCGATGGTCGCCAACGGGGCCGTCGTCGGTGTGGTCGGCTCCGTGACCGGAGCGATCCTGGGCCTCGCCACATGGGTTGCGCTCGCTCCCCGGTTCGAGAACCTCGTGCAGCACCGGGTCGGCCGATTCCACTTGCAGTGGTGGGCGATCGCCGGCGCGATGGCCCTTGCGGTCGTGACCGCCGTGATTGCCGCCTGGTGGCCCGCACGCTCGGCGTCGAGGGTGTCGATCGTTGCCGCGCTGTCGGGACGGCCGTCACCACCGAAGCCGGCGCACCGATTCGCCGGCGCCGGCGCCCTCTTGCTTGCAGGAGGGATCGGCTGCCTCGCGTTCGCGCATCGAAGCACGCCGAACGCGTTCCTCATCATCGCGGGGACGGTCGCGACCACGTTGGGGATGTTGTTCGTCGGGCCGCTGTTGATCCGCGGCCTTGCCGCAGCCGGCCGGAAGGCCCCGATCGCGTTGCGGCTCGCGCTGCGCGACCTCGCCCGCTACCAAGCCCGATCGGCGGCGGCGCTCGGAGCCATCTGTCTCGCACTCGCAATCGCGGCGACCGTCGCCATCAGCGCGGTCGCGGCCGCGGTTCCCCCCGTCGAGGCCAACCTTGCGAACAACCAAGCCATCGTCTATCTGAGCTCGGGCCAGGGCTCCGCGCCCGGCAGCGGTTCCGCTGCGATCCCCGAACGGACCGCGACCCAACTGCGCTCCCTGCAACCCCGCGTCGACGCGCTCGCCACGTCGCTCCACGCGCAGGCCGTCGTCCCCGTCAGCGAAGCCGTCGATCCCGCCTCACCGACCGTCTCGACCGACGAGCCCTCCTCACCCACGCGTGGTGTCGTTGACGAGCTGACCGCGACCTTGGGCAAGGTGGAGACCGTCACGCATCAGAGACAAAAGGGCTTCGAGATCACCGACGAGATCCCGCTCTACGTCGCTACCCCCACGCTGCTCGCGTATTACGGCGTCAGTCCGCGCGACATCAACCCGAACGCCGACATCATCACCGGTCGAACCGACCTCGCGGGCTTCATGGTGATCGCGCCCCGGGGCGGTCCCGTTGGCTGCAATTCCTCGCAAACCAAGTGCCGCGCGACCGGCGCCGGACCGGCGCCCGGAAACGCGCGCCAAGGCCCGGACGATTGGCGCCCCACCATCCAGACCGTCCGGCTTCCGAAGTACACCTCGGCCCCCGACACGCTGCTCACCGTGCGCGCGCTGAAGGCGTTTGGGCTGAAGTCGGTGACGGCAGGTTGGTTCGTCCAGACCCGGTCACCGCTCACCACGGCCCAGATCAACGCGGCCCAGCACGCCGCGGCCGCCGCCGGGCTCACCATCGAAACTCGACAGAAGCAAACAACGAACGCAGGACTGCGCGACGGCGCCACCGCGGTCGGATTCCTCGTCGCGCTCGGAGTACTCGCGATGACTGTCGGCCTCATCCGCAGCGAAACGGCCAACGACGTGCGCACGCTCGCGGCAACCGGAGCGACCAGCACCACCCGCCGCACGATCACGGGCGCCACCGCGGGCGCCCTCGCATTTCTCGGAGCCCTGCTCGGTACCGGCGCCGCGTACCTTGCGCTGATCGCCTGGCACCGAAGCGATCTGCATTCGCTGACGCGGGTCCCCTACGTCGACCTTGCAATCATCATCGTCGGACTTCCACTGCTCGCGATCGCTGCAGGCTGGCTCCTCGCGGGACGCGAGCCGGCCTCGATCGCGCACCAGCCACTCGAGTGAACCGAGTAGCGGCGGCCCCCCGTTCGCAAGTGATCTCGCCCCGTTAAGGTCGGTCGATGGAACGCGAGACGGTTTCGGGGTACTGCTGGCCGCAATCAGTGTGTGTGGGCCAGCAGGTCGGTCTGCACATGTCGTCGTCCGCTCGGCGACCGGTGCGGGTCGAGGTGGCACGGGTCGGCGCGCGACGGACGGTCGTGTTCAGCTCTGACGCGGTCGCGACCGGCGAGCACGAGACACCGAAGGATGCTTCCGCGAATGGGTGCGGCTGGCCCGTCGCGCTCACGCTGCACGTAGACCCGACCTGGCGATCGGGCTATTACGAGGTCGTCATGGAGATCGACGTCGGCGACAAGGTGCGGCGCGACTTCGCGTTCTTCGTCGTGCGTCCGTCCGCCGGCGCTCGCATCGTGCTCGCGCTGGCGACCAATACCTGGCACGCCTACAACGACTTCGGCGGAACGAACCTGTACACAGGCGGCACCCACGTCGCCATGCAGCGGCCGATGTCGGCCGGCTACCTCTTCAAGCCGTCCGGCAAAGGACGCCGCGTGACGGGTACGGGCGCGCCGGACCCCCAGAACGCCGCGCACGTCGGCTACGTCCAGCTCAACCATCTGTCGGGCTATGCCGGGTCGGCGGGTTGGCCCGACTGGGAGCTGCCGTTCGTCGCGTGGGCCGAACGCGAAGGTTTCGAGATCGGTGTATGCACGAACGCGGATCTCGAACAACACCCCGAGGTGTTGGACGGTGCGGGTCTGTACCTTTCGGTCGGCCACGACGAGTACTGGTCTCGCGGCATGCGCGACACCGTCGAAGGGTTCATCGCACGCGGCGGGAACGCGGCGTTCTTCTCGGGCAACACGTCGCTGTGGCAAGTGCGCATCGAGGGTGACGATCACGACGTGATGGTCGGGTACAAGGGCTTCTTCAAGGACGATCCGCTCCTCGGCACCGACCGTGAGGCGGAGGTCACGACCTTCTGGTCCGACGTGGTCGTCGGTCGACCGGAGAACCGGATGACGGGGGTCTCGTTCACCCGCGGGGGCTATCACCGTATCGGTCGCAATGTGACCGCCGGGCTCGGTGGCTACACCGTGTACCGCGCCGGTCACTGGATCTTCGACGGCACCGGGCTCGGCTACGGCGACGTGCTCGGTGCGGGCGCGACCGTCGTCGGCTACGAGTGCGACGGGTGCGTGTTCACTTTTCGCGACGGGCTTCCGTACCCGACCGGCGAGGACGGAACGCCGTCGACCTTCCAGATCCTCGGCACGTGCCCGACGCAGCACTTCACGCGCGAGAGCGCACCTCGACCACCCAAGCCGGGCGAGCCGGGCGAGTTGGAGTACATCGCGTCGCGCGTGTTCGGCACGCGTGATCCCGAGGCGATGGAACGCATCCGTCACGGCCACGCCGTGCTCGGTGCATACACGAACGACGCGGGCGCGACCGTGGTGACATCGGGGTCGACCGACTGGGCGCACGGGCTCGCCGGGCGCGACCCGCAGATCGAACAGATCACGCGGAATGTGCTGACACGGCTGGGGTAGTGACGCGTGCGTCAGGGTTCGTCGCCGACGGGCTCCATGTGGCGATCGATCACGATGTGCATGAGGCGTTCGAACGTCGCGCGCTCGCGCACACTGAGCGGCGCCAGCACGGCGTCCTGCACCTCTATCGCGATCTCATCGAGGCGGTGCAACGCGCGGCGCCCGGCGGACGTCAGACCGAGTGAATAACGGCGTCGATCCTCGGGGTCGCGCCGGCGCACGACGAAGCCGGCACGTTCGAGGATGTCGACGACGGTGACGATGTCGGACGGGTCGTGCGCGATCTGGTCGCTCACGCGTTTCTGCGAGACCGGCTCGAGCCGATCGATCCAGGTGAGCACGCTGTAGCAGGGGGCGCGCAGGCCGGCCTTGGCCACCCAGGGCTCGTCGGCGAGCCGCTCCTTGAACATCCGGCGCGAGACCAGCGACAGAGTGGTGATCGCGCTCGCGAGCTGGCCCGGTCGGCGGGGAGCCTCCAGCGCGGCGGGCGAGCGGGCCATGCGACCAGGTTAGCTTGGGACTTACCCATCGTAGGAAGATCCCACGATTTCGCGGCTAGTATCGAGGAAATGGCAGCGACATCGGATTCCGCCGGAAGGGCTGCCGGCGGCCCGCCGGCGGTGGAAGTCCGCGACCTCGAGAAGCGATACGGCGACGTCCCCGCGGTAGCCGGCATCAACTTCGAGGTCTCGCCGGGCGAGACGTTCGGATTCCTCGGGCCTAACGGCGCGGGAAAGTCGACGACCATCGGCATCCTTTGCACGCTCGTCGATCCCACCGGCGGGCACGCCACGGTTGCCGGCTACGACGTCGTCGCGCAGCGCGGCGAGGTGCGACGCAACATCGGCCTCGTGTTCCAGGACACCACTCTCGACAACTATCTCACCGCGGAACAGAACCTCCGTTTCCACGCCGAGCTCTACGGCTTCCCCAAGCACCTCGTCGACGAGCGGATGAAGCAAGTGCTGGAGATGGTCGGGCTGTGGGAGCGCCGCGCGAGTCGCGTCGAAACGTACTCGGGCGGCATGAAGCGCCGGCTCGAGATCGGGCGCGGGTTGCTCCACTCACCGCGCGTGTTGTTCCTCGACGAGCCGACCGTCGGTCTCGATCCGCAAACACGAACCTCGATCTGGGATTACATCAACGAGCTTCGCCAGAACGAAGACATCACGATCTTCCTCACCACGCACTACATGGACGAGGCCGAGCACTGCGACCGCATCGCGATCATCGACCAGGGCCGGATCGTCGTGCTCGATACGCCAGAGGCGCTGAAGGAGAGCGTCGGCAAGGATCGTGTGCAGATCCAGACCGCCGACGACGCGCAGTCGATTGCCGAGATCCGCGAGAAGTTCGGGATCGAGGCGGCACTCCACGATCATGCGGTCACGCTGTCGGTCACGGGCGGTGAAGAGTTCGTGCCGCGCCTGTTTCGTGAGCTCAGCATCCCGATCAAGTCGGTCAACATCGCCCGGCCGTCGCTCGACGACGTGTTCCTGACCTACACCGGCCGAACGATCCGCGATGCGGAGGCCAGCGCCGGTGAGCGCTTCCGGTCGAGCCCGGTCGCCGCCGCGAGGAGGTAGTCATGACGTCGACCGAGCGAGCGGTCCCGCAGACGAAGACGCCACTGATCGAGGTTCGTCTGCCCGCGAGCGGCCGCTCGCACGACCTGCGCGCGATCAGGGTCGTGTGGCGGCGCGAGCTGATCCGCTTCTCGCAGGACCGGATCCGCATCGTCACCGCGCTCGTACAGCCGATCCTCTACACGTTCGTGCTCGGCACCGGTCTCTCGGCACTGACGCACGGACAAACCGGAAACGTGAGTCTGCGTACGTTCATCTTCCCGGGCGTCCTCGCCCTGGTGGTCATGTTCACCGCGATGTTCTCGGCCGTCTCGATCGTCTGGGATCGTGAGTTCGGGTTCCTGCGCGAGATGCTCGTCGCGCCGGTTCGCCGGAGTGCGATCATCGTCGGGAAGTGCCTCGGCGGCGCGACGGTCGCGACGCTGCAAGGTTGCATCGTGCTCGTGATGGCCGGCCTCGTCGGCGTCCCGTACTCGCCGGTGATGCTGCTCATCCTCTTCTTCGAGATGATGCTCCTCGGGTTCGCGGTGACGGCCTTCGGCCTCGTCATCGCGGCGCGGGTCAAGCAGATCCAGTCGATGATGGGCTTGATGCAGGCGATCCTGATGCCGCTCGTGTTCCTCTCGGGTGCGTTGTATCCCTTCGTCGGGCTGCCGACGTGGCTCAACGCCCTCGTGCACGTCAACCCCGTGACCTATGCCGTGCACCCGCTCCGCACCGCCGTTTTCGCGCGCATCGCCGTCAGCCCCCTCGCGCAGACCCGCCTCAACCCGCCCCTCACCTGGTGGGGATGGCCCGTCCCGATACCGCTCCAGCTCGTTGTCGTGCTCGGCATCGGACTCCTGTTTCTCTGGATCGCGATCCTCGAGTTCGATCGGGCCGACTGACTCCGCCGCGAGCTATCTCAGCGAGCCGATACCGAGGCTGCCGTCTCCGGTCCCGCCGCCTGCCAGCGGGTTGGGCGCCGGCGGCCCGATCCGGGTGAGCGTGTTGCGATCGATGTGAGAGAAGGGCTCGTCCCGTCCGGGGATCTGGAGAACACCCTCTTCCTCGTACGACCAGGTCCCGTCGTCGTTCACGGTGACGCGCATGCGGTAGCTCAGCGTGCGAAAGGACCGGTCGAGAAACGGGTTCGACAAGATGCCGTACACCTCGGACCCGACCGCGGCCGACACCTCGAACTCCGTCGCGTCGCGGTCGGCCGGGCCGCCCGCAAGAAGCACCTGACCACGCGGGATGCCGAGGGTGAGCGTCACGATGCCCGCCGCCGGTTCCCAGAGCCAGTAACCGACCTGGTCGTGGAAGGTCTCCACCTCGCCGGGCTTCACGATGTGTGTGTGGTACCGCAGCCCGTAGAACAGCTGCGGTCCGTTGGTCTGGCGGTCGATCGGCTGGAGCTCGTAACGCTCGACGAAGGCGTTCTGTTCGCTGCCTTCGGCTACAGGATGCTCGTCGGCACCCTTCGTTCCCTCCCAGATCCCGGCGAGCGGTGTGAGGGGTCCGAGGTTGGCGAGGGTGTCGGGGTCGCCATCGGGCTCGGTATAGATGTCGTCCCCGTACAGGTCTTCCGTCGCGCTCACGGCGAACTCCTCTCTCGGGAGCCAAGGCTCGTCGCCGGTGCGCCCCGAATGCAATCCGGACAGCTACCGCGCGGCGCGAGGACACCGGGAAACGACGAGGTTCGAGTCCACGCCGACGTGCGCGTGAGGTAAGACATTGGCGTGAACGGATCGGGGCCGCGAGCCGAGGGATCGGCCGGACTATGGCCGTCCCTCCCGGTGGCCGACTGGCAGGCGACACGCGACACGCTGCAGCTCTTCACCCAGGTCGTCGGCAAGGTGCGGATGGCGAACACGCCGACAGTCAACCATTGGTGGAACGTCCCGCTCTACGTCACGGCACGCGGACTCACGACGTCGCTCATCCCGCATGCGCCCGGGCGCGGCTTCCAGATCGACTTCGACCTGCACGCGCATCGGTTGGAGGTCGTCACCGACGCGGACGAGCACCGCGCGTTCGATCTCGAGTCCCTTCCGGTCGCGGAGTTCTACGAGCAGCTGATGGCGATCCTCGCCGAGCTGGGCCTGTCGACCACCATCTGGCCGATGCCGGTGGAGATACCGGGTGCAATCTCCTTCGTCGACGACTTCGTCCATCACACGTACGAGCCCGAGCATGCACATCGGTTCTGGGAAATTCTCGTCCAGGCCGAGCGGGTGTTTCACGAATTCCGGAGTCGCTTCGTCGGCAAGGCGAGTCCCGTGCACCTGTTCTGGGGAGCGCTCGACCTCGCGGTGACGCGCTTTTCGGGGCGGCCCGCCCCTCCACACCCCGGTGGGGCGCCCAACTGTGGTCCCAACGTGATGTGGGAGGCGTACTCGCACGAGGTCAGCAGTTGCGGCTACTGGCCCGGAGGCGACGGCGAGGGGCTCTTCTACTCCTACGCGTACCCGGAGCCGTCCGGCTACCGCGACGTGATCGTCGCACCGCGCGACGCCGCTTACGACGATGCCCTGGGCGAGTTCGTGATCGACTACTCGCTCGTGCGCACCTCGCCCGACCCCGACGGTCTCCTCCTCGCGTTTCTCCAATCGACGTATGAGGCCGCGGCCGAGACGGGCAGCTGGGACCGCGCGGCCCTCGAACGGTGAAGTCGCGCCCGGTTGCGGTGACGCCGCCGACGCGACCGATCACCCGCCACCGGCGATTCGTCTGCGGTCTCCTCGGCGTCGCGGTCCTCGTGTCGGCGTGCAGCTCGCGCACCGTCACCAAGACCGGCCGGCCGGCGAACAACGCGGCGGCCGCGGTTGCAACCTCCGCGACACCGGTCGGGATGATCTCGCACCACGGCCGATGGCTGATCGACGGCGCGGGCCGCGTGATCATCGTGCACGGCGTGAACATGGTCGAAAAGAGCGCCCCGTACTATCCGGCCGCGGCCGGCTTCGGCGCCGACGATGCCGCCTGGATCTCGCAACACGGATTCAACGTGGTGCGACTTGGTGTGCTGGCGACCGGGCTGATGCCACAACCCGGCCGGATCGACCCGACCTATCTCGCGCGCCTCGCGGCGACCGTGGCTCAGCTGGCGCGCGATCACATCTTCGTGCTGCTCGACTTCCACCAGGACGGCTGGGGCCCGGCTGTCGGCGACGACGGGTTCCCGCCGTGGATGACGCTGACGGGAACCGCGACCAACTCCCACACGACGTTCCCCCTGTACTACATCACCAACCCCGCCATCCAGCAGTCGTTCCAGAGCTTTTGGGACAACGCCGCCGGACCCGGCGGCACGCGACTGCAGGATCAGTTCGCGGCGATGATCCGCGCGGTCGCGGCACGATTCGCGACGAATCCCGCGGTCATCGGCTATGACGTGTTCAACGAGCCGTGGCCGGGCACCACATGGAGCGCATGCCTCAACGACGCGGCCGGTTGCCCCACACTCGATCACGGAGAGCTCGATCCGTTCTACGCCGGCACGAGCCGCGCTCTGCGCGCCGTCGATCGGAACCACCTCTTGTTCGTCGAGCCATTCGTGCTGTTCAACTACGGACAGTCGACGACCTCCGTGTCGTTGCCCGGTGCGGATCCTTCTGCCGGATTGAGCTTCCACCTGTACACGCTCGACGTTGCCCACGAGCCCAAGGTCCTCGCCAACGCGCTGGGGTGGTCGCGTGCGACCACGGGTGCGTTGATGAACACCGAATGGGGTGCCACCAGCGATCCGGCAACGATCACCCGCGAGGCGGGCGAGCTCGATCATGCAATGATCCCGTGGATCTTCTGGAGCTACGACGAACTCGTCCCGAACCTGCGTCGAGCGCCCGGCTCGGGCGCGTTCCCTACCGCCGCGGCGGATGCTCTGGCCCGCGCGTACCCTTCGGTTGTCGCCGGCACGCCGGCGGAGTTCGCGTTCGACGCCGCTACCCGAACCCTTGCGTTCTCCTGGTCGACCAACCGGCCGGGAGGCGGCGGATACCCCACGGGAACCGTGACCGCGTTCGAAGTCCCCGCGACCGCGTATCCCGATGGCTACACGATCGTCGCCGCCGGCGCCCGGGTCACTTCCGAGCCGTGCGCGCCGATCGCAACCGTGGCCGCACTCGCGGGTGTGAAGAGGGCGTCGGTGCGGATCTCGCCCGCCGGGGGCTGTACGCCCGGGAACTGACCCGCGATCGCGGGAGCTGCGTGCGCGAGCGAGGTCTCCGGCGTTAGCGTGCGCGACGGCACTGCTACCGGGGAGCCGCCGTGCACAAGTTCTGGTCGTGGCTGGGACTGAACCTTGGCAAGCACTGGATCGTCGTGATCGCCGTCGGTGCCGTCGTCACGGTCGGACTCGGCTACGGAATGACGAAGCTGGAGTTCTCGACGGGGCAGGAGAACTACCTCAACAAGTCCGACCAGGTCTACAAGGACAACGTCGCGTACCAGTCGCTGTTCGGTGGCGAAGCAATGGTCACGCTCGTCACGATGCATCCCGGCCATACCGTTGCGGAGCTGTTCGACGCGGATGGCATCAAGCAGTGGCAGGCCGTCGAACGGCAGATCCGCGGATCACACAAGGTCGCCAACGTCGTCAGTCCACTCACCGCGCTGCAATGGAACGACCGGCTCATCGAAGGGCCGGGAGGTGATCCGACCCAGGGTGTTGCGGGCAAGATCATCACCGGAGCGATCGCGCGCGACAAGGATCCGAAGTCGGTCGCGCTCCGGACCGCGGACGCGACGCGAACGCTGCAGCGCGTCACCGCGATCCCCGTCGCGCAGCGACGGATCGACAACCCGAAGTACCTCGACTTCTTGCTCTACGACAACACCGGCAAGATCCGTGAGCCGCTCCTCGCCTTCTTCCCGAGCGCGCCCGGCGCGCGGGCGGACAACACACACGCGCAGATGGTTGTGCGACTGCTCGGGAACCAGTCGATCAAACAGGAAGGCGAAGCCGCCGACTTCATCCAGCAGGCAGTTCGGCAAAATCTCCACTTCGCCAACGCGACGATCACGACCACCGGCGCGCCGAAGCTGCTCGAGAACCTGAACGACTATCTCACCGGTGGGATGGCGACGCTCGCGCTCATCGCGGTCGGGATCATGATCGTGATCCTGCTGCTGCTGTTCAGTGTGCGGTGGCGCCTGCTGCCGCTGGGCATCGTGCTCATCGGCATCATCTGGGCCTTCGGTCTCGCCGGCTACCTCGGGATCCCGCTCACGATCGTCACGATCGCCGGACTCCCCGTCATGCTCGGCATCGGCATCGACTACGCGATCCAGATGCACGCACGGGTCGAGGAGGAAGTCGTCATCGATCGGGCCGAACATCCGATCCAGGAGACCTCGCGAAACCTCGGTCCCGCGCTGCTCGTCGTGACGTTCGACGCGATCTTCGCGTTCGCGGCGTTGCACTGGGCCCGGGTTCCGATGCTCCGCGCGTTCGGACTGCTGCTGGCGGTCGGCGTCGCGATGATCTGCCTCAACAGCATCGTCGGGACCCTTGCAATCCTCGGCATTCGCGAGTACCGATCACCTACCAAAGGCCGCGACTTCCGTGAAGGCCCGCT
>Ga0335083_10005600_pt1 | contig 15811 bp, 16 predicted proteins | sample Lox_Sample_42_FD_206716 | JGI IMG/M metagenome (GOLD analysis project Ga0335083, IMG submission 206716) | Soil microbial communities from Loxahatchee National Wildlife Refuge, Florida, United States - Lox_Sample_4.2 | ecosystem: Environmental > Terrestrial > Soil > Wetlands | place: USA... | reverse complement strand
GGGCGGCTGGCTGCGGCCGCGGCGGCGCTGCCGGGGGTGCCTAGGAGAACGCGGCGGCGTAGTCGGCGGCGAACTGCTCGAAGGACCGGGCAGGGCGGCTCAGGAGCGACGGGACATCCCCGGTGATCCATTCGGCGTCGCCGTCGGCGGTCAGGCTGAACGCCTGGGCGTTCATCTCCGCGATCTGCGCGGGGACGCCGGCGCGGGTCATCGCGTCCTTGTTCTCCTCGAAGGTGAGCTCCCGGTAGGTGATGGTCCTGCCGAGCAGCTTGGATAGCACGGCGGCCACGTCGTAGTTGGATAGCAGCTCGGGGCCGGTGAGCCAGTAGGTCTGGCCGGCGTGCCCGGCGGGGGCGGCGGCGATCTCGGCGGCCACGGCTGCGACGTCGCGGGCGTCGACCAGGCCGGAGCGGCCCGGGCCGGCCGCGGACCCGAAGCTGCTCGTCGTCGCGATCGCCGGGGCCAGTGCCAGCACGTTCTGCATGTAGGCGTTCGACCGCAGCAGCGTGTGCGGGATTCCTGAGGCAGCCAGCCCCGCCTCGATCTCGGCCTGCCAGCGGCGCCGCGCGATCGGCGAGTCGGCCGAGGCGTTGCTGGTCGCCTTGACGACATGGCCCGCGGCCGCCCGGGCCGCGCTGGCCACGACGTTCAGCTCCTGGGCGGGCACGGCCGGGCTGACCAGCACCACGGTGCTGACGCCCGCCATCGCGTCATCGATGCTGGCCGGCACGTCCAGGTCACCTCCGGCGACTTCCGCGCCGGCCTCGGCCAGCGCCGTCGCCTTCGCCGGGTCCCGTACCAGTACCCGGACGGGCGCGTCCCGCTCGCGCAGCAGGCGGACTGTCTCGGAGCCGACCTTCCCGGCCGTTGTCACGAGGATCACGATGAGTCTCTCCGCTCGCTCATAATGGGCTACGTGACCCATTCTGGCGGGACGTGGACTGGGTTGTCAAACCCAGAAAACTGGTATCGTGGAGGCGTGGAAAGCCAGGCACGCGACCGGCCGCGGCTCACTCCCAAGGGGGAGCGCACCCGGAGCCGGATCGTCGAGGCGGCCGCCCGGCTGATCCACGAGCGCGGCGTCGCCGCCACCACGCTGGATGACATCAGGTCAGGGGCCGGGGTGAGCGGGTCGCAGCTGTCCCACTACTTCGCCGGCAAGGACGAGCTCGTGCAGGCCGTCATCGACTACCAGGCCGGAACCATCACCGGCAACCAGCGGCATGCCGGGCTCGGCAGCCCCGAAGGGCTCCGGGCCTGGCGGGACACCGTGATCGCCCAGGCCAAAAGCGGCGAGGGCAAAGGAGGCTGCCCGCTGGGGTCGCTCGCCGGGCAGGTCGCCGAGACCGACGCGCAGGCCCGCGCCCTGATCGCGGCGGGATTCGGGCAGTGGTCAGCCGCGATCAGCGACGGGCTGCGCCGTCTTCACGACGCCGGGCATCTCCCGAATGGCGCCGACCCGGATGACCTCGCTGTCACCCTCCTCGCCGCGCTCCAAGGCGGTCTCCTCCTCGCCCAGGTCCAGCGCGACACCGGTCCCCTCGAAACCGCCCTCGACACCATCCTCGAACTCGCCCGCCTCAGCCGCCGCGACGCGCCAGCAGACGGCCAGATCCCCAAGCCCCAGATCCCACGGGAACCCGGCTCCAGTACGAGCCGGCCCGAAGGCACGGACAGCGAGACGGCAACGAGCCAGGAAGAAATCCCTAGTCCGTCAGGACTTGCAAAAGACGATCACGTACCTCCCGCTGCAGCTCAGAATGACCAGTTCGGCGCGGGCTGACAGTCACTCGGCCAGACAGCGGCTGCCGTGCATAACGGCGGGTCCGCGCGCGTTATCCCAGTCAGCGCCAGTCTCTCAGCGCCACACCGCCAGGTCAGGTCAGGCAGAGCGGCATCCCCGGCAGCATGGCCCGTCATGCCAGTGCCTCATCAGGCAGCGTTCTCCCTGTCGTGCAGCCCTGCCAGCTGAGACCAGTGCCGGAGGCCGGAACCGCTTCGCCGTCGCCGTCAGCACATCGAACACGCCGCTGGCTAACAGGCCACGTCGGCTCCGCTCGCGTTACCTTCTCTTCGCCCCCTGTTCCGCTCAGCTCGGGATAGCCAGAACGCCACTCGGCGGCTCGACAAAGCCCAGGTCAACCTGGAATCACGCGCCGAACTGGTAATTTTGGGCTAATCGGCTACGAAGCGTTCCTGATCGGCTTGTTCCCGCTGCCTGCGCAGCGTATAGCTCCCGGGAGCGATGCCAGCGTAGGCGTGCTCAGGGTGGGCGATGTACGCGGGCTCAGTGCACTCCAGGAGCCCGATGTCCTGACCGCTGGCGCCGGCCGGCGTGAAGAACGCGGTGCCCGGCTGCCCGGCGAACAGCCGGTGCTCGTGGCCGCCGTCCACCGCCTCGATCACCGCGATCCCATCCAGCGGCACCGCGGTGCCATGGCAGCGGCGGTTCGGGTCCGCGGGGATGATGAACAGGTCACCCTGCGCTTGGAGACCAGCATGGACCGGGATCTCCAGGTCGCGATCAAGGTGATCAAGCACGTCGAAGCCGTGCTTCTCGATGAGCTGGCCGAGCGTTGCTGTGGTCATGCCGGTTCCTTCCACTGATGGTGCTGACTGGTCTCGCTGATCGCGCGCTTGTTTCGAAGGGGCACTTACGGTAGCCGCGGCGCGGATGGACTGCCCCGTTCTCATGCTTCACGTGCGCCTCACCATCCGCGCGTACTCGTCTTTGCCCAGGCCAGCCGTCCACGCGGCTGCCTCGACGGGATCGCTGATATGAGCGGGTACCTTGAGGCCGTAGCGGCGCCTGGTGCCGTCGGGCTCGGGAGTGCCGTTGGTGCACATGAGCAGGCGGATCCGGCTGCCCCACAACCGCTCGGGGACGTCGTAGAGGACAAGATGCTGCCCCGGGTTGCCAGGGTCAGGCACGTGTGCAGCTGCCAACCTCTTGCCATGGCCCGCGGTGACGGGCACGAGCCCTGCCTCGGCGATGAACCGATCCCAGCCGAGAGACTCGATCGCGCAGCGGCGGACCTCGACGTTCTCCTCCGCCGTGATCGCCTCGGTGGAGGGCGCGACGATAACCCAACCTGGCACACGGCGGCCATGCCACGCATAGAACCCCCAGCCGTCCGGATAAGCCAGGGCCAGGCCGACGGGATTGTGGAGATCACCGCGGGCATCACGGTTCAGCACGGCAGGACGGGCGCCGACAATCACCGCGCCGGGCATGGGAATCAGCCATCCGGTCTCAGCGACAACGCTGCTCAGGGCGCCGAGACGAGGATCTGCCGGCCGGCCGGCGATGGGCAGAACGCAACCCTCGAAGGCAAGTGCGTAGGCATCGTTCCAGGGAAAGACCGAGTGGAGGTGCTCAGGCCCGTCCTGGCTCTCATCCTCGTCCCAGTCCCGATCCTCATCTTCCTCGCTGAACTGGTTCCCCAGCCGGATCCTCAGTTCGCCCCCGAACTGGTCCCAGAACTCGTCCCAAGGCCGGCCCGTGAGCTGATCCCAGAGCTGGCCATGGAGCTTGCCCTTGATCTGCCCGCGCAACTGGCCCCAGAGCTGGCTGTTGAACCGGCCCTGAAGCTGGCCGCTGAGCTGCTCCTCCAACTGGCCGCTGAGCTGGTCCCTCAGCCGCTCTCCGAGTCGGTCCCCGAGCTGGTCCCGGATCTGGCCCGCGAGCTTGAACCATAGCTGGCGTCCCAACTGGTCTTGGAGCTGGTAGCGCCTGAACTGGTTCAAGAACTGCTCCCTGAGCTGTTCTTTGAGCTGGCCAATGACGGCGGCGGCATAGATGCAACCGAGGGGCGAATCCATCCAGATGGTCAGGGACGGCCGGGAGAGGTCATGAGTGTCGTAGAGGCGATGGACAGCCTCGACGGCGGCGACGCGGTCGACCGGGGCCGTAGATAGCACGGTAGCCGCCCACTGGTCGCGGATGGCAGTGATGAGCTGGCGGTGTGCTGGCGCGAGGGTGCCGGTGTAGGCCGGGAGTATCATGGGATTCTCCTGGAGGCACGTGACGAGCGGGTTCTTACCCGTCCTGAATCCGGTGCAGTAGGGGCGGGCGCAGGTTCCGTTGTGCAGTGATGTTAGGCGGCAGCACTGACATTGATGGCTGTCACTGACCTTGCCCCGGTGTGGCACAAGAGCGGCCCCGGCCATGCCGGTCAGTGCCCGCTGACGCCGCCCGTTATCACCTGCCGGGGGTGAACCGTGCGCCGGGTGCTTCGGCTTCCATTGCCTCATGGTGGTGATTTTCGGGTTCGGGCCAGGCAGCCCGGAGGATCAGGGCGAGGTCGCGCCGTGCGTGTGTCCGAACTGTCATAACCAGGTGTTCCTTCACCACATCCGGTCGAAGAAGTCGGTGCGCCTGTACTTCGTTCCGGTCGTGCCGTACGGGACGCAGAACTACCTGGTCTGTCCCGTGTGCAGCCGGGGCCTTCAGGTCAGCGACGCCCAGCTGCGTCACGTACGTTCGATGTCCGCCGCGACCGCGTCGTTCCGCGCGGGGCGGCTCTCCCAGGCCCGGTACATGGCGCAGGCCGAGCGGTTCTGGCGTCAGCTCGGGGTGAACCCCGAAGGCCAGCAGCTCCTGACTGCGGCCAGCCCTGGTGCTCCCGTGCCCGCCCAGCCGGCCACGTCCGCCAGGTCAGCCGCCCCTGCGCCGCCCGCGGCCCCGGACGCGGATGACCGGGCATCGTGGATATCGCAATTGCACCAGCTCGCGCAGTTGCACAACCAGGGCACGCTCTCCGACGCTGCCTATGCGGCTGCCAAGCGGCGCATCCTGGAACAGGGCAAGCAACCTCAGCCCCCAGGGCCGGCATCATCGCCAACCCAGCCACCTGACGCCTCGTGAGCTGAGCAAGGTAAGGCACCCTCAGCACGGGGTCAATGAGGGCAAGTGCCTGGTTCGTCCGGGGTTACTGGCCGACGCGGCCGTCGATCCGCTCGCGGAGCAGATCGGCGTGGCCGAGGTGGCGGGCGTACTCCTCGACCATGTGGAGTATCACCTCACGCAGCGCGATGGTCGTGCCGTCTTGCATCGGGCGGCGGGCGGCGAGGTCGGGCGATCCGGCGACGAACTGCTCCGCGAAGGCGACCTCCTCGCGCCAGGCTCGCCAGGCGTCGGCCACCACCGCCGGATCTGCCACCGCGCCCGTCCAGTCTGCGTCCTCGACGTCGTTGGACCAGTACAGCGACGGCGCGTCGGCCTGAGCCATCACCCGCCGGAACCAGTTGCGCTCCACGTCGGCCATGTGGCGGATCAGGCCGAGCAGGGACATAGTGGAGGGCGGCACCGAGCGCCGGGCCAGCTGCCCCGCATCCAGATCGGCGCACTTGAGCTCCAGCGCCAGCCGGTAAGCGCGCAGGTAATCCAGCAGCGTCGCCCGCTCGCCTTCCAGTTCCGCGCCTGCCGCGAACCTCGGATCCTGCGCCGGGTCCATCCACATGTCAGAATTCGGGCCAGCCGCGTTCCAGCGCTGGGGTACCGCGTCCCCGGTGCTCTGCTCCGTCACGGCAACTAGCCTGTCATCCCGAGCCCAGGCCGGCCAGCAGAATGACCCGGCAAGACGAACGCCCGGGTTCTGGCACTGGCCCGCACGCCGCGACCGCCCGCTCAAGCTCAGCTCACACAGGCCCTGTGAGCTTGCCCCGTCGCTGGATACCTCATATGCAGTTATGGCGGCCCGGGGGCATCGGCAGGGTGGATGGCCTTCATGGGGGTCTGCCTTAGCACCGCTTTGCGGATTTCGGCGGCCACCACGATCGCCAGGGCCACGACGGTGCAGATCAGCCACTGACGGACGTCGAGAATGACGGTCTTCAGCACGATCTGGAAGATGCCCAGGACGGTGGACACGACCAGCAGGACGAAGGACCCGCTGGTGGTGATGACGAACGTGGAGTCGGAGAAGGTGTCGAGGGAGAACGCCGAGTCCCGTTCGTCTTTGGACTCGATCGAGAAGAACAGGATGAACAGCGCGAACGTGACCATGCCCATGGTCCGGGCGATGGCGAGCCCGTGCGCCTGCTGCGCCCAGCTGATCACGCTGAGGGTGCCGATCGCCATCAGCAGGCCGGCGAAGGCGAGCCAGACGATGAGCCCGCGGGTCAGGATCGGCCGGCTGGGCGGCAGCGGCGGGCGTTCCATGAGCCCGGCGGCGGGTTTGCTGTACCCGAGCCCGACCGACTGGATGGAGATCATGGTGAAGCTCACCCACAGCGTCTGCAGCGGGAGCAGCGGTATGCCCTCGGCGACGTTGAAGATGCTGGCGCCGAGGAACGTGGCGATGTAGCCGAACAGGGCGCCGATCTGGAACCGGATGTACCGGGCGAGGTTGTCATACAGCCCGCGGCCGAGTTCGATGGCCTTGACGATGGTGGAGAAGTTGTCGTCGGTCAGGATCATCACCGCGGCTTCCTTGGTCACCTCGGTGCCGGTGCCCATCGCGATCCCGATATCGGCCTTCTTGACCGCGGGCGCGTCGTTGACGCCGTCCCCGGTCATCGCGACGATCTGACCCTTCTTCCTGAGCACCTCGACCAGGCGGACCTTGTGCTCGGGGCTGACGCGGGCGATCACCCCGGTGCTGTCGACCTTGGCCAGCGCCTCCTTGTCGCTCATCGCGCCGAACTCGGCGCCGGTGAGCACGGTGCCGTCGATGCCGAGCTGGCCGGCGACCGCGGCCGCGGTGACCGCGTGATCGCCGGTGATCATCCGGACCTTGATGCCGGCCTTCTTGGCCGTCGCGATCGATGCCTTGGCGGCCGGGCGGGGCGGATCGACGATGCCGACCAGGGCGAGCAGTTCCAGCCCGGTGACCAGCGGGAGCAGGTCGGCGCCGGGGTTGAACGCCGCCGGGTCGAAGTCCTTGCGCGCGGTGGCCATCACCCGCAGGCCCTGCTCGCCCAGCCGCTGGTTCTCGGCCAGGTACCGCTGCTGGAATGCGCCGTCAGCGGGCGCCGGGCCGTCGTCGGCGTCGACGAAAGTAGCGGCCCGGGCCAGCAGCTGGTCCGGCGCGCCCTTCACGAAGCACCGGATCACCTCGTGGCCGGACGGGCCGGTCATCGTGTGGAACGTGGCCATCAGCTTGTAGGCCGCGTCGAACGGCAGCTCGGCGATCCGGGGATACCGTTCCCTGGTGGAGACCGCGTCGACGCCGCCCTTGGCGGCCAGCACGACCAGGGCGCCCTCGGTCGGGTCCCCGATCAGCTCGCCGTCCCTGACCACCGCGTCCGAGGCCAGCACCATCGGCACCAGGAACTCGTCCAGGCCGATGTCCGCCTCCCCGCCCACCCGGGTAATCCGCCCGGTGGTCGAGTAGCCCTTCCCGTCGACGGCGTACCGGCGGCCGACGACCGTCATCTGGACCGCGGTCATCTGGTTCATCGTCAGCGTGCCGGTCTTGTCCGAGTTGATCGCCGTGGTGGAGCCCAGCGTCTCGGTCGACGGCAGCCGTTTCATGATCGCGCCGGCCTTAGCGAGCTGCTGCGTCCCCCAGGCGAGAATGGTCGTGACCACCGTAGGCAGCCCGACCGGGATCGCGGCGATGGCGAAGGCGACGGCGGCGTTGAAGACGGCGGTGAACGTCTCGCCCCGGGCCAGGTTCAGCGCCATCGACGTGACCAGCGCGATGCCCGCGATCACCAGGATCTGCCCCGTCAGCCGGTCCATCTGGCGGGTGAGCGGAGTCTTGACCGCCTGCTGTCCGGCCAGCAGCCCGGAGATGTGGCCGACCTCGGTGGCCATCCCCGTCGCGGTGATGACGAACTCGCCGGTGCCGCGGGTGACGTTGGTGTTCATGTACACCATGTCAGTCCGGTCGCCAAGCGGCGTGCCGGCGCCCGCTACCGGCTCGGTGCCCTTGGCGGCGGGCAGGCTCTCCCCGGTCAGCGCGGACTCGTCGACCTCCAGGGTGGCCGCCTTCAGCAGCCGCCCGTCCGCGGGCACGATATCGCCCGCCTCGATCGCGACGATGTCACCGGGAACCAGCTGCCCGGCCGGGATCTCCGCCAGCTGGCCGTCCCGCCTCACCTTGGCCTTGATGATCACCATCTTCTGCAGGGCGGCGACCGCCGCGGCTGCCTTCCCCTCCTGCTGCAGGCCCATGACCGCGTTGAACAGGGTCAGCAAGATCAGCAGCAGGCCGGTGCCGAGCTGCTTGAGCGGGTACAGGCTGCCGATGCCGGCGGCCAGCAGCACCAGCTGCATCGGGTCGGCGTACTGGCGGAGGAATGCGCGCCAGCGGGGCTCGGACTGGCCAGCCGCGAACGTGTTCGGGCCGAACCGCTCAGCCCGCGCGGCCACCTCGGCCGAGCTGAGACCTCGCTGCCCGTCCACCCCTTCTGAGTCGAGGACTTGATCAGCGCCGAGCGTGTGCCACGCGAGGTTGCCGTCCGCTGGGAGCCGTCCCGATCCCGGTGTATCCGTCACTCCTGAAGTCATGTGGTGCTCCAGTGATCTGGCCGATCGCACAGAACGCCTCAATCCGTGCTGCCAAAGCCTCGCAGCCGATCGTCGCCTCTGTAAATAGAGAACGGCGGTTCCGCGAGCGTTATCCCTGCCCGATCGCTACGCGTCAACGACACGCCGGCATGCACGCAGGGAGTATCAGTCTCACCGCTCGCCCCGAGCAAGCCTCGGATACTCAGCGCGCGAAGTTGAGCAGGCGGAAGCCGCCGGCGGACGCTTCGGCCAGGTGGAGCTGCTGGCGGATCTGATGCGGGCCGGCGAGCTGGACGCTCCCCCGCGGCACGACCGTACGAAGCCGCTGCAGCGCGGCCGTCACCTGCCCCGGATCGTCCTCGCGCGCCTGCCGCGCCGCCGCGCCATACAGGTGCACCGCGCTGTAGGTGGATTCCGACAAGGTCGAGACGGGCGGGGCCCACGGCCCGAAGGCGTCATGGTAGCGCGCCAGAAACGCCCCGGCCCCGTGGCCCGCGCCGAAAAGACGGTAGACGACGTCGCGCCGCGCGGCGACCGTTTCGTCCGCGACGAGAACGACCGAGCCCACCGGTCAGCCAGCCTCTCGGCGCGGCTCCGATCCGCCGGGCACCGCTGCCTCGGCGTCCGACTTGAGCTCGCGGAGCGAGGACTGCAGCAGGCCCTGCAGGAATTCCAGGGCGGCCCGGGCCGGGCCTTCGGGGTCCAGCGAGTAGTAGCGATGACGGCCCGCGCGCCGCTCGGTCACCACCCCGGCGGTCCGCAGGACCCGCAGGTGACTCGACACAGTCGTCCGCCCGACCCGGTCGACGCTGTCCGCGATCTCGCCCGCGCTGCACTCGCCCCGTTCCGCGATTACCTGCAGGATGCTGCGTCGTACCTCGTCGGCTAGGGCATCGAAGGCCAGGTGGGTGCTCATGTCCCGCCAATCATGACATTGTGTGGTGACATAATAACGAATCTTTCGCGGGCAACCGGGCGCTGACCGGTTACCCGGCCGGGTAACGCCACCCCGTTCGGTCCATATCTGTTGATGCATGATGACATGATCAGCAATCGACAGATGCCGATGCTGCGGGCCAGGAACGAGAGTGACGAACGGGGTTCGATGACAGACATGTCTATAGCTCGATACTCATTGACATATTCTTGGGTGCCCTCTTAGGGTGACGGGCAAGAGCATCCTCTCGCCCGCAGGAGCCTGCCGTGCCCGTCGATCCTCCCGGCCCAGAAGCACTCGACCAGGTATCCCGGCACTACGGCCTGGGCCTCGGCCCGGCCGACATCGCCTCGTTCGAGCCCGCCGTGGGCGGTCTGCTCAGCTCCTGGGACGCGGTCGAGCAGTTGTACGCCGAACACGCGCCGCAGGCCCCGGACCGGCCCTGGAAGCGGCCGGACCCGGCGGACAACCCGCTCGGCGCCTGGTACGTGACGACGTCGATCACCGAGCGCTCGGAGGGCCCGCTCGCCGGGCGGACGGTCGCCATCAAGGACAACACCGCCGTAGCGGGGGTGCCCATGATGAACGGGTCGTCGACGGTCGAGGGCTTCACGCCCGCCCGCGACGCCACGGCGGTGAGCAGGCTGCTGGCCGCCGGGGCGACCGTGGCTGGCAAGGCGGTATGCGAGGACCTGTGCTTCTCCGGCGGCTCGCACACCTCCCGGAGCGGGCCGGTGCGCAACCCGTGGGATACCACCCGGTCGGCGGGCGGATCGTCCAGCGGCAGCGCCGCCCTGCTGGCCGCCGGGGTGGTCGACATCGCCACCGGCGGCGACCAGGGCGGCTCGGTCCGCATCCCGGCCGCTTACTGCGGCGTGGTCGGGCACAAGCCGACGTACGGGCTGGTGCCCTACACCGGGGCCTTCCCGATCGAGCAGACCATCGATCACCTGGGGCCGATGGCCCGCACGGTCGCCGACGTGGCGCTGGCGCTCGGCGTGCTGGCCGGCCCGGACGGGCTCGACCCGCGTCAGCCGGCCGGGATCAGCGTCCCCGACTACGTGGCCGAGCTGGGCCGGGGCGCCGGCGGGCTGCGGGTAGGGGTGGTCACCGAGGGGTTCGGCCGGGACAACTCCGAGCCGGCCGTCGACGCCACCGTCCGGGCCGCGGTCGAGACGCTGGCGGGCGCCGGGCTGAGCGCGGACGAGGTGTCGATCCCCTGGCACCTGCACGGCAGCCGGGTCTGGGACGTCATCGCCACCGAGGGTGCCACCGCGCAGATGGTCGACGGCAACGGCTACGGGATGAACTGGGAGGGGCGTTACGACCCGGAGCTCATCGACTTCTACGGCGCCAAGTGGCGCAGCGACCCGGCCGCGTTCTCCGAGACCGTCAAGCTGGTCCTGCTGGCCGGCCGGTACACGATCGACCGCTACCACGCCCGGTACTACGCCATGGCCCGCGAGCTCGCGCCGCGGCTGCGCGCCGCCTACAACCAGGCCCTGGACCGGTTCGACGTGCTTGTCATGCCCACCCTGCCGGTCCGCGCCACGATCCTGCCAGGTCCGGGCGCGCCGCGCGAGGAGATCCTGGCCCGCGGTCTTGAGATGATCGGGAACACGGCGCCGTTCGACGTCAGCGGGCACCCGGCCTGTTCGGTCCCGGCCGGGCTGGCCGATGGGCTGCCGGTCGGGATGATGATCATCGGAAAGCACTTCGAGGACGCCACGGTGCTGCGCGTGGCGCACGCATTCGAGCAGGCGGTGGGGGGATTCCCGGCGCCGCGGACCGCAATGTAAGGAGCCGCACGTGAACGGAGTTCACGACCTGGGCGGGACCGACGGCCTCGGCCCGGTCGAGATCCCTGACAGCGAGCCGGTATTCCGCGCGGACTGGGAGAAGGCGGCCTTCGCCATGTTCTCCATGTGCTTCCGGGGCGGGTTCTTCGGCGTCGACGAGTTCCGCTACGGCATCGAGCAGATGCACCCGGCGGTATACCTGCTCTCCCCGTACTACGAGCACTGGCTCCATACCGTGGAGCACTACGGGAAGGCCAAGGGCCTGCTGAGCGCCGACGACCTAGCCGAACTCGACCGCCGGACGCAGTACTACCTGGAAAACCCCGACGCCCCGCTGCCGCAGCGGGACGACCCCGACCTGATCACGTTCGTCGAGGCGGTGGTCCCGGCGGGGGCACCAGCGGGACGGGAATCCGACAAGGCGCCGCAGTTCAAGGCGGGCGACACCGTGACGGTGCGCGCTGACAGCCCGATCGGGCACACCCGGCGGGCCCGCTACATCCGCGGCCGCACCGGCGAGGTCGTGCTCGCGCACGGCACCTTCATCTACCCGGACAGCGCGGGCAACGGCGGCGGCGACGCGCCCGAGCACGTCTACACCGTGAAGTTCACCAACGCCGAGCTGTGGGGTCCCGACACGGCCGAGCCGAACGGCGTCGTCTACTTCGACGTCTGGGAACCGTACATCACTCCCGCCGAGACCACCGGAGCAGCAGCATGAGCGACCACGTCCGCACCCAGGAGGAGATCGCCGCCCGGGTCAAGGCCCTGGAGTCGATCCTGATCGAGAAGGGCATCATGACTACCGCGGCCGTCGACCGGCTGGTGGAGATCTACGAGAACGAGGTTGGCCCGCAGCTAGGCGCGAAGGTGGTCGCCCGGGCCTGGAAAGACCCCCAGTTCAAGCAGCGGCTGCTCGCCGACGCCACCGAGGCCTGCAAGGAGTTCGGCATCGGCGGCCTGCAGGGCGAGGACATGGTGGTGGTGGAGGACACCGCCGACGTGCACAACGTCATCGTCTGCACACTGTGCTCGTGCTACCCGTGGCCGGTGCTCGGCCTGCCGCCGAACTGGTACAAGGACCCGGCCTACCGGGCGCGGATCGTCAAGGAGCCACGCAAGGTGCTGCGCGAGGACTTCGGCTACGACGTGCCCGACTCAGTGGAGGTCCGGGTCTGGGACTCCAGCTCGGAAATGCGGTACTGGGTGCTCCCCACCGCGCCGGAAGGAACCGGCGGGCTCAGCGAGGAGGAACTTGCCAGCCTGGTGACCAGGGACTCCATGATCGGCGTCGGCCCGGCCGCCTCCCCTGGGGCGTCATGAGCGCCGGGCTGCGCCCGGACGCGACCGAACTCGGCGACGCCCGGCGCCGGGTCGAGGCGCTGGTCGCCGACCTGCCCGCGGGCCGCCCCGGCGAGGACGCCTTCAACCAGCCCTGGGAGATCCGCGCCTTCGCGATGGCGGTAGCGGCCTACCACAACGGGCAGTACGAGTGGTCGGAGTTCCAGCTCTCGCTGATCGAGTCGATCCGGCAGTGGGAGCAGGGCGGGCGGGATCCGGCTGCCGAGCCGTGGAGCTACTACGAACACTGGCTGACCGCGCTGGAGACCGTGCTGGCCGGCAGCGGCCTGCTGTCGGAATCGATGCTGGACGAGCGGACCAAGGAGGTGCTCGCGACCCCGCGTGACGCCAGCCACCAGCACGCCCACCGCGACCCGGTCGCGGTCGACCCGCCCGTACGCTGACCGGCCCGCGTCCTGTTCCCGGCCAGGCCGGTCTTAAGCGTGACCGGAGCCATCCGGGGTTACGGGCGTGAGCTGGGCGCGGGCGGTGGCCATGGCGAGCTCTATCAGGCGTGCACGGGACAGGTAGGGTCGCTGGTTCAGCTGGATCATCGCGAGCCCGTCGAGCAGCGCGCAGAAGCAGATCGTGAAGTCCTCGGAAGAGACTTGGAGGCCGAACGTCCCCTCGTGCACGCCGCGCTGCACGATCTCGGCGAGATCGTCATACCAGGGAAGCATCAGCTCATCGAGGAAACGACTCACCTCAGCGTCGTGCGGGGTGCGCGCCCACGCCTCCACCCACAAGATCCAGACCGGGTCGGCCGTATCACATGGCAGGTACAGGTCAACGAACCGTTCAAGCTGGCGCCACCGGCCCGCAACCTCGGGGAGAACGGTCCGTCGGTGCCTGGTTTCGTCGTGCTCGCGCCAGGCCAGCGTCTCCAGCAGGATGTGCTCCTTGGAAGCGAAGTAGTACATCACCTGCCCGGAGCTCATCCCGGCCCGCCGGGCGATCTCGGCCAGGCGCACCTGATCGATGCCGACCTCGGTGATGAGCTCGAATGAGGCTTGCAGCACACGGTCACGACTCTGCCGTCCGTGGGGCGTGCTGGCCGGCCCGCGACGCCGGGCCGATGGCGCAGCGACCCGCGCGGCGGGGGGCGGTGAGGACGCGCTGCTGGCTTGGTCCGGGTCGTTGATCGTGCCAGCATAGCGGAGAGCGTCCTAGAGTGTTACTCTAGAGTGTCCTTTAGCCGACGTCCTGGATGTCTGCAGCACCAGGCGGACGCCAGTGACACGACCGCGAAGGGCAGGGCCGAGCGTCTCTCCCGCAGAGCCCCGCGTGGCCGGGGCAGGCCTCTGCCCCGGCCAGTGCCGCGGGGTCCGAGGTCGAGCGGGCCCCCGCGGCCCACCATCAGACGGCCCGCGCAGGGGGATCAGGCTTCGTTCGCGCGGGCGTACGCGCGGCGTTCGATGAGGTCGTCGTACCAGCGCTGGCCGCGCTGACCGCACGTGTCCCTGATCGTGTCGCGCAGGTCACCGGTCCGCAGATTGAGGGTGTGCACGAACTGGAGGCCGCGGGCGGTCTCGGCGGCCATGGTCTTACTGCGGCCACTGAGGGCCGCGGCACTCGCGCGTAGCTCGACCTGCGGTGGCTTCATGCGCTGGCCGGTGCGCGGGTCGCGCAGCGGGACGAGCCGGGGGGCGGCGGTCGCCTTGGCACGGGCCGCCATCCCGGCCAGGAAATGGTGCGTGTCCTTGGTCGACTCATAGCTGCCGTGGGCGACGTTGGCGCACTTGAACGACGTGAAGTGCTGCCCGCTCATGGCGACGAAGCTGATCTCGTGGCGCGCGGCGGCCAGGCACTCCTCGACCTGACGCGTCATCTGGCGCACGGCGTCGTTCTGCTGCCTGACCTGCTTGAGCTTCCTGTCCGCGTCACGTTCGGCCTGGCGGACCATCTCCACGGTGATCGGCTCGCCGAGCGGCGGTGACCAGTGATCCCAGACGCGGAACGCCACCGGCAGCAGGAGACAGGGCACGAGGACGATGCCGACGCGGTTCAGTAGCTGGCCGAACGTGTGCGGGGTGCCTCCTGTCACCAGCATGATCCCGCCGACGGCGGTCGTCACGGTTAGGAGCAGTACGGTTTCGACGTAGCTTCTGGTGCGGCGGGCACGCCGGTCCTTCTGGTTGCTGTAATCGAGGTCCGTGTTGATCTTCAGCCATTTTCTGGCGCGCCTGGGCAGCTGCGTAGTGGCGAGTCCGAAAGCGACTAATGGTGCGGCGATGAGCGCGGCGAGCCACAGCGTCTGGTCGTGATGAAACTGCTCTGGCTGGTTAAGCAGCAGGTACGGGACGATGGCCGGCGCCGCCATGACGACGGCGAGCATCTCTATCCCCCACGCCGCGACGCTGGCGAGGAAGGTGACGCCCAGCAGTGCGACGATGACGCAGCCGCAGCCTTCCGCGCCGCCTGTGCCGCTTCGGCGGGCCACGATCAGGCGCTATCAGGACGGGGGCGACGGCGTTTCTGCTGGCTCTGGCCAGGCGGCTGGTTTTGGCGTTTCTGCTAGTTCTGACGCTGGGTCGACGGTTGGTTCTGGCGCTGGCTTCGGCCTTGGCTTGAGCGCCGGCCGGGGGCGAGCGCGCCGTCGCCATTGAGAACTTCGCTGATTTGCGCTGTCAGGACGTTTCCGCTGCCAATGTGGTTTTCCACCATGCGAGCCGAGTACATGTCGAGAATGCTGATGTAGACCTCTTTCTCGGCCAGCGAGACGCCCCGCTCGAACACCGCTTTCTCCGCGTTGGCCAGCGCGTGACGGAACCGCTTGGATTCGACCTCGGTGAGCGCGACCATGCGGTTCATCGCGTTGATCGACTGGCCGGCCGTCTGCTTCCGGTGTTTCAGCCGGAGCAGTTCCGTCATCCTGTCGGCCTCGATTTGCTTGCCTTCCTCCTCCAGCCGGCGCAGTTCCACCTTGGTGGCGGCGACCTCCGCGACGATACGGGCCACCGTGCCCAGGGGGCTGATCGTCTCGGCGATTCGTGCCACGGCAGCGGTAAAAACGACGTGCCCGTTTTCCTCGCGCATAAGTTCCCCACTCACGCCGCCTAGGGTAGCCGGGCGTTACTTGCGGGGCGACGGGTTTTCCAGAATGTGGCAATTCTTACCTTAGGTGAATAATGTTCAGTAGCAAGGGCCGGTCCTTGCCAGGCTCGTCCCGTAGCCACCATCTCGGGCGTGTGCTGCAGGTGGCCCCGGAACGCCAAGCCGGGGGCCTGTGACCTGATGACCTGGCGGAGTTCTAACTGGGAGCGCCAGAATGGGGCA
>Ga0335083_10005599_pt1 | contig 15812 bp, 12 predicted proteins | sample Lox_Sample_42_FD_206716 | JGI IMG/M metagenome (GOLD analysis project Ga0335083, IMG submission 206716) | Soil microbial communities from Loxahatchee National Wildlife Refuge, Florida, United States - Lox_Sample_4.2 | ecosystem: Environmental > Terrestrial > Soil > Wetlands | place: USA... | reverse complement strand
GTTTTCGTCAAAGGTTGCAAAGAAAAGAATCATATCCCGGAAAAGCAGGCGAATGAGATTTTTGATTTGCTGGAAAAATTCGCCGGTTACGGCTTTAACAAATCGCACGCCGCCGCTTACGCCGTTGTTGCTTACCAAACGGCCTATCTGAAGGCGAATTATCCGGTAGAGTTCTTCTGCGCGATGATGACCAACGACATGGCGGACACCGCCAAGCTCGCGCAATACATCGCCGAAGCGCGCAATTTCGGCATCGAAGTCCTCGGCCCGGACGTGAATGAGAGCCAGGTTTATTTTGCCCCGGCGGTGGGGCGAGCGTCCCCGCGAGCCGAAGCTTCAGCCGTGATAATGCGCGCACCGCGTTTATAGCCGAGGTATGAGTACATCCAATTCAATAGCACGGCCACGCGATTGCGGAAGCCGATGAGGAAAACGATGTGCACGAATAGCCAGAACAGCCACGCGAGATAACCGGAGAGATGAATCCTTTTAAGCCAGGCAACGGCAGCGGAACGGCCAATCGTGGCCATCGTTCCTTTGTCGAAATATTGAAAAGCCGGCTGCGCCTGCTGCGGGCCGAACCGAATCCATTTCGCAATAATGCCGGCGGCGTGCCGGCCCATCTGCATCGCCGCGGGCGAGACACCGGGAACGGGCTTGCCGTCCTGGTCCAGGACCAGCGCCATGTCGCCAATGGCAAAGACTTCCGGGTGGCCCGGCAGGCTTAAGTCCGGGTTCACTTTCACGCGGCCCGCTTTGTCCAGTTCCACACCCAGCTTTTGAGTCAGGCCCGAGGCGGAAACTCCCGCCGCCCACAAAATCGTCCCCGCCTGGATACGTTCCCCGCTCTGCAATTCCACTTCGCCTTCGCGAATGTCTTTCACGCGCGTGGAGGTGCGCACGTGTACGCCCAGCGCTTCCAATTGCCGTTGCGCGCTGGCCGAAAGGTCTGGCGGGAAATTACCGAGCACTGCCGGCGAACCTTCGAGCAAAATGATGCGCGCCTGCGTGGGATCAATGTGCCGGAAATCCCGGCGCAACACCGTGCGCGCCAGTTCGGCAAACGCGCCGGCCAGTTCCACGCCCGTCGGGCCGCCACCAATCACGACGATGGTCATCAGCTTCTCGTGTTCGCTTTTTTCCGCCTGGTTTTCCGCCTTTTCGAACGCCATGAGCACATGGCTGCGGATGCGCAGGGCGTCGTTCAGGGATTTCAGGCCGGGCGCAAACGCTTCCCATTCCGGATGACCGAAGTAACTGCTGCGGCCGCCCAGTGCGAGCACGAGGAAATCGTATTTAAGCGTGTTCTCACGCAGGCAAACTTTCTTTTCAGTGAGGTTGATGTCCATGGCTTCGTCCATCAAAACCGTGATGTCCGGGCGGTCAACCAGGATGGAGCGGATGGGCTGGGCGATTTCCGTGGCCGCCAGGCCCGCGGTGGCCACCTGGTAGAGCAGGGGCTGGAACAAATGATGGTTCGTGCGGTCCACGAGCGTGATGCGCGCGTCCGGGCTGTGCAGGTTTTTTACAAATTCCAACCCGCCAAAACCTCCTCCTAAAACCACGACATGAAATTTGACGGCCATAAGGGAGATTTTCCGCTAAAAGCAGCAGAAAATCTAGTTCGTAGATGATGGTTAATGGTTGATGGCAAATGTCCGTCGCCCCCCGGGGGGGCCTTCCGTAGCCTACAATAGGTTACAATAGCTTTCCGTAGGCTTCCGAGCCACAGATGAACACAGATGAAACACAGATTTAAACAATCTTTTTATTCTTAAAAACCCTTGGACTGGGTTGGATTAGGTTGGACTAGCCTTGACCCGGCTTTACGGCGGCAATGGCCGCCACCTTCCTACTCGCATAGAGGCCTCCCCGCCTGGGCCGCCTTCAAAATGTCAAAGAACTGGGTTCATCGCGTTTGAGACGACGCACCATCCATTATCAACCATCAATTGCCGACGTTCGCAACCGAAACTTGACTCCTGGTTGTTCACGCGATAAATGAGGACTGCCCTATAAACGGAAAAATGAGCATGAAAATCATGCGGATGGTGGCTTTCGCATTTTTCATCCCGTCCATTTCAATGCTTGAGACGGTAGAAACTGTTTCCAGCGGGCGCCGATGGAAGCGCGACTTGATTCTCTAGATTGGAGAAGTTGAGAACAGGCACATTGGTCACAGCCGCCCAGTTCAACAGGTCCGGGCTCTGCTGCAAGGTAAAGCTGAGAGACGGAACAATCCACGAAATGAGAGTATTGTTGGAAACGGAGAGGCTTAACACCGGCGCAGGCGTGGTTTGCCCGACATAGATTCCGCCGGTGAAGGAAGGATAGCCCATGACGGCCACGTATTCATTTCCGTCTGCGGACATGGCGGCGCAGGTCCAGGATGCGCTGGGCACATTGTTGGAAACCCAGGTATTTCCTGAATCGGTTGAAGTCCAGATTCCGCCGTTGCCGATGCCGAAGGTGACATTGCCGCTGTTGGCCAGCGCCACGGCTTTCGTCCCATCGGCGGACATGGCCACGCTGTTCCAGTTGTTGGTGGGCAGGCTCGTCTTGGTCCAGTTCACGCCGGCGTTGGTGGAACTATAAACGTTGCCCATAGAATAACTGCAAGCCAGCAGTTCATTTCCATTCGCGGAGGAAGCGACACTATACCAGTTGGCGATGGGTGCATTGGTGAGTCTTGCCCAATTCACTCCCCGGTTGGTGGAAGCATAAAGCAAGGTCGGGGTCGCCACAATCAATCGAACCCCATCGGCCGAACTGGCAATATACACCCCATCGGGCGCACCGGTCTGGATCGTCCAGGTGGCTCCTGAATTGGTGGAAGTGGAAACCAACGCCGAATAATTCACGGCGGCGATTCTAGTTCCATCCGCGGATGACGCGATCGCATTCCATTCTCTTGCGCCCGTACTGATCGATGGGACAAACGTGGTTCCTAAATTTGTATAAATGGGACCGGCGCTGGGTTGTCCAATCGCAGCGAACAGTTTGCTTCCGTCCGCCGACATAGCAACCGCTTCCCAATCTGCGCTCAAATTGGTAGCGACGTTCCAGGTAACGCCATTATTGGTCGAGATATAAACTCCTCCGCGCGCGCCCTGCTCGGCATTAGCCGCCGCGATTAATTTGCTGCCGTCGGCTGAACAGGCGACAGATTGCCACGTTGCGGGCGGAACGTTGGCGAAGGGAAATGGTAAAAATGAAATGACGGCGCTCGACACACTGCCCAGGAAGTTGGAAGCGACCACTTGATAACTATAGCCTGAAGTTTGGGGCAGGCCGGCGATGAGACTGCTCACATTCAACGAAACGGCGCCGGCTCCCGCATCCATCAAAGGCGTGGAATTGGTAAGTAATCCGCCTTTGACTCCCCACGTGAAATAAACAGTCGTGTCCCAGCCTTCAGGATTAACCGAGGCGGATAAAGTGGTGCCGTTCGCGCTATTGACGGGCAGGAAATTTGTGATGATCAGCGGGGCGAAACCATTCGTGAACGAAACATCATTGCCATAGATGATGCCAAAATCATTTAGCGCATCGAGCTGGTAGTGATAAATGTTTCCAGGCAATCCATTCAATGCCACGCTCAAGTTGGTAGTTCCGCCGCCGTCCGCGATAATGGTTATATCAGCAATGTTTCCGTAGTTGGTGGTGGTTCCCCAATCGAACCATGCGATCGTTTCATCGGCGCCAACCATGGCCAAGCCATTTAACACCGAGCCGGTGGCGGAAATACCACTGGCCGGCAGGGTGGTCACCAGCGTTGGCATGACTGTAAGCAGGGCGCTGCTGCTTAAGGCGCTGCCAAAATTATTGCTCACCAGCACCGCATAGGAGGCAGTGTCGGCGAAGTTGACATTCGTGATACTGAACGTGCTATTGGTGGCATTTAGGATAGCGACATTGTTGGATGTCCATTGATAAACAAATGGCGCGGCGCCGACGACGGTAACGTTGAACGATATATTTCCACTGATAGCAATCTCCTGAGTGGCTGGCTGGGTGGTAATGATGGGAGGAACAATGGCAGGTTGGTTTACGAAAACCTGAATGCGACTGTTACCAGTATCGGCCACATAAATAAGATTCCCACTGCCACTCACGGCAACGCCTTCGGCATTGTTAAACTGGCCGTTGCCGATGCCGTAGCTGCCCCACTGAGTCAAGTAACTGCCGTTGCTATCGAATTTTTCAATGCGATCGTTGCTTAGATCTGCCACATAGACATGGTTGCTGCTATCTATAGCGATGCCCCCAGGAGTCTCAAATTGGCCGTTGCCAGTTCCCGCACTTCCCCACTGAGTCAAGTAATTGCCATTGCTGTCGAATTTCTCAATCCGGGAGTTATTGTCGTCCGCCACATAGATATTGTTGTTGTTGTCCACGGCGATGCCTTCGGGACCGTCAAATTGGCCATTGCCAGTGCCGAAAGTGCCCCATTGAGTCAAATAATTGCCATTGCTATCGAATTTCTGAATACGATTATTAACGCCGTCTGCCACATAGACAGCATTGTTGTGGTCAATGGCGATATAACCGGCGTATTGAAACTGGCCATTGCCGGTGCCGAAACCTCCCCACTGAGTCAGGTAATTGCCATTGCTGTCGAATTTCTCAATCCGAAAGTTGCCGTAGTCCGCCACATAGATATTGTTGCTGCTGTCAATGGCGATCCCTTCGGGTTGCTCAAATTGGCCATTGCCATATCCGCTACTTCCCCATTGGGTCAAATAGTTCCCGCCGACATCGAATTTTTCAATGCGACGGTTACCTACGTCGGTCACATAAACATTATTACCACCGTCAATGGCAGCAGCAGCGGGAACGTTAAATTGAGCGTTGTTAGTTCCCAGGCTACCCCACTGAAACAAATAGGTTGGCGGGTTATCCGCGTGCACCGGTGTCACCAGACATGGCAAACCAACTATCAGAAACAAGGCCAGCAATCCGGCGGAGCGCGTCCGCGCCATCAGTTTTTGGGAAAGACTCAGGTCGTTCATAAAATTGCTTTCTGATTAAATTTCCTCGTTTGGCGAGGGATTTTGATGTGACAGACAGCGTCCTATAGCCGCAAATAAACGTTAAATTTTGGGTATAAAATATCCTTATCTGAACTTCTTGACTCTAAATAATAAGAAATCAGAATGCAAGAAGAAAGTAAAACTTTTATGGCGATGGCTGTTCCTGACAGAGCCGCAAGGAACGCAACGGCCATTTTACCACAAGATTTCCAGGCCGGAACCGAAACTTGACTCCTGGTTGTTCACGACCTGGCAGAGATTTTTTCGTCCCTGCGGGACTTTGATTTGTTTACCTGGCGATTTCCCCAGCACTAAAGTGCCGGGCTATTTTCATGCGAGGCGGGACTACCTCCTTTATGCCACAAATGACAAGGCCAGAATTTAAACAATTGAAAACAATAAGAATAACTGTTATGCTGCGACGTACAGCCCGCCTATATGATCAATAAAACCTATCTATTGATAGCGGTCCCCACCGTCATAATCGCAGGTGCGGTGATTAAAAGTTATGCCCAGACCTGGAGCAGCACGAGCGCCCTGGGTTATGGCTATGAAAGCGTGTGGGAATCAGCCAACGGTATGATTGTCATTGCCTCAAGCTCCACATGGACCCCGGCTATTTCAACTAATTATGGCACCACTTGGAATACCAATACAACCACCCATGGCTTCACTTTGACCAACATTTTCAGCATGCTAGCCTCTTCGGCAGATGGCACAAAATGGGTGGGAACATTCAATAGCGCCATGGACTATATCTATGTTTCCACGAATTCAGGCCAAAGCTGGGCTCCGACCGCTTCGCCATCCAGTTCCCAATGGGAGGCCGTCGCTTCCTCAGCGAACGGTAACATCCTCGCAGCGGCGATTTTTAATGGAACAATTTATTATTCGACCAATGCCGGATCAACCTGGCAGTCGAGTGGCGCACCCGTTAAGAGGTGGGAAGCGCTTTCAATGTCAGCGGACGGAACTAAAATCATCGCAGCGGCGAACAATGACACTATTTATGCTCTAACCAATTTCGGGGGGACATGGATGCCGACGGGAGCATCCAGCGATTCCTGGGTATCGCTGGCCGGGTCAGCGGACGAATTACGATTGGTGGCCTCTTCCGGCAGCGGCACTTATGTTTCAAGCGATGCGGGGTGGATTGGACACCTGGCACTAATATCAGCGGGCGGGTGACATCCTCCGCCGATGGATCCAAGCTGGCGGTTTTCAGTGGTACCAGGATTTACTCGTCCAGCGATTACGGAAATACGTGGGTCTCCAATGGCTGGCCAAACAATTGTGCCTATCAGGACATATGTTCTTCCGCTGACGGCAACCGGTTATTCGCCGTTGGCGCCGGTTTAACCGGGATATGGACGTGCCCATTAAATACTTCAGCGAACTTAAAAATCAAACGAACTACCTTCACCAATGTGATGGTTTCGTGGGGAGTGCCTTCAACCAATTTGGTCTTGCAGCAGAATTTGGATTTGACCACTGCCCAATGGTCTAATGTGACGAACCAGCCAGTTCTCAATTTAACCAATCTTCAAAACCAGGTAATGCTGCCATTGCCACCCGGCAGCGCTTTCTACCGGCTCAAAACTCCCTAACCGCCGGCGGGCCTGTTTTTTCCAGGCTCAATAACAATTACCTTTCACGCTTTCGCGCGAACCATTCTCAGTTGATGTCCTGCGGCGGCACGACGCTTTAATCACGCAAAGCGGAATGTCACCCATCCCGTGAGGATAGAGTGTTACCTGTCCGGTGAGGAGAATCCGGCTCCCATCCCGCCAATAACTTCCCGGCGGCGCTTTGGCCGGCTATTTGGCTCAGGCCTTAATAAACGCCAGCAAATCCTTATTGATGGTGTCGGCTTCGGTCGTGGGCATGCCGTGCGGAAATCCCTTGTAGGTTTTCAGCGTCCCGTTCTTGAGCAGCTTGGCCGATAACGGTGCGGAGTCGGCGTAGGGTACGATCTGGTCGTCGTCACCGTGCATCACCAATACCGGCACGGTGATTTTCTTCAAATCTTCGGTGAAGTCAGTTTGGGAAAAAGCGACGATGCCATCGTAGTGCGCCTTGGCGCCGCCCATCATGCCTTGTCGCCACCAATTCCAGATCGCCCCTTGCGAAACTTTCGCGCCGGGCCGGTTGAAGCCGTAGAAAGGTCCCGCCGGGATATCGTAATAAAATTGGGCGCGGTTGGCAGCCAGTTGCGCCATGAATCCATCAAACACTTCTTTGGGCAACCCGCCGGGATTGGCCGGCGTCTTGACCATGAGCGGAGGCACCGCCGACAGGATCGCCGCTTTGGCCACACGGCTTTCGCCATGGCGCGCGATGTAATGGACCACTTCGCCGCCGCCGGTGGAATGGCCGACGTGCACGGCGTTCTTCAGGTCGAGATGGGTCACCACGGCGGCGAGATCATCCGCGTAATGGTCCATATCATGGCCGCTGCCGGGCTGGCTGGAACGCCCGTGCCCGCGACGGTCATGGGCGACGACGCGGAAACCCTGGTTGAGAAAGAAAAGCATCTGCGCATCCCAATCGTCCGCGGAAAGCGGCCAGCCGTGGCTGAAAACAATCGGTTGTCCTTTGCCCCAGTCTTTAAAGTAAATTTGCACGCCGTCGTTGGTGGTGATGTAGCTCATAGGATTTCCTTTCACGTTGTTTCAGTTGCTCTGTTTCAAATCGGGTAAAAACCCTCCTTCGGAGCCCATATTAAATTTCGGATTTGAAGTGTCAAGCCGGTTGAATAGATGGCAGTTAAGCCAGGGCTCGACAACACACGCGGGTGGTATCCCGCCCCACCGATGTGGTTACTCAAAGGCAAATTGCCCGGCGCAAAAAATAGCGCTTGCCATTTTCAGTAGTTTAATTAATAATTGACATCATTGTTTTTATCAGAAAAAACAATGGCCGGCGTAGTAATTTTAAAAGCAAAACCGAACCGACCTCAAAGATATGAAACCCCTGGTAATATTCGCAATTTTGGCCGGGCTGGGCATCGGCGCCGTTCCGGCCCATGCGGACCTGGCCCAATGGCTCACGGCGGTCAATGCCGGATCGCCCACCTATGAAGCGACCCAGATATCGCCTCTCCCCACGACCATTAACATCGGAAGTCTTTCGGGTAATAATACTTATGAGTTTATTGTCAACGGCCAGATAGGGCCATCCACTTCCGGCGCTCTCATGGCGGATGGGTCGCAGGCTATCAAATTCGACCAGTACCCCAATACCGGGCTCTACGGTGCCACACAATACGGCATCGCTGATTATGATTTCGGCGAGCCGACAACTGTGGGTAATAACGTCGTGCTGGATTTCGTGGCGAATAGTGGAACCGGAACCACGTCGCTCTTTGTGAACGGAGCGGCTGAAGGCACGGCGGTTCCGTTTGCTTTGACGCTGAGCGGGAATGTCACCGTCGGCGCGGCGTTCGGAGCGGTGGGTAATCAGGGATTTTTTGATGATTTCAATGGCCAGATCCTTGGTTTAGCGACCTTTGACTCTGGGCTTTCGGGCAATCAGATCATGCAACATGCGAATGCCTTCTTCGCTGTGCCGGAGCCCAGCTCTTTGGCCATGTTCATGAGTCTCGGTGTTAGTGGCCTCTGGATGGTACGCAGGCTGCCTCGCCGCAGGAAATAGTCCGAGTGGCATCCCACAACTACGAGATGAGGTTTTCGCTTTTTCTTTACGCGATCAAGAGCGATTCTTGATGTCCCAGGCATCGCGCAAGCCGTCGCCGAGGAAGTTCAGCGCGAGCAATGTCGTCACAAGGATGCCGCCGGGGAAAATAATCAGCCACCAATAAACGCGGACGGCGTTGATCTGGCCGACGCCTTCGGCAATGAGTGTGCCCCAACTGGCCATCGGCGGCTGGACGCCCAGGCCGAGGTAACTCAAAAACGATTCGTAGAGAATAATCGCCGGCATCGTGAGCGCGAGGTACGTGATGACGATGCCAAAGATGTTCGGGATGATGTGCCGCGCGAGGACCCATTGCGGCCTGGCGCCGAGTGCGCGGCTGGCTTCTACAAAGGCCCGCGTGCGCAGCGAAAGGACCTGGCCGCGAACAATCCGCGCCATCGTGAGCCACGACACTGCGCCCAACCCGAGGAACAGCAGCATGATGCGAAATTCGCCCGCCAGGGCAGGGGAATGTTCGATGAACTGCGATCGCCTCATAATTTCTCCGCCGGTCGTAATCAGCACGGCGACAAAAATGATTGTCGGCAGCGAGTAAAGGACATCCACAATCCGCATGAGGATACTGTCCGTTCGTCCGCCAACGTAACCAGCCACCGCACCCCAAAGAACTCCGATGATAAGGCTGACCAATGTGCCGACCACGCCGACCAGCAGGGAGATTTGCGCGCCAAAAAGCACGCGCGAAAAAACGTCGCGCCCGTGTTTATCCGTGCCGAACCAATAGTGTGCGTTGGGCGCGAGAAATTGTGCCTCGGAGACGTGATTAGGATTGTGAAGCTGCGCAAAATCGGTCGGGGCGACTTTCAAAATCAGCGGCCAGGCGAGCACGGCCACAAATAATGCCGCCAGGTACCATGCGCTTAAAACCGCCGCGCGATTGCCTTTGAAGCGCAGCCATGCGCGTCGCCCGGGCGAAAAATGCTCCGGACGTTCGGCGCCTGGTTGCGACTCAATGGTGCTGGCCTCATTCATATTTCACGCGCGGGTCGAGCACTGTGTAGGCAAAGTCCACGAATAAATTCAGGGCGATGAGCAGGACCGCGTACAGCAGCGCGAGGTCGAGCGTCATCATGTAGTCTGAGTTCAGCGAGCTGTTGATAAAAAATTCGCCAATGCCCGGGATTTGAAAAATATTTTCCACGACGAACGAGCCGGTGAGCAAATCCGCCAGCATCGGCCCGGAAAAGGAAACCACCGGCAGGATGGCGATGCGCAACGCGTGGCGGAACAGCAGCTTCGTTTCACCCAGGCCTTTGGCGCGGGCGGCGGTCACAAATTCCGATTGCATCGCGCTCAGCATGCCTTCGCGGAAAATGCGCGCGACTTTGCCGGCGAAAAAAAGCCCGAGCGCAATCATCGGCAAAATCGCATAGAGCGGCGAGCTCCAGAGGGCCACCGGCAACAGCTTCCATTTGACGGCGAACCCCAAAATCAGCAGCGGCGCAATGACGAAACCGGGGATGCACACCGCGAGCACCGCCAGGAAATTGCCGGTGAAATCCTGCCATTGTCCCCGGCGCGCGGCGCTGAAGAATCCGATGGGCAGGCCAACGCCCATGGCGAAACAAAAGGCCAGCGTGCCGAGTGTCATGGAGACTGGCAATGCCTGCGCAATGATGTCGGTGATTTTGTGACTGCGATATTTATAGGAGACGTTGAAGCTGGCGGGCGCGTGCTGCCATTGGCCATCGCTGTCCTGCGTCCAAACCAGGCCGAAATAGCGCAGGTATTGTTTCCAAACCGGTTCGTCTAGGTGATAGGCGGCGGCGAGATTGCGTTCGACTTCGGGCGAAGCCGGCGCGCGTTCGCGATCGAACGGACCGCCGGGCATCGAGTGCACCAGGAGAAACGTCACCGCGCTGAAGACCAGCACCAGCGGGATGGCGTAAATCAACCGGCGCAGAAAATACATGGGCCTTTATTTAATAGAATAAACGCGCGGAAGCGTAGAAAAATTTGTGGGTGGGTGGTACCCGCGCCTTTTTGTCATGGCTTTGGCGGCCACGGCCTATACGACTCAGCTTCAGTTAACCACAAATTTATGCGGCTACCAGACTTTGAACGAATAATCTGCTTTTCATTGTCCGATAAAGGATTCTCCCGCAAATCAAGCCATTCGAGTTGTGATGAAACATAAAACTCCGGCGCTAATCCTGTTATTTGATTAGCTTGCAAGCTCAACCATCTAAGTTTGGGTAAGACCGTGACCTCCAACGGCACGGTGGTAAACTGATTATGCGATAAACTCAGATCTTCTAGATGTTTCAGAAGAGTGAACGACTTTGGCAAACTGCTCAAGCCATTAGAACATAGATCAAGCTCATACAAGTCAGGGAGCGAAGCGATTTCTTCAGGGACGGCTGACAACGCGCAAGAACCTAAACCGAGTCCGTTCAATTTCCTTAACTTAAATACACAAGATGGTATCTTTTTTAAATTATTGCTTCCTAAGCTCAGAGATTCGAGATTTACGAGATCGCCAAGTTCGTCGGGCAGTTCAGAAAGACCACATGAATTCAATATCAACACCCGAAGATTCGTAAGTTGTTGAATTTCTTTTGGTAAAGCACCGATTTGATTATATGCAAGATCCAGATTCTGAAGATTCTTACATTTCAGAATCTCTAAAGGGAAACCATCAGTGTGTCCCCGCAACTTAAACTCAGTAATGTTTGGATCGATAGTCATATACTATGTGAAATTGAGTGAGCTATAAGGTCGCCCAACGTTTAACAAAGACCACTTTGGTTCAGTGGTTGAATGCGTTCAGTTTTATTAGTTTTTTGTAAAGGTGATGTCCGCCTTGTTCACGTTTTCAGAATGACTCTCGACGAATTCATTTTTTAGCGCGGTGATGCGAACATCTTTGAACGTGATATTCTTTGCGTAGTTGCAAATGACGCCATTGGTACCCTCAAGGTAGAAGTGATCGAAATGAATGTCCTGGATGGGTTGCTCTTCGAGGCCATCAATTCGCAGACAGGTTCCCGCGCCGTGAGCAGTCACATGGTCAATACTGATGTCGTGAAACAACGGCGTGCGCACCGAGAGCGGTTCGGGCGAGGTCTGGACATAATTATCCGTCAGGATGATGGGTGTGCGCACGTTGGTAAGCGTGAAGTGCGAGGCGACGATGTCTTCCACCACGCCGCCGCGACCGCGCATACTTTTCAGGCGGATGCCGTTGTCCGTGCCATCGCCGGTGCAATCGAGAAAGCGGATGTGGCGCGCGCCGCCGGATTGTTCGCTGCCGATGGCGCAAACGCTGTGGCCATGCAACACGTGGCAGCGCAGGTAAGTGATGTCCTCGCAAGGCCGGTTCACCGCGCGGCCTTCTTCATCGCGGCCGGATTTGATGCCAAAACCATCGTCGCCCACGGAAGCGGTGCAATCATGCACCAGTACGTCGCGGCAGGAATCTGTTTGCAACGCATCCGTGTTGGGTGACTTCACCGGCGAAAAAATCCCGCAATTCGCCACTTCCACATTCGTGCTGTAGAGCAAATGCACATGCCAGAACGGCGCGTTCGTAAACGTCACGCCGTCAATTTTCACCTCCGTGCAATCCTTGATCTCCAGCATGACCGGGCGGCGGCGGATGGGACGGTTCGGGCGCGCATTGCCGAGCTCGGCCGGATCCATCGTGGCCCACCACGGCGCGCCCTGGCCGTTGAACGTACCCTGGCCGGTGATGGTCACGTTATGCAATCCATTGGCCCAGATAAAAGGATGCGGGCCGCTCTCGGTCAGCCCTTCCCAGCGCGAAACGACGTTCGGGTAATGGCTGCGTTCTGTTTCAAAATAAACCATCGCGCCGTCATCCATTTGTAACGTCATGTTATTCGTCAAATCAATCGGGCCAGTGAGATACTGGCCTGCGGGAATTTCTACAGTGCCGCCGCCCGCGTTTCCGCAATCCAACACGGCCCGGCGAAATGCTCCCGTACTGGAAACGTCCGCGCTGTTTACCGCGCCATACGACATAATATTAAATATGTGCTGGTGCGTGGGGATATGGCTGGTCACGCATCCGGCCAGAAGAATCGCGGTGCCCAGACCAATAATATATGCGGAGGATTTAATCATAACATCACGCGCGTGCCGGTTTCGGCTGATTGATACGCCGCGTAAATCACATCCACGCACGCCACGGCCAGGTCGATGCCCGCGCGCGGCTCGCGGTTTTCGTGGATGGCGCTCACGAAGTCCGCGATTTCCTGGGCGAACCCGCGGAACCAGTCTTCATCGCAACTGGGCCGGTTCCAGCCCGCCTTCGTCTCCAGTTTTTCCGTGAAATATTCGCTCTGGAAACCGCCCGCGTCCGGCGCATACGTTTCGATAGCGTCGTTCGCAGTCATATTCGCCTTAATCACGCCGTCAGTCATGAACGCCGTGACGCGTGTGTTTAATCCGCCGAGTCCGACGTCACTGACGATGACGTTGCCGCGGCTGCCGTCTTCGAAGGCGATGACGAGGTTCGCCCAATTTTCCACGTCCACCGGGTTGGCGCTGATCCATTGGTGTGCGCCGGCCTCGCGCGCGCGTTGCGACGCAGGCGTGTGGATGAGGTCGGCCGTGTCACACATCACGGAGATGGGCCGGATACCCTGGCCGGTGCGGAGCTGGCCTTCCCATTGCTTGAGGTGCAGCAGGCCGCCGACGGAATGGGCGCCCATGCGCAACAACGCGCCGCCGCCCACGGATTTCCAGTCGCGAGAAAAAACGGAATTGGAGCCGGAATGATTTTCCTCCGCGCGCAATTCTAAAATGGAGCCCTTAGATGCGGCGATGAGCCGGCGCATTTTGTCAATCGGCGGCGCGTAGACCCAATTTTCCGCGTAACAAAATTTCACGCCGTTCTTTTGCACAGCCTCGCGCACGGCTTCAGCGTTCCGGCGCGCGCCTTCGCGCATTTTCGCGCGCGGCACATGCAGGCCGATGGGTTCGCCGTCGCCCGGTGCGCCGAAATAGCCCGTGAGCGGCTTTTCCATGACGATATGTTTGCCCGCGTTGGCGGCGCGGATGGCAAATTCATGGTGCAATGCGGGCGGCACGCAGATGTCCACCACGTCAATATCCTTGTGCGCGAGCAGGGCATCGAAGCTGTCGGCAACGAAAGGGACGTTGTTTTCGCGGGCGAGGGCGTCGGCGGTTTCGCGGGTGCGGGAGCAGATGCCGTGGACGGCGACGACATCGCGCGGCAGTTTAGCGTAATTGGCCAGGTGCATCCGCGCTCCAAAACGCGCGCCAACGATTCCAATGCCGAGCGGTTTCATGGGGAACGAAGTTTAAGGGAACGGGCGAAAAGTGAAAGGAGAAGGTTATTTGGGAGTGGGCGACTTGAAATTATTTCGTCATTAGCTCCAGCACTTTGCCCGGCATGATAGGGTCATTTTTCTTAAAAATCCTGGGCTTCACTACAGTGCCGTCGAGCAAAACGATTTGCACCTCAGCTAATGTTCTGGAAGGAGCAGGCTGTTGGTCCAAGTGCGCTCTAACCACTGGGTCGCGGGGCACCAGGGTAATCTGGTAGCACCAAATATCCCGCTGGTCTGCGGTGGGTTCGTAACCGTAAGGATTGAACATCGTAAAGAACATGACCGACCAGGACTGGACCTCGGGAAAGCGCTCGCGGGCCGGTCGAAGCGCTAATGCGCATGCCTTTCGAATGCTCAATGGGGCCTCACTAGAGAAGCCATCCCAACGAGGCTGCCTGGCTAATATGTTTGTTGAGACATCCCACTCTATGCACATGGTTTCATTTGAAGAGCCTTTGAAGTCGTCATCGTACAACTCAATCACATCGGGACCGTGCGTCGGCGGAGGAAAAACGGAACCGACACTCTGACTGTAGACTTGTTGGCCTTGACAGCTCATACACGCTGCAAAAACGACCGCCGGCAAAAGCACTTTGACAACACGATTCTTCATAGAATGGATTTCAATTAGCCTCCTAACCCTGCTCCACAGCGCGTAAAACGGCAAGTTCGAAATCAAATGGTTGACCTGGCAGCACAGCAAAAGGCACGCGCGGGAGCGCGTAATAGGCCTGCGGATGCTATCCGCGCTTGACGCGGTCTGGCAGAGGTTTATTTTCGAGCGCATGAAAACGATTTCATGCTGGTTTTTGATTTTTACCCTGATGGCCGCCGTCACGCCGCGCGTTCGCGCGCAGGACAGTGCCACGCAGCAGCAGCTCGACCAACTTTCCAGTTCCATCCAGGACATCCAATCGTCGCTCACCCAGCAGAACAAGCGCATCACCGATCTCGAATCGAAAATCAGCGCGATGCAGGACAAGCTGAACACGCCAGGCGGAAATGATTACGCCAGCAGCGACGACCTGAAAAAACTCGCCCAACAGGTGCAGGAAATTGACAAGAAACGCCAGGAGGACAACCAGAAGATTTTGGCTGCGCTGGAAAAACTGGGCAAAGGCGGTGGCAGTGGCGGAAGCGATCTGCGTCATACCACGGAGGTAACGCCGGTTTCAAACCCAACCGAAAACACTTCTACCCCCAACGGCGCCGGTGGTCAGCAGAACGGTTATAATTATAAGATCGAAGCCGGTAATACGATCTCGGCCATCGCGAAGGCCTACCAGGCCAAGGGAATCAAAGTGACGGTGAAACAAATTCTGGATGCCAATCCGGGTCTGGACCCCAAAAACCTGATTGTGGGAAAGACAATTTTTATCCCCGCGCCGCAGTAGCAGGATAAACTTCCGTACGTCTGGAGACTAAGAATTCAATGGGGCGTTACGGCTCCCTCGCCCCCATCGGGGGAGAGTGTTGGGGTGAGGGGGCACTATTCGCAACTCAAAATTCAAAACTTATCACTGCACTTTGGCGTGGATGAGCAGGATGCCCCCCGCCGCCGCGATGCAATAAACGCCGAAGTACATCCACTTGCCGCTTTCCAGCCAGCGTGAAAGCCATTTCAGCGCGAGCAATCCCGCAGCGAAACTGAAGACCATCCCGATGAGACTCGGCAGGAACAAGTGTAAGAGAGAGGTGTGCGGACCCGCAGCATTCTGATTTTGATGAAGCAACCGCAAGGCTT
>Ga0335083_10005598_pt1 | contig 15812 bp, 17 predicted proteins | sample Lox_Sample_42_FD_206716 | JGI IMG/M metagenome (GOLD analysis project Ga0335083, IMG submission 206716) | Soil microbial communities from Loxahatchee National Wildlife Refuge, Florida, United States - Lox_Sample_4.2 | ecosystem: Environmental > Terrestrial > Soil > Wetlands | place: USA... | reverse complement strand
CGATCGCGGTCGCCGCGGCACGCGCACGCGCCGCGGACCGATCCGCGCGCGCGGCGGCACGCGCGCGGCCACCGACGAGGAATTGCAGGATCGGCTGGATCGCCTCGACCTCGTCCTCGGTCGCGCCGCCGCCGTGGCGAAACATGATGTCGACGTGCATCGGCCCGGGCGCGAGCGCGGTCGCGAGCTCGCTGCCCGCGATGCCGAGCTCGTCGAGCGCGGCGCGCAGGCGCGCGCTGTGCAGGAGCGCGACGCGCACGGCAGCACCGGCGTCGAGCGGCTTGGCGAGCAGCGCGTCGAGCGCGTGGGGATCGGCGGGGGCGAGCTCGATCGGCGCGCCGAGCCGGCGCGCGAGCTCGGCATCGACCGGCGAGCGCAGCTCGGACTGCGACGGCACGCATGCGGCAACGGCGACGGCGACGAACGCACGCTTCATTGCGGATGATGGTGATGCATCGGCATCGGTGCGGCGCGTATCGCGGGCACGTCGGAGTAAACGACCACGCCCGGCCGCAGCGTCGCGGGTGCGCCGGCGAGCCGGCCGATCGGCGCCTGCGCGCTCGCCGGGCTCGTCGGGCCGGGCGGCGGCACCGCGATCGCGCAACCGGCGACGAGAGCCAGCAGCGCGCGCATCACATCACCATCTGGCAGCTGCCGTTCGCGAGGTGCTCCGCGTGCATGCGCAGCTCCGACTGCAGCGCGCCGACATCGGCGCGCTTGGCGCTGTCCACGACGCGCGCGCCGCGGTCGATGTTCTCGACCGATCTGTCGGCGTGTACCATCGCGAACTTCGCGCACCGCGCGCGCAGCTCGGCGACGTCGCCGGTGGTGACGAACACGAGCGCGCCGCCGGTCGCCGTATCCTCGACCGTGACCGACGTGGCGGGCACCTCGACCGGGCACGTCGGATCACCCGACGTGGCGGGAGCCGGCGTGGCCGCAGGCGCGGCGGCGTGACCGCAGGCCGCGAGCACGAGCACGAGCGCCAATCGCATCGCGCGTGGGTATATCACGCGGCCGCGGTGCGTCCCGCCACGACCCATCCGGTCACACCGCCCGCGACGAGCCCGATGACGACACCGACCGCGCCGCCGATCCCGGTCGTGCTGCACGCGAGCAGACCGGTGAGCGCCGCGCTCGCGATCGCGGCGAGCGCGTAGCGAGCCGGCGAGGCGTCGCGCGTCGCGGCGTGGCCGACGAACATCCCGACGAGCGCGCTCGTACCGAAGCATGCGAGCAGGCACGGCAGGGTCGGGCCGAGCTCGCAGTTCGGGCAATGGCCGCCGTGGCCGAGCGCGAACACGAGCGTGGGGGCGATCATCGGCGGCAACCCGGCGAGCACGCCGGCGTGTGCACCGCGGCGAAATGCACCGCCGCGCCAGCCGAGCACGGCGAGCGTGGCGCCGAGTGCGCTCGCGACCAGCCAGGTCGTGTTCGTCGTGCGGTGCAGGCCGATCGCGAGCAGCGCGAGCGCGCCGGCGAGCGCGATCCCGCGCAGACCTGCGACGGCGTGCGCGCGCTCGTACGCGCCGCGAGCGCGAGCGAAGGCGAGCTCAGAGCGTGCCATGGCGGGACCTCCAGGAAGTGCGCAGGCGGGCGAGCGCGCGCTCGAGTCGCTTGCGGAACGTCGCCGGCGCGATCGCCTCGCGCAGCGCGGAATCGTCGACGAGCGCGGCCGCGATCACGTCGCGATCGTGCGGCGCGAGCGATTCGAGCGCGGCGATCGCGGCGCGCACGAGCTCGCGCTCTTCCGCCGCCGCCGCTCCGTCGAACGCGGCCTCGCGCGCGCGATCTGCGGGCTGCTCGGCGCGGCGCGCGATGCGTCGGCGCGCGGTGCGGCACTGCCACGTCGCGTGGGTGAGCGCCCAGGTCAGCGCGTCGTGCTCGCGATCGAAGCGCGCGAGCTGACCGAACAGCTTGACGAGCGCGTCCTGCGCGCAGTCCTCGGCGAGCGCGCGGTCGCCGACCCAGCGCGTCGCGTACGCGACGACGATCGGCCACAGCGCCGCGAACAGCGGCTCGATCGCGGCGCGGTCGCCATCGGCGGCGGCGATCATCCAGCGCTGGAGCTCGGCGCGATCGGCCATCTAATGATGCACGTGCGGGCAGTGCGGGCAGTGCGGGCACAGCGGGCAGCCGGGACAGCAGCTCGGCGCCTCGGGCTGGGCGAGCGCGGCGACCGGGACGAACAGCGCGAGCACGATGCCAAGCGAGCGGATCATCTTCATGCCCCTTGTAGGCGCGAACCGTGCGGAGCGTGACAGGCATCGTAACCGGCCGAACGCACGGCCTCGATCAGCTGTGCGAGCGAGGCCGAGTCGTCGTGGACGACCTCGGCCGCGCCCGGCAGCGTCACCTCGACCTCGGCGACGCCGGGCACGCCCCGCAGCGCGTCGGTGACATGGCGAACGCAGTGGTTGCACGTCATGCCGGAGATGCTCAAGGTGGTAGTGGCCACCCCGGCAAGCTAGCACGTGAGTGAAACCATCGAGCTCCCCGTTCTCGGCATGACGTGCGCGGCGTGCGTGCGGCGGGTCGAGCGTGCGATCGCGGACGTGCCGGGCGTGGTGCGCGCGGAGGTCAACCTGCCGCTGTCGCGGGCGCGCATCGAGCTCGATCCCGAGAAGGTGACGCTCGAGGTCGCGGCGAGCGCGATCCGCGCGGCTGGCTACGAGGTTCCCGCGGACGCGATCGATCTCGCGCGAGGCGGCGCGACGCGGCTCGCCGCGATCGAGCACGCGGGGGAGCGCGAGGTGCACGGCCTGCGTCGAGACGCGGCGATCGCGATCGCGTTGACCGTGCCGCTGGTCGCGATCGCGATGCTGGCGGCGCGTGGCGTGGCGAGCGCGATCGCGCAGGCGGTGCTCGGCACGGTCGTCGTGCTCGGTCCGGGCTCGCGCTATTTCCGCGGCGCGTGGCGCGCGGCGCGCCATCGCACGGCCGACATGTCGACGCTGATCGCGCTCGGCGCGGGCGCGGCGTGGCTGGCCTCGGCGATCGCCGCGGCACGCTGGCTCGCCGGCGGCGCCGAAACCGCGGCCGAGCCCGAGCTGTACTTCGAGGCCGGCGCAGCGATCGTCGCGTTCGTGATGATCGGCAAGCTGCTCGAGTCGCGCGCGCGGGCGAAGCTCGCCGAGGCGGTGCGCCATCTCGCGTCGCTCGTGCCGGCGATCGCGCACCTCGGAGAGCGCGACGTCGACGCCGCGTCGCTCGCGGCGGGCGACGTCATCATGGTGCGCCCGGGCGAGCGGCTGCCCGCCGACGGCACGGTCGTCGAGGGCAGCTCCGCTCTCGACGAGTCGTTGCTCACCGGCGAGAGCATGCCGGCGGAGAAAGCCGAAGGCTCGCCGGTCTACGCCGGCACGCTCAACCAGCTCGGCATGCTCGTCGTGCGAGTCGCGCGCGCTGGCGCCGAGACCGCGCTCGCGCGGATCGCGCGTGCGGTCGAGCACGCGCAGGCCGGCAAGGCGCCGATCGCGCGCGTCGCCGATCGCGTCGCCGCGTGGTTCGTGCCGGCGGTGCTCGCGATCGCCGCGGTGACCTGTGCGGGCTGGCTCGCGTCGGGCGCGGCGCCGGGCGTGGCGCTCGCCCGCACGATCGCCGAGCGCGTGATCGCGGGCCCGTGCGCGCTCGGGCTCGCGACGCCGGCGGCCGTCGCGGTCGGCACCGCGCGCGGCGCCGAGCTCGGCGTGCTGTTCCGCGACGGCGCGGCGCTCGAGCTCGCGGCCCACATCGACGTCGCGTACCTCGACAAGACCGGCACGCTGACCGCCGGCCGGCCGGCGCTCGTCGAGGTCGATGCTGGCGACGACGCACTCCGGCTCGCGGCCTCGCTCGAGCAGGCGAGCGAGCATCCGCTCGCGCGCGCGATCGTCGAAGGCGCGAAGGCGCGCGGCCTCGCGCTCGTGCCGCCGACCGACGTCGCGATCGAGCCCGGCGGCGGGATCTCGGGGCGCATCGACGGCCATGACATCCGCGTCGGAAGCTCCGACTTCGTACGCGTGCACGTGTCACGTGCACGTTCCGACGCCAACATCTTCATCTCCATGGACAACAAATCGGCGGGGTCTTTGCTCGTCGCCGATCCGCCCGCGCCCGACGCCGCCGCGGCGATCGCCACGTTGCGCGCGCTCGCGATCGAGCCGGTGCTCGTCACCGGCGATCGCGCGCAGATCGCCGCGCCGTTCGCCGCGCGGCTCGGGATCGAGCGCGTGCACGCCGACGTGCGCCCGACCGGCAAGGCCGCGCTCGTCGAGGCCGAGCGCGCGGCCGGCCGCCGCGTCGCGATGGTCGGCGACGGCGTCAACGACGCGCCCGCGCTCGCCGCCGCCGACGTCGGCATCGCGCTCGCATCCGGCGCCGACGTCGCATCGGCCGCGGCCGGTGTCACGCTCGTGCGCGGCGGCATCGGCGCGCTGCCGACCGCGCTCGCGCTCGCGCGCGCCACCATGCACGTGATCCGCACGAACCTGGTCGCCGCCGCGATCTACAACGTCGTGTGCATCCCGCTTGCAGCCGCCGGCGTCGCGTCGCCGATGCTCGCAGCCGCCGCGATGTCGCTGTCGAGCGTCAGCGTGATCGCGAGCTCGCTTCGCCTGCGCGGATTTTCCGCACCTTCCGCACCACGAGCATAACCCGCGGTACGCTGCACGGACATGGCCGCGCCGCTGCTCGAGGTCAAGGGCCTCGTCACCGAGTTCCGCACCGAGCACGGCGTCGTGCGCGCGGTCGACGGCGTGTCGTTCGAGCTCCAGCCGCGCACCACGCTCGGCGTCGTCGGCGAATCGGGCAGCGGCAAGTCGGTGACCGCGCTGTCGATCATGAGGCTGGTGGCGGCGCCGGCCGGCCGCGTCGCGGGCGGCGAGATCCGGTTCGGCGGCAAGGATCTGGTCACGCTCGCCGAGCCCGCGATGCGCGCGATCCGCGGCAATCGCATCGCGATGATCTTCCAGGAGCCGATGACATCGCTGAACCCGGTGTTCACCGTCGGCGCGCAGGTCGGTGAAGCGGTGCGCCTGCATCAGGGCAAGTCCAAGCGCGAGGCGCGCGCGATCGCGATCGAGATGTTCCGCAAGGTCGGCATCCCGTCGCCCGAGGAGCGCGTCGACGCGTACCCGCATCAGCTGTCGGGCGGCATGCGTCAGCGCGTGATGATCGCGATGGCGCTCGCGTGCAAGCCCGACGTGCTGATCGCCGACGAGCCGACCACCGCGCTCGACGTCACGATCCAGGCGCAGATCCTCGAGCTGCTCGTCGAGCTCCAGCGCGAGCTCGGGATGGGCATCCTGCTCATCACGCACGATCTCGGCGTCGTCGCCGAGACGTGCGACGAGGTCGTCGTGATGTACGCGGGCCGCGTCGTCGAGCGCGCCCCGACCGAGGTCCTGTTCGCGTCGCCGCGCCACCACTACACGGCCGGTTTGCTGCGTTCGATCCCGGGCGCCGACCGCGGGCGCCTGCAGGAGATCCCCGGGATGGTGCCGAGCCTCCACGAGCTGCCGGCCGGCTGCAAGTTCGCCGACCGCTGCCCGGCCGTGCGCGAGCGCTGCCGCGCCGAGGAGCCCGCGCTCGTGCAGCTCGGCGACGCGCGCGTGCGCTGCCATTTTCCCGTGGAGCTGCCATCGTGAGCGACGTGCCGCTCGTCGAGCTGCGCGGGCTGTCGAAGCACTACGGCCGACATCGCGCGGTGCGCGCGGTGTCGGAGATCGATCTCGACATCGCGGCCGGCGAGACGCTCGGCCTCGTCGGCGAATCGGGCTGCGGCAAGTCGACGCTCGGCCGCACGTTGCTCCGGCTCGTCGAGCCGACCGCCGGCACGATCCGCTTCGACGGCGCCGACATCACCGACCTGTCGCAGCGCGCGCTGCGCCCGCTGCGCCGCAAGATGCAGATCATCTTCCAGGATCCGTACGCGTCGCTGAACCCGCGCATGTCGATCGGCACCGCGATCGCCGAGCCGCTCGTGATCCACGATCTCGTCGCCACCGCCGACGAGCGCGCGGCGCGCGTGAACGAGCTGCTCGCGAAAGTCGGTCTGCGCGCCGACGTCGCGCGCCGCTATCCGCACGAGCTGAGCGGCGGCCAGCGCCAGCGCGTCGGCATCGCGCGCGCGCTCGCGGTCGGGCCGCGCTTCGTCGTGTGCGACGAGCCGATCAGCGCGCTCGACGTCTCGATCCAGGCCCAGATCGTGAACCTGCTCGAGGATCTGCAGGCCGCCGAGAAGCTGACGTACCTGTTCATCTCCCACGACCTGCGCGTCGTGCGGCACACCTGCGATCGCGTCGCGGTCATGTACCTCGGCCGCATCGTCGAGCTCGCGGCGGCCGACGCGCTCTACGATGCGCCGAAGCATCCGTACACGCAGGCGCTGCTGTCGGCGGTGCCGCGCGTGAGCGCTGCTGCGAAGCGCTCGCGCATCGTGCTCGGCGGCGACGTGCCGAGCCCGCTCGCGCCGCCGCAGGGCTGCCCGTTTCATCCGCGTTGCCCGGTCGCGAACAAGCCGAAGGAATGCTTTTCGGAGTTGCCCAAATTGCGCACGCTCCCGAACGGTACGCGCGTCGCCTGCCACGTGGCCACCTAGGCGAGCCTCGGCGAGCTGTCTCCTCCGTACAGCCGAGCGCTTCGCGAGGCGATCGAACTCAGGATGCCGCATGGTGTGCGGCATCCTGAGCTAATATCGCCGCGATGGCCGCGCAGTCACGGTCCGGGGAGCTGGCCATGCGGCCATTGCCGGCGGTGCTGCTCGATCTCCACGAGGAGCTCTCGACCGGCCGGCTGTCGCTGCGCCGCGGGCGGGTGTCGAAGACGGCGGATCTCGTCAACGGCAACCCGGTGAGCACGGCGTCGACGCCGCGCGACGAGACGCTCGGCCACTTTCTCGTCACGAGCGGCGTGATCAGCGAGGAGCAGCACCGCGCCGCGGTCGGGCGCGCGGCGACCGTCGGCGGCAAGCTCGGCGAGGCGCTCGTCGCGCTGCAGATCCTGTCGATCGAGCAGCTCGTCGATCAGCTCGGCAAGCAGGCCCGCCACAAGCTGGTGCAGGCGCTGCGCTGGCCGCAGGGCGCGTGGCGGTTCGATCCGGCGGGGCAGGCGATCGAAGGCATCCAGCTCCGCATGATCGACGTCGTGCTCGGCGGCCTGCGCGAGACCGCGGTCGAGGATCTGTCGCGGCTCGCACGCCTCGATCGCATGTCGTTCGAGCTGACGACGCGCGGCCACCGCCTGCGCGCCGAGCTGCGCAAGACCTTCGGCGAGCCGGTGATCGCGCAGATCGTCGCGGGGGCGCCGATGGCGGAGATCGAGCGCGCGGTCGGCAACCGCATGCAGGCACGCATCGCGGTCGATGCGATGCTGATGTGCGACGCGATCGTCGCGAAGAGCGCGGCGGTCGGGCTCGGCACGGTCGGCACCGTCGTATCGCTGTCGCGCACGACGCTCGCCGGTTTCGCGTCGGTGCGCGACAAGCTGCCGGCCGACGTCCAGACCGAGCTGCGCGAGCAATCGGAGGACCTCTACGACCGGCTGTTCGACGACGATCCGACGCTCACGCAGGATCCCGAGCCGCCGAACACGGGCGCCGCGCCGATCGAGCTCGGCGACGACGAGGACTCGGGCCTGGTTTCGGAGGATCTGCTCGCCGCGGCGGGCGCGCTGCGCGAGCAATCGACGCGCGCGCGTCAGGTCGTCGCGGCCGAGCACCAGCGCATCCAGGGTGCCGACTTCTACGCGATCCTGATGGTCGATCGCGACGCGACGCGCGAGGACGTCGACGACGCGCACCAGGTCAAGCAGGCCATGTTCGAGCGCGCGATCGCCGGCGGCATCGACGGCTCGACGCGCCCGAAGGTCGACGCGATTCGCGCCGCGTATCGCGAGGCGCGCGAGACGCTCGCCGATCCGCGCAGGCGCGCGCAGTACGATCGCGAGCTCGCCGGGGGCGAGCTGGTGCAGGCGCCGCCCGCGCTCGACACCGAGCTGCAGTTCCGCAAGGCCGAGCAGCACATGCACGACGGCCAGTGGACGCACGCGATCGGTCTGCTCAAGACAGTCATCGCGCGCTCGCCGGGCGAGGCCGACTACCACGCCGCGCTCGGCTGGGCGCAGTGGCACGCCGGCAAGAACTCGCCACAGGCCGCCGATGCGGCGCGCGGCCACCTGAACCACGCGCTGTCGATCGATCCCGACCATGCCGCGGCGCACGACTACAAGGGGCGCATCGATGCGGCGCTGCACGTCGACGATGCCGGCGCGGTGTTTCACCTCGAGCGCGCGATCGATCTCGATCCCGCGCGTGGCGAGGCGCTCGCGGCGCTCGACGAGCTGCTCGTCGGCCGCGGCGAGCTGCGTCGCATCGAGCGCGTGCTCAAGCGCGTGCTGTTCCGGCTGCGCGGCAAGGGCGGCGCGCTCGAGGCGCGCGCGTGGGCGCGGCTCGCGCGGCTGTACTTCGAGCACCTCGACAATCCGGCCGGCGGCGGCGCGGCGGCGGCGAACGCGCGCCGGCTCGCGCCCAGCGATAGCGAGGTGGTGGCCGTCGTGCAGCACGCCGAGCAAGCGGCGCGCGCGCTCGCGGAGCCCGGCCGCTCGGGCTGGCGCGAGGCACTCGCCGATCCGCAATCGGGCGCGGCGATCGTGCGCGACGCGCAAGCGGCCGGGCAGGGTGATGCCGCGTTTCTCGCCGCGTCGACGATGGTCGCGCTCGGCACCGCCGACTCGGCGATGGAGGCGCTGTACGAGCAGCTGCGGCCGCGCACGCCGGTCTTGCCGAGCGCGCCGCTGTCGCGCGAGCACTGGGGCCTGCTGCGCCACCGCGACGACACCGTCGAGCTCGGCGCGCTCGTCGAGCTGGTCGCGCCCGCGATCCACGCGGTCGCACCGATGACGCTCGCCGACGGCGAGCTCGACGTGTCGCAGCGCCTGCGCGACGACGAGCTGCCGCAGGCGTTCGCGTGGCTGCGCGCGCAGCTCGGCGCGCTGCTCGGCGTGGCCGACGCGCCGGTGTACGCGCGACCCGAGCTCGGCGCGCAGCTGCACGTCGTCGCCTGCGATCCACCCGTGCTCGTCGCCGGCGACGAGGCGCTGACCGCGCCCGAGCGGCCCGATCTGGTGTTCCGGCTCGCGCGGGCGCTGACGTTCCTGTGGCCGGGCCGCGCGGTCGGCTCGTCGCGGCCGGGCCGCGTGCTGAAGGCGGTCGTGCTCGCGATCGTGCGCGAGGCCGCGGGCAGCGAGCTCGGCCGCGAGGACGTGCTCGCGACGGCCGCGAGCGAGGCGCTCGGCCGCTTGACCGCCGACGCGCGCGTGCAGGCCCGCGCCACCGCGCTCCGCCTGATCTCGCAGGGCGGCGGCCTCAACCTGACGCTGTGGTCGCGCTCGCTCGCGCGCACCGCCGATCGCGCCGGTTTGCTGCTGTGCGGCGACGTGCCGTCCGCGTTTGCCGGCGCCCGCGAGATGGGCGATCTCGACAAGGATCTCGTCGAGTTCGCCTACAGCTCGGCCCATGTCTCGCTGCGCGCCGGCCTCGGCCTGGCCTGAACAAGGATCTTGTCTCTCCTGGCGCCTTGGCGTCCCTGGCGCGTTGGCGGTAAATCTCCTCTGTGGAAGATCGCGACTTGATCTACGACTGGAACTCGGTCGAGAAGAACGCGCCGCTGTCGCCGAAGCGGCGCGTGCAGTTTCTCGACGAGACGCTGCGCGACGGCATCCAGTCGCCGTCGGTCGTCGATCCGTCGATCGACGACAAGCTGCGCCTCGTCGAGCTCGCGAACGAGCTCGGCATCGACACGATGGACATCGGCTTGCCCGGGGCCGGCAAGCGCGCGGTCGAGGACGTCACGACCATCGCGAGCCACATCCGCGATGGCAAGCTGCGGGTGAAGGCGTCGTGCGCGGCGCGCACGCACGTCAAGGACGTGCAGGCGATCGTCGACATCTCGCAAGCGGTCGGCATCGAGATCGAGGTTCTGTGCTTCATCGGCTCTTCGCCGATCCGTCAGTACGCGGAGGACTGGGACCTGCCGCGCATGCTCGCGCTGTCGGCCGAGGCGATCGATCTCGGCCGCAAGTACAACCTGCCGGTCGCGTACGTCACCGAGGACACGACGCGGTCGCGCCCCGACGTGCTCACGAAGCTGTTCACGAACGCGGTCGAGCACGGCGCGCAGCGGCTGATCGTGTGCGACACCGTCGGCCACGCCACGCCCGACGGCATCCGCAATCTCCTCAAGTTCACGCGCAACGTGCTCGACGGGCTCGGCCGTCCCGACGTCGGCATCGACTGGCACGGCCACAACGATCGCGGCCTGGGCGTCGTGAACTCGATCTTCGCGATCGAGTTCGGCGCGGATCGCATCCACGGCACCGCGCTCGGCATCGGCGAGCGCGTCGGCAATGCGGCGCTCGATCAGATCCTCTTGAATCTCAAATTGCTCGGCGAGCTGCCCGATCACGATCTGACGAAGCTCGTGCTGTGGTGCAAGACCGCGTCGCAGGCGACGCGCGTGCCGATCCATCCGCAGTATCCGCTCGCCGGCACCGACGCGTTCCGCACCGCGACCGGCGTGCACGCCGCGGCGATCATCAAGGCCGAGAAGAAGGGCCACGAGTGGCTCGCCGACCGCATCTACTCCGGCGTGCCGGCCGGCATGTTCGGCAAGGAGCAGGAGATCGAGGTCGGCCACTACTCGGGCGAATCGAACGTGATCTACTGGCTCAAGAAGCGCGGCTACGACGCCACGCCCGAGGTCGTCGCCGCGGTGCTCGCCGAGGCCAAGCGCGGCAACCGCGTCCTGACCGACGACGAGATCCGCGCGGTCGTGAAGGCGCGCGGTTAGTGCGCGTGATGGCGCCGTGAACTACGCGTGAGCGCGTGCTCGTGCGCGCGCTGCGGCGCGTAGTCATGAGCTATGCGCAACTCGATCGTCCTCCTCGTCGTCGCCGGCTGCAGCTCGAGCTCGAGCCCGAGCGTCACCCTTCTCCCGGACTCACCGCTGCCACCCGATGCCGGTCCGACGCCCGTCACGCTGGCGACGCCACTCGCGACTGGCGGACTCTTGGTCGGCATCCAGGATGGCGATGGCCCGTGGACCGCTATCGCCCCGACCTCGCCCGGCATGTACACGTTCGAGGTCTCGCACGACCGCTACGGCGTGGCCGTCACGTGCTTGAACGCGAGCGCGGTCACCTATCCGTTCGTCGCGGTCGACGAGGTCGCTATCGCCGACGCGACTTCGCTTACGAGCTCGATCGAGTGTTCGGCGGCGCTCGCTGACCTCTCGGGCACGATCACGCCGGCCACGCTGCAGAACCTGGTGGTGGCCTGGGGCGACACGATCGGTTACGGCGACAACGGGACGTTCGACGTGTCGGCGCACGGGGGCTCGCACGACGCGATCGCGCTGACGTACGATCCGGCCAGCGGCGCGTACGATGCGGCCGTCGTGCAGCGCGGCGTCGCCGCCGGATCGTCGCCGGCGCTCGATTTTTCGGGCGGCGGCGCGCAGCTCGAGCCGCACGTCGTCGTCGCGACCGGCGCGGTGGACCAGGTGAGTACGGCGGCGATCCTCTCGACGACGGATGGCACTAACGTAGAGACCAGCTATGGCTCGCCTGACCAGGTCGAATACGTCCCGCAAAGCTTGCTCGTCGCCACCGAAAGGTACGCGACGGTCACGTACGGCCTCGGTGCAGACGGCCACTACGCGAACCACATCCACGTGTCGCACACGATCGGCGACAGCACCGCCGATCTGTCAGCGACGACGACCCAACCGACGGTCGGTTGGGTGGACGTCTCGCCGATCGTGCGCCTGCAAGCGAGCTGGACAGCGCAGGCCGGAGCGGGCGCCTACGTGCTCGTCGCCACCGCGAACAACAGCCAGTGGCAGCTCGAGGTTTCACCGCAGTATGACGAGCAACCCGGACCCGTGACGCTCGCGATCCCCGACCTCGACAACCTGGCGGGGTTTCCATCGAGCCTCGATCTGCCGCCGAGCGTCGACTACGCGGTCGCGGCGGTCAGCGGCGGGACGTACGCGATGCTCGCGGACTTCGGGCCGTTCACCCCCGACGGCGACTACAGCGTCGCTGGCTGGAGCGGCTCGGTCACGCAATGAGGCTCAGCTCGCCGCCCACGCCCCGCCGGTTTCGAGTGCGGCGCCGTGCGCGCGCAGCGGCTCGGCCAGCGTGCTCGTGGCGGCCGCGGTGAACGCGGCAACGAGCTGGCCGGCGGTGGTGAAGCGAGCATCCGGATCCTTCGCGAGCCCGATCGCGAGCACGAGCTCGACGTCGCGCGGCAACGCGACGAGCTGCGACGGCTGGCGCGGCGCGGTGTGGACGACGCGATACAGCGTGTCGGCGATGTCGCGAGCCGCGAACGGGGGCTGGCCGGTCAGCGCGCGGTACGCGACGGCGGCGAGCGCGTACAGATCCGTCCGGTGATCGACGGTGCCGCCGCGTGCCTGCTCGGGTGACATGTACGCCGGCGTCCCGACGATCTGACCGGCCGTGAGCGTGTCGCCGTGCTCGGCAAATCGCGCGACGCCGAAGTCGAGGATCTTCCACGCGTCGCGATGGTGGAACAGGTTATGCGGCTTGATGTCGCGATGCACGACGCCGGCGGCGGCTGCGGCGGCGAGGCCGTCGCCGACGTGCGCGACGAGCTCGACGACTCGCTCCAACCCGAGCGTGCGCCGGCCGCGCAGGACCTCCGCGAGGTTCTTGCCCTCGAGCCGCTCCATCACCAGATACGGCACCGGCCGCTCGCCGACCTCGATCACGTTCACGACATGCGGCGAGCGGATCTGCGCCGCGGTCGAGAGCTCGCGGAAGAAGCGCTGGATGTGATCGGGATTGCCGAGCGACGCCGACGACAGGAGCTTGATCGCGACCGCCGCGCCGGTGCGCGGATCGGTCGCCGCGTACACCTCGCCCATCGCGCCGCGGCCGATCACGTCGTTGAGCTCGTAGCCGGCGATGACCTGATCGCTGAACCGCCCGCGACCGGCGCGCAGCGCGCGATCGAGCTCCTCGCGCGCTTCGAGCAGCAGCGCCTCGCGTTGCGTCGCGACGCGGATCGCGCGCTCGAGCTCGCCGACGGCGACGAGCGCGGCGCGCCGCGACACGCGCGCGAGCACGAACGTGCCCGCCAGCACCATCTGGACGAGCAGCTGGATCAAGATCTGGACGCGCAGGTCGAGCGAGCTGCCATCGATCAGCCCGGTGTCGCGCGTCGTGCCGGTGACCACGAGCCCGGCGATCACGAGCTGGCCGACCGCACACGTCAGCCACACGGCCGTCGCGAGGCGTGCATTCGAACCGAGCCCGAGGAAGTAGACCGCGAGGAAGTAGAGGAGCGGCACTGCGGAGAACGCCCCGAAGTAAGGCACGGCGAACATCACCGCGACCGTGATCCAGTAGTAGCCGAGCAGCGTCGCGCGGCTACGAAATCGGACGAGATCGAAGGTACGTCGATACAAGAACGCGATCCCGGACGTGGCGAGCACGACCGCGACGACAAGCAACCTCGCGCCGAGCGGGTCTCCGGGGACGATCAGGATCGACGCGCCGCCGCCGAACACCATGACCAGCGCGATCAGACAGAACCAGCGCGTGCGCAGCATCTCGTCGCGTTCGAGGGCCTCGATCGGCGATGCGATCGTGGTCGAGCCGCCGCGCGTCGCCGAGCCACCTTGCGAGCCAGCGTGCGAGCCGGTCGCCGCGATGCTCGGCGCGATCGACGGTTGGCCGCGGCGGGGCGGGGCGGCCACGCCCCGTTCGGCGACGGTCGCCGTGGCCTCGGAATCGCGATCCGGCTCCTCGCTCACGCCCGATCAGGATACCCGCGCGCGCCGACCGCGGCCGCTATTCGGTAATGGCGCGATACCCGGCGCCCCACGAGCCGATCTCGTCCTCGCCGCCCTCGCCGCTGCACAGGTTGACGACGCCCTCGATGCCGGCGCCGGCGGCCAGCCGGATCGTGCCGGCGTGCCAGAACGGGCCTTCGCCGGCCGTCTCGCCGGTGTCGCGCTGATCGCACGCGAGCACGGGCACGGCGCCGGTCGCGGTGTCGCTCCACGACAGGCGGTCCTGGCACTTCTTGTCGATGCGCTGCACGAACGTCGCGCCGCGCGCGTGAAGCGCGATCGTCTCGACCTTGCACGTGAGCATCATCTGGAGCCCGTCGGGATCGGCGAGCTCGAACGTGACGTCGTTGCCGCTCAGATGCTGGCGGCCGGTGAATCCGACTGGCTTCTTGCCTTCGGCGCGCACCGCGAACACGATGTCGTCGCCGAACCGGCGCATCACGTACTCGACGTGCTTGGTCTTGCCCGTGCGATCGTCGATCACGGTCTCGTACAGCTGCAGGCGCGGGGCGTTGCGCGGGCTGTTCGACGCGTGATCGACGCAGCCGGCGAGCGCGAGGATCACGAGTGCCGACTTCACGCTGCACCTCCGATCGGCCACCGCGTGCCGGCGGCTTCGAGCGCGAATCCGCCGTCTGCCTCGACGATGCGCTCGGCGACCGCGTGATACGTCGGCCCGGCGATCCGCCCACGCAGCCGGCCGTGGACGCGCGCGTAGAGCGCGTGGTCGGGAGCCTGGTGCAGCGACGCGTAGTCGAGCTCTTCGGCGAGGTCGTCGTCCCACATCACGATGCAGCGATCGTCTTGCCATCGAGCCGACCGCGCGCGCAAGTGGGCGTCCTCGACTTCGACGTAGGCGTAGCGCGTGGCATCGAGCCGCACGATGTCGCGGCCGTCGTCGCGCACGTCGAGCCAGCGCAGCAGGGCCTGGCGCAGGCGTGCGTGCGTGACCGGGGCGCCTTGGTGCCAGAAAACACCCGAGCGATCGAGGCGCAGGCCGATCGCGCGCAGCTTCTCGATCTGCTCCGCGGTCAGGACAAGCGGGCGATCCGATCCTTCGTCCACAGCTTCTGCTTCTTCAGCCGCGCGATCTCGGCTTGTTCGGTCGGAGTCAGCGCGCGGCGTTTTTCGAGCTGCTGCAGCTGTTCGTCGAGGCGGCGGTGTTCGGCGGTGAGTTCGGCGAGCAAGGTTTCCTTCGAGACCTCGGGTGTGCTCACGGATCAACGGTACCACTTCCTAGCGCTTGCGCAGCGCGCCCGGTACGCCGTCCGGATATTTCACCTCGGCCTCGGACGGGCGGAGGTAGTGGGGCGCGCCCGTCACGAGCACGTCCTGGCGCGTCGCGAGCGCGATCACGCCCAGCGCCGACGGGGTCGCGGCGATCGGCTGGAAATCGCCGGCAAACGCGGTGCGTCGCCCGTTTGCGATCCGCGCGGCCCACGCCGCGAGCTCGCCCGGCGGCATCACGGCCTCCGGTGCGACCGGCTCGAGCGTCTCGCGCGCATACGCGCCGGCGTAGACCTCGCCGCGCCGCGCGTCGATCACGGCGACGACGACGTCGGCATCCACTTCGCGCACGCGCCACGCGAGCGCCGCGAGCGACGACGCGACCCACAGCGGGCGCCCCGCCGCGAACGCGATGCCTTTCGCGGTCGCCATGCCGATGCGCAGGCCCGTGAACGAGCCGGGCCCGGCGCCGACCGCGACCGCCTCGAGCTCGCGCGGCGCGACGCCGGCGTCGCGGCACAGCTCGTCGATCTTCACGAGCAGCTCGCTGTCGCGGCCGACCCCGCCGAACGTGCGCTCGATCCACACTCCGCGACGCTCCGCGTCGCTGCGCGCCCCGGCAGAGCCGGGGCTATCCACGCCGCCGAGCGCGATCGACGTCGTACGCGTCGAAGTGTCCACACCGAGTACGCTCATTTCATGAAGTAGCGCACGACGTCGTTGCGTAGC
>Ga0335083_10005593_pt1 | contig 15817 bp, 11 predicted proteins | sample Lox_Sample_42_FD_206716 | JGI IMG/M metagenome (GOLD analysis project Ga0335083, IMG submission 206716) | Soil microbial communities from Loxahatchee National Wildlife Refuge, Florida, United States - Lox_Sample_4.2 | ecosystem: Environmental > Terrestrial > Soil > Wetlands | place: USA... | reverse complement strand
TCGCGCAACGGTCCCGGGATCGTGTCGAGCTGGTTGGCGGTCGCGATGAACAGCACCTTCGACAGGTCGAAGGGCACGCCGAGGTAGTTGTCGCGGAAGCTCGAGTTCTGCTCCGGGTCGAGCACCTCGAGCAGCGCCGCCGCCGGGTCGCCCTGGAAGCTGCGGCCGAGCTTGTCGATCTCGTCGAGCATCAGCACGGCGTTGCGCGTGCCGGCCTTGCGCACCGCCTGCAGCACGAGCCCGGGCAGGGCGCCGACGTAGGTGCGCCGGTGGCCGCGGATCTCGGCCTCGTCGTGCGTGCCGCCGAGCGAGACGCGCTGGAACTTGAGCCCGACCGCGCGCGCAATCGACTGCCCGAGCGAGGTCTTGCCGACGCCGGGCGGTCCCACGAAGCAGAGGATCGGGCTGCGGCCGGCGGGGTTCAGCTTCCTGACCGCGAGGTACTCGAGGATGCGCTTCTTGATCTTGGCGAGGCCGTAGTGGTCGCTCTCGAGCACCTTCTCGGCCTCGCCGATGTCGATGCGCTCCTCGTCGAGCTTCGCCCACGGCAGCGCCGCGACGAACTCGAGGTAGGTGTGCAGCATCGAATACTCGGCGCCCTGCTCGGGCATCCGCTCGAGGCGCTTGAGCTCCTTCCTGACCTGCTCGAGCGTCTCCGCCGGGATGCCGGCGGCCTCGATCGCGCTCTTGAGCTCGGCGAGCGTCTCCGCGCCCTCGGCGCCCTCGCCGAGCTCGTTCTGGATCTGCTTCAGCTGCTCGCGCAGCAGCATCTCGCGCTGCTTGCCGTCGATCGACTCGCGGGTCCTGTCCTCCATCTGCTTGGAGAGCTTGAGCACCTCGATGCGCTGCGCGACCAGGGTCGCGACGCGCTCGAGCCGGTTGCGCAGGTCCGTCGTCTCGAGGAGCACCTGCTTGTCGGCGGGCTTGATGTCGAGAAAGCTCGCGATCAGGTCCGCGAGGCGCTCCGGCGACTCGGCGGACTGGAGCGCGCTCGCGAGCTCCGCGGGCACGGCGGGCAGGAGCTCGAGCGCCGAGCGCGCGAGGCGCTTCAGCGTCAGCGCGCGCGCCTCGATGTCGGCGCCGCCGGCGGCGCTCGCCGGCAGGTACTCGACGCGCGCGAGGTGGAACGGCAGGCCCGGCTGGAAGTCGAGCACGCGGAAGCGCCGCTCGCCCTCGACGACGAGCTGGTGGACGCCGGCGGCGTTGGTGACGTAGCGGAGGATGCCGGCGACGGTCCCGATCGGGTGCAGGTCCGCGGGGGTCGGCTCCTCGATGTCCGGGTGGCGCTGCAGCAGGATGCCGACCTTGCGCTCGGTGCGCGCGGCTTCCTTGGCGCCTTCGATGCTCTTGGCGCGCGAGATGGACAGCGGCGCGACCACCCCGGGGAACAGCACCATGTTGCGAACGGGCAGGATGATCAGCACATCTTCCTTGGGCTCGGTGGCCGCGGGGGCCGCCTCGAGAGCCTGGGTATCGCGCGCGATCGGATCGGTCATTGGCATTCCTGGTAACGGCGCCTGACACGGCGCTCGTAAACCTGCATGGGGGCCGGCGCTGCCTGTTTCAACGGGCCGGGCGGGCCGCGCCGGCCCCGCCCGACCCCGGAAAAGCCCTTGGCACGGGGGCGACGGATGCGGCACGATTCCGGGCTGGCAAATCCGCCACCCCGGGAGTACCCCCATGCCGAACCTGCTGCGCCTGGCCGCCGCCGCGTGCCTCCTGCCGGCGCTCGCGCTCGCCGCCGACCGCCCGCCGCTCAAGCTCGGCCTGTGGGAGATCGCCTTCGAGTCGCAGGGCGGGCCGCCGATGCCGGCGGGCGCCATGCCCGCGCTCTCGGCCGACCAGCTCGCCCGGCTCCCGCCCGAGGCCCGGGCCCGGATCGAGGCGCTGCAGGCCGGCCGCAGCGGCGGTGGCGGCCACACGGTCAAGCAGTGCCTGACCGCGAAGTCGCTCGACCGTGCGTTCCAGAACGACGACGAGCGCATGAAGAAGTGCACGCACACCATCGTCACGCAGACGGCGAGCGCGGTCGAGGTGCACTTCGAGTGCCCGAGCATGGGGCCGAACGGCAACGCGAACTCGCACGGCACGCTCAAGTGGACGATGCTGAACCCCGAGACCACCAAGGGTTCGCTCGAGATGGTGATCGACTTCGGCCGCGGCCCGATGACGCACACGACGGAGTTCAACGGCAAGTGGGTATCGAGCGACTGCGGCGACGTGAAGCCGCGCGAAGACGCGGCGAAATAGTCCCGTGCAGCGCATCCGCGTCGTCGACTCACACACCGGCGGCGAGCCCACGCGCGTCGTGCTCGAGGGCGGTCCCGAGCTCTCGGGACCCCTCGATGCGCGCGTCGAGAAATTGAGGCGCGAGCACGAGGGCTTTCGCGCCGCGGTCGTCAACGAGCCGCGCGGCGCCGACGTGCTGGTGGGGGCGCTGCTGACGCCGCCCACCGACCCGACCGCGAGCGCCGGGGTCATCTTCTTCAACAACGTCGGCTACCTCGGCATGTGCGGCCACGGCACGATCGGCCTCGTGACGACGCTCGCCTGGCTCGGGCGCCTGCAGCCCGGCCACCACCGCATCGAGACGCCGGTCGGGATGGTGACGACGGAGCTGCATGCCTCGGGCCGCGTCTCGGTGCGCAACGTCCCCTCCTACCGCTTCGCGACCCAGGTCGGCGTCGACGTGCCGGGCCACGGCCGCGTCACCGGCGACATCGCCTGGGGCGGCAACTGGTTCTACCTGTGCCAGGACCACGGCAAGGTCCTCGAGATGCGCCACGTCGAGGAACTGACCGACTTCACCTGGCGGATCCGCCAGGCGCTCGAGGCGGCCGGCATCACCGGCGCCAACGGCGGCGTGATCGACCACATCGAGCTCTTTGCGCCCGGCGTCGGTCCCGACACCGACTCGCGCAACTTCGTGCTGTGCCCGGGCAAGGCCTACGACCGCTCGCCCTGCGGCACCGGCACGAGCGCGAAGCTCGCCTGCCTCGTCGCCGACGGCAAGCTCAAGCCCGGCGGCCGCTGGCGCCAGGAGAGCATCATCGGCAGCGTCTTCGAGGGCAGCATCGAGTTCGACGGCAAGGCCATCGTGCCGACGATCTCGGGCGAGGCCTTCGTCACCGCGGAATCGACGCTGCTGCTCGATCCCGCCGACCCGTATCGTCACGGCATAAGGTTGAGCTGAAGTGAAGGACCTGACCCAGGGATCGATCGCGCGGCACATCCTCGTGATGGCGCTGCCGATGGCGGTCGGCATGCTCGTGCAGACGCTCTACCTGATGATCGACACCTACTTCGTGGGGCGGCTCGGCGACACGGCGCTCGCCGGCGTCGGCGCGGCGGGCAACCTCATGATGGCGATCATGGCGCTGACGCAGATGCTCGGCGTCGGCACGATCGCGCTGATCGCGCACGCGGTCGGCGCGAAGGACCAGCCGGCCGCCAACCTGATCTTCAACCAGTCGCTGCTGCTCGCGGCGCTCTGCGCCGTCGTCTCGCTGGTCGGCGGACTGCTGCTGGCCCGCCCCTACATGCGCACGCTCGCCGCGGACGCCGCCACCGTCGAGGCGGGCACGACGTTCCTCCTGTGGTTCGTGCCGGGACTCGCGCTGCAGTTCGCGCTCGTGGCGATGAGCTCGGCTCTCCGGGGCACCGGCATCGTGCAGCCGACGATGGTCGTGCAGATCGTGACCGTGCTCCTCAACTGCATCCTCGCGCCGGTGCTGATCGCCGGGGTCGGCACCGGGCACCCGCTCGGCGTCGCGGGTGCCGGGCTCTCGAGCACGGTGGCGGTCGCGGTGGGCGTGCTGCTCCTCAGCTTCTACTTCGTGCGCCTCGAGAAGTACGTGGCCTTCCACCGCGACCAATGGCGACCGCGGCTCGACACCTGGAAGAAGATCCTCAACATCGGCCTGCCGGCCGGCGGCGAGTTTGCGCTGATGTTCGTCTACACCGGCGTCATCTACACCGTGATCCGCCAGTTCGGCGCGCCGGCGCAGGCGGGCTTCGCGGTCGGCGTCCGGCTGATGCAGGCGCTGTTCCTGCCGGCGCTGGCGGTCTCCTTCGCGATCGCGCCGGTCGCCGGGCAGAACTTCGGCGCCCGCAACGCCGAGCGCGTGCGCGAGACCTTCCGCCAGGGCGCCGTGATCGGCATCGTCGCGATGGCGGTACTCGCGGTGATCGCCTGGCTCGCCGCGCCCGGCCTGATCGGCGTCTTCGCGAAGGACCCGGCGGCGACCACGGTCGGCGTCGGCTTCCTGCGCATGGTGTGCTGGAACTTCGTGATGTCGGGGCTGATCTTCACCTGCTCCGGCATGTTCCAGGCGATCGGCAACACCTGGCCCTCGGTCTACGCGAGCGGCACGCGCCTCCTCACCTTCGCGCTGCCGGTCCTGTGGATGGCGGCGCAGCCGTGGTTCCGCATCGAGCACGTCTGGTACCTGTCGGTCGCGACGGTGGTCGTGCAGTTGGCGGTGGCACTGCTGCTCCTGCGCGGCCAGCTCGCAAAGCGCCTCAGCTTCGCGACCTGAGCCGCGCGCCGCGGTGACAGCGACACCGCTGCCGGACCTGCCGATCCGCGCCGTGCTCGAGGCGCTCGGCGCGGCGCTCGCCGCCCATCCCGCCGCCGTGCTCGAGGCGCCGCCCGGCGCCGGCAAGAGCACGGTCGTCCCGCTCGCGCTCCTCGCCGCGCCCTGGCTCGGCGCGCGGCGCATCGTGATGCTCGAACCGCGTCGCCTCGCCGCGCGCGCGGTCGCGACGCGCATGGCGGCGACGCTCGGCGAGCCGGTCGGCCGGCGCGTCGGCTACCGGATGCGCCTCGAGACGCGCATCAGCCGCGAGACCCGCATCGAGGTCGTCACCGAGGGCATCCTCGCGCGCCGCCTGCAGCAGGACCCGGCGCTCGAGGACGTGGGCCTCGTGATCTTCGATGAGTTCCACGAGCGCAGCCTCGCGGCGGATCTCGGGCTCGCGCTCTGCCTCGATGCGCAGCGAAACCTCCGCGACGACCTGAGGCTGCTCGTGATGTCGGCGACGCTCGATGGCGCCGCGGTCGCGGCGCTCCTCGGCGGCGTGCCCAGGATCACGAGCGCCGGCCGGCAGTTCGAGGTCGCCCTGCGCCACGCGAAGCGCCCGCCCGAGCACCTCGAGCGCGAGGTCGCGAACACGGTCGCCCGGGCGCTCGGCGAGGAGCCGGGCGATGCGCTCGTGTTCCTGCCGGGTGCCGCCGAGATCCGCCGCCTCGAGCGCTCGCTCGCCGAGCGCGAGCTGCCCGCGGGGACGCGCATCGTGCCGCTCTACGGCGAGCTCGGGCCCGACGCCCAGGACCTCGCGCTCGCGCCGGCGCCTGAGGGCGAGCGCAAGGTCGTGCTCGCGACCAGCATCGCCGAGACGTCGCTGACGATCCCGGGCGTTCGCATCGTGGTCGACGCGGGGCTCGCGCGGCGCGCGCGCTTCGACCCCGCGAGCGGCATGAGCCGCCTCGAGACGCTGCCGGTGTCGCTCGCCGCCGCCGAGCAGCGCCGCGGGCGCGCGGGGCGCCTCGAGTCGGGCGTCTGCTACCGCGTGTACACCGAGGCCGCGGAGCGCCAGCTGTCCGCCGCGACGCCGGCCGAGATCACCGAGGCCGACCTTGCGCCGCTCGCGCTCGACCTCGCCTGCTGGGGGACGGAGCCCGCCGCGCTCGCCTGGCTCGATGCGCCGCCCGCCGCGCACCTCGCCCAGGCCCGCGCGCTGCTCGTGGCGCTCGGCGCGCTCGATGCGGCCGGCGCGCCGACGGCGACGGGGCGGCGCATGGCGGCCTTTGGCCTGCATCCGCGACTCGCGCGGATGCTGCTCGGCGCGCGCGGGCGCAGGGCCCGCGGCGTCGCCACCGAGCTCGCCGCGCTTCTCGCCGAGCGCGATCCGGTCCGCACGCGCGCCCACGAGCGCGACGCCGACATCGGCAAGCGACTCGAGCTGCTCAACGGCGGCCGCGTCCTGGGCCTCGAGGCCGACCGCGGCGCGCTCGAGCGCTGCCGGCGGCTCGCGGCGCTCTGGCTCGGCGAGCTCGAGGCCGCGCCCGACGGCGAGGTCGAGGACGCCGATGCCGGCGCGCTCCTCGCCCTTGCCTACCCCGATCGCGTCGGCCGCCGGCGCGGCGACGGCGGCCGCTACCTGCTCGCGAGCGGCCGGGGCGCGGCGTTCCCGGGCCCCGACGCGCTCGCCCGCCACGAGTTCCTGGTGGTCGCGACGCTCGACGGCGGCGAGCGCGAGGCGCGCATCCAGCTCGCGGCGCCGATCGAACGCGCGACGCTCGAGGCGGTGCTCGCGGGGCGCCTCGAGACCCGCGAGCGCGTCGAGTGGGACCGGCGCGAGGCCGCGGTGATCGCGCGCCGCGAGGTGCGCCTCGGCGCGCTCGTCATCGAGGAGGCCGCGCTCCCGAACCCCGACCCCGAGCGCGCGCGGCTCGCGATGCTGACGGGAGTCCTCGAGCTCGGCCTCGGGGCGTTGCCGTGGACGCCGGCCGCGCGCTCGCTCCAGGCGCGCGTCGGGTTCATGCGCTCGCTGCCGGCGGCGCCGGCGGGTCCGTGGCCGGACCTCGGCGATGCGCACCTCGCCGCGACGCTCGGCGAGTGGCTCGGTCCCTACCTCGCCGGCATCACGCGCCGCGACCACCTCGCCCGGCTCGACCTCGCCGCCCTGCTCGGTGCCACGCTCGACGCCGCCCAGCGCGCGGCGCTCGCGCGGCTCGCGCCGACGCACCTCGAGGTCCCGAGCGGCTCGACGATCCCGATCGACTACTCGGGCGCGGCACCCTCGGTCGCGGTGAGGCTGCAGGAGATGTTCGGGCTCAAGGTCACGCCGACGGTCGGCGGCTCCGTGCCGCTGACCATCGAGCTCCTCTCGCCCGCGCGCCGGCCGGTGCAGGTGACGCGCGACCTCGCGAGCTTCTGGGCGCGCGGCTACGCGGAGGTGCGCAGGGAACTGAAGGGCCGCTACCCCAAGCACTACTGGCCGGACGATCCGCACACCGCGGCGCCGACCGCGCGCGCGAAGCCGCGCCGCTGAGCCCCGGGGCCTCAGCGCCTGGCGCGGTGCATGTAGCGGTGCACGAAGAGCCAGTAGAGGACGCCGAGCACGAGGGCGCCGCCCGCGAACCAGAGGGTCAGCCGGTGCACGTCGCCGGCGAGGAGCGCGGCGTCCTCGCCGGCCTTGACGCCCACCCAGCAGAGCACCGCCGTCCAGATGGCAGAGCCGGCGAGCGTCGCCGCGCTGAAATGCAGGTAGCGCAGCCGGACGATGCCGGCCGGGAGCCCGATCAGGTGGCGGATCACCGGCAGGAAGCGCGCCGCGAACGCGCCGAACGCGCCGAACTCGGCGGCCCATGCCTCGGCGGCGGCGAGCTTGTCGGGACCGACCAGCACGTAGCGGCCGTAGCGCGCGAGGAGCGGGCGGCCGAGCGCGCGCGCGGCGAGGTACATGAGGCTCGCGCCGATCCAGGAACCGATCGCGCCCGCGAGCACGATGCCGCCGAGGCTCATCCGGCCGGTCGTCACCGCGAGGTGCGCGGCCGGCGGAATCACGAGCTCGGACGGCAGCGGCACGAAGGAGCTCTCGATCGCCATCAGGAGCGCGACCAGCCAGTAGCCGCCCGCCTCGAGCGCGCCCAGGTACCAGTGGATGAAGTCGGTGAGCACGGCTGCCTTCCTGTCGGAGGCGGGCACCTTAGCGGATAATGGGCCGGCGGTCAGGTCCCGATGCCGCGCCGCGTCCCCGCCGAGGAGCCGAACGTGATGCCATCGCGCCTCTTGCCTCGCGCCTTGCCCCGCGCCGTGCCCCTCGCGCTCCTCCTGTCGCTGCTCGCGGCCTCGCCCGCGGGCGCGCAGACCAACGAGGAGTTCATCACCGAACTGCAGGCCCAGGCCGCGGTCAGCTGGCACGGCGCGGATCTCGCCCACGACCCGGTGTACGTGCGCATCCTCGGCATCAACGACTTCCACGGCGAGCTCGTGCCACGCGCGCTCGAGATCGGCGGCCGCACGCGGCTCCTCGGCGGCGCGGCCACGCTCGCGGGCTACGTCAGCGCCGCGAGCGGCGTGAGCCCGGACGGCGCGCTGCCGCCGGCGACGCTGATCCTGATCGCCGGCGACACCGTCGGCGCGAGCCCGCCGATCTCGGGGCTGCTGCGCGATGAGCCGACGCTCGCGGTGTTCAACGAGTTCGCGGGCAAGGAATGCCCGCGCCTGACGCCGGCCTGGCCGAGCCAGCCGAGCCCGGTCCCGACCCGCTGCCACGTGCTGGCCGTGCCCGGCAACCACGAGTTCGACCGCGGCACCGCCGAGTTCGAGCGCCAGCTGTACGGCGGCAAGCACCCGGGCGGCGCGGTGCTCGGCCACGACTGGGAGGGCATGCGCATCCCCTACCTCGCCGCCAACATCACCCGCCGCGCGGACGGCCGGCCCCTGCTGCCCGCCTCGGCCGTCATCGAGATCGACAAGGTGCGCATCGGCATCATCGGCGCGATCACCGCCGAGACGCCCGGGCTCGTCGTCGCCGGGCGGATCGCCGACCTCGCCATCACCGCCGAGGCGGCCGCGATCAACGCCGAGGTCGCGAAGCTGAAGGCGCTGCACGTCAACACGATCGTGCTCGTGATCCACGAGGGCTTGAGGTCCCCGGTCACGCCGCAGTGGGTCGCGCCGCTCGCGCTCGAGGAGACGAGCGGCCGGCTGGCCGAGGTGCTCGGCCAGCTCGACGGCGGCATCGACGTCGTCGTCGCGGGCCACACGCACAAGTTCAACAACCTGATGGTGCCGCTCAAGGACGGCAAGCTCGTGCTCGTGACCCAGGCGATCGGCACGGGCTCGGGCCTGAGCTTGATCGACCTGACGATCGACCGCCCGGCGGGCACGGTGATCGCGAAGTCCGCGCGCATCGCGACCCTCTGGGCCGATGGCGGCGCCGGCCTCTCGCCCTCGAAGAAGATCGCCCGGATCGTCAACGAGGCGAACAAGGCGACCGCCGCGGTCGTCGCGCGGCCGATCGGCGTCGCGGCGGCGGCGCTCATCCGCGCCGAGACGTCCTCGGGGGAGTCGCCGCTCGGCAACTTCGTCGCCGAGGCGCAGCGCGCCGCGGCCGGCAGCGACTTCGCGTTCGTGAACGCGGGCGGCCTCAGGAGCGACCTGCCGGCGGGACCGATCACCTTCGGCTCGATCTACGCGGTCGAGCCCTTCGGCAACGTCGTCACGCGCGTCAGCCTCACGGGCGCCGAGGTGCTCGAGCTCCTCGAGGAGCAGTGGTCCGGCGCGCACGCCGCCACGCCCCGCTTCCTGCGCTCGGCGGGGCTGCGCTACGTCTTTGACCTGAGGCGCGCGCCCGGCCATCGCGTGATCGCGGCGTGGGATGCAGCGAACCAGCCGCTCGACCGCGCGCGCCGCTACACGGTCGCGGTCAACGACTTCCTGCTCGGCGGCGGCGATTTCTACCCGGTGCTCGCGCGCGCCGAGGACCCGGTCGAGGTCATGACCGACATCGCCGCGCTCGAGGCGTGGATCAAGCGCTCGCCCGGGCCCATCCGCGGCACGCTCGACGGCCGGATCGAGCGCGTCGACACGCCGATCAACTGACCGCCGGCGACCGGGCCGGCCGCGGCGCCTTCGTGCGAGAATCGGCCCGATGAACGACTGGTCCCCGACGCGGAGCGCCCGCTGGCTGCTCGCGTTCATCGTGCTGCTGATGCTGTACGGCTCGCTGCAGCCGTTCCACGTGAGGCACGTCGCGTTCGACTCGCCCGTCGAACTCCTGACACGGCTGCGCTGGGGAATCTCCCCGCCGGCGGACCTGATCGTCAACGTGCTCCTCTACATGCCCTTCGGCGCGACGCTCGCCTGGGTGCTGCCCGAGCGCTGGTCGCCCGCCGGCCGGCTCGCGTTGGCGACGGGCGCGGGCTTCATGATCTCGCTCGGCGTCGAGGTCTCGCAGTGGTTCATCGTCACGCGCGTCGCCTCGCTCGCCGACGTCACGATGAACACCACGGGCGCCTGGTTCGGCTGCGCGGCCGGTCTCGCCGTCCGCGCGCAGCGCTCGCGCGGGGACGGCTCGGCCGTGACCCGCTTCACCTCGGACCCGGTCGGGGCGATGCTGCTGCTCGCGTGGCTCGGCTCGTTCCTGCCGGTCTACATGCCGCGCTTCCAGCCGCGCCTCTGGCCGATCGAGTGGGGCGCGCGGCTCGCGGCCGGCTGGCCGGGCCTGCCGCCCATCGCGATGCAGGCGCTTGGCTGGCTGATCGCCGGTGCGCTCGTGCGCGCGCTCACGCCGCCTGCCACCGCGTGGCGGACGCTCGGCCTCCTCGCCCTCGGCGCGCTCGCGCTAAGGTTCACGTGGTTCGCGCACTTCGCGGGCAACGCCGAGCTCATGGGCGGCCTCCTCGCGCTCGCGCTCTGGCCGCTCGCCGCGCGGCTCGGTCCCGTCGCGCTCGCGCGCGCTCTGACGCTCGCGCTCCTCGCCGGCCTCGTCTATCGCGGCCTCGCGCCGTTCGAGTTCGGGGCGCTGCGCAGCGACTTCCACTGGGTGCCGTTCACCGACCTCGTCAGCCACGCGGGCACGACCGGGTTCAACCTGCCGCTCCTCGCCGGCAAGGCGTTCACCTACGGCACGCTCGTCTGGCTGGTCGTCGCCGCGGGCGGCGGCGCCCTCGGCGCCGGGCTCGTGATCGGCGCGCTCCTGCTCGCGATCGAGGTCGGCCAGCTCGCGATGCCCGCGGGCGAGCACGTCTCGACGATGACCGACCCCGCGATCGCGCTCTCGGCCGGGTTCGTGCTGATGCTGCTCGGCCGGTGCGGCGCCTCCCCGGCGCCGGCGGCGACCGCCCGCGCCTGACACCCCGAATCCGCCCGCCCGGGCGCTGCGAAGAGGGCAGTAACGGGACCGGGCCCGACCTGCCCGCGTGGAGCCGCCATGACAGACCACCCTGCGCCGAAGATCCTGTTCACGGCCATCCTCACCGGCATGCTCGCGGTCACCGCCTGGGCCGCGCTCCACCAGAGCGTCTGGCAGTGGGGCGGCCTCGTCACCGAGCCCGACCGCGGCTGGACGATCGCGACGCTCTGCGATGCCTACGCCGGGTTCCTCACGTTCTACGCGTGGGTCTTCTACAAGACCCGCGGCCTCGCCCGCGCGGGCTGGTTCGTCGCAATCATGGCCCTCGGCAACATCGCGATGTCGCTGTTCGTGCTGATCGAGCTTTGGCGCCTCGCGCCGGGCGAGCCGATCGAGCGGCTGCTCGTGCGCAGGGCCGCATGAGCGCCGTCGACGCGGGGGCGCCGGCGGCTGCCGGCCCATTCGACCTCGCGCTTGGGCTCCTCGAGCGCGACCGGCTGCCCGACGTGCTGATCCGCGCCGGCATACGGCGGCTGCTCCGCCAGCGGCTCAGGCGCGAGGACGCGGGCTCGCCGGAAGCGCAGGCCGCGCGCCACGCGGCGCTGGTCGCGTTCCTGAAGGCGAGCCCGATCGCGATCAACACCGCCGATGCCAACGCCCAGCACTACGAGCTGCCGGGCGAGTTCTTCGAGGCGGTGCTGGGACCCCGGCTCAAGTACTCCTGCGGCTACTACGAGCTCGGCGATGCGCGGGCGTCCGGGGCGATCGCCGGCGGCGCCACGCTCGCGGGCGCGGAGGCGGCGATGCTCGAGCTCACCTGCCGGCGCGCGCGGCTCGCCGACGGCGAGCGGATCCTCGAGCTCGGCTGCGGCTGGGGGTCGCTGACGCTCTACATGGCCGAGCGCTATCCGGCCGCGCGCATCGTCGCGGTCTCGAACTCGCACGGCCAGCGGCTCGCGATCGAGGCCCGCGCCCGGGCGCGCGGCCTCGCCAACGTCGAGGTCCTCACCTGCGACGCGAACCACCTCGAGTTCGCGGCACCGGGGAAGTTCGACCGGGTCGTCTCGGTCGAGATGTTCGAGCACATGCGCAACTACGAGCGCCTGCTCGGGCGCATCGCGAGCTGGCTCAGGCCCGGCGGGACGCTGTTCGTGCACCTCTTTGCGCACCGCGAGTACGCCTACCCCTTCGAGGTCGAGTCGGCCGACGACTGGATGGCGCGCTGGTTCTTCACGGGGGGCCTCATGCCGAGCGTTGGGCTCCTCGGGGCGTTCCAGCGCGACCTCAGGCTCACCGAGCAGTGGCAGGTCGACGGCCGGCACTACGAGCGGACCGCGAACGACTGGCTCGCCAACATGGACCGGGCCCGGGACGCGCTCCGTCCGGTGCTCGCCGCGACCTACGGACCCGGCGAGGTCACGCGCTGGTGGGTGCGCTGGCGGGTGTTCTTCATGGCGTGCGCAGAGCTCTTTGGATTCGCGGGTGGGCGCGAGTGGCTGGTCGCGCACTACCTCCTCGAGAAGCCGCCGGCCGCGTGACCGCGGTGCCCGACTTTCTGTGCTCCGGGGGTTGAGCCGTAAACAGATTGTGTCAGACTGCGGCGCGCCGTCGCGCTTTGATCTCATTGCGCTCCTCCTGGTGGTGGGGCTCCTCACCTTCCTCGCGGCCGGCAGCCGCGGGGTGCTCGCGCCGCTGACCACGATCGAGGCGAGCCCGGTCACGCTCGACCCGGCCCACCTCCCCGAGTACGCCGCCCGCTCGACGCTCAGGATGCTGGCGGGCATGGTGCTCTCGCTCCTCTTCACGTTCACCTACGCGACCTGGGCCGCCAAGAGCCCGCGCGCCGGGCGGATCCTGATTCCGCTCCTCGACGTGCTGCAGTCGGTGCCGATCCTGGCGTTCATCTCGGTCACGTTCGTGTTCTTCATGTCGCTGACGCCCGGGCGGGTGCTCGGCGCCGAGTTCGCGGCGATCTTCGGCATCTTCACGAGCCAGGCCTGGAACATGGCCTTCAGCTTCTACCAGAGCCTCAGGACCGTGCCGGTCGAGCTCGAGGAGGCGGCGCGCAGCTTCCGGCTGTCCGCGTGGGCGCGGTTCTGGCGGCTCGAGGTGCCCTTCGCCATGCCGCCGCTCATCTGGAACATGATGATGTCGATGTCGGGCGGCTGGTTCTTCGTGGTCGCCTCGGAGGCGATCACGGTCGGTGACAAGACGGTGACGCTGCCCGGCATGGGCGCCTACATCGCGCTCGCGATCGAGGCGAAGAGCCTCGCCGCCGTCGGCTGGGCGATCGGCACGATGCTCGTCGTCATCATCATCTACGACCAGCTGCTGTTCCGGCCGCTGGTCGCCTGGGCCGACCGCTTCCGCTTCGAGCAGGAGCCGGGCACGGTGCCGCCGCGCTCGTGGGTGCTGGAGGCGCTCGGCAAGTCGCTCCTGGTCGCGCGCTTCCTGAGGTTCCTGAGGCGCACCTGGCGCCAGCTCGGCGCCGCGTTCCAGGCGGCGCCCGGACTCCCCCGCCTCGAGTCGCCCGAGCACTCGAGGCGCCTCGACTTCGTCGCGACGCTCGTGGTCGCGTGCCTGCTCGCGCTCGCGATCTGGCACACGGCGACCTTCCTCGCCCCCGAGCTCAGCTGGCACGACATCGGCTACTCGGTCGGCCTCGGCGCGATCACGATGATCCGCGTCTTCGTGCTGATCGGGCTCGCGAGCCTCGTCTGGGTCCCGATCGGGGTGTGGATCGGCCTGCGTCCGAACATCGCGCGCATCGCGCAGCCGCTGGCGCAGTTCATGGCGGCCTTCCCGACCAACCTCGTCTACCCGGTCGTGGTCGCGGTGGTGGTCAACTGGCACCTGTCGCCGAACATCTGGCTGAGCCCGCTGATGATCCTCGGCACGCAGTGGTACATCCTCTTCAACGTGATCGCGGGCGCGAGCTCGATGCCGGGCGAGATGCGCCACGTCGCGACGAACCTCAGGGTCACGGGCTGGCTGTGGTGGCGCCGGGTTGCGCTGCCGGCGGTGTTCCCGTTCTACGTGACCGGCGCGCTCACCGCCTCGGGCGGCTCCTGGAACGCCGCGATCGCGGCCGAGGTCGCGAGCTGGGGGAACGACCGCGTCGAGGCGGCGGGCCTTGGCGCCTACATCGCCGATGCGACCGTCGCCGGCGACTTCCACCGCATCGTGCTCGGCGTCGTGACGATGAGCCTCTTCGTGCTGGTGATCAATCGCGCGCTGTGGCGACCGCTTTACTACTACGCGGAACGCAAGTTCCGACTGAGCTGACCCGTGAACGCGAACCTGAAGCCCGCCAGCGCGCCGCCGCTCCTCGACGTCGCGCACGCGCGCAAGACCTTCCCGCGGGGCGATGGCAACGAGCTCCTGGTCCTCGAGGACGTGAGCCTGAAAGTGGCGCCCGGCGAGATCGTCGGGCTCCTCGGCCGCTCGGGCTCGGGGAAGTCGACGCTGCTGAGGCTCATCGCCGGGCTCTCCGAGCCCTCGGGCGGCGACGTCCGCTACCTCGGCCAGCCGGTCTCGGGGCCCGCCGAGGGCATCTCGATGGTGTTCCAGAGCTTCGCGCTCTTCCCGTGGCTGACCGTGTACGAGAACGTCGCGCTCGGCCTCGAGGCGCTGCACGTGCCGAAGGACGAGATCCGCACGCGCTCGCTCGCGGCGATCGACCTCATCGGCCTCGACGGCTTCGAGTCCGCGTACCCGCGCGAGCTCTCCGGCGGCATGCGCCAGCGCGTCGGCTTCGCGCGCGCGCTCGTGGTGCACCCGAACATCCTCTTGATGGACGAGCCGTTCTCGGCGCTCGACGTGCTGACCGCCGAGAACCTGCGCACCGACTTCCTCGACCTCTGGGCCGACGGCAAGATGCCGATCAAGGGCGTCATCCTCGTGACCCACAACATCGAGGAGGCGGTGCAGATGTGCGACCGCATCCTCGTGTTCGCCTCGAACCCGGGCCGCATCGTGACCAGCATCGACGTCGCGATCCCGCGGCCGCGCGACCGCCTCGACCCCGCCTTCGCGGCGCTCGTCGAGCGGATCTACGTCGAGATGACCGCCAAGCCCGGCCGCGGCGTCGCGGCGCGCACCGAGCGCGCGGCCGGCTCCGGCATCGACACGGTGCTGCCGCGCGTGTCCTCGAACCTGCTCTCCGGCCTCATCGAGACCGTCGCCGCGCAGCCCTTCGGCGGCAAGGCGGACCTGCCGGAGATCGCCTCGGAGCTGCAGCTCGAGATCGACGACCTCTTCCCGGTCGCGGAGTCGCTGCAGATGCTGCGCTTCGCCGACGTCGAGGGCGGTGACCTGCGGCTCACCGCCGACGGCCTCGCCTTCGCCGACGCCTCGAGCGATGAGCGCAAGCGCGTGTTCGCGCGCCACCTCCTCGCGCAGGTGCCGCTCGCCGCGCACATCCGCCGCGTGCTCGATGAGCGCGCGAGCCACGCGGCGCCGAAGAGCCGCTTCCTCGACGAGCTCGAGGACCACATGGCGCCCGAGGCCGCGGAGCAGACGATCCGCGCGATCGTCAGCTGGGCGCGCTACGCGGAGGCCTTCGCCTACGACGACGAGACCGGCATGTTCAGCCTCGAGAACCCGACCTGAGCGACCCGCCCGCGCCCCTCACCAAAGCGCGAGCTGGCCGCTCCGGTCGGGTGGAGCGAACTGGCCGAGGTCGAGGGGCTCGGCCGCCTCCTGCTCGAACCCGAGGCGCCGCGCGGCCGCCTTGAAGCGCTGCTCGAGCACCTCGTAGTACGCGCCCGTGCCCTTCATCCGGTGCACGAACCTCGGATCGTTGGCGCGCCCGCCGCGCGCCCCGGTCAGGAGGCTCATCACGTGTGCCGCCGCGAGCGGCCGGTGCGCGTTGAGCCACTCCTCGAAGAGCCCGAGCACCTCGCGCGGGAGCCTGAGCAGGATCCAGTTCGCGCGGGTCGCGCCCGCGGCG